>ERZ781273.531-NODE-531-length-9554-cov-3.712917_pt1 | contig 9554 bp, 11 predicted proteins | sample MGYA00375851_ERZ781273 | MGnify/ENA primary metagenome ERZ781273 (study PRJEB29790, sample SAMN03653692) | human gut metagenome | host: Homo sapiens | place: USA: Dallas, Texas | collected 2013-07-09 | study: EMG produced TPA metagenomics assembly of the Gut... | reverse complement strand
AAAATCACTATGGACTTTTCTCTTCAAGTGTCCAACTTGATTTTACAATCAACCATTCTTTCATTTATGAATGTGGAAGAGGCTAATGAAAAATTGAAAGCAGAAAGACAGTAAATAAAAATGGCCTCTAGAGTAAAAGCTTTAGAGGCTATTTCAGAAAGCGAGGAATATTATGCAGGCAGATATTAAATGGTTAGATAATCCGGAAGTGTTTCGTGTAAATCAGATAGAGGCTCATAGTGATCATAATTATTATCTGAATTATGAGGAGTTCAAGAGCGGTAAGAATAAACTGATGCAATCATTAAATGGCGAATGGGATTTTAAATTTAGCATCAATGTTATGGAAAGACCGATGAATTTTTATCAGACAGATTATGATAGAAGTGGTTTTGACAAGATTCTAGTTCCCGGTCACATTGAGCTTGCCGGTTATGATCAGATTCGGTATATCAATACGCTGTATCCTTGGGAGGGGAAAAGATACCTTAGAGGTGCACATAGCATAGATGGTGCTGGTGATGGAGCTGGAATGTTCAGCAAAGCAGAGTATAATCCGGTAGGCTCTTATGTAAAACACTTTGATCTTGATGAGAATCTGGTTGGTAAAAGAATCCATATTTGTTTTGAAGGTGTGGAAGAGGCAATGTATGTCTGGTTAAATGGGGAATTTATCGGATATGCAGAGGACAGTTTTACACCATCGGAGTTTGATTTGACCCCATATATTAAAGCAAAAAATAATGTGCTTGCGGTACAGGTTCACAAGATGAGCACAGCAGCTTTTTTAGAGGATCAAGATTTCTTCCGCTTCTTTGGTATTTTTAGAAATGTGACATTGAAGGCGATTCCGGATGTTCATGTACAGGATATGTGGATTAAACCTACTTTGAACGAGGATAATACAAGTGGTGCAATTAGAGTAGATGTAAAGATTTCTGCTGTAAAGGTAGGAGAAAAGAGTGCAAAATTTATACTTGCTGACAAGAGCGGAAATAAACTTTTATGTAAAGATATCGCTTTAGAAGATACCGCAGGTATAGTACAAGGCTCTATGATGGCAGAAGTAGAAAAAGTAATTCCTTGGGATAATCGCAGCCCTTATCTTTATGAGGCATTTATTGAAGTTTATGAGAATGGACAGCTTGCAGAGGTTGTATTTTACAGAGTTGGGTTTAGAAGACTTGAGATTATTGATAAGGTAATGTACTTAAATGGAAAGAGATTGATTCTGACAGGTGTGAACAGGCATGAGTGGAATGCGAAAACTGGACGAGTGATCGGAATGGACGAGATGATTTCTGATATGAAATGTGTGAAACGGAATAATATCAATGCAGTGAGGACATGCCATTATCCGGATCAGATTCCTTGGTACTATATGTGTGACGAAGAAGGAATTTATTTAATGTCAGAAACAAATCTTGAAAGTCATGGCTCATTTCAGAAACTGGGAGCCATTGAGCCATCCTGTAATGTACCGGGTTCTATTCCGCAGTGGAAAGAAGCGGTTATTGACAGAGCAAGAAATAACTTTGAAACATTTAAAAATCATACATCGGTTTTGTTCTGGTCTTTGGGAAATGAGTCATATGCCGGAGATAATATTGAGGCGATGAATCAATATTTTAAAGATAAGAAGGATGGAAGATTAGTTCACTATGAAAGTTCTTACTACAACAGGGCGTATGAAGATACCATTTCTGATATAGAAAGCCGTATGTATGCAAAAACGGCTGATGTTGAAGAGTACCTGATTAACAGTGCTAAAAAACCGTATATCTTATGTGAGTTTATGCATGATATGGGAAATTCTATGGGTGGTCTTGGTTCTTATATGGAGCTGATCGATAAATATGAAATGTATCAGGGGGGTTTTATCTGGGACTTCATTGACCAGGCAATTTTAGTAAAAGATGAGGTTACAGGGAAAGAAGTACTAAGGTATGGCGGAGATTTTGATGACAGACCGGCAGACTATGAATTTTCAGGAAACGGAATTCTATTTGCTGACAGAAAAGAAAAACCGGCAATGCAGGAAGTGAGGTATTACTATGGGTTGTACATTTAAAACATTGAGAGTAGTATATGGAGATTTTACACTTGGTGTTCATGGGGAAGGATTTGATTACATTTTTTCTTATGCACAGGGTGGTCTGGAATCCCTTGTGAAAAATGGATATGAGTGGCTTTATCGCTGTCCGAAACCGACTTTCTGGAGAGCAACCACGGATAATGATAGAGGCAGTAAGTTCCATATTAAGAGCGGAAGCTGGCTTGCAGCAGATATGTTTATTGAATGTAAAGATGTTGAAGTAATTACCGATGGTAAATCTCAGGGAAAGCCCTGTGCTCCGGAAAACAACAAGTATGGCGGTGATGTATTTGCCGAGAATGTAATTGTAAAATATGTATATGAAACGATAACAACACCTGCTACAACGGTTGAGGTGGTATATAGTGTGGATAACAAGGGAAAGATTGCTGTAAATGTTTCCTATAAAGGAGCAAAGGGCTTGCCGCAGCTTCCGGTATTTGGACTTCGTTTCATTATGCCAACACTTGCAGACAAATATACATATGAAGGACTTTCTGGAGAAACTTATCCGGATCGAATGGCGGGAGCTGAGAAGGGAATCTTTGAGATAGACAATATAAGCCTTACAAATTATCTTGTTCCGCAGGAATGTGGAATGAGAATGGGTACAGAGTGGCTGGAGGTAACAAGGCATACAAGCCTTAATAACTGTAGAAAAGGAAATTCCAATCAGATTCTTAGAATAGAGAAGAAAGACAAAGGGTTCGCATTTTCCTGTCTGCCTTATACAGCTAGTGAGATTGAAAATGCAACTCATCATGAAGAACTTCCGCCGGCAAGAAGAACTGTGCTTTGTATTTATGGAGCGGTAAGAGGTGTAGGCGGAATTGACAGTTGGGGCAGTGATGTGGAAGAGGCTTATCATATTAGTGCAGAGGACGATATAAAATATTCTTTTGTGATTTGTTAAAAAAGAAATGCCTGCTTTAGCATCATAACTACATTGGATGGTAGCATTTATAGTAGTCCTTATAGAAAAACATAACATATTTTAAGTAACTGATAAGTTTTTTCATGGTTATATACCTCCTTTTCTGTTTCCATTATATATAAGAGTGAATTGGAATTCGTGTCATAATAGAATAATATGTGGACAAAAATTGCAACAGGAGTGATTTGATTGATATTAACATACGAAAATAGAAATACGGAAATATCATATGAACGCAAGAAATCTATCCATGTTCCACCACACTTACATGATGCAATAGAAATGGTTTTTGTGACAGAGGGAAGTGTTGAACTAGGAGTTGGAAAGGAATTATATCATTTGGAAAAGGGAGATTTTGGAATTGTTTTTCCAAATGTAATTCATCATTATCAGGTATTTGGAAGTGGAAGAAACAGAGCAATCTATTTGTTCGCAAACCCTACATTTTTTTCATCCTATATTGAAGAATTGCAGAGCAACTGTCCGAGAATCCCGATTATAAAAAAAGATAATATTTCTCCTGATATAGAATATGTTATCAATCAACTGATCAAACAAGAAAAATATAATGGGAGATTGGAAAAGGCATATATGCAAGTGATTTTGGCTCATGTCTTTACAGATATGGAAATTATTCCAAGGGAATCTTCCGGAAAAGATGATGTTATTTATAATGCTGTCGAATATGTTGCAAAGAACTTTAGGGATGAGATTACATTAGAAAAAATGGCTTACGAGTTGTGTGTGAGCAAATATGTATTATCCAGAATGTTTGCAAAGACATTTCACTGTAATTTTAGTAAATATGTCAATGGCATCCGTTTGAATTATGCTCAAGCTTTGTTACAGGATTCAAAGGGATCTATTATAAATATTGCATTGGATTGCGGTTTTGAAAGCCAAAGAACTTTTAATAGAGTATTCAGGGAACGATATAAAATGACTCCGAGAGAATTCCGCAATAGGGCAATGAAGTTACGTGCTGGAGAAGATGGATATGATTGATATACAATAAAATTTTTGAATTTGTGTCGTAGGAGTTGCCAATAGGAAAGGAGAGAAGAAAAATGATTGAGCTTTTAAAAATGACTATAAATAAACAAAAAAATATTGCACTCATAGCTCATGATGGAAAAAAGCAAGATATGATTCGCTGGTGTCACAATAATAAAGAAACTTTAAAGAAACATCGTTTGTCTGGTACTGGAACTACTGCGAGAATGATTACAGATCAGGTAGGGTTGAGTGTAAAAGGCTATAACAGTGGTCCGTTAGGCGGGGATCAACAGATCGGTGCTAAAATTGTTGAGGGAAGTATTGATATAGTCATTTTCTTTTCTGATCCTTTGGCTGCACAGCCACATGATCCGGATGTAAAGGCTCTTTTACGAATAGCACAGGTATATGATATTCCGATTGCCAATAATATTGCAACGGCTGATTTCTTAATCCATTCCGCTCTCATGGATGAGGAGTATGTTCATCAAGTAGAGAATTTTAAGAAAACAGTTGAGAATAGAGCGGAGGCATTAGGGAAAAACTGATTCATTCAAGCAATTTTTGACAAAAATACAGTAAAATATATGTGTCAAATGAAAGGCTGGATAACTATGAATCAAGTGTCCTTTATTGAAGTGGAATACTCCAAATGAAATCTTCACAGTTACTATTGTTGCGTCATTCCTATTGATTTTTCTATTTCAAGGTAGTATCGGAGATTTTAGCCTTTCAGATAATGTTACTTTTAATTTGATTAGTGCTGCTACGATTAGTACTTTTTATCTCTTTGACATTGAAACGAAAGATTTAATGTAAGAGATAATGTGAAGTGAGGAAAATATAAACAATAGGGAAGGTGTAAGTGATGGTGATGGAAAATCGAAAATGGATTAGTTGTCCGATTTGTGGAAATAAAACAAGACTTAAAATACGACAAGATACGATTTTAAAGAACTTTCCACTTTATTGTCCAAAATGCAAATTGGAAGGTTTGATAGAAGTGGAAGAATTAAATGTAAAAGTCATCAAAGAGCCAGACGCATAGACGCAGAGCCGATGAATTTGTGGTAAATCACAGTTCATCGGCTTTTTTAAATAGAAAATCAATAAAATCATAAGGAGTTAGTTGTTCTCTTGTAGCGAAGAATGGTCTTGGATTACAGAGGATAACGGACAGAAATACTGCTACTATTTCAATCCGGTATCAGATGGAACAAGAGGAAAGTTATATGTGAATATGACAACTCCTGACGGATACCATGTGGATGAACTGGGACGTTGGGTTCCGTGATTAAAATGGAATTTCGGAGCGAATCAGTAAAACGAGAAAGGATTTCCTGATAAAGGGCAGTCCATATGAAAAAAGTAATTTGATTGTCGCAGAGGGGCATGACTGAAAGGTTATGCTCCTCTGTCTTTTAACTGCTGATTTCCAGTGAGTGATATTTTGCAGAGCGACGGTTCTGATGAGGATCCAGATTTATAAAAAAGAAGTAAATGGTCATTGAGAATCCTTTATATGAGGGGGAAAAGCCTAAATCTGTAAATAAAGATAATATTTCCTGCGAAAAATGAGTTGTGAAAACGAAAAAATAATAGTACAATGAATGTCAGCTTTAGAGATGCGAAACACATGAAAAGGAGATTTGGATGGAGCAGGAGATAATAAGAACACGAGACAGGGGGATGGGGCGTGAACTGGCGATTTCCGGGCTATTTGCTGCTTTGATTGCAGCGGGGGCCTTTATTAAGATCACAATACCGGTACAGCCGTTTCCTATGCATTTTACTCTGCAGTGGTTCTTTGTACTGATGGCAGGTTTTTTGCTGGGCTCCAGAGTAGCGGCAGCCAGTGTAGGAACTTATCTTTTGATCGGTTTGTTAGGGGTTCCTGTTTTTGCTGCAGGAGGCGGGCCGGCGTATCTGCTTCGTCCCACCTTTGGTTTTTTGCTTGGTTTTCTCCTGGCAGCCTGGGTCATAGGAAAGATTTGTGAATGGATGAAGCCGGTGAAAATGACCCGGATGATGATTCCTGCAGCAGCAGGTTTGGCTGTGTATTATGGAGCCGGGATTCTGTATTTTTATTTTATCAGCAATTATGTGATTTCTATGCCTATAGGCTGGAAAGCTGTTTTGATTAATTGCTGTCTGCTTACAATCGGAGAGGATTTTGTGCTTTGCATCCTTGCAGCGGCCACTGCTATGAAAATGCGTCCGGCTGTGCTTCGGATGATGGACTAGAGGCTATGCATTCAGCTGCAGTGCCTCTAATTTTTTTCGATCAAGAAGAACAATGGTTCCGCGGGAAAGGCGAACCATTCCTTCACTCTGGAAGTAGCGAAGCATCCGGGTAATAACTTCACGGTGGGAACCCAGGTGGTTGGCAATGATCTCATGAGTAATTTTCAGCTCATTAGAGTCTTCGATGGCAGATTCTTCCAGAAGAAAAGCGGCTACGCGTTTATCCAGGCTTTTCCAGAGGATCTGCTCGATGAGCCACATGACGTCAGAAAAGCGAGTAGCCATAAGCTCGTTGGTATAGTTTGCCACAGGCGCAGATTCTTCCATAATGCTTTTATATATTTCTGCAGGAATGACCCAGAGCTCTGTATCTTTTTCCGCTTCAATGGTGATCTCAAACTGAATAGAGCGCATGATGCAGGAGGCAGAGAAGAGACACATATCTCGTTCAAACAGACGGTAAATGGTGATCTCCCGTCCTTCGTCGGACAGAATGTATGCCCGAAGAAGACCGGACTTTATGAGAAGCAGACCTGTGCAGTCCATACTGCCATTGTGGATGATGGTGCCTTTTTCTGCTTTTCGTGAAATCAGGCTTCCCAGTATTCGATTTTGCTGCAGAGCAGTCAGCTTGTTCCATATGGGAAAGTAGTCTTGAAAATCCATGTTCCCCTCCTAACTGTTTTACATAGTAGTTTTTATTTAGTATAGGTTATTTGTATCAATGCGTCAATTCCATTCTTGACAGATTCCTATATGAAAAGTATACTGGAAATAGAAAGTAAAAAAAATATTTGCACGGAAATACGCAGGATATATCTGATTTTTCTGAAAATTGAAAAGATATGCTGCGAATGAGGACGAAAGGAGAAGGTTATGAAGACTAAGTTTTATATTTGTCGCCGCTGTGGAAACCTGGTTGGCATGGTTCATGATTCAGGCGTTCCTATGATTTGCTGTGGCGAGAAGATGGAAGCCCTGGTTCCTAACACAGTTGAAGCCAGCGGCGAGAAGCATCTGCCAGTGGCTGTTATGGATGGAAATGTGCTTCGTGTTCATGTGGGAAGTGTGGATCATCCAATGCTTCCGGAACACTTTATTGAGTGGGTTTATGTACAGACAGATCAGGGCGGCCAGAGAAAGGCCTTAAAGCCCGGTGATGCGCCTGAGGTTTCTTTCTGTCTGGGTGATGATAAGGCAGCTGCAGTTTATGCGTACTGCAATCTTCATGGTCTCTGGATGACTGAGTTATGATGATTGATGCCGGATGCCTGTCTGATGGCATTCAGCAGTAAAAGGATAAAGTGAGGGTTTTATTCTGTAGGGGAAATCCGGAAAGAATCTTGTAATTTGTTGATTCTTTCCGGATTTTTTTGTGCATTTTTCTGTCTGCAGAGGGGCGCTTTTCCCTATGGTGATATTGTCACAGAAAGAGAAGGATTTTTTCGCTATACTTTATCCATAAAGAAACAGGGAATGCAGAAATAAAATTTTAGCGTACCCGGGAAGGAGAATTTATTTGATGCAGTATACCATTGCATTTTTAGAAGGAATGATTACGTTTATTTCCCCCTGCCTGCTGCCGATGCTTCCTATTTATCTTTCTTATTTTGCAGGCGGTGGAGAGAGGACTACTGGAAAAACAATAACGGGTGCGCTGGGGGTTGTAACGGGATTTACTGTGGTGTTTGTAACGCTTGGAGGGCTGGCCGGTACCATAGGAAGTTTTTTGAGACAGTATCAGACAGCGGTTCAGATTGTTTCCGGTCTTGTGGTAATTGTTTTCGGATTGAATTTTCTTGGAGTATTCCGGTTGAATCTGTTTCATGGAAGCCGTCATTCTGTTGATACAGACAATATGAGCTTTTTTTCAGCAATGGTTTTTGGTATGGTTTTTTCCATCGGCTGGACTCCCTGCGTAGGAGCTTTCCTTGGTTCAGCTTTGATGCTGGCATCTCAGCAGGGCCATGTGGCAGAAGGTATGATGATGCTGTTAGCCTATTCGCTGGGACTTGGAATTCCCTTTCTTTTCAGCGCGGTAATGATTGACTATTTAAAAACAGCATTTCTGTGGATTAAGAAGCATTACGGAATAATCAATACAGTCAGCGGTCTGTTTCTGGTGGTGGTTGGCATTTTTATGGTAACAGGAACTTTGGGGCGGCTTTTGGTACTGCTCAGCTAAGGAGGAATTATGAAACAGAAAAAAACATTATTATGGATGGTTCTGGCTTTTATTATTTTAATTGGAGGCGCCTCTGTTCTCTATGGAAAGCTTGGGAAGGCTCAGGCAAGGGAGCAGCTGGCTGTAATATCAGAGGAGCAGTTCTTGGCAGAACAGCCGGCAAAGACAGATTCTGCAGAGCAAAAGGAACCGGCAGAGGTTCCGTCGGAACAGGAAAGCATTGCGGAATTTTCTGAAAAACAGGAAGAGGCTGCTGAGCCTTCTGCGTCAGAAGAGTCTTCAGAAGCAGAACGCATGAAAGCGCCGGATTTTCATGAAAAGTATTTGGAATCAGGAGAAGAGATTCAGTTCCTGATGATCAATATGACAGATGGTTCCAGAGAAACAAAGGAAACTGCAGTTGGATTTATAGAAAAGAAGCAGTATGAATTTCCTGTATTTTTTGATACAGAGTTTGATGCTGCCATGGCATTTGGGGCATATTCTCTTCCTACAACCTTTTTCCTGGATAAGGATGGTTATGTGATTGCTCACGCTGCCGGGGCGATTGACGGAAAAACTCTGCAGAAGGGAATCGATTTAATAGCGCCCTGAAAAAGGCTGGATTCTGGTAAATGCCAGTTCGGGTTCTGCATAAGGATATACAAAGTACCTTTATATTCATTGTTTGGATTGTATTACAAGATCAATGAATGGAAGATAGCGTTTGTCTGAAAAGTAGGGACAGCCAGAAAAATGTCTGGGAATGAGATATCATCCATGCTTTCTTCTGCACCTTAAAAAGGATTAGCCAATATTTGGGGTATCAATAGGTATTTGGCATGTTCACCTTATAGGGTAGATTTTAACATAAAACCAGGCGTGGATTTTGCATTTTGAGGAGAAATAGTTGATTCCTGCACAAAATCAGACTTGAATTTTGCATTTTCAGAAGAAAAAGCCGATTTCTGCCGCGTGGGAATGCCGAAATAAAAACAACAATTCTTTTAAGATTTTTGCACTCACAAAACGAGGGGCGTTACGCAATTATTATTAATTTGATAATTGAGACCGTTTCAAGTTTTGTGTAAACTCAAAAAACTGATATAAGATATGTCATT
>ERZ781273.521-NODE-521-length-9913-cov-4.913573_pt1 | contig 9913 bp, 7 predicted proteins | sample MGYA00375851_ERZ781273 | MGnify/ENA primary metagenome ERZ781273 (study PRJEB29790, sample SAMN03653692) | human gut metagenome | host: Homo sapiens | place: USA: Dallas, Texas | collected 2013-07-09 | study: EMG produced TPA metagenomics assembly of the Gut... | reverse complement strand
CGGGTACTTTCACCATCCATAATACACACTTGGTCACCACCGCGACCTAATGCAATATCTAAGGCAGCACGAGCACGACTAGACACCTCTTTTACAGAGCCTACATTCTCGCTAATCCCTACAGAAATCGTAGCTGGCACTTGACGAGGAGAAGGCAATTTACGAATGCGTTCAAGCACTTTAAAGCCATTTTCCTCCATCTCATGAAGGGCGCCACGAGAAATAGCAAAGGTATACATATCGTCTTGGAAGTTACGAATAAAGCCTTCATAACGGTCAATTTCATCCATAATGATATTGTTAATATCTGCCCAAACGCTAGTATACTCGCGATCACTAAGACCTTTTGTCAATTCTTCGAGATTATCGATTTGAATCATGCCCCATACAGGCTGATCCTCTTCAGCTTTAATGCGGGCCTTTTCGAGAGCTGTAATGTCCTTAAAGTACAGAGCCATGACTGCATGTTCAGCCAATTCATCTTCACTATGAATATCTGGTCGCGTATCGCGAGGATCGATGAATTTATAGATAATTTGGAAATATCTTTCATCGTATTTCTCCGTCATATATCCGGATTTGCCCCAGATTTTATCGATACGGAATCCAGGCAATAGAGCAGACATTTTTTGAAGTTTATTCCAGTCTACTGTAACCCAGTCTGCAAAGACGCTATTATTCCATACCAAGGTGCCTTGTTTATTAACAAGAACAATGCCCATCGGTAAATTTTGTAAAGCAAAGTTAGAAGCTTGTGTGACGTTTTTCATCATCGCCCCAAACTGTTCTCTTGCTAAACGACGCCGGTTATGAAGGGTATTGTAGTTAACCAAATATGCCGCTACTACGATAATTAATGCTAAAACTGCAATAGCCCAGTTCAAATAGGCCAGCAATAATAACAACAATACAATAACGGTGATAATGGTAACTTCTAAACCTTCCCATTTTCGTTGAAAGGATTTCATAACGGCCTCCTTTCTGTTACAAGCTACGTTTTTGGAAACGCACTCGCATATCTAAAAACATATCTAAAATACCATATATAACGAGTGCCATAGGACTCATCACATACAAGAAGCCTATAATGGCAAACTTAAAGATGCCTGCTAAGTTATAAGACTTCATAATGGATAGCAAACATGTAATGCCGTTTAGGCCACATATCATGCCACCAAATAAGGCAATATTGAGGCCTACATCTGAAAGAATACCATTAGCATAGCCCAAGTACTGTCCGCCATAAGCAAGGATAATACCTACTGCTAATACGCCAGCACCCCAAATCGGCATGCGCCATGTATCCATTGTTGGCAATGTACGCATAACACTATTTGTACGACGACCAATATAGCATACAAGCTTAGCTGAAATATAGGTTACGATTACATTGGCAGCAAACCAGTAAGCTAACAGCATACGCTTTGCTTGATCAAACGCAAAGTCTAAGCGGTTAATATACTCATTCATTTGCTCTTGCGTCATAGGTTGCTGTTTCACAGACTCAATAATAGCATTCTTAAGGTCTACATCAATCATATGATTAATCTGAGATAAATCAAAGGATGTAAGTCCTGCAGACACGAGAATCCCTATAAGGCTCGTTAACGTAAGTACAATAGCTGGTATAACGATGAGCTTACCAAAAGACCAATTGGCTCTGAAAGCTTCACCGAGGAAGATACTAGGCAAGGAATATGCCAAGATGGTCGCCATTGCCATTAATGGACCTACTAAAAGGGAAACAAGAACAAATGCTACCACTGATGCAGCACAACTATATCGGCTGCCCCAACGGATACCAATGATTGCAATCCCAGCTGGCGCAACCAAGGTTGCTAACAAACTGAGGATAGGAACCGTAGAACCTACTATGGTTAACATAACAACGATGGCCGATACAAATGCTGTTTCTACCATCGCTCTTGTATTTATTTGTTTCATAAATCTCCATTCTAAATCAAAGAAGATAGATTAATTGGTATCTTTTAATTATAACAGTTTAAAAAGGTAACTTCAAATACCTTATGTAGTAGACAAATGCGATAACACCGCTATTTATAGTAGATTTTATAGGTCCTTTTCAAAATGTTAAAAGTACCACACCATGAGGTGCGGTACTTTCATATATTGTATTTGATTATACGTCTTGAATAATCGGCAAAATCATAGGACGACGGCGAGTTTTATCATAGAAGAATTTACCCAACGCGTCACGTACGTTTTGCTTAATAGTAGTCCAATCTTTAATACGTTGCATTTCGCATTCTTCAAGGACTTGGTCTACACGATGTTCTGCAGCAATCATAAGTTCTTCTGCATCGCGTACGTATACGAAGCCACGAGATACGAGGTCTGGACCCGCTACGATTGTACCAGAAGCTTTGTCCATCGCCATAACAACGATAACCATACCTTCTTGAGCCAATTGTTGACGGTCGCGAATAACGATATTACCTACGTCACCAACGCCAAGACCATCTACGAAGATAGCGCCGGCTTGTACACGGCCACCTTTACGGCCACCATCTTTATCAAATTCAAAGATTTGACCATTGTCTCCGATAAGTACTTTCTTAGGATCTACGCCCATAGCAACACCGAGTTCACCATGACGGCGCAACATGCGGTACTCACCATGAACTGGGATGAAGTATTCTGGACGAACAAGGTTAAGCATTGTTTTAAGCTCTTCTTGGCTCGCATGACCAGATACGTGGATACCACGATCTTTACCGTATACTACGTGACAACCTAGACGAAGCAAGTTATCGATAGTTCTACCTACAGCACCTTCGTTACCAGGAATTGGTGTGGCAGAGATGATAACAGTATCATTCGGTGCCAATTCTACAGTGCGGTGATTGCTAGTAGCCATACGGGACAAGCCTGCCATCGGTTCGCCTTGAGAACCAGTTGTTAAGATCATGATTTGATCATCAGTGTAGTTATGCATTACATCTACGTCGATGATTGTATTTGGTGGAATGTTCAAGTAACCGCGTTCTTGAGCGATTTCTGTAACATTTACCATACTGCGGCCCATAACGACAACCTTACGGTTAAACATAACTGCCGCATCAATAGCTTGTTGGATACGAGATACGTTAGATGCAAATGTAGCTAACACAACGCGGCCTTTTGCTTCTCCAACAGCTTGTTTAATAGCAGGACCTACGGAACTTTCAGAACCTGTAGTACCTGGTTTTTCAACGTTTGTAGAGTCAGACATCAAGGCCAATACACCTTTATTACCGAGCTCAGCAAATTTATGCATATCCATCAAACGGCCATCAACTGGGGTTTGGTCGATTTTAAAGTCCCCTGTATGAAGTACAGTACCGATTGGTGTATCGAAGTACACAGCACAGGAGTCAGGGATGGAGTGGTTTGTTTGGATAAAACCGACCTTCACTTGACCAATTTGAACTTCATCGCCTGCAGCAATAGTACGAAGACATTTTGGAGATACCTTATGTTCTTTAAACTTGCCTTCAATCAAACCACAAACGAGGTTTGTTGCATATACTGGGCAGTTAATTTCTTTCATAAGGTATGCCAAGGAACCAATATGGTCCTCGTGACCATGGGTAATTACGACAGCTTTCACGCGATCCTTATTCTCGATGATATAGCTCATATCAGGAATAACGATATCTACGCCAAGCATGTCTTCGCTAGGGAACGCAAGGCCAGAGTCGAGAACGATAATTTCGTCCTCATATTGGAAGATGGTCATGTTTTTACCGATTTCACCAAGACCGCCAAGAGGGATGATTTGGAATTTACCCTTATTAGCGCCATTTGGTGTACGACCTACTAATTCCACAGGAGCCTCTTGATTGTTGCGGTTTGTGGAGCGATTATTTGGACGGTTGTTATTACGGTTTTGACTATTGCGACCATTGTTAGAGCGCGTATTACGCGTATTTTCACTACGTTCACCACGTGGTGCACGAGTTTGACGAGGTTTACGTTCTGTACGTTCTTGACCTTCACCTTGCTCAGCATTACGACGTGTATTTGTACGGCGTGTCGTATTAGTACGACCACCATTTGCATTTGTACGAGTATTTGTACGGCGTTGGCGTGTTGTGCCTTCACCTTCACCAGCTGCATGTTGACGAGTACGACCCTCGCCAGCAGGGCGGCGTGTATTAGTACGGCGGCGAGTCTGTTTATGTTCGCCTTCAGCCGCAGCTGTACGAGTAGCAGGTTTTGCTACTGTTGGTTCTGCTTTCACTTGTGCAGTAACCTGATTATCTGTTGTATTCACAGTTCCTCCTAAAATTTTGTTCATTATTTTATTTAACATAGTTTCTTTTCTCACCTATCACTTGAATTGATCTATGCTATAGAGGCCACACAAAGAAAAAGGCGCTAAAATACTAGCGTCTCGTCAAATAGGCGCAAAAATGCGCTATCAATTTTTGCCGTTCCTAGTGTTGTTGTGACCATTTGCCATAGCAAATGAGTATATTGCCATCATTAGACATGTCAGCCGCGACGGGTACGTTCTCTTCGTTCCAATCTAATGAGTTTTACAATATAATCCGATCGATTTTGATGAAAGCCTCGCTTTCATACGTTATGTCTATTGTAACATAAAAATAGCGTTAACAAAAGAGGGTAGCCCCCATGTTAACGCTATTTAGATATATCATATTCTATTTGTCATCATCTGGCATAGTTTTGTAAAATCCTTCGATACGCCACGCGCCATTCTCTTCAATGACAGAAATATAGCGCTTCATCGGCGTTGATTCTACAACACCGGCACCAACCTTTGTGGTTTGTAGGTTTGCATCAAAGACAATGCGCTTCAAATCACCTGTGCGACTCACCCGTGTAACACCTAGGGATACTACATCCACCTTTGGCGCCTTTTTCATGGACTCTAGCCATTTTTGCTTTTCCACTGGATTTGTACTAGCTTGGCTCATGATATAGGTGAAAGCCTTATCATAATCCTTGTTATTTACGGCATCAAAATAATTTTGCACAGAAGCTCGCGCTGCTTCCGCACTGCCTTCACCAACGATAGAGTTTGTAAGCCATCCGTCAGGGAATACTTCATTAGCTGGGCCCATCGAACGTAAAGATACACCAAATACACAAATTACAACCACAAGTATACCTACAAGAACGCGTGTTGTGAGAGCACTGCTCGTAGGAGATACTTTCATAATAGATGCCAATCGCTTGTCTATAACAAGATGCTGCAACGCACTACCATATTGATTGTCTTGAGGCTGACCTTTTAAGCATAATAATCCTAATACGATCAGTGGTCCTACAAAGGGAATGAGAAACAGCAACAATGTAGCACTACCTTTACCCGTATCATGAAGACGTCGTACAGATAGCGCAATCAAAGGCATCAAAGAAACTAAACTGAGTATGGCAACGATAAGACCTGCTAATCCGATTAGATATGGACCCGTATGGAATATGGCTGTTAAGCCATAAAATACTGCTAGCAAGCCGACAATAGCAATATGCCACAATAATAGAAACTGGAAAAACTCTCTACGAGAGGCACGTCCATCCGTATCCATAAACTTTTTTCCCATTACATAGAGGAATGTATCCTTATAACTCATTTGGTAATGGGCGAAAGGATAGATTACATCGCCTTCTGGCGCGATACGCTCCACCTCTGTTGCCACTGTATACTGCCCACAGGTAGGGCAAAACATAGCCGCCTCATCACAATAATGACGGCAAGCATCACAATACCGTTTCATAAACTTCTCTCCAAAACTCTCAATCTTTTATTATTTTAAGTATCTCAATTACTTATTATTTTAATAATCTCAATCACTTATTATTTTAATTATCTCAATCACCTATTATTTTAAATAGGTATCTACCGCCTCAGCAAATCCTTGTCGATAGAGATTAGCTCCGCCGTTTGCGGGATGTCGCAAACCAATGGCAGACAAGCCAAATTTGCCCATTGTATCAGCCGACTTTTGCCCTACGGCGAGCACAAGAGGTTCTACACCGCCTAGTTCAAGATGTAAATCTAACAAGCGTTTTGTATATTCCCAACCTACTTGTTGTTCTCTATCCGTAGGTGTACGGTTAGTCAATGGGTTGCCATCCTTATGTGGATGGAAGGGGAATATGTTCCACAGCAATGTATCATAGGTATTGATACCCTTTTCAACAATAGCACTCCACACCACAGTGTCAGTAGGTTCATTAAAACCATCCTTTTGCTGTGTTCCTTTTAACAAAGAGCTAGTAGGTGAACTAGTACGTTCCAACTGAATAGTCGTGATATCCTTCGCGCGAATGGTTTTATGCTTATCTAGTAGCATTCTTTCACAAGTAATGGCAATACCTGTAAAACGTCCCCCTTGATAGCCTACAGCCTCAGCCACTACAAAGACCTTAGCTCGACCCAAGCGCGGCAATAAATAAGCGACCAAATTATCTCGACGCACACGAGCCGCATCAAAGCCCTCTACGACAATCTCTAAATCAGGATTTACCTCACCCCAAGGATTATGAACAAAACTACCTTGATACTGAGCAAGCCAATCTACAAAACCGCGTACCTTCGCTACACGCTCCGTATCAAAGGACGCTATATATTCATCAAAAGACAAGATCTTCTCTAACTCAAATAAAGACATACAGCCTCCAATTTAAATTTCATATGTTATTACCGATATATATCTACTATACATGATAATTACACGAATTGCATAAGAAATATATAGTCATATGTACTACAATCAAGATGTCACCACTCCGTTCTGGGGAAACAGGTACAGAAAGGAGGTGCACCAGTGAAAGATATTCTTATAATCCTTCTAGTTCCTATCGTGGTAAATGTGACCAGCTATCTCATTTGCAAGTGGTTAGATAGGAAATTTCATGGTGATTAACCCCGTTAGCTTAGACGACCATAAGCAATAAAAAACTCCCTCAAGTATTTCGCGGTTCTTGAGGGAGTTTTTTTGTGCTTACAGTGAATTCTTACAATCCTTCAGCTACTTATAGTATACATTATTTTAGGATTTTGTCCATTGTAAAACACCCAAGAGAATATAAACTCTTGGGTGTTTCTTTTGAGATGTATATAACTAATATATAAAACTAAATATAGAACTCGATTTTGTCTTCTTTTGCCAATTGGAATTGTTCGAAGATGTGGTTACGTATATTAACAAAGTTCGGCGATGTACGATCGGTTCTGTCGATGATGTTCACAGGGATGATAGTTTGTACACGGCCTGGATTTGCCGCTAGTACTACGACGCGGTCCGCAAGGACTACGGCTTCTTCTATATCGTGGGTAACGAATACAACCGTCTTGCCTTCTTCACGGCAGATACGAGAGATTTCGTCTTGCAAATTGATACGTGTTAGTGCATCAAGTGCGCCTAATGGTTCGTCCATGAAGATAATATCTGGATCAACAGCTAGTGCACGAGCGATGGATACACGTTGTTGCATGCCCCCAGATAGTTCTGCAGGATAGCGATTACGGGCATGGTCGAGACCTACCATCTTAACGTATTTATCGATAATAGCAGGACGTTCCTCTTTAGGTACCTTTTTACTTTCAAGGCCAAGCTCAATATTGCTTTCTACTGTACGCCATGGCAACAAGCCATAGTTTTGGAATACTGTTACATATCTGAGCTGAGGGGCTTTCACCTCTTCGCCGTCGATAGTAATAGAACCAGATGTAACGAGCTCAAAGCCTGCCATAGCATTTAATAGCGTACTTTTACCAGAACCAGAAGGACCTAAGAGGCAAATAAACTCGCCTTTTTCAATGTCTAAATTAATATCTTCAAGAATGGTGAGTGGTTCCCCATCTTTCATAAATTCCTTGTGTGCATTGCGCACCGAAATGTAACCCATGAGGCCACCTCCTATTTCTCAATACCCCAACGTTTGTAAATCCATTTTTCGATGAGGGATACGCCCCAATCGAGTAAAAGCCCAACGAAACCGATGGTCAAAATGGCTACCATCAAGAGATCATTACGCAAGTTATTTCTCATATCGATAATGAGGAAGCCAAGGCCTGTTTGGGAGCCTACCATTTCGCCTGTTACAAGGAAGATCCACGCCGTACCAAGGGCGATGTGAAGACCAGATGCAATGCCAGGGAATACAGCAGGCAACACAATTTTAAATAACAATTCAGGTTGTTTAATGCCAAAGTTGCGCGCTACCTTGATATATACAGGGTCGATATTTTGGATGGCAGACACTGTGGACAATAGCACAGGGAAGAACGCTGCAATAAAGATGATTACGATAGCCGGTGCTTGACCGATACCGAAGAATAGAACGATAAATGGCAACCAAGCCACTGGAGAAATTGGTCGAATGACTTGAACGATAGGATTGATGTAGTTCCAAATCCCTTTGTACCAGCCCAAGATTAGGCCGAGGAAGACACCAGCTACAACAGAAATGATATAGCCAATAAAGAAGCGTACTAAACTATCTGCAATGTCCTTAAAGAGAACACCATCTCCAATGAGTTCTCCAAAGCCAAGCAATACCTTATATGGCGTTGGTAATAACGCTTCGTTAAATCCGCCGAGGCGAACGATTAATTCCCAAATCAGCCACGCTGCAATAAATGCGCCCGGCACATATGTATATTTCTTCATGGTCCCCCTCCTATGGTAACAATGTTTGATCTACAAACTCTGAATAGCTCGGCACGTTTTTGATTAAATCAATATGTGTCATGTGATGCACGAGCGCATTATAACGGTCCTCTGTAAGGGCTAAATCTTTAAAACCGATAACTTGCAAGGAACGTTCAATAACAGGGTCCTTAAACTTCATATATTTTAAGGAAATCTCTTTTTGTGCCTCTGGATGCTCATCTAAATATGTACCTGCATCGAGATAAGCCTTTGTGAAAGCTTTCGCCAAATCGTGGTGTTCATCGACGAATTTACCATTAAACACAAGGGCACAGCAAATATTGTCATGCCAGAGGTGGTCAGGATCTTCAAAGACCTTACCATTTCCCATTTCTAATGCAAGAGACCCAAATGGTTCAGCTACACTATACCCAGCAATTTGTCCTACCGCTAACGCTGATGGCATTTCAGGAGGACTCATTTCAACGACTTGCACATCTTTTTCACTTAGACCAGCATTCTCAAGCATGCAATCCACGAGAATTTTTTGAGTAGATTGTTTATGAGGGATAGCAAAGGATTTGCCTTTTAAGTCTTGAACGGAGTTAATATCCTTATTTACGATGATAATATTACCTTCTGTATGACCAAGAGCAGCAGCACGAACATCAATGCCTTGTTCACGGGCCTTTACACCAAGTTCAACAAGAACAGCTGCGGCATCTACCTTACCAGTATTTAACGCATCCATAAGCTCTGGCCAAGATCCATATTTAACAAGTTCTACATGTACAGGACCATCTGCCGTTTCCAACTCTTTTGTAGCGAATACTGGCAATGAATGAGTAATTGGTAAATAGGCTACGCGTACAGTCTTTAATTCTTGTGCCGTCTTTGGTTTATGGTGTTCATAATAACCATAGGCTATGCAGCCAATAACCAAGAGAACCACTCCGATGATTAGATACCATGTCTTCTTCATAACTTCCCCTCTTTCTACCTCACAACAAGGGGCGTTTTTGACACATGTCATTTTTCACACTTTTCTAAAACCTAGATGAAGTCTGGTTCTAGAATACCTTGTCTTCTAAACTTATTTATACCCTACTATATCAATATGTATTAATTATGTCAATAAAACACAGTAATATTGTAGGTATTATTATTTAGGTACGAAATATATCAATATAGACCAAATAAATCCAAATAAATATAGTAGTCTATCACTAAATCATAACCACCCGTGGAACGGGTGGTTTGCTCTGACCCTATAAGGGTCTTTC
>ERZ781273.512-NODE-512-length-10132-cov-3.774834_pt1 | contig 10132 bp, 10 predicted proteins | sample MGYA00375851_ERZ781273 | MGnify/ENA primary metagenome ERZ781273 (study PRJEB29790, sample SAMN03653692) | human gut metagenome | host: Homo sapiens | place: USA: Dallas, Texas | collected 2013-07-09 | study: EMG produced TPA metagenomics assembly of the Gut... | reverse complement strand
GCCATGGAGAAAACACTTCCGGTATTTCTTGCAGGCTGTATGGTGGGAATGTCGCAAGTGCCGGTTGGAGCCGTTTCGGTCACACAGCAGGAACTGGATGAGGAAGTGGATTGGGATTTTCTTGGAGAATAAGTTTGCTCCAAGCTGTTCTCACAGAAGGGAGGTGAACACATGACACAATTTCTAACACAAAGCAGTCCGATACCGCCGTATATGGCGTTCCCAAGATTTTTACTGGACAAGGATGGCCTAAATGAAACTGCAAAAATTCTCTATACGATTTTGCTCGACCGAGCAAGGCTGTCCCAGAAAAATGACGGATGGACAGATGAACAAGGTCATGTGTTCATTTTCTTCCCCATCAAGAGCCTGGCAGAAACCATGCACAAGAGTGAAATGTCTGTCAAAACCGCATTGAATGCTCTGGAGAAAGAAAATCTGATCGCCCGTAAACGTCAGGGAGCAGGTTTTCCAAACAGGATATACGTTAAATATCCACCGGAAGCATTGAATCAAACGGACAGAATTTTTTCCGTAAAACAGACAGAAAACTGTCCTACAGATGGACAGAAAACTGTCTCTGTGACAGACAGAAAACTGTCCAGTAGTAATAAAGAGAAGAACAATATAAAAAGAACAAATTCAGAGAGTAAGGATGACCGCACCGCTTATGGCTCTTATCAAAATGTTTTCCTGAGTACGGAAGAACTGAAGGCTTTGAAGGACGAGGTTCCTCATTATCAGGAATACATTGAAAAGCTGTCCAGCTATATGGCATCCAGCGGAAAACAGTATTCCAGTCACGCAGCCACCATACGAAGCTGGGCATTGCGTGACCATCCTGCTCCTGTCAAACGAACCTATGAATGTAAGGAGGATGAAAGCCTATGAGACCAATCAATAACGCCGTGGATGAATTATTTCAGCCGAGAGAGCTTGCAGAGGATGAATATTTGAACGAAGCTGACGGACTGATGTATTGTTCCAAATGCCACACTCCCAGACAGCACCGAATTGAATTGAAGGAACGAGTATTCCTTCCTACGGTTCGATGCCGCTGTCAGCAGGAAATATACGACAAAGAAGAAGCCGAACGCAAGCATCAGGAATTTCTCATTCAGGTGTCACGCTTGAGGACAAACGGATTGCAGGACAAATCCCTGCATGATTACAACTTTTCCAATGATAAAGGCTACAATCCGGAAATGCAGAAAGCCCATGAGTATGTGTCCCATTGGGAAGAAATGAAAGCGAACTCGTTGGGACTGCTTCTCTGGGGAGATGTGGGAACCGGTAAATCCTTTTTCGCTGGCTGCATTGCAAATGCCCTGTTGGACAAAGGTATTCCGATTCTGATGACCAATTTTTCCAGAATCCTGAATACGCTGACCGGAATATATTCCGATGACAGAAACCAGTTCATTGACAGTTTTAATAAATACAGTCTGCTGATTATTGATGATCTGGGAATTGAGCGAAGTTCGGAATTTGCTTTGGAACAGGTATTCAATGTGATTGACAGTCGATACCGAAGCAAGAAACCACTGATTGTAACCACCAATCTAACTTTGGATGAGTTGAAACATCCGAAAGATCTGGCAAGAGCCAGAATTTATGACCGAGTATTGGAGCGTTGTGTTCCTTTGAAAATCAACAATCAGAATATCCGAGAGTTGAACGCAGCCGCCAATATGCAGGAAGCACGAAAAATATTAAATTCCGGTACTTAAATTCACAGCCGATGGTGCGGAACAATTCGCCTGTCAGTACACAGATAACTTATAACTTGCAAAACGAATTGTATCTGCACCATCTACACCGGATTACAGTACCACACCGATACCAGGAGATTTTATGGCAAATAACAGACCTATGACTGAAGATGAAAAGAAATTATTGCAGGCACAGCACAGAATGGAAGCGATTGAAGCACGCAACCGCCAGAAAGAGCGAAAGGCAAGAACCAGACGATTGATCCAGATGGGAGCCGTATTGGAAAGCGTGTTCCCGGAAGTTCAGACTATGGAGCTTGATGATGTGAAGATGGAGCTGAAAAGACGATTGAAGGCATAAGCCTTGGCAGCTTCGCTGCTATCCCGAAGGGCGCACTTACTCACCACCCATAAAATGGGCGGTGGTATCCCCTTCGGGGTCGTGCGCTCTGCGAGGCTTTGCGGCTCCGTTGGAGCCTTATGTACAATGCCACACTTGCTGTCATTGTCCACGCAGTTTCCGCAAGTACAAACGATACTGCGTTTGTAATCAGGGGTACAAATTGTACCCTACCTTGCGCTAACTGCCTGCGAAAATCTGCCACTACACAAGGTACGCCCTTCGGGTGCGGCAGTTTTATCGCAGAGATAGGCGCAGCATTCACCGCACCTATTTTCTTTTTCAAAAAAGAAACAAAAATTGTGCTGCGGCACAGGAAGGAGGAAAATAGTGAACTATTTCCATTTAGAAGCAAAAGTTGTGAGTCGTGGCGCAGGCCGTTCTGTGATAGCAGCTGCCGCTTATGCATCCTGTTCCCGACTCTACAATGATTATGACGGACTTACCCATGACTACACCAGAAAGCACGGGTGTCTGTATAGCGAAGTCTTTCTTCCGCAGTATGCACCAGAAGAATGGAAGGACAGACAGCTACTCTGGGAAGCTGTCGAGTCCGTAGAAAAGACAAAGGACAGCCGACTGGCGAGAGAGCTTGTGGTTGCTTTGCCATCAGAACTGTCTTTGGATGACTGGAAAAGTATGCTGAAGCGTTTTGTTCGTGAGCAAGGCATTGACCTTGGAATGTGTGCGGATGTGAACATCCATGATCCGTACCCTCCGGGGCATAATCCTCACAGCCATATTCTTTTCACCATGCGTCCCTTAGATGAACACGGCAAGTGGCAGACAAAGACTCAGAAAGAATACCTTTGCAAGCGTGGCGGCGAAGAACGTGGTTTTACTGCTGATGAGTTCAAGACCGCCAAAACACAGGGGTGGGAGAAACAATATATGTATCAGTTCGGGGAGAAAAGGCAGTATTTAACCCCATCTGAAGCTGAGAAAATTGAGGGATGTATCAGGACGTCAAAGACCCCTAAAAGCACCCGCTATGGGAGACAAAACCCACTTACAGCACTTTGGAACAGCGAAGAACAGATATTTGCATGGCGCAAGAGCTGGGAAATGATTGTCAATGAAGAACAGGAACGCCATGGTATTGCTGACCGTGTAGACTGTCGCAGTCATGCCGCCAGAGGACTAACTGAACAGCCAACCGTACACGAAGGATACCACGCAAGAAAACTGGAATCCATGGGAATTGTTTCTGACCGCTGCGAACTGAACCGCCAGATCAGGGCAGATAACAAACTCCTGCGTGAACTGAAAAAACAGGTGCAGAAGCTGATGAAAGCAGTCAAAGAAAATATTCCTGCCCTCGCTTCTGCATTGGAAACTCTGCGTGACAACATGATTTTTCTTCAGTATCAGTTGATCGTGAATACTTCTCAGCAGGAAGCTGTCACTTCCCAGAAAAACCTTTTGGCTGATATACTGGCTGAATACAAAAATGTTAAGGCAGAATTCAAAGCCAAGACCGCTGAGAAAAAAGAGCTGATTGCAGAACAGAAAAACTGTGGGATTCATTTCATTCGTGCAAGTAAGCTGGGTGAACAGATTGCAGCTCTGACCGAAGATATTGAAGAATTGAAATTCCAAAAGGCTGGATTGCTTTCTCAGCTTAATTGTCAGGATAACGGCATTGCTGCCAGAAAGCAGAATCTAAAAAAGATGGAGAACGCTCTGGAAACCTTGGAACAGCAGCGTGCTGCCCTGTCTGAACAGAAAGAAGCTGATAAGACAGAGTTTCTTGAAATCCGAGATGGTATCGCACCCGAAAATATGGATGCAGTTATGCAGGAACGTGAAAAACTCCGTCCTGATGGCAGAGTTGGTTTAGTACGAAAATTGTATGAAAAATACAAGAATAAATACAGTTCTGCTACTTTCGATGAAGCCAACAGGCAGATTGATGCCGAATTGAAAGAACAGCCAATTCAGAAGAAAAAGCGTTCTATCAGCGAACAGCTGAAAATGCCGAAACAAGAAACCCCACAACCAAAGAAGCAAAAGAAGAAAGAATACGAGCGATAATTGAAAACACGGCTGTTACTTCCGAAAGGTAGTAGCAGCCGTATCCCTCATTTGTTTTTGTATTTGTCTATAATCTCCCTAAATTTTGGATGTTCTCGAAGGTATGCACATTGTGGATCAGTTTCTAATCCATTGAGAAGAACTGGTATCAACTCATGGGATTGTATAGCTTTGGTTTCGGGTGCCATCCTGTGATACAGAACGGAATCAGTTAATGACCAATGTGTAGTGAGCGCTTCAAGCATTTGTTCCAGTAAATGAAGCGTTGCATCTGCATTTTGCTTTTGTTCCAAAATCTGATAAGAAGCAATATATCGGTTGTATTCCCACATATCAAATACATCTACCATGGAACTTGATTTTTCGGCAATTTTACAAGCAGATTCTGTGTTTCCGGAAGCTAATTCAGCATCTATCAATTTCGTTAGGAGCATCTGAACTCTGGTAATTTCTTTGAATAATGCCTTTTCCAGTTCTAATGCAGCCAATTCTGCTTTTTGTTGTTGCATATAAATAGATACCTGAAGCATAAGTTTATCCGGCAATGTGCTAATCAGGTCAGTTTTATCTTGAATTGTATCAAGAACCTCTTGTGCAGCATCTGTTTTGCCCTTACGAATATAGCGGTTAACTCTCATATAGTTAGCACTATTTCGTATCTTTTCATCATTGCTCTCAGCCAGATGTAAATACCAGTCTGAAATCTTTGTATCAAGGCTATCGATGGGTAAAGTATCATCGGCTGTCTGCAAAAGTATGGAATCCAAAATAATCGTGATGTTGAGAAGAAGCAGTTCGTTGTGTGGGTATTCGTGTATCTTTGCTTCAGCAGCATCAAATGCAGAAAGAATATCATTCCTTGCTTGTTTGGCGAGCTCGTTGCAGAAAAATCCAATTTCCTGTTCAGACAGATCCTCACTAAAACAAAACAATGTATTCAAATCAATTTTCAAAAGTCTGGCTAATGGAGGAAGAAGGCCAATATCAGGGCTTGTGATACCTTTCTCCCATTTGCTGACAGCGGGAGTAGAAACACCGAGATAATCAGCAACCTGTTCCTGTGTTAATCCAAGTAGCTTGCGCTGCTCTTGGATGACTATGTTCATAGGCATATCTTAATCTCCTTTGAGGATATTACAAAAAGCTCTTTGTTGTCTTTATTATAGCAAGCTGATATTCATAGCACAATCGAGCAGTTGTTAATCATGGAGATAAAAACTTAACCACAAGTTAAAAGCCACGGCTTTCACTCTGATATGGAGTGCAGTCATGGCTCTTTCTAAATGATGTAAAAGGGCGATAGCATTTTATGCTGTCATCCCTTATATTTATTGCAAAACCAGATTGAAGCGATGGATACAGGCCACTCTCTTTACGGTTGACTATTTCGACTGGTTTTGCTGTTTAGCTTTTTCTTGATTATAAACATAATAATCATATAAATAAGGCACACTATTACTCCAGAAACTGTCATTTTCAAAAGACCGATATGCCATGCGATTTGAAGTCGTGCCAGATAATAATCAGGGACTGCTCCGTTTAGAAGTACAGGTATGCCAACTTTCAATACAGGTAAACATGCCCCAAACAGGAAGCTGATGATTGCACCCAAAACAAAATTCATTTTTTGATATATGTTTATTTTTTTCAGATAATCAATCTCTTGCATTTTTGTAGCATTATTCCTGTTGGCTGAATTACTTAATTCTGCTTTAAACGTCCGGTATTCATTCTGACAATTTTGGCATTCTTCCAAATGCTTTTTAATAAATGAATTTGTTTCCTCGGATGTCAAATCATCCATGTATAAAGGTAGTAAATCATTGACTATATTGCACTGCAATTCTTTATTCATTTTTCTTCATCTCCTCAAATATTCTTTTTTTTCCACGATAAAAATTAACACGAGCCCAATTTTCACTTTTGCCTATTATTTCACCGATTTGAGCGAAAGATATTTCTCCAATCAACCGTAAATACATAACTTCCCTCATCGGTTCATCAAGATTATGTAGCGACTTCAATATCTCTACATTTTCCCACTGGATAAATAGTTCATCTTCAGCAGAAGAAATTGTCAACATGTCTTCATAATTTGATAAATCTTCAAATGATTTATTGTCTCTTAAATACTTGAGCCAAAGATTTTGAGCAATACCACAAAGCCATGTCAATACACTGCTATTTCCTTTAAACTTGTTAATACTATTTACAGCGCAAAAGAAAGTTTCCTGTGTTAATTCTTCTGCAAGTTCATGGTTACATGTTTTACTTAGTAGAAACGTATAGACCTTTTTTGAGTGGTTTTGGTATATTTCTTCCATTGATTCCATCGTACTTCCTCCTTTCTGCTAAGTTAGTACCCGGAAATCATCATTCGTTACACATAAATAAATAATTTGTAGAGCTTTGTATTTCCTTATGTGCATTTTAGTATATAAGCATAAATTTTTCTACAAAATCCCTTTTCATTCTCCAAAAGAGATGATATCTTCAGAATCGAGAAGGAGGGAATTCATCACTCCCTCCTTCTCGATTTAACAACATATCAATTCATTCAAAACAATTTCCTCTGCCGCATTTCGGATGTTATTGCAAGCACCAACCCATGCCATCTGATCACGAGCCTTTAATGCTTCGTTTATGCCCTGCTGCTCCTGCATTTGCAGGGTCAACAGTTCCATTCTTTGATTAGCGGTATCATCCACCTCATTCAGATGTTTGACCAGTTCTCCATCCAGCAAAAGTGTGTTGTACAGCATCTTATGGTGTTCTTTCAGATAGCGCAGACGCATTCTGCCGTACTTTCCGTAATGCGGTTCTTCCTCCGGAAGTTCCAAATCCGGATAATACATTCCATCTGCTCCGAGCGTATATGTACCGCCCATTTCTTCGAATAATGACTTCATATGCTATTCCTCCTTGAAATCAGCAATGACCTTTAGATCATCGCAAAATGTTCAAGAGCAGCTCGGATAGCATCTTCCTTTTCTTTCGGGCATTGTGGTACTTTCTGATTTTCTTTCTGTGAAATATTGTAATGTTCTCCTACATCAATACCACATTTGCGTTTAATTTGGGAAATATATAAAGTTGAAACCTTTAAGCCAAATTCTTTCAGCACATAATCCTTGATTTCCTGATAGGTAGCCTTTGACTCAGCAGCGGTAATATCAAGCTCATCCAAGTCTAAGTCGACCTCTATCGTATCATCCGGAGTTTTTCTGGACAAAAGAACTACCGTCTCCACATTCGCCGTAGCCGGGAACATGTCTACGCAGCACACCTTCTCCACCTGGTACCCCCGCTCCTGCAGTACCACCAAATCCCGAGCCAGACTGGTTGGCTTACAAGAAATATAAACCATCCGATCCACGCCGAAATCAATAATCTTTTCCAGTGCCTTAGGATGAATGCCATCACGGGGCGGATCCAGAATAATCAGATCCGGCTTGTCCTGAAGCTCGTCAATTACCTTCAGCACATCTCCTGCAATAAATTCACAATTGGAAAGTCCGTTCATTGCTGCATTTTCCCGGGCAGCCTCCACAGCTTCCTCTACGATCTCCACACCTACTACCTTGCTGGCTACCGGAGCTATAATCTGAGCGATCGTTCCGGTTCCGCTGTACAGATCAAAAACAACCTTGTCTGCTGTCTCACCCACATATCCACGCGCGGTTTCATAAAGAACCTCTGCTCCCAGAGAATTGGTCTGGAAAAAGGAAAAGGGAGAAATCCGGAATTTCAGTCCCAGAAGTTCCTCATAAAAATAATCCTTGCCGTACAGAATTCTTGTCTCATCACTCTGGACCACATCTGCCAGACTGTCATTGCGGATATGAAGAATCCCCGCAAAGGAACCCTCTAAGGGAAGGGAGAGAAGACCTGCCCTCCAACCCTCCAGAAGTTCCTCTTCTCCGGTCTCCAGCGTCTCCGTCTGCCCGGAAGTAACCAGTGCTGCCAGAATTTCTCCTGTCTTTACAGCCCGGCGCACCAGCAAATGGCGAAGGTAGCCTACATGCTGCAACTTTTTATAATATCCGGCTTTTTTCTCTGTAAAGTATTCCAGGGTATATGTCAGGATTTTGCAGAAATCCTGATTTACAATCTGGCATTCTGGTGTGTTCACAATATCATAAAAACTCCCTCTGCGGTGCATTCCCAAAGCAAGAGGGCCATCCTTGAACTCATCTCCAAAGGAAAATTCCATTTTATTCCGGTATCCCTTAAACACAGGGCTTCCCTTGATCCCTTCAAACACATAGGAGCTGCATACTCCATCAATAAGGGATTTGACCTGCTGCTCTTTGATCTTCAGCTGTTCTTCATAGGGCAGACTCTGATAAAGACATCCTCCGCAGATGCCAAAATGAGGACATGTCCCTTCTGTCTGCTCCAGAGAAGAAGGTGCCAGAACCTCTAAAAGGCGTCCTTCGCATTTCCCTTTTCTCTTTTTATTAATCACAAACCGGATTGTCTGTCCCGGCAGAGCATTTTTCACAATAACTCTTTCTCCGTCTATATGCAGAACTCCTTTATTTGGAAATTCAATTGTTTCTACCACTGCTTCACAATAATCGCCTTTTTTCACACTGAATACTCCTTTTTCTTTATTTCTCAATTGAATCTCAGTATACCATTAATCAGCATAATAGGAAACTGTTTTCTGATTTTCTGTCGCAGGACGTAATTTCCCATGAAATCAAAAAGCGTGCCCCCTCTCAGAGACACGCTGCCTTGTTTTATTTATCTGCGTTTTCTTCCTCTTCTTCGAAGAAATCATCGTCAAAATCATCGTCAAAGTCATCCTCGAAATCCTCCAGATAGTCCGGAGTGAAGAAACGGTATACGCCATATGCGATAGCTGCCACTGCTGCTACTGCACCGATAATTGCCAGTACCCAGAGAATGCAGGTTTTCTTTTTCTCTTCCTCTTCTTTTCTATGCAGGAATTCATTCAGCTTTGTGGAATTCATAATCTCTTCTACGCGGCTCAGTGCATCCTTGCTCATGGTATCGAATCTGTTCATAGTTTCACGTCCTTTCTGTGATTGCGGCATATTATGCCCTCTTGAACATTATAACATCAATTTCCTCATTTTACTATCCTATTTTATTCAATTTTCTCTTTTTTATAACCGTTTTTCGCTGCTTTTTCTCACACCTTCTGCAGCTTTGCAAAGGACGCAAACATTTTTTTCACGCCTGCACGGTCAAAATTAACGGTCACTTCAAAATCCTTGGGGCCATCCTGAATCTGCTGAACCGTGCCTTCGCCAAATTTTATATGCTTCACCCGGTCTCCCTCCTGATATTCCAGAGAAGCCGGCTTCTGTACCGTAAAGGCCTTCCCAAATCCCGGATTGCTTCCGGCTGCAGCACTCCTTCCTCCAAAGCCGCTTCCAAAACCATTTCTGCTTCCATAGCTACTTCCGCCCTCAGCTCCCCTTCCTACAGACGGCTTATCAAAATAAGCATTGGGACGATCTCCAAACCTGCTGACTCCAAGTCTGGTCTGCGCCTGATTCCAGGGCAAACTGTCATCAGCAAATTCATCTCTTGAAATCTTTCTTCCAAGGCGCGGCTCCAGCCGCTCCTCCTTCATCACTTCTTTGGGAATCTCATCTACGAAACGGCTGAGGCAGGAATATCTGGTCTCTCCATTCACCATGCGGAATCTGGAACCGGTCAGTACCAGCCGATCCATGGCACGGGTAATTCCCACATAACAAAGGCGGCGTTCTTCCTCCAGCTCTGTCTCATCATTTGCAGCAATCGACATCATACTGGGAAAGAGTCCGTCCTCCATACCTGTTAAATATACCACCGGAAACTCCAGTCCCTTTGCGCTGTGAAGGGTCATCAGCGTTACTCTGCTCTGTGAATCATCCATTCGATCCACATCTGACACCAGGGCAACTTCTTCCAGAAATTCACTCAGTTCTGGATTTTCACTGCCATCCGTGTAGCTAACCGCCTTGTT
>ERZ781273.489-NODE-489-length-11280-cov-15.471804_pt1 | contig 11280 bp, 8 predicted proteins | sample MGYA00375851_ERZ781273 | MGnify/ENA primary metagenome ERZ781273 (study PRJEB29790, sample SAMN03653692) | human gut metagenome | host: Homo sapiens | place: USA: Dallas, Texas | collected 2013-07-09 | study: EMG produced TPA metagenomics assembly of the Gut... | reverse complement strand
CATTGGGACATTTTCCTTTATGGTATATTAGGACATTATCATAAATGGTTCATATTTAATCAGACATTTTATAAATTTTCTCTGGTATTTTTCTCCGCAATGTGCTACATTAGAAAGAATGTATCCACCGGATACACAGTAACTATTTTATTTTTTCAGGTAACGATTCAGCAAGTACTATTCCGCGAGACATTTTCACTATGAAAGCCCCTGACGGCAGCTGTGGAAGTGCCGCAGGAAGTTTCGCCTTTCTGTGCATCACAAAGCGCGTAACTGTAAGAGAACTGAACAGTTCCTTTATTTGAGGTGAAGTTTTTATGATAACATTTTTATCCCGTTTTTTCATCAAAGATTACAAAGACTACAGCTCCCCCCAGGTTCGCCAGTCTTATGGCATGCTCTGCGGAGCTGTGGGAATTGCCCTGAACGTTTTTCTTTTTATAGGAAAATGGCTTGCCGGAATCCTAAGCGGCTCTATTGCCATCACGGCGGATGCCTTCAACAACTTATCGGATGCAGGCTCCTCTGTGATCACTCTGGTGGGCTTCAAGCTCTCCGGACAAAAACCGGATACAGAGCATCCCTTTGGACATGGACGCATGGAATATATCTCCGGACTTCTTGTCTCAGTTGCGATTCTGATCATGGGCTTCGAGCTGATCCGCTCCTCCATTGACAAGATCCGCACCCCGGAGCCCATTGAATGCAGCCCAGTTATTATTGCTGTCCTTATTGCATCTATTCTGGTAAAAATATATATGTACTACTATAACCGCACTATCGGTCACAAAATCGACAGTACTGCCATGCAGGCTACAGCTGGAGACAGTTTAAGTGACACAGTTTCCACCAGTCTGGTTCTTCTGGCAACTATCATCAGTCAGCTTACCGGATTGGTGCTGGACGGATGGTTCGGTGTCCTGGTGGGCATTTTTATCTTCTATACCGGAACCACTACAATGAAGGATACCATTGATCCCCTTCTCGGACAAGCCCCGGAGAAAAATTTAGTAGAGGAAATCGAAGAGATCGTTCTTGCCCATCCCCTTGTCCACGGCATGCATGACCTGATTGTCCATGACTACGGTCCAGGCAGACTGATTCTTTCCCTCCACGCTGAGGTTCCCGCCCACGGAGATCTGCTGATTATCCACGATGAGATTGACAACATTGAGCATGAGCTTCAGGACAAACTGAATTGTTCTGCCACCATCCACATTGATCCCATTGTCACAGACAACAAGGAGGTCAATGAAATACGCAGCCAGATTGAAGAAATCACTCGCAATCTGGACCGTCGTCTTTCCATTCACGATTTTCGCATAGTAGAAGGTCCTACCCACACAAACCTGATCTTCGACATAGCGGTTCCTTTCGAATGCAAACTCACCAACGTGGAGATCACAAATCTCCTCAAAGAACGCATCCGCAATATGGATGATGGCAACTATTGTGCCGTGATTCAAATCGACAGAGTATATTCATAAAAAATTCTTTTCCCCATACAAAAAGACTGGTTCTTCATGCAGCTGCATGAAAAATCAGTCTTTTTGTTATTTCGTCCGCACTGCGTCCGCTTTGAAGCACCTTTCCTTATCGAATATTCAAATAAACATCCTCTCTCGTATGAAATCCCCCGTCAATGATCACCTTATCCATATTTTCCGCCGTCACCGCTATTGGATCGATTTTATAATAAGGAATGTCATATGTCCCATCATTGAAGGTTTCTACTGCCTTGTATTCCCCTTCTCCGGAAGTAATATCCTCTCCTTTGCCAAGCGCCACTGCGAACTCGGCCGCCGTATTCGCTTCCTGTTCAATAGGCTTATAGACGGTCATTTCCTGTGTACCTTCCACAATCCTCTGACAAGCTGCCAGATCCGCATCCTGGGCCACCACAGCAACCTTCCCTGCCAGCCGGTTCTCCGACAATACCTTCACTGCCTGACTTGCCAGATCATCATTTCCGCACATCACTCCTACAATATCTTTTGTAACTTCCAAACCCTGAGTCACATAATTTCCGGCCAGCTCTGCCATCCAGTTATCGCAATATCCCGTATAAACCACATTCAGATTACTGCCTTCAATGGCTTTATTGAACCCCCTCACAACTTCATCCACATTTCTGTCTGTAGGAGATCCATTGATGGCAAAAATATTTCCTCCCTCCGGACAAGCCTGGATCAGCGCCTCTCCCATAAGGGTTCCAACCTTTTCATTATCAATGGTAATATACAGATCTGCATTAACATTTTCCACAATGCGGTCATAGCAGATTATATAAATCCCCATTTCCCGGGCTTCCTTCAGCACATCATACAGCGCATTTCCATCAATAGGGATCACCACGATCACATCCATCTTTTTCTTAATAAAATACTCTATCTGGGAAATCTGCTCTTCCACAACACCTCCGGCTACCTGCACATTCACTTCTGCCCCAAGGCTCTGGGCCGTAGAAACAAACATATCCCGGTCCCGCAGCCATCTCTCAATTACAAAAGAGTCAAAGCTAAGCCCGATCTGCAGCTTATCTTCCTCTTTTGCTTCTTCCTTCTGCGGCTCCTGAGGCCTACTTCCGCAACCTGCTGCCAATGCAGCTGCCAGGAGCAAAGCCAACGACAAGATCAGCCAACGACACTTTCTCATTTTCCATACCTCGCTTTATACTCACTTGGAGTCATATCCATCTGCTTCTTAAAAATCCTGCTGAAATAATTTGGATCCGAATAGCCGCTCTGGATTCCCGCTTCCTTTACGCTCACATTTGCATCCACCAGAAGCTCTTTGGCTTTATCGATCCGGACTCTGGTCAGATACTCAATAAAATTCTCCCCAGTCTCCTCCTTAAAAATCTTGCTGAAATAATAAGGACTGATATTCACCTGGCTGGATACATCATCCAGAGAAATATCCCTGCTGTAATTTTCCTGAATATAAAGCATGGCCTTCTTTACTGCGGAATTAGACTGATCTTCCTTCTGATCCCGGATTGCCCGGCATACATTTACCATCTTTTCCTGAAACCATTTACGAAGATCCTCATAAGTAGAAAGCGACATGGCAGTATCCAAATAGTCTCTGCGGTAACTAAATCCATAATTGATCGCGCCGCTTTCAAAAGCAATCTTCTCTCCCCAGATAATAAACTCCAGTATTTTCAGGCGGATATTATTCATATCCTGTGAATAATGCTCCACCATCCAGTCACAGAAGAAGTTCACCTCCTGGAGCATACCCTCTTCATTTCCTTCCTCAAGGCAGCGGAACATCCGCTTCTCATCATTGCCGGGAAAAGCCTCGTCATAGACACCATTCTGGGAAAGATCCTCTATATGAATTACCCGGCTCAGGCTTCCGTTTAATGCCCGGAGTGCTTCACGGTAAGATCTCTCAAGCTCTTCCATTTCCCATACTCTTCCAATTCCCACACGGAATTTTGCATCCAGTCTGCCTTCCAGCCTTGCCACCAGTTCTCTTGCCTTTTCCACCAGATCAATGCGGTCTTCATAAGGATTCTGAAAAATTTCACAAGGTACTACTACAGGGATACGATTGGACATAATATTTCCAACCACACAAGGAAAAGCAGACTTCACCACATCCCGGAATTCCGGATAAAAGCTCTGGGCTTTCACATTCATTCCAACCGGGCTTACCAGTCTTCCATTTTCATAGCTTTGTCCAAACTGCACCACCATAACATAACCCTGGCTGTATTCAATATCAAGAAGCTGCTGGTAATAATCTGCTGCTGCCATCTCTTTCTGGAAAAGAAGAGAATTTACATAACCAGATTCCACAACCGGGATAACTGTCTCCAGCTTTTCCTGGATTTTCAACAGATTACTTCTCTGATCACGCACCTTATCCACCTTTGCTGTCGCTTCTTCCACCACAGAAATAATCTTACTTTTCGAAATCGGTTTCGTAAGATACTGTTCCACACCAAGATTAATGGCTTCTTTAGCGTAATCAAATTTGTCATATGCGGAAACCACATAAAACAAGGCGGAATTGTTGAACTTCCGGATTTCCCGCATGGCCTGGATTCCGTTAATTCCAGGCATGTGAATATCCATAAACACAATATCCGGGTGAAAAGTCTCCGCCTTCTCGATTACCGCCCTTCCTGTTTTCGCAGTTTCCACACTGCATTTATCTCCGAATTCAGCCAGAATCACTCCTTTAAAAGCCTCCAGCATAAGTCCTTCATCATCTGCTATCAGAATACGGTACATTTTTTTGCTCCCCTTTATTCAGCCTCTGTTCACTGCTCATTGCAGCATACTCCGTGCTATCACTTTTTACTCATTCACTGGTACCTTCAACCTCCACCGGTAAGGTGATATGCACACTGGTTCCAAGTCCCAGACCATCACTTTCTATGGTAAGAAGACCTTTTTGTTTATAATACAGTTCCAATCTGTCAATTACATTTCCTACTGCTATACCTGTAGAATAACGGTCCTCTCCATTATTTCGTGCTTTCCCTGCCATAACAGACCTGATCATCTCCTGTGTCATTCCGGCGCCATTATCACTGACTGTGATTTCCAGATCATCTCCATCCTTGTGAATAGACATTCTGATTTTTCCAGTTTCCATACAGTCGTGGATTCCATGCTGCACTGCATTTTCCACCAGAGGCTGCAAAATCATACTTGGAATCCTGAAATTCCCGATTCCCTCATCCACATCTTTTTCATAATTGATATCTCCGGCAAATCGGACATTTAAAATATAAATATAATTGTCAACTGCATCCACCTCTTCCCAGAGAAGTGCGTCATCCTCCATTTTCCGTACATTATATCGAAAAAAGTCTGCCATCTTTTCCAGAAAAACACCAGTACGCTCTGCATCCTCCAGCATGGCAAGCTGGGCACCAGCATTCAGACAGTTAAACAGGAAATGAGGATTGATCTGAGCCTGAAGATACTTCAGCTGTGCTTCCTTCAGATGGGTCTCCATAAGAAGCTCCCTCTCCTTCATCTGAGCCTGCTTCTCTATACTTTCACGCTGTTGTTTAATATGAATGCGTATGCTGTCCAGCATCTGATTAAAGCTCCGTGTTACCACGCCAACCTCATCCTCGCAGACAACAGGCAGAATTGGCATATTCAGATTTCCCAGGGCAACCTCATGAGCAGTACTGGAAAGCTGGGTCAGCGGCCGGATCATGGATTGCACAAACAGAATGATAATAGCCACGCCTACTGCTGCCACAATGAAAATAACCACCAACGCCAGCCGATACAGTACATCCATAGAAGAAAGCAGGAGCTGGTAATTGGAGGAATTCATCCGGAAACGCAGATTATTCAGCTTGTAAATATAAGAATTGATATATTTATAAAGCTGCAGTTCTTTTTCATAAGAAGCCTTGTACTTCTCAATATTTCTGCCTCGCTTGGCCTGAACAGTCTCGCTGGTCTGATTCAGATAGCTTTCTGACATTCTGCGTATATTTTTTTCCAGCATTTTTACTTCATTGTCCACATTCCGGTCATTCAGCTTATCCAGAAGCTCCCGGTAATCCTGCTCATAGCGATAGTAATTTTCCAGAGCCTTGGTTCCCTTTATATTCAGATATTCGTAAACCGTTCCTTCCAGCTTGTTTAAGGTATCCGAGAGATCATTAATCGCTGCATTGCTGGAAAAAACAGCATCAATCCGGTCTACACCGGTATGGATCTGTTCAAAGATAAAAAAATTGATGCATACTACAAACACCATGACAAGGGCCATAACAAAGCTTAATCTTGTCTGTATGGAATTCTGGACGGAAAGGCTTCCTTTTCTCTCTCTCATTTAATTTCCCTCCGTTCTGTAAGCACCAACATTGCTTCTGGTGATCACATGCTGACCCACACTGTAATAGTTGCTGGTATGTCCCAAGGAGGAAAACTCTTCCAGGGCATTCACGCTGTATCTTCCGATTTCATCCATATCCAGAGCGATAGCCGAAGAAATAATCCCTTTGCTGATACCATCCAGAATTACATCGGAATAATAAAAACCAACTACATCCACATTTCCAACCTGGTTATAGTCAACCAGAGCCTGGTAAACGCACTCTGTCACAACCTCGTCCATGCACACCAGCACATCTGGCAGGTTCTCCTCGCTTACAAAAATATCCCGGACAAATTCCTCTGTATCAAAGCCAGAGCTGCTGTCAATGTTGTATTCTGAAATCGTTACGGTCTGATAATCCTTCTTTTTTTCCTCCAGTTCTTTTTTAATCTGGTAATAGATCAGATTGGTCTCCTGTGTCTTGGACTGGGAATTTGACAAAAGAAGGACCTGCGTATTCTCATGCTCCTTTAAAAGTCCAAGGATCTGTTCCGTGTAAGCATTTCCAAGCTGATAACTATTCAGTCCAACAAAGCTGATTCTGGCACTGGAGGAATCATCTGTCAGCACCGTAACTACTGGAATATCCGCATCTGAGGCCTCCTGGATCAGTTCCTGCTCTTCATCGCTTCCATCAGCTTCCAGAATGATTCCGTCCACCTGGGAGGCAATTCCAATACGCAGATAGTCCGCCTGACTATAATTGGAATCGTGTCCGGGCTCGATCAATTCCAGATAAGCATCTGCATCCTTTGCCGCCTGGCTGGCGCTTTCATAGATAGAATCCCACATCAGGGTATTTTCCTCTCCTGATATCATCAGATAATGTTTTGCGTAGCTGGATGCCCCCTCTCCTTCACCAAGATCCACCTGATCCAGTTTTTTCTGGAAATAAATCCAGATTCCAGAGAGAAATAACATACAGCCTACTATAATAAAAAAAACAGTCAATGTGGATTTTTTCATAATTAATAAGTTCCTTTATTGCCCGCGCTTTTGCCTGTAGGCAAACCGCCATTTTATAAATATGCTTTCAAATATCTACAGTTTACCATATTTGCATGCTATATGCAAAAGAAGCCATTGCATTTCTGCAACAGCTCCTTTCCTTTCTGATTACTTTTTACTGCACTCTCAGCAGTTTTTTTGCAATTATTTAGTTGGATTTTCTGTTAGAGATAACATCAAATACAACTGCGATCAGAAGTACGGCACCTTTTACAACATACTGCCAGGAATCACCGATACCCATGATTGACATACCCATGTTGATAACACCAAGGAGAAGAGCACCGATTACAACACCGCCTACAGTACCACTTCCACCGTATGCAGAAGCACCACCGATGAAACAGGAACCGATTGCATCCATCTCGAAGGATGTACCTGTACTACCATTTACAGAACCTACACGTGCTGCGCAGAGAAGACCTGCAAGACCAGCAAGTAAGCCCATGTTTGTATATGCAATGAAATAAACCTTATTTGTATCGATACCGGAAAGCTGTGTTGCTTTCTCGTTACCGCCGATTGCGTAGAAGTAACGTCCAAACGCTGTCTTGGATGTGATGAAGTTGTAGATCATGCAGATTGCAACTACCCATACAAGCATTACGGAAATACCTTTGTACTGATACAATTTGTAGCAATACCACAGAATAACAACTGCAATCACGGCTGCTCTGCTGTAATCAGAAGCTGCTGTATTCTGGCGATAACCTTTTTTCGCTTTGTTTGCTCTGGAACGCATGGTAGAGAAAATAATGTAGCATGCGATCAGAACACCAACGATCAGTGCTGAATATTTCTTTCCATCATCAAGTCCCGGAATGTTAATGTAGGATGTAAATACATTCAGGAAAGATTTGTTCTGGATAGATACTGTCTTATTATCCAGTACCAGACGTCCAAATCCACGGAAAATGAACATGCCGGCAAGTGTTGTGATAAATGGAGGAATTCTCTTATAACCAATCCAGTAGCCCTGCCATACACCAACCAGAAGACCGATTACCAGGCAAAGGAGAATGGTGATAAATGGATTGAAGCCCTTGCTGCCAATCAGGACAGCGGCAACACCACCTACAAAACAGATAACAGATCCAACAGAAAGATCGATGTTACCACCAGTTAAGATACAGAGCAACATACCACATGCAAGAACCAGGACGTATCCGTTCTGGAGCATAAGGTTTGACATGTTCTGTGCAAAAAGAAGTCGTCCATCAGTCAGAGCACAGAACAGGATAAATACGATTACAAGCGCAATGACCATCGTATATTTTCTTAAAAAATCCTTGATTTTGGAATTCATAGTGTTTTCCCCTTTCATTATTTCTTCTGATTCTGCATGATATGTGCCATGATGCCTTCCTGGGTTGCTTCCTTTGCATCCAGTTCACCGGCCATCTTACCTTCATTCATAATGTAAACCCGGTCGCACATACCAAGGATTTCAGGCATTTCAGAGGAAATCATGATTACAGATTTTCCCTGTTCTACCATCTGATTGATCAGACAGTAAATATCATATTTTGCACCTACATCGATACCACGGGTAGGCTCATCCAGAATCAAAATATCCGGTTCTGTAAACATCCACTTTCCAAGGAGGGCTTTCTGCTGGTTACCACCAGACAGGTTACCAATACGCTGTTCATTGGAAGGTGTTTTCGTTCCCATTTCTTTTGTCATCTGCTCCGCCAGCTGTACCTCAAGGTCTGTGTTGATAATTCCATTATCACAGACTTTGCTCAGACGGGCAAGAGTTGTATTGAAACGGATGGACTCATCAAGGATCAGTCCGTTTGTCTTACGGTCCTCAGTTACATATGCAAGACCATGCTGGATGGCCGCACGAGGATCTTTCAAATCTACTTTTTCACCCTTTATGTACAATTCTCCGGAAATTGCACTTCCATAGCTCTTACCGAAGATGGACATTGCCAGTTCTGTACGGCCTGCACCTTGCAGTCCTGAGAAACCAACAACCTCACCTTTATGTACTTTAAAGGAAATATTGTCGTCTACTATTTTTTCCGGATACAGAGGATGATGAACCGTCCAGTTCTTTACCTCCAGCATCACTTCTTTACTTACATTGTGCTCACGCTTCGGATAACGGTCTTCCATAGGACGTCCAACCATTCCTTTGATGATCCTGTCCTCACTTAAGTCATCCACGCCTTTTGTAAGTGTCTCGATTGTGCTTCCGTCTCGAAGAATGGTACAACGGTCTGCACAGTAAATGATCTCATTCAGTTTGTGTGTGATAATAATAGATGTCAGTCCCTGTTTCTTAAATTCCATAAGCAGGTCCAGAAGCATCTTTGCATCTTCATCATTCAGGGATGAAGTCGGCTCATCCAGGATGAGCAGTTTAACATCTTTTGAAAAAGCTTTCGCAATTTCTACCAGCTGCTGTTTGCCGGTTCCGATATCTTTGATCAGGGTCTGGGCAGATTCATGAAGACCTACCTGGGCCATGTGTTTCTCAGCCTCGCTGTATGTTTTATCCCAGTCGATGGCTCCTCTTTTATTTTTGATCTCGTTTCCAAGAAACATGTTTTCACCGATGGAAAGCAGTGGGATCAATGCAAGCTCCTGGTGAATAATAACGATACCTTTTGCCTCGCTGTCATTAAGCTTTTTAAACTTACACTCTTCACCCTCATAGGTAACCGTTCCAGTATAGCTGCCGTATGGATACTGACCACTTAATACGTTCATCAATGTGGACTTTCCCGCACCGTTCTCACCGATCAGCGCATGAATCTCGCCACGCTGAACTTCAAGGTTAACGTTATCCAAAGCTTTGACACCGGGGAATTCCTTCGTAATGTGTTCCATTACTAAAATATTGTCAGCCAAAATGGCGCCCCCTTTCCCATAAAGCAGGCGGGGCTTTTCACCCCGCCCACATTTAAAACTTTATTTTTGATTTGTATGACGTTTTCGTTCAGCCTTTATTAGTTTGCCGGATGAAGATATCCGTCATCGTCCATTGTGTAGTATCCTGGGTCAACCAGTGCTTCCTGAAGGTTGTCTTTTGTTACAACAGTAGGAACCAGAAGGAAGGATGGGCATTTATTTCCATCAGATGTCTCATAGGATTCTGTATCATATGCACACTCGAAATCCCAACCAGATTTTTCAATCAGGGACTCATCAATTGTATCACCAGCCAGCATTGCTTTTGCAAGGTCAAGTGTTACGACTGCTTCATTGGCAACTGCTTTGTAAACTGTCATGGACTGTTTTCCATCAACGATGTTTGCAAGGTTTGCTTCGTCACCATCCTGTCCTGTGATCAGAACTGTGTTATCACCAGCATAGTCAGACTCGATTGCCTGTGTTACACCAAGTGCTGTGGAGTCGTTGGAGCAAAGAGCTACGTCAAGCTGTGTTCCGTCTGCATAGTAGGATGCCAGAATGTTCTGCATTCTTTCAAGTGCTGTCTGGGTATCCCATGCAGGTGTTGCAACAGAATCAAAATCAGTCTGTCCGGAAACTACATTTAAGGTTCCTGCATCAATGTATGGTTTTAATACATCAAATGCACCATTGAAGAAGTATCCGGCATTGTTATCAGCAGGATCACCAGCTGTAAACTCGATATTGTATGTCTTGTCTCCGGCATTGTCCAGATCCAGAGTATCTACTACGTACTGTCCCTGAAGGGTACCTACTGTGTAGTTATCAAAAGAAATATAATAGGAAACAGCGTCGGACTTGATCAGACGGTCATAGGAAATAACCGGGATTCCTGCATCTGCTGCTTCATCCATAACTGTATTAAGAGCCTCGCCATCGATAGCTGCTACAACTAACAGGTTAACTCCGTCGGAAATCAGGTTCTGAATATCGTTTACCTGACGGTCTGTCTCGTTGTCAGAGTATGTAAGCTCTACTTCGTATCCAGCATCTTCGAACTGTTTCTGCAGATAGGAACCATCACGATTCCAACGCTCCAGAGACTGTGTAGGCATTGAAATACCGATCTTTCCGCCAGCTGCTCCGTCTTCTGCCATTACCGGAACTGCAAGTGAACCAACTGCCATTGCTGCTACCATTGCCATTGCTACTTTTCTCTTCATGAAAAAACCTCCCGTATCATTTTTATTTGCTATGTTCTATAGCTTTTTGATGGGATTATAATATCATATTGGTACTCTGTGTAAAATGGACTAATTTTGGATTGCTCTTTCAATTTTTGTGTTATGATATGCACAAAATTGTGCTGGACTGGACATTTTTGTTGTGGAATAGTGCTAGATTGTAATTATGTGCTATTGACATTTTTAAGATATGAAGTGTTATAGAATTCCCGAATGTGATTTTACTATTTAATGTGTTGGTCATTATCCCGGACGCGATTTCACAATGTATATTCACCGCCGCGCGTCGCAACGTTCC
>ERZ781273.483-NODE-483-length-11587-cov-4.658862_pt1 | contig 11587 bp, 6 predicted proteins | sample MGYA00375851_ERZ781273 | MGnify/ENA primary metagenome ERZ781273 (study PRJEB29790, sample SAMN03653692) | human gut metagenome | host: Homo sapiens | place: USA: Dallas, Texas | collected 2013-07-09 | study: EMG produced TPA metagenomics assembly of the Gut... | reverse complement strand
GCCTGTAGCTTTCGTTGGCGTAGATCCATATGAACCAATGGCAATAGTTCCATCACTATTTGCTGAAGCATTACCACCTAACGCCACAGAATTATCACCATCAGCAGTTACATTCATACCCATAGCAACACTATTAAATTTATTAGACTTAGCAGCTTGACCAACTGCAACGCCGCCTAATACAGCTGTAGTTCCATTAGTACCAACAGCAACACCATTGGCACCTTTTGAGGTAGTAAAAGTACCGATAGCTATACCATTCTCGCCTGTAGCAGAACTTTTTCTACCAATAGCAATACTATTATCTGCAGTGGAAGAGCTTTCGCCCCCAATAGCGACACCATATTGATTAGTCGCATTGGCTAACATACCGATACCTACACCAGCAACAGCTCCAGTCTTTGCTCTAGAGCCCAATGCAGTAGAAGATGCACCAGATGCTACAGTACCATGACCAAATGCGGTAGAATCATTACCAGAAGCTGTTGCATCAGCTCCCAGTGCACTTGCATAGTTACCTGTAGCCTTAGAATCAGTACCAACTGCTACAGCAGCATCCTGAGACGCAATGGATTTAGCCCCTACCGCTGTGGCATTACCAACAGCGCTAGCCTCAGCACCTAAAGTACTCGCATATCTACCTTTAGCTTCAGCACTAATACCAACAGCTACAGACCTATCACCAGTAGCACTAGTCTTAGATCCTAACGCTGTAGCACTATCAGCTTCTGCTTTAGCTGATAGCCCCAATGCAACTGTAGAATAACCGTTTGCCTTAGCACCAGCACCAACTGCGGTTGCAGGTAAAGCAGCAGGAGTTACTTCTGGTGCTGTTGCATTACTTTTATACCCAATAGCGATAGATTGATTGCTACCAGATTGAGCTTCATTACCGATGGCAAGACCATTAGTTAAGCCTGTTACGCCTACAGTACCACCTTCTAGTGTCCCAGTTGATCTATCTGCTGCAGATACATCAACTACACCAACTTGCATTGCCAAGGCAGCTAAGATACTTGCTACTATGATTTTCTTTTTCCCTGTTTTATTTTTTGCCATTTCAGATACTACAACGTAGCACTGTTTAGACTTAGACCAAATGACTTTAAATATCTTATTCATACGTTTTCCTTCTTTAAATTACTAACCCTCAACTATATGAATCATATGTTCCACACTTCTCTCAGTCTGGAAATAATGAAAGCTACACAGACTTTCATTTATAAAATCTATCTTTAATTTTACCATAATTCATCTAATTTTCTCAATTTAAAAGTGTAATTTTTGGATATTTACTATTATCTCAATTATGCATAGAGTATGCTTAAACACGCAGTATCATCATAATTCATTTACAATTCACCTTAATAAATTGCATATTATATGAATTTTTATGCTACTAATTGAGAACGAAAAGAATATTAGATTTCATTACAAAATTAATCACCGTCTAAAAATATTCATAAATTATTCATTATATACAGTTTTATCGATATTTTTATTAATTATTAAATTAGAATTTTCAGACTATTTTATTTTACAGATATAGCTTTAATAAACTATTTTTGTTTTCATACTAAAAAGAGCCTCCTCTTTCGAGGAAGGCTCTTTCTAGTTTTACATATCCATTCACGGGATATACATAGTTCTAACTATATGTACAATATGATTATGCTTTATTTGCCAACAATTGGTTAACTGCTGCTTTCAACGCATCAATTTCAGATTGTTGTTGTTCAAGCTTGGATTTGTACTCTTCATTTTGGGAACGCAAATGACTTACTTCATCTTGCATTACGTAGATAGAGCTAATAGGACCAGCTTTATAACGTTCTGGAATAGCATCTTTTCTATCACGGCTACCACCAAATTTATGAGTTACACCAGCATTAATCATGTTATGGCTAGAACCAAGTGTAACACCAATATTGAACATAGTATCTTCAGTTTTGTAATGGGCAAGACCGATTGCACCAGCTGTTTCACCACGGTAGTTACCAATACCAGCCATGATTTGTGTTGGTTCCAATGGATCGTATTGGATTGGTTTCAACGCTGCCATAGCTGCCGCATGAGCACCAACACGTTGTGTTTCAACACCTACATTGTTAATAGCTTGTTGTAAACCAGCTTTAGTTTCTTTCAATTGGCTTACGTTTACTGCATCTGTATCAGCTGTACCAGGTGCAACACCATGAATTTGGTTGCCACCATTGTTCAAGCCATCTACAGAAAGAGATACAGGGCTAGCTGCTGCATTTGCAGGAGTGATAGTCATACCTGCACCGTTAACTGTTGTAGAGTTACCAGCTGCATCTTTTACAGTTGTACCAGCAGGAGTGATCTTAGTAGATGGACCATTTTCATCACCTACAGTTACACTGTTAAGACCTTTCACGTCTTTAGCCAAGCTGTATGTGAAAGTAGTTTTATCTTGTTTTACTTCAAGGTTATCACCAGCTTGGAATTTAACAGTATCGCCACCTTGTACTTTTTCTACAGTACCGCCAGCTGCAGTTACATTCCATGCAGAAAGATCTTTAACTTGTTGTTTACCAGCATCTGTTAAGTTGCTCAAATCTTGGTTTGCTGCATTATCGATTTTTGCTTTAGTTGCATCATCGATTTTAACAGTTACATCTTCACCATTAGCAACAGTTGTTAAACCATTTTCGCCTTTGATGTTGAATTTCACATCGCCTGTGCTCAAGGATTTTTCCTCAGTAGAACCTGTGTTACCACCTAAGGAAATCTTACGACCGATAGCTTCTGTATTTTTATCAATTTGAGCTTTGTTTGCTGCAATATTTGCTTTATTTGTTGCAATATCACCAGCATTTTTAGTGATGTTAGCTTTATTTGCCGCTACTTGATCATCAACTGCTTTCAATTGATCTTCTGTAGCTGCACGACCAGATACTGGTTGTGTTTGACCTGGAATCCAAGTTTTATTCGTCAAGCCAGTTACTTCTGGAGTTTCTACACCAGTTGTAGCTTTTACTTTTGGCGCTGTAATTGTGTCATTTGCAGTTACAGTATCGAAAGTAACATCTTTCTTAGTAGCAACTGTAAAGTCTTTACCATTTTGTGTAATTTCAATGTTATCGCCATTGATAAACTTAACTGTATCGCCGCCTTGAACCTTTTCAGCAGTGCCATTATTAGCTACTACATTCCATGCCGCTAAATCTTTAACTTGTTGTTCACCAGCTGGAGTCAAGTTGCTCAAGTCTTGGTTTGCAGCGTTGTTGATTTTGTCTTTAGTAGCATCATCAAGTTTAACAGTTACATCGTTGCCAGCAGCTACAGTTGTAATACCGTTCTCACCTTTGATTTTAAATTTCACATCGCCTGTGCTCAAAGATTTTTCAGTTGTGGAACCAGTGTCACCATCTAAGGAGATTTTACGAGCGATTGCTGTTGTATTGTTATTGATATTATCTTTATTTGCTGCTACTTGGTCATCAACTTTTTTCAATTGATCTTCAGTTGCTGCACGACCAGATACTGGTTGTGTTTGACCTGGAACCCAATCTGTATTAGTCAAGCCAGTCACTTGAGGAGTTTCAACACCAGTTGTAGCTTTTACTTTAGGCGCTGTAATTGTTTGGTTTGCAGTTACACTATCGAATGTTACGTCTTTTTTAGTGGAGATTGTGAAATCTTTACCCGCTTGTGTAATTTCGATATTATCACCATTGATGAATTTAACTGTATCGCCGCCTTTAACATCTTCAGCAGTACCACTATTAGCAACTACTTTCCATGCAGCTAAATCTTTAACCTTTTGCTCACCTGCTGGATTCAAATTACTCAAGTTTTTATCAGCAGCGTTATCGATTTTATTTTTAGTATCTGTATCAAGCTGAACCGTTACATCTTCACCAGCTGCTACTGTAGTAAGACCATTAGCACCTTTAATATTGAACTTTACATCACCTGTGCTCAAGGATTTCAACATTGTGGAACCAGTATTACCGCCTAAGGAAATATTACGAGCAATAGCAACTTTGTTAGCTTCTGCTTTATCATCTGTTTTCTTCAATTGAGATACATTGACAGCATCTTTATCAGCTACGCCATCAGCTACGTTAGTAACTTTCATGTCGCCTGCATTGATACCTTTGTCGCCATCAATTTTTACAGTTGGATTGCCTGCAGCATTGTTGAAAGACGCACTATTCAAGCCAGTAAGATCTTTCTTCAAGGATACAGAAATATTTTTATTGTTTCTAGCAACTGTAATATTGTCGTCGCCAGAGAAATCTACAGTGTTACCTTTTTCAATTGCTTCTGGTGTTGCTTCACCATTAGCGGAAAGGTTCCATACGTATTTATTTTGATCGATAGCATTATTAATTGCATCAGCCACGTTTTTAGCATCTGCCATACCTGGAGTTGCTGTAGCTGTACCATTTGTAACAGTAATATCTTGTTTTTTACCAGCAATTGTAATTTTCTTACCATTAGCTGTAGTTGTAATATATGTATCGTCACCATTTACAGCTAATTTACTGTTAGCAAGGTTTACGTCACCAGAACCAGTGTCACCTGTGAAAGCAAGGTTTACACTCTTCAATTGTGCTACGTTGACTGCATCTGTATCAGCCGTACCAGCAGCTACATAGTTAATTTGACGAGTTTGACCTGTTGTACCAACAGCAACGCCACCCAATGTAGATGTTAACGTTGCACCAGTTAAGTTAGCATATGTATCAGTACGACCAGTATTAGCATTATAACCTGCTACACCTGCTGCAGTACTTGCCACAGATTTAGAGCCAATCGCAACACCATCAGCAGTTGTGGCACTAGCACCATCACCAATAGCAATCGATTTAACTGCACTTGCGTTAGATCTAGTACCGATAGCAATACCATCATTCTCTGATACTGAGCTTTTTCTACCAATAGCAATACTGTTATCTGCAGTGGAAGAGCTTTCTCCGCCAATAGCAACACCATAATCTTTAGTTGCATTGGCTAACATACCGATACCAACACTTGCAGTTCCACTGGTCTTTGCCCTAGATCCCAATGCAGTAGAGGATGCACCAGATGCAGCAGTACCATGACCAATTGCGGTAGACTCAATATTGGAAGCTATCGCATCAGCCCCAAAAGCACTGGCATTGCCATCTGTTGCCTTACTACCATGACCAACTGCCACAGTATCATCCTGGGACGCAATGGAGTTAGCACCTAACGCTGTAGCATTTGCCGATGTAGCTTGTGCTGATAACCCCAATGCAACTGTAGATCGACCTGTTGTATTAGCACCATCACCAATAGCTACAGAGCTTGTTGCAGTATTATCTGTAGATGCATTAGGACCAATAGCGATAGAATTATTTGCTTTCGCACCAGAATTATCTTTATTAGGATTATCATTAGAATTAATAGATACATATTTATGTGAAAGTTGATTTGCGATAGCAGCTAACTGAGAGCCATTGATAGCATCTGTAGAGTGTTCACTTACCTCACCAGGCGCCACGTTTTTCAGCTGACGTTCATAGCCTGCAGAACCGAAAGATACAACGTCACCAGGTAAAGTGTTATTGCCACCTTCCCAAGCAGCCACAACACCACTTGGCAATGTATAGCTAGTTTGTTTTGTACCAGCAATATCTGTAGTAGAACCGCCACCTAAGGCAACAGAGTTATCTCGATTTGCTTTAGCGCCTGTACCGATAGCAACTGCATTCGTTACATCTGTAGTACCGGAAAGACGATTTTTTGCATCAGCAGCCGTACCGATAGCAATACTTGCATTACCAGAGTGAGCTTTCATACCAAGTGTAACACTTGCATGACCAGCATCTGCAGTAGTCCATCTAGGGCTCCCTAAATTTACACCTGTTAATTGTTGCACTGCTGTTTGTAAGTTTGCAGATACAACATTACCAGTTCTAATATCTGTGTAATCAACCGTTCTACTATTTGCATTATCTGTATCATCGCCACCAATAACAATAGATGCGTCACCTTTAGCATATGTATTACCACCGATAGCAATACTTTGGTCGCCCTCTACAATAGCACCGTCATTGTCAGCAGCACCACCACCAATAGCAATCCCTTGTTTACTATTTTTAACCTTTGCATTTGTACCAATCGCAATCGTAGTATTACCCACAGCAGATGCTTTCGAACCAACGGCAACACTGGCCGTACTTAATGCGGCACCACTACTAGTAGAATATGCTCCGTTACCAATAGCAATACTTTCGTTACTTTCAGCATTTGCACCAGTACCGATTACAACAACATTGTTTTTATTAGCCGTTGCATCTTTACCTAAACCAACTGCATTTAAACCTGTAACACTGGCACCTTTACCTATACCAACCGCATTTGCACCTGTAACACTAGCACTGTTGCCTATACCAACTGCATCGGCACCTGTAACATTAGCACTTTTACCTAAACCAACTGCATTTGTACCTGTAACAGTAGCACCGTTACCAAAAGCGACAGATGCACCACCAGTAGTAGGAGGAACTTCGTTTACCGCAAATGCCACATTACCATTAGTCATAGCCAATGCCGCAAAGATACCGGCTACTACAACTTTCTTTTTACCGCTATTGTTCTTAGCGAATTCAGATACTACTACGTAGCAATTTTTGGATTTGTTCCAAACTACTTTAAAAATCTTGTTCATTCTTTTCTCCTTTAAACTACTATAAAGCTCTCAAACTTCTATATAACAAGTAATCTCAATTTCAAGTTTTTCGATATAGTCAGTATACCAAATTTTTCGATATGCTTGCAACCCCTTTTCACTAATATTTCATTTTTTGAATAACTATTGCAAATACAGCAACAACGTGAGTTCTTTAACCCCCTAATAAAATAAAACCTAATAATTGGGGTGATTTTATACCATAATTTAGAAGAGAAGATGAATTTAAACTCACATTTTAACTTTTTCTATATAAATATAATTGATAAATCACTAAAATTATGACCACAATACTTTATATAGCTGTATTCTTAGAGGTACACTAGCTTTGCAGCACTATATTTCATTAAATTTTTATAAATTAGCATTTCAGTCAAATTGAGATACATTGGCAGCAAAAAACAAAAATAACGTCTAAAGAATAATCTCTTTAGACGTTATTTTTTATATGACATTATTTAATTTAAATACATAAGCACTTTGTTCATGTGCTAATTTGATACGCTTATTTAAACGTTCTATATACGCTCGGTATATGTTTTGCGCTTCGTCAATGGTTACTATATTAAAGTTAATCCCATCCCCTACTGGCAATTGGCTAAGCCGAGGTAGATCTGCAGTAATGATAGTGCCTATTTTTGTATAGCCCCCTGTTGTTTGGCGATCTGCCATGAGGACAATGGGATGTCCATTCGATGGCACTTGGATAGAGCCAAATACGGCACCATCTGAAATAATATCTGCACTATCTACGTGTTCAATTTCAGGACCATCTAAGCGGAAGCCCATACGGTCACATTCTACAGTCAGTGTGTAGATATTATCACTAAAGGTCTTGATTCCCTTCTCGGTGAAATGTTTTGCCTGATTACCTAATACAACGCGTAATGGTTCATGACATTCACGGCCCCCACGGTTATATAAGGCGGTATTGAATAGAGTATGCCCTTCACCACGGTAATCGCAGACATGCACTTCATCTCTGGTGAACGCTTTGATGCCAAGTTCATCACCCTTTTGTAATGGTCGCCCATCAAGGCCCCCAATTTTCGCCTTTGTATGGGTCGATACACTGCCGTTGATGCTTGGCACGTCGATACCTCCAGAGAAAGAAATGTACATGCGCACGCCACATTGGCTAAAACCACCGGAAATAACATCGCCGTCGTGACATACAAATGGAATATATCTCGGTACTCGTACACTATTGATGGTTGGTTCCATGTCGGCCCCTGTGAAAGCAACGATACATGTGCCTTTCACGGTGAGTGTAGGCGGCAACAATGTGCACTCTAAGGCACCTGCCGTTTCTACATTACCTACCAGCGCTTGCCCCAAGAGATAGCTTTCACTATCCATAGGACCGGCTACAGGCATACCATATTGTTGGAACCCAACGCGACCTTTATCTTGAACGGTAGTGTACATACCAGGTGCATTTACGTAGATAGATGATTTATTAAACTCATTAATAGCCACGCAACTCACCTACCTCTACTTCATACATGGATGGCGCATAGTCCGCCCCCAATGCTTTAATACGATTATATTCCACTTCAGCTATCGGCACATAGCGCACATAGTCGCCAGCACTCAATAGCGCCGCTTGTTTCTTGGACATGTCATACATGGTTACCGGTGTACGGCCAATGATTTGCCAGCCCCCTGGAGAGTCGGATGGATACGTACCAGTCTGAGCCCCTGCAATGCCTACAGAACCTGCAGGTATCAATGTTCTTGGTGAGGACAAACGAGGCGTTGCTATACGTGGATCCATGCCACCTAAATAGGTAAAACCAGGAATAAAGCCTAACATATAAACTAAATAGTCTGTACCACTATGAATAGCTATAACATCTTCTTCACTTAGATTATTGTGAGACGCTACAAAACCAAGGTCTGGTCCAAACTCACCACCATACACGGTAGGAATTTCCACGACGGTAACAAGTTCATTAGCATTATCTGTTACAGTCTGCTCCAATGTAGGCTCAATGATGTTACACAATTCTGCATAGGAGTATAACATAGCATCATATTGCAAAAGCAATGCACAATAGGTAGGTACTAATTCAATAATGCCCTCTAGATTCAGCTCTTGAATTCGCTCTATCGTTTGACGAATATGTCGATTAATCTTTGGATCGATGACTTGACCAAAATCAATAGAGATAGCGCAATCCCCTACAGGTGAAATTATAGGTTTCATAGGTATCTCCTTCCTAAAACCAGAAAGAACCATTACCTTCAAACGAAAATAATGGTACTTTCATAATTATCAAATTAACCAAGTAATTTAGCAATGCCTTGTAAGGATGTAACGCCGATGTAAGCTGTTACAAGTACTACAATCCATCCTGTATAGTATAACAGTTTATTATGTTTGTAGTCTCCTACGATTTCAGATTTATGAGTAGCAAAGAGCATTACTGCCAATGTAATCGGCAAGATCAACCCGTTTACAGAACCCGCTAAAATCAATAAGGATGCTGGTTTACCAATGAAGATCAAAATACATGTAGAAACGAAGATAAAGGCCATAATAGTCAATTTTTCATTGCGTTCTACTACTTTGAATAATGTTTTTAAGAAGGACACAGATGTGTACGCTGCACCTACTACAGATGTTAAGGCTGCACAGAAGAACACGATACCGAATAATTTATGCCCAATTTCACCAGCACCAAGAAGGAATGCAGAGCCAGCTGGATCTTTAGGATCTAACGCAAAGCCCATGGACACAACACCAAGAACGGCTAAGAATAACAAGATACGAACCACCGCATCTACGGACATCCCCATGAAGGCTGCACGACGTACATCTTTCAAATGTTCTTGACCAGTAATACCTGCATCAATGAGGCGGTGACCGCCAGAGAATGTAATGTAACCACCTACGGTACCACCGATAAGGGTAATAGTTGCAAGCCATGGATAATGCGTCGGTGCCACCGCATGAGTAGCCGCTTCAGCCACTGGCGGATTTGTAGAAAACGCCACATAACCAATTAATACAAGCATTACCGTACCAAGAATTTTGGCTGTGTTGTCTAGTACACCACCCATTTTTGGAGAGGCGAATAATAGAATACCAAGGATACCACTGATAGCCGCTGCAGTCGTTGTATCAATACCAAATACAATATTTAGGCCCATAGATGCGCCCCCAATGTTGCCGATATTGAACGCAAGGCCCCCAAGGGAAATCAAGAATGCTACGAAATAGCCAAGTCCTGGCAATACTTTATTGGCAATATCTTGACCACGCATTTTAGATATGCCAATGATGGTCCACACATTAAGCTGTGCAATAATTGAAAAAATAACAGACACAATGATGGCAAACGCAAAATCTGCTTTTAAGTCATTTGTAAATGCCGCCGTTTGTAACATAAAGCCCGGCCCAATAGAGGACGTGGCCATCAAGAAAGCTGCCCCCAAGAGGACAGATAAACTTGCTTTACCTGAAATTGGTTTCATAAAAACCTCCACACAATAATTTATTAACGATCTATTATGTACTTACTATTTACTACATATTTACTATTTACTACATAATTACTATTTATTACGTATTCACTATTTATTACGTATTTGCTATGTATTGCTTATTTTCTAATGGCCGTTTTACTATTTACGGTTTTGAAAATTAGCCACTGTAACACCCGCTTTTGTAAGACCTTCACGGATATAATTTGTGAAAGCTATCGCTTCTGGATTATCACCGTGTACGCATACGGAATCAGCTACAATATCAATAGTATTACCTGTATTAGTGACAACCTTGCCTTCTGTAACCATCATAAGAACTCGTTCAAGAGCCTCTTGAGGGTCTTTAATGAAAGCCCCAGATTCTGTACGAGGCACCAATGTACCTCCATCAGTATAACCGCGGTCAGCAAAGACCTCCTGAATTACAGGAATACCTCGACGCTCTGCTTCTTGAGCAATATAGCTACCGCTCAACACCATAGCTGCAATATTAGGGTTTACCGCTTGTAATCCATCTAATACAGCATCTGCCAATACAGGAGTTACACAAGCAGTGTTATAAAAAGCACCGTGTAATTTCATATGTTGTAATGTAACACCATAACTATCACAGAAGGCTTGTAATGCACCAACTTGATATATCATATATGCTTTAGCCTCTGCAGGATTGACTGCCATTGCTCGACGACCAAAGCCCATTAAATCAGGATACCCAGGATGAGCCCCTACGGCTACGCCCTTTTCCTTGCACATGCGAACTGTAGCATCCATAATGAGAGGATCCCCAGCATGCCATCCACAGGCAACATTAGCACTCGTGACGTGATTTAACACTTCACTATCCATGCCTAATGTGTAGTTGCCAAAACTTTCACCTAAATCACTATTTAGATCTACATAATGTGACATCAATAATCTCCTCCCTTTCTTCATCTCTTTTTTAAATTCTATAGAATATTGAATTTATAGATATGATTATACTAAATAAATCGATATATTAGCAATGATTTTTATCATGTATACAAAATTTCTTTATTAATACACATGTTAAAATGCATATTAAGACACAAAAAAGCACCCCACATTATGTGGGGTGCTCTCAGTATCAATAGGTCTATCATTAGTTTGTATATGGAGAGAGTTGTAAGGGATTCATTAGTTAGTGTCGATAGCCTATCGATTATTTATTATCCTTGGATGCAGCATCATCATCTTGTTTGCCGTCGTCTGCAGCTTTATCATCTGCAGATGTATCATCAGATGTATTAGCAGCATCTTTGTCGCTAATTACAATGTGACCATCTACAACATCAGCAAGCAAGTGTTTTGCATCGATGTGATCCAAGTAGAAGTCAGTTACATTATCGCGGATTTCAGATTCGATAACACGACGTAATGGACGAGCGC
>ERZ781273.467-NODE-467-length-12296-cov-2.865697_pt1 | contig 12296 bp, 16 predicted proteins | sample MGYA00375851_ERZ781273 | MGnify/ENA primary metagenome ERZ781273 (study PRJEB29790, sample SAMN03653692) | human gut metagenome | host: Homo sapiens | place: USA: Dallas, Texas | collected 2013-07-09 | study: EMG produced TPA metagenomics assembly of the Gut... | reverse complement strand
AAAATCGGCGTTCGCCGAGATTATCCTATATCTCCATCCTGGAAAGTGCCAGGGGAAGAATTGTTCAGAGAAATCCGGAGAATCTCTAAACACTGGATCGTTTGGGGATGCAACTACTTTGATTATCCCTTTCCACCCGGCAGGATTGTTTGGGACAAAGTCAATCAAAGCAGCGATTTTTCAGACTGCGAAATTGCAGCTACGAATTGCTTTGATAGTGTCCGGCTTTTCCGCTTTATGTGGAATGGAATGCTGCAGGGGAAAAGTGTCAAAGAAGGGCACATCATGCAGGGAAACAAGAGGCTGAATGAAATCCGCATCCACCCTACACAAAAACCCATAGCGCTATATGAGTGGATATATAGCCGTTACACAAAACCAGGTGACAAAATTCTTGATACGCACCTTGGGAGTGGAAGCAGTCGCATAGCGGCGTATGACGCTGGTTTGGATTTTGTGGGCTGTGAAATAGACCCAGACTATTTCGATTTGGAAGAACAAAGGTTTGAACGGCATACAGCGCAGGTGAGATTTGATGTATGACTGACTACTCACCTGAAATGCTTGAAATGCTCGCGCGCAGAAGAAAATATGACGAGTGGAGGGGAGAAGATGCAGACAATGGGAGTGTTGAGCGCGATACTGCTCCTGTTTTACGTAGGATATATGACGGGGAAAGAAATAGAACGCAGCAGATTTGAAAAGAAAATCAAGCGCGGGTTTATTGCAATTGGCAACAGGCTGTATTTTTGTTTTTCCCAGTCGATCGCTATAGATGCACATATACGAAATGCTGCGCAGGAAGAGGTGGAAGAGTGACATTAAAACAGCTCGAGCAGTACGAAGCGATGATGAAAGAGAAGAAGCTATGGGAAGCGGAGCTGAACGCGCTGTACAAGAAATACGGCGGGTCGGTGAAAGACACGGTGCGCGGATCGTTTGCTGAGTACCCATATACAGAGCATCCGGTCACGATAACAGGCGTACAGACCAGGCCGAACAAGCGGATACTACAAAAAGAAGCCCGTCTGAAACGCCGCCGCGCAGAGGTGTCAGAACAGCTTGAACAAATAGAGGATTTTATCGACGGGCTGGAGGACAGCCAGCTAAGGCAGATTATCCACTACCACTACATAAAGGGATATAGCTGGGTTAAGACGGCGCATTACATTGGAGGTAAAAACAGCGCAGATGCAATCAAAAAAAGAGTGTACCGTTTCTTTGCGAAAAGTGCGTAGGTTGTCCCGTTTGTCCTGAAAATCTTTGCTATTATGTATAATAGCAAAAGGTATATGGAAATGCCGATTGCAGCCTGAAATTCATGTTTTCCTCCATGTCTACCCGTCCGGCCGGTGCTGGGCGGGATATGCCCCCAAAGCTGCATGAGGCAGAGGGGGAGCCATAGTTTTTCCCGCGCCCGACGGGTTATTCGGGCAATATGCGGCGAGCATGATGCGAAGCGACGCAGGGCGGGTATACACAAACTGCGAAGCGTGGCGGCTCACTACCGTCACGCCGCTACATGAGGCAGGTGATGTTGAAGTGTACCCAGAAGGAGGAACATCAGCTCTGTAGGATATGTGGTGGCGGAATAGACGGCCTGCGCTTTTTATCATAATGGTGTGACCACCGGAATGATAACACGGGCAGGACGGTAAAGCCGAGCAGGGAAACTGCAAATGTACGGGCAATAGTAGACGCTGGCAAGGGTATGCTGGACAGTGTAAGGGCGGCGTAATGCTGAGGTATCGAGTTAATACATACTCCGAATCCTATAAACGGGTCGCCAACTGTACTGCTCATGTGAGGTGCAAATCCTCACCCGCATAAAATAAAAGCTGCCCCAATAAGGGGCAGAGAGATTATGAAAGCATTATTTTTTCGATTTCAATGATATCAATAGGATGTAACGAGCCGAGACGTTTTATAAACTGTTTGCGGCCGAGCGACAATCGTTTCGATATTCGGACGGTTGTTGGCTTCAGCAATCCAGCATCTCGCCATCTTTTTAATGAATATTCTCCAAGGCGTGGAGAATGACTCGTCATTTTCAAACACACAACAGCAACGGTTAAATCATCAAGCACAATAACTGGACGAGGTTTTGATTCTGGCAAATCCTCAAAAGGCACATGAGCGAAATAAATGTCCCACTTGTTCACAGATACGCCTCCCATTCGGTATCTTCTGCGGGATCGTACCAATCGAGAGGCAAAGCCGTAACAGTTTCGGAATTTATTTTTTCGTTGATTCGAGGAACGGGGTGCTCCAAAAAATATTCTCGAATGGATTCTGGATTGAGAACGGTGCAGTTTTCAATGCGCGCTTCGCTCCAGGGGGTTCCAGGTCTGTGTGTTTTGGTGACTAATGTTGATCCGGTGAATTGGCCAAACTCTCGCATTACATCAATGAGGGTTTCTAATTCATTCTCGTCAAAAACAGAATAGTCATAATCTTTGCTGACGGAGTCTATAGGGGATCGGCCATAAGTTTTATATTTTTGATAGATACATGAAACGACGGGACCTAAATCCCATGCCTCAATATCATCATCAAATAGCGGCTTTCCGGTTCTGGCAAGGAAAACGCCCTGGGCATAATAAAGAAGCTTATTAAGTTTAAGGTTGGTCATCTGGTCGTCTTCGCTCATATTTGCAATATCAATAAAAAAATCTGCAACATCAAAAACAGTAGCCATGATAGCGCCTCCTTTCGCCTTTATTATGGCATATAAACAGGAATAAATCAATTACATATTATAAAATTTTATACGTCCCTAAGCCTGCATGAGGGCAGCGGGGCAAACTGTTTCTGATCTTCGCCCGCGCGGGGCGAGGCGAGAGCCGAAGCGCCAAAGGCCATGGGGCAAGCGTAGCTCATGAGCAAGGCCGCGTGCCAGCAGCGGGGTATAAAAGTCTGGCTTGAACTGTCTGCACCTGCACAGTACGCACCATGTATGTGCCTGAAAATACATGGAAAAGAGGTGGAAATCCCTTTCCTTGGCGTAGTGTGTACAGGGCGGGCGATACCCGCGATAAGCGGGTATATGGGGACATTGGGAAAGCACAACAGCGGATGCGCGCCGGTTCGATTCCGGCTGTCCCCAAAATCTAAACTGGTCGAAATTGACCACTTTACCAGTCGTGCGGGTGAGAAGTTGCCCGAATAAAAAAGCACTCTCAATCGAGGGTGCTTTTGCTTTGGAGGAAACATGAAAAGCAAGACATATGAAGAGTTTATAGAAAAGTTCAAACCGAAGAAAACAACAGATGACTGTTACACGCCGCCACTTGTATATGATGCGGTAAAAGACTGGGCGTGCGCAGAATACAACATCGATCCGAAGACGATTGTCCGGCCTTTTTGGCCGGGCGGGGACTATGAAAAATTCGCGTATCCGGACGGATGTGTTGTGCTGGACAATCCGCCGTTTTCTATTTTGGTGAAGATATGCGAGTTTTATCTCGACAAGGAGATCTCATTTTTTCTGTTTGCACCGTCGCTTACTGCTCTATCAGGCAAAAAGGTCTGCATGCGGATGAATCATATTATTTGCAATGCAGGAATTGAGTACGAGAACGGCGCAATCGTCCAAACGGCATTTGTGACAAATCTCGGCGATGATGTTGTAATGCAGACGGCGCCGACATTGGGCGCGGCTGTTAATAGCGTGGTCGAAGAACTGCGGAAAGAAAAGGTGCGGACGCTGCCGAAATACGACTATCCTGATCATGTTGTGACTGCGGCAATGATGCAGAGGTACAGTAAATACGGTATCGATTTTAAGGTGTGGAGAAAAGACTGCATACAAATATCCGCGCTGGACGCACAGAGGGAAAACGGGAAAACCATTTTCGGGGCAGGGCTGCTATTGTCGGATCATGCTGCCACTGAACGTGCTGCGGCTGAACATGCGGCTGCCGAACGCGCTGCGGCTGAACGCGCTGCGGCGCATAGGTGGATGCTATCCGATAGGGAGCGCGACATAATTGCAAGCCTTGGATAAGAAAAGCCGCTATCCTGACGGGTGGCGGTTTTGTTTTGCGCAGATTGGGGGTGGTGTTATGGCTGCGCGGCTGACGGATAAACAGAGACGATTTATAAATGAATACTTGATTGACTTGAACGCGACACAAGCGGCAATCCGTGCAGGGTACAGTCGTAAAACCGCCGATAGGATCGGTCCGGAACTACTTGGGAAAACTTGTGTTTCAAAAGCAATACGGGAAGCAAAAGCGGAAAGACAAGAAAGAACCGAAATCACACAAGACTATGTGCTGCTTAAACTAAAAGAAATAGCGGACAAAACAGCTTCGGATGCGCAAGATAGCGATTTGAAATATTCAAACAAAATTAAAGCGCTTGAATTGCTGGGGAAGCATGTGGGTGTGTTTGATGGAAAAGAAAAGCCCGAACCTGATAGCTATGGGAAACAGGCGTTGGCCGACATGCTGCGAGCGCCCAAACCAAACCGAGATATAAAGGATTTTGAAGATGGATAATATACCAGCTCCATTTACCGAGCGGCAAATTGAATATTTCAACCGATCGCTGCATAGCTGGTTCAACGTAGCAGAGGGAGGAAAACGCGGCGCTAAGAACGTATTGCAGACCATGTCGTTTTGTGCGCGGTTGGAAAAGCATCCGAACCGGTTCCATCTGATTGCGGGGGTATCTACAGCATCAGCCATGCTGAATATCATAGACTGCGACGGATACGGCATGATTAATTATTTCGGGAAGAATAATTGTCGCGTCGGTAAATATCAAAATCGGGATTGTATTTATGTCAGGACCGTTTCGGGGGATAAGATAGTCCTGGTATCTGGTGGGCGAAAGGACGGGGATGAAAAGTCCATCAAAGGCAATACCTATGGACTTGCATACATCACAGAGGCAAATGAGTGCCACCCCAAATTCGTTCAAGAGGTATTCGACCGAACATTAACCAGTGCCGACCGTGGTATTTATCATGACTTAAACCCAAAAGGCGAAAACCACCCATACTATACGGATGTGCTGAATTTCCATGCGGAAAGACAGAGAAAGAATCCGGAGTATGGGTTTAATTATGGGCATTTTACGATAGCGGACAACCTTTCTGTATCTGATGATAAGCTCAAGGAAATTCTCGCGACCTACGATCGAAAGAGCATATGGTATCAACGGGATATATTAGGGCTTCGGAGAGTGGCCGAAGGGCTTGTGTATCCGATGTTTTCTGCAGACAGGCATGTAACGCGAGAAAGCGGATCAGGGAACCGATATTTTGTTTCCTGTGACTACGGTACAATTAATCCGACGGTGTTCCAGCTTTGGCGATTTGATATGATGACATGTAAATCTACCTGCGTGCGAGCGTACCGCCATGACAGCCGGAAAGAAAAGAGACAGAAAACAGATGAAGAATACTACGTCGACTTGGAAAAGTTCCTTTCAGGGCAGTATGTCGAGTATATCATCATAGACCCGTCAGCGGCTTCATTTAAAGAAACCATCCGGCGACATGGGCGGTATCTGGTGCGTGATGCAGACAACAGCGTGCTGGATGGGATACGCCTGATGGGTACGCTTCTACAGGCGGGCTATCTGCAATACCATGAAAGCTGTACCAGCGCAATTGACGAGTTCGGTATGTATATGTGGGATGATAAATCTCAAGAAGACGAAGTTATCAAAGAATATGACCACGACATGGACGCATCACGGTATTATGTGCAGACAGTAGTGCGAAAAGAGGTGCGGTCAAGGGGGATCATAAATGTTTGAGAGGATAAAACAATTTATACGGGCGGTGAGGACAGCGATGATTCCTGCAAATAAAATTGAAGAGCTGACAGGCGCAGCACCTTTATACGATTCTGTGATGCAGACACATATCGCGTTATGGCGTAGCATGTACATGGATAATGCTGAATGGCTTGGGAAACATGGAAACCGTACTGTTCAGTCGTGCGGTTTGCCTGCGGCGATATGCCGTGCGGTCGCCCGACCGGCCACGATAGAAAGTACGATAACCGTTGAGGGCGGAACGCGAGCGGCTTACCTGAATGGCAGCGTACAAGGAATGCTCCCACACATAAGAACGGATGTGGAAAAAGGGCTTTCTGTGGGTGGCTTTTTCTACAAGCCATTCGTGGACGGGAACCGTATTCTTGTTGATTTCAATACGGTTGGGACAGCATATCCGGTCAGCGTGGATTCAAATGGAGAAATTGCATCAGCGGTATTTTCTGATACGAAGCGCGAAAAGAACCGGTATTATACAAAGCTGGAATTTCATGAGCTGAAAAATGGAACATACACCATCCGCAATCGCGCTTTTGTATCTGATCAGAACGGGAATATAGGAAATGAAGTGGCTCTTGGAACTGTATCAGGGTGGGAACAGATTACACCGGAAATCCATATTCAAAACGTAGATCGTCCTCTATTTGGTTTTTTTAAGGTCCCAATGGCGAATAACATTGAGCCGGAAAGCCCGCTTGGGGTATCTATTTATAGCGGTGCGGCGGTTGGCCTTATTCAATCAGCAGATGAACAGTGGGAGCGGTTGATGTGGGAGTTCGAGAGCGGGGAACGTCGAATCCTTATGAGCGACAGCGCGATCCCGCCGCAAATTTTTGATGAGAGCGGACTTCCACATGTCAACCCACTATTACGGGATCGTTTATTCCGACACATGCCGTTCGGGGATGAAGACTTTTATCAGGCGTTTTCGCCGGAGTTTCGCAATGATAGCTTATACAAAGGGTTCCAAGATACGTTAAAGTTGATTGAATTGAATTGCGGGCTATCATTCGGTACGCTTTCCGACCCACAGACAGTTAACGCTACAGCGACTGAAATTGTATCAAGCAAACAGACGATGTATGTGACAGTGCGCGATACACAAGCCGCTTTAGAACATGCGCTGGATGGTTTGTTATATGGCATGGATGTTTATGCCACGCTGTATGGGCTTGCTCCGGCAGGGGATTGGGCTTTGCAATGCGATTGGGGCGATGGCGTTGTGCAGGATACCGAAAGCAAGCAGAAAGAGCTTGCCGACATGCGTAACGATGTGAGCGCCGGCCTGATTCGCGGAGAATTATATATTGCCAAAAAATATGGCGTAACAGAAGAAGAGGCAAGAAGGATGATGCCGACAGCAGAAACATTGGCGGAGGAATAAGCAATGAAAGATATGCTCGAAAAACCCAATAAAATTTCAGTGCTTGGAACAACCTATCAAATTGAATGGCGCAACCTGATTGAGGACGCGACACTGATAGAATCAGACGGCTACTGCGATGATTCCGCCAAGAAAATTGTTTTATCAAACGATGAACGCGCGCTGCCAGGAAGAAAGGGAAATCTTGCAGCAGTACGCAGAAAACAGCTTCGGCATGAAATCATTCACGCGTTCTTGTCTGAAAGTGGGCTTGCGGAAAATTCAGACTGGGCGCAGAACGAAGAAGTTGTAGATTGGATGGCGATCCAATTCCCGAAGTTGATAGAGGTATTCGGACAAGCCGGATGCCTGAGATAAAATAAAGACAGGACAAGCGCTGTGCGATGCATGGCGTTTTTCTTATACCTTGTCCGCAATGACATTAAACTACGGAATGTTAAAATTGGCTATCCAGCAAGCCTAAAAGTGCTGGGCGGGAGGTCACGGCAACGACCTAAAAAGCCTACCCGCAAAGGAGGTCATATGAAAACAGAAGAATTACTGGAAATCGGGTTGACCGAGGAGCAGGCAAGCAAGGTCCTTGCCATCAACGGAAAGGATGTCGAGCGGTATAAAGCGCAAGCTACGAATGCAAAAAAGGATATTGAAGATCTGAAAACGCAGCTTGAGCAACGCGATGCTGACATTGCTGATCTGCAAAAGAAAGCAGAAGGTAACGCAGACCTGCAGAAGAAATTCGGTGAATTGCAGGACAAGTACAACACCGAAACAACGGAGTTTCAAAACAAGCTTAATGCGCGTGACTATGCTGATGCAGTACGATCACACATTGCAGCGAAAGGCTTGAAATTCACATCCAAGGCGGCAGAAACGGCGTTTATCAATGATTTAACAGCTAATAAGCTGGAACTGAAGGACGGAACGCTGACAGGATTTGACGATTACTGCAAGAAACAGCAGGAATCCGACCCAGACGCATTCCAGAGTGAAAAGCCCGCTCCGACGTTTGTCAATCCAATTCAAAACCCAGCCCCCAAACCGGTAAGCGCAGCGGGGCTGGCAGCGCAGAAGTATTCTGCACAATTCACACCTAAAGTAAAGGAGTAAAGAAATGGGTACTTATGTAAACAAAATCGACGGTAAGACCAGACCGAACTTTCTTGCAAGCGAGATCGGCTTGGTGCAGAAAACAAGGTTGATTCCCGACACGATGGGAGCGGAAGACGGGACGAGAAAAATCGTAAAAGCGGGCACCGTGTTCCCTGCAAATGACCAAACAGCGCAGGGCATTGTATTCGAGGATGTAGACGTGACTTACGGCGACCGTATCGCCTCCGTGATCGTTGCCGGCCGAATTTATAAAAATCGTTTGCCGGCTGAGCCTGTCGCTGGAACTGGGGAAAGCGATAGCGCAGTTATTGCCTTACAGAAGAGCGGCATTGTATTTGAAGATGCCCCCGAGACTACGAGAGCGTAAAGGAGAAAGAATATGGCTGAATTTATTGAACTGCTGAAAGAGGCTGAACTTATCGACTTTGGCCGGAATTTTAGTATTGAACGACCGGCGCTGCCCGGCGACCGACTGCTGCCGGATATGAAGACGCAGAATATTGCTGCAAAATATCTTGCAATGGCGGACAGCGCGTACCTGCCGACGATGGCGACGGTACACGCGCTGGATGCAGAGGCGGAAATTGGTTCCCGCCCGACCGCGAGCGTTATCACGGTCGAGAAGTTGCTCATTAAGCGCAAGATCAATATGTCTGAGCGTGTACGTCTGCTGCGCGACCACGGCGTGCAGAACAATGAGATTCTCGATTATATTTATGACGATATGGGGCGGCTGGCAGAGGGCGTTAAAACGCGAACCGAGGTTGCAAAGCAGGAGCTGCTATCGTCTGGTAATATCACCATCGACGAAAACCATGTTGATGCGGAAATCGATTTCGGCGTACCGTCCGCAAATGTCGGATACACGTTTGACTGGTCCAGCAACACCAAAGCAAAGTCAATTCTGGACGATTTCCAGAAAATCAAAGATGCAGCGTCCAAAACTGGACGCATCATCCGAGAAATTGAGACTTCGTCGACGGTGTTTAATGCCATTGCCAAGAATGAGATTGTACAGACTGCGCTCTTTGGTTCTGCTTCGGTAGGCCGCCTGGCGACGCAGGATGAAGTAACCAGCCTTTTCACACGCTTGTTTGGCATCGAACGTATCACTATCAACGATCTGACTTACAACTATGAAAAGGCCGCTGGAACACTGACCACCGCACGCTATTTCCCGCAGAATAAGATCAGCTTCATGGCAACGCTCGCCAATGGCTCTATTGGCGCAGGCCTGTGGGGTGTAACGCCGGAAGAGGAGGCGCAAGGCGCGTTTACCGCGGCATCGAGTGACCAGTACATCACCATGACGCAGTGGCAGACCCCCGATCCGGTAGCGATCTGGACAAAGGCCAGCGGTATGTTTATCCCTGTGCTGCCCGACCCGAACGGCCTGTTTGTGGCAACTGTTACGTTTCCCTCGTAATAGAAAGGAGTGACCGCCGTGTACGCGGATTATATGTTCTACAAGGCATGCTTCAAAGGCAATGCCATAAGCGAAGATGATTTTGAGCGTTTATCTGAGCGCGCGGCGGATATTATCTCCTGTGCAACACTTGGCCGCTCTGATGGGAATTTAAGTGAATATACCATGAATCGAGTAAAAAAACTGAATTGTGCGCTTGCAGAGGTGGTACAAAATCAGGAAGCAGCAACAAATGCAGTGTTTTCTTCTGCTGGAGGGGCGATTTCATCTGAAAGCGTTGGTTCATGGTCGCGGAGCTACGGCGCAAATTCAGCGATATCCGCACAGGTTCAAAGCATTCCGGAACAGCAAAAAGCGCTGATAGCTCAATACCTGTTTGGAACGGGGCTGCTGTATGGCGGTGTAGGATAATGAAATTCCCTGTCACACCGGAATATCTGGATGCAGCACCGCAGCCGCTGGTGGATGCAATCAACGGGCTTGAAATGGATATCCTGCGCGAAATATGTTCACGCTTTCGGCTGACTGGTGAATTGAATGAGGTAGCGATCAACGATATCCGCGTATTGCGCGGGTACGGGGTTGATATGAAAACCATTGAGAAGATGATCGCGAAGCATTCTCAATCAACAGTGCCGGAGGTTCAAGCTGCGCTTGACAGAGTGGTTGAGCTTAACCACACTTATTACAATGATTTGGCCAGCAAAGCAAGCATTGCAATGCCTGCACATATCGTTTCTGCTTATGATATCAGTTTGATCCGGTCGCAAATGCTGGACGGATATCGGAACATCACTCGCTCCCTTGGATTTGCCGTACAGACAGGCGGCGGGATCACATTTCAACCGATTGCAAGAACATACCAGGCGGTATTGGATAAAGCAGAAATGAAAGTATATTCCGGAGCATTTACGGTACAGCAGGCATTGGAGGATGCTGTGCGCGAGATGGCAGACAGCGGCATCCGAACCGTAGATTATGCCAGTGGATGGATGAACCATGCAGATGTAGCCGCAAGGCGCGCGATAATGACAGGGCTGAATCAGGTTACCGCAAAATATTCAGAAGCAGCAGCGGAAGTATTGGAAACCGACCTGTATGAGGTTACAGCCCATCGAGGGGCGCGAGACAAGGGTACCGGATGGCAAAATCATAAAAACTGGCAAGGCAAAGTTTACAGTACGCGCTCGGACAGCAAATACCCGAGCATATACACAGTTTGCGGTTTAGGTGCTGTCGATGGTCTTGAAGGGGCCAATTGCCGGCATAGAAAGTACGCTTTTTTAGAGGGTGTATCTGAACGAGCCTATACCGATGAAGAATTGAAAGCGCTCGACCCGCCTCCGTTCCAATACGAGGGGAAAGCATACAGCGCCTATGATGCAACGCAGATGCAGCGGAGGCTTGAGACTGCAATGCGGAAGCAGGAGCGACGTATTATTGCATTTAACGCATCAGGGAATGCGGGTCAGGCCAATAATGCAAAGATACGCCTGCGCGCATTACAATCTAAATATCGGGCGTTCTCTAAGGCTGCAAAGCTGCCGACACAGTTTGAAAGGGCAAAGGTGATCGAATGAAACTGCCGCATACAGTGACGTTATTCCAGCCATCCGGCCGGACAGTCCTTTCCGGTGTCCTGCTGGAATCTACGCGCGGCACATCCGTTTCCAAAACGGCGATGAACAGTGCGGATACAGTGACGTTGCATATCCCGTTTTCCGTTGCGCCGGATTTGCGGCTCGACCCTGAAACGGATTACTTCGCCTATGGCGACGTGCCGGACGAGGGGAGCTATCAGGCGAACAGGGAGAAGCATGAGGTGTACCGCGTGACTTCGGTTGTGCGGTATGACTATGGCTCGCCGCAGATGCAGCATTGGGAGGTGGGTGGTAAATGATACGGTATTCTCTTGCTATCGATATTCCGGATGATGTGCTGGATGGACGGATAAAAAAAGCGAATGCCTGGTTGCAAGAAGAAATTATTAAAGACACCGACCAATTTGTGCCTGCGCTCACTGGAGCCTTATCAACCAATGTCCATCGTGACGGGAATGCAATTGTATATGCAATGCCATATGCGCGCTATTTGTATTATGGGAAGCTGATGATAGACCCTGAAACGGGAAGTAGCTATGCCAGAAAAGGCTCAAGGAAAACACTGACAGATAAGAACTTAATATTTAATAAGTCAATGCATCCACAAGCGACCTCACACTGGTTTGAAGTAAGCAAAGCCGTGAACGAAGAGAAGTGGGAGCAGGGGGTGAAGAAAATCCTTGCCGACAAGTAAAAAGATAAGCTATGTAACGGCACGCGAACAGGATAGCATATCGCGCGCCGTTCTTTTGTGGCTGAAAAAGCATAGCCCTACTATCGAGTTTGAATATCTCCCGCCGGAAAGGTCAGGGTTGAGCTTGACGACCATCCAGGGGGCGTATAAGACAGCACAGTACATCGATGGAAGCTATGAGGCACAGTACCAATTCGGGATACTGTACAGGTCCCTGCCCACAGATAGCGAAGAACGGTTAGACGCGGAAAGCGAATTGAACAAACTTGGCGAATGGGCCGAAGAGAATTG
>ERZ781273.460-NODE-460-length-12547-cov-14.828610_pt1 | contig 12547 bp, 11 predicted proteins | sample MGYA00375851_ERZ781273 | MGnify/ENA primary metagenome ERZ781273 (study PRJEB29790, sample SAMN03653692) | human gut metagenome | host: Homo sapiens | place: USA: Dallas, Texas | collected 2013-07-09 | study: EMG produced TPA metagenomics assembly of the Gut... | reverse complement strand
TTGTCCAAATGCGTCCCTCCTGAAAAACTTTTCACCCTCCCAACACATTAAATAGCAAATTTGTAAACAATAATTACTGCACACCTTATTGTACATGATTTTCAAGGACTTGAAAAGGAAAAAGTGGGGAGAAATTCATAAAATGTTCATAAATATTTGTTATGATACAAAAGATTGTAATGTCTGGGAAAACGGACGTGTCTTTTTTAGAAAGGGAAGGAAATTATGCGTTTTTTAAATGAGTTACATGAAGGCGACCGGATCAGTGGCATTTATCTGTGTAAGCAGAAGCAGCCGGCTGTGACCAAGAACGGAAAGCCTTATGAGAATATTATACTCCAGGATAAGACTGGAATGATGGATGGAAAGATCTGGGATCCGAATTCTCTTGGAATTGATGATTTTGACGCACTGGATTACATTGAAGTCATGGGAGACGTGACCAGCTTTGCAGGAGCTATGCAGCTGAATATCAAGCGTGTGCGCAAAGCAGGCGAGGGTGAGTACAATCCGGCAGATTATCTTCCGGTAAGTGAGAACAGCACGGATGATATGTATACCCAGCTGGTTGCCATGATCGGCACTGTGAAGAATACCTATCTGAATACACTTTTGAAGAAACTGTTTATAGAGGATAAAGAATTTTTGAAATCTTTCGAGGAGCATTCCGCAGCCAAAACCGTACATCATGGCTTTATAGGCGGGCTGATGGAGCATACTTTAAGTGTTGCCAGGCTTTGTGATTATATGGCATCTGCTTATCCGGTGATCAAGCGAGATATGCTGATCACAGCAGCACTTCTTCATGATGTAGGAAAAACAAGAGAACTTTCTTCTTTTCCACTGAATGATTATACAGATGAGGGACAGCTTCTGGGACATATTATAATCGGAGCACAGATGATTCATGATCTGATTAAGGAGATACCGGACTTTCCACTGGATCTGGAGAACCAACTGGTACATTGTATTCTGGCACATCATGGCGAACTTGAGTACGGTTCCCCTAAGAAACCTGCTATGGTAGAGGCAGTTGCTTTGAATCTTGCAGATAATACAGATGCCCGCATGGAGACTCTTACCGAGATTTTTGCAGCAGATAAGAGCAAGAAAGAATGGCTTGGATTTAACAGAATATTTGAATCTAACTTAAGAAAGACAGGAGAATGGTAATCTTTATGGAGTATCGTAAGAATGATATTGTTACGTTAAAGATTGAAGATTGCGGAATTGACGGTGAAGGTATCGGAAAGGCTGATGGCTTCACCGTTTTTGTCAAAGATGCAGTAATCGGAGACACAGTCCGCGCAAAGATTATGAAAGCGAAGAAAAATTACGGTTACGGAAGATTGGAGGAGATTATCACCCCATCTCCTGACCGTGTGGAGCCGAAGTGTCAGTTCGCAAGACAATGCGGAGGTTGCCAGCTGCAGGCCCTTTCTTATGAGAAGCAGCTGGAATTTAAGACTTCCAAAGTCAGGGGACATTTGGAGCGGATTGGCGGCTTTACAGATATTCCTATGGAGAAAATCCTGGGAATGGACCAGCCTTTCCACTATAGAAATAAAGCACAGTTTCCAGTTGGAAAGTCAAAAGACGGCAGAATTATTACCGGATTTTATGCCGGCCGTACACACAGTATTATTGAGAACCGAGACTGTGCTCTTGGGGTAACACGGAATAAGGAGGTTTTGGACCGTGTGATTGCGTATATGGAGAAGTTCCATATTCAGCCGTATGATGAGAACACTGGCAAGGGTTTAGTGCGCCATGTGCTGATCCGATATGGCTTTTTTACGGACGAGATGATGGTCTGTCTGATCATTAACGGGGAGAAGCTTCCTGGCGAAGAGGCTCTGGTGAAATCCCTTTGTCAGATTCCGGAGACTGTCAGTGTGATGGTAAATGTGAATAAGAAGCGAAATAATGTGATCCTTGGGGAAAAGGTGCGGCTGCTCTGGGGACAGCCATACATTACAGACAAGATCGGAGAGATTTCCTATCAGATTTCGCCGCTGTCCTTTTTTCAGGTAAATCCTTACCAGACAGGGCGTCTTTATGGAAAAGCACTGGAATATGCACAACTTTCCGGAAATGAGACTGTGTGGGATCTTTACTGCGGAATTGGAACTATTTCCCTGTTTCTTGCACAGAAGGCAAAGATGGTAAGGGGCGTGGAGATCATTCCTGCAGCCATTGAGAATGCTAAAGAGAATGCACGCCTGAACGGATTTGCTAATACGGAATTCTTTGTGGGAAAAGCTGAGGAAGTGCTTCCAGAGCAGTTTGCACGCACTGGTGAGCGTGCTGACGTGATTGTAGTAGACCCGCCGAGAAAAGGCTGCGACGAGACCTTGCTTTCTACCATTATCAAAATGCAGCCCGACCGGGTAGTTTACGTAAGCTGCGACAGCGCAACTCTGGCACGGGATTTGAAGTATCTTTGTGAAAGAGGCTACGAATTGAAGAAAGTCTGCCCGGTTGATATGTTCCCGAATACGGTGTCGGTGGAGACGGTAGTTCTTTTGTCCCAACTGAAACAAAAGCCGGATGATTACATTAATGTCACGATTGAACTTGATGATATGATATAACATCTGCAGAGACTAAGGCTACATATGATGAGATAAAGAAATATGTGGCTGAACATAATGCCGGCATGAAGGTTTCCAATCTGTATATCTCACAGGTAAAGAGAAAATGCGGAATTGAGGTTGGAAAGAATTATAATTTACCTAAAAATGAAGATAGCAGGCAACCGCAGTGTCCAGAAGATAAAGAGAGTGCAATTGTGGAGGCATTGAAGCATTTTAAGATGAATAGTTAATAAAGAGAGGTGCAGATGCTATGCCAGGTATACTCGTGGTTGAAGATGATGAAAATTTAAATCGTGGAATTACATTCTCACTGAAAAAATCCGGATATGAGGTTTTTTCAGCAGAATCAGTGAAAAAAGCGAAAAGAATTGCAAGTGATAATAATGTGGATGTTACCATTTGTGATGTGAATCTTCCGGATGGGAATGGACTGGAATTTGTAAGGTGGATGAGATGCAATTATAATACATACATTATTTGTCTTACAGCACTAGATCAGGAGATGGATCAGGTCATGGGATATGAAGCAGGGGCAGATGATTATATTACAAAGCCGTTTAGTCTTTCGGTACTTCTTTTGAAAATAGAAGCATATTTCCGTCGCAGACAGGAGAAAACGGAAGCCGGAAAGATGATTTCGGGAGATATCGTATTTATCGCAGGAGAAATGAAAGTCCTGATAAAGAGTCGTGAAATCAGTCTGACAAAAACGGAGTTGAAAATGCTGACTTTTTTTCTTCAGAATCCGAAACAGATTCTTTCAAAAACACAAATATTGGAAAATGTGTTTGATCTGGAAGGGGATTTTGTGGATGAAAATACAATTGCTGTCAATATCAGAAGACTCCGTGAGAAAATCGAAGACAATCCGGCTGCACCGGTCTATATAAAGAATATCAGAGGTCTTGGGTATATATGGAATCAGGAGGTAAGGCAGTGACAAAGAGATATTGCAAGAAGATTACAGTAGTGCTCTCCTTGGTATTACCTGTCATATTATTGTTTGCAATATTAAATTGCTTTACCACGTATGTGTTTTATGAAGATTATAAATATAAAATGAATCTTATGACAGAGATTGCTGCAAAGGAAGAATTTTCCGGGCTGGATGCTGTTTCGGAATTGCTTAAGGATAAGGATATTGAAACTAACGAACAGGGAAGGCGATTATTGGAGCAATATGGATACTGGGGGAATAAAGGGAATGCATTTTATTCGCAATTCCGACATCAGGTTATGGTGACCGGTGCTGTAAGCACTGTGATATGCGTGCTTCTTTTGATTTTTTTATTTTATTGGAAGAAAAAAGAAGATGCGTATCATCAGAAAATTTTAGACCAGTTGGAAGAAATTCTGATCAGATTCCGTGAAAATAAATTTGATGATTTACCGAAAACGGAAAATCATGCAGAACTGGAAAAATTGAATGACCAGCTTGAAGCAATCGGACATCATATTCAGTTGATAAAGGAAGAAGCAAGGGCAGAAAAGGAGAACACGAAAGAAATGGTTTCTGATATTTCTCACCAGTTAAAGACACCGGTTGCAGCTTTGGATACATGTTTTAGTGTGCTGATGCAGAATGACTTAAGTGCCACAGAACAGGAGGAGTTTCGTATCCGTTGTCGGAGTGCTCTGGATGGACTGGAGACATTATTGCAGTCGCTTCTTGAAATATCCAAGATGGAAACTGGACTGATTCAGATTAATAAGAAAAAGCTTCCGCTTATGGATACTGTCATATCTGCTGTGAACCGCACTTATCCTAAAGCGGATGAGAAAGAAATTGAATTCGTTTTTGACTATGAAAAAGAGCTGGAAACATGCACGATTATGCAGGATAAAAGGTGGCTTGGTGAAGCTGTGATCAACGTTTTGGATAATGCAATCAAGTACAGTCCGTGTGGTTCAAAAATATTTATCCGGTTACAAAAAAGAAACGATCTTGTAAGAATGGAAATTGAGGATCAGGGAATTGGTATTCCGCAGAATGAGTATCACAAAATTTTTCAACGATTTTACAGAGGAAGTTCCAGGGAGGTCATGGAAAAGAGTGGTACAGGAATCGGACTTTTTCTATCGAGAGAAATTATCGAAAAACACGGAGGTACGATCACGGTAACCTCCGGCAAAAAGAAAAAAGGAAGCACGTTTGTGATTCAATTACCATATGTTGGTTAAATTTTAAGTGAGCAGATATCTTACAATTCTGTAAGACTTCTGCTCTCTTTTTGAAAGTGAAATGAAAGATTGTCCTGATACAATTTGGATGTAGGTTGAAAAAAGACCAAATATATAAACAGGCAAAGAAAGCGTGCTGAAAAGGTACGCTTAACAGAATTGAAAAGGAGGCAACACATGAGTGTGATATTAGAAACCAAGCAGCTTTGTAAGTTTTATGGCGCAGGTGAGAATCAGGTCAAAGCGGTCAATCAGGTGGACATTCAGATTGAGCAGGGAGAATTTGTCGCAATTGTTGGAAAGTCAGGTTCCGGTAAAAGTACATTACTTCATATGCTTGGAGGGCTAGACACCCCGACAAAAGGCAGTGTTACTTTAGCAGGGAAAGATTTATACAGGATGAAGGAAGATGCCCTTGCTGTTTTCCGCAGAAGAAAAATCGGATTTGTTTTTCAGGCATTTAATCTGGTTTCATCTGTTAATGTCTGGGAAAATATTGTACTGCCACTGGGGCTGGATGGAAGAAAAGTGGATGAAGCGTATGTAAATGATATTATTGCAACTCTGGGGATTGAAAACCGGATTTATAATCTGCCAAATCAGTTATCCGGAGGACAGCAGCAGAGAGTAGCAATTGCAAGAGCACTGGTGAATCGTCCGGAAATTATATTTGCAGATGAGCCGACAGGAAATCTTGATTCTAAGACCAGTGATGAGGTAATCGCTCTGCTTAAGATGACAGCAAAAAAATATGGACAGACAATTGTAATGATTACCCATGATGACGAAATTGCACAGGTCGCTGACCGTATTCTGGTGATTGAGGACGGACAGGTGGTGGATTTCAGATGAAGACAATAAGCAGGATTGCATATAGCAATGACAAAAGGAACAGGACAAGAAGTATACTGATTATGATATCCATATGTCTGACTACGATGCTGCTTGTGATTATCAGTACTGTGGGAAATGGAATGATCCGTTTGCAGAAAAGTCAGGCGGCAAGCTCATACGGAAGCAACTACGGCCTGTTTATCGCCGCAGATGGTACGCAATTAAAAGAAGTGGAACGCAGAGCTGAGATATCTGATATCGGCATCATGTGTACGGAGGGCATCCTGAAAGGAAATGAAAATGGCGGCTTTGTCAGTGCGGATGAAACGGTCAGGAAAATGCTTCCCTATAATCAGGAATATGTGTTGAAGGAAGGTACCTATCCGGAACAGGCGCAGGAAATTGCCGCAGGACGCGCTTTCTTTGATGCAGTGGGATACCATGATGTAAAGGTCGGAGACACCGTAACATTGGAGTACCGTTCCGGCATGCAGTCGGAATACGCACCGGTGGAATTTACTGTCAGCGGGATTTTATATGACCGGGATGAATATACCATCGAGGCTTCCTATGTTGTATTCGGTTCGCAGGATTTTTATAATGAGCGTGTTGCGGAGGGTGACAGGCAATATAATATCTATTTTACCTTGAGCGATTCTGCAAATGTATCTATGAATAATGTTGCGCCTGTTATAAAAGAAATCGCGGATTCCTGCGGCATTGACCAGAAAAACGTGATCATCAATGACCTCTACCTGCAGTGGGTATTGCAGCCGAGCTATGAAATGATTGTGGTTTGTGGAACCCTGATCCTCGGAATCGTGCTGTTTTCCGTTGTGGTCATTTATAATATCTTCCAGGTCGGGATCGCCCAGAAGGTTCAGGAGTACGGAAAAATCAAGGCGCTGGGTGCAACCAGAAAGCAGATGAAGCAGTTGATCTTTCGTGAGGGCATTCTTCTGGCGGTTCCTTCGATACCGCTGGGGCTGCTGTTTGGTTTCCTGATTGCAAAAGTCAGCTTCAACTGGCTGGTGGAGCAGGGAAATCTGGTATCGTCCGGAATCAAGAACCATCAGGTGCCTCTGTTTTCACTGGCAATTATGCTCATCTGCATTTTTGTATCGTTTCTTACGGTCGTTTTGGCTCTGCGCAAACCCATGAAAATTGTTTCCCGGATTTCACCCATCGAAGCGACACGGTATCTTGACGGCTCCAAAACGCAAAAACAGGGCAGACGAAAAGGCAGAAAAGATGTCACCGTTTTCTCCATGGCAATGGCAAATGTGACAGGCAATCCGAAAAGAACCATTGCTACGATTCTTACCATGGGGCTTTCCTGTGTATTGTTTGTAATTATCTCTAATTATGTTGGGAATATTGACCCGGAGTACGAGGCGCGGATTGCAATCAACCATGGACAATTTGAGTTGCAGCTGGATTATTCCCAGAATTATGATGAAGCCTATTCGGAGAATAATCTGGACACAATCCTACAGAACAACCCACTGAATGATTCATTGATTAAAGAAATCAAATCCATCCCCGGTGTAACGGATGTACTGACGAGAGAAATCGTCTCTGCAGATCTGAACGGAACAAAATTTCCGGTTGCAATCGTAAATCAAGAGGATTTTGAAATGATGCGCGGGGATGGCGATATCGGTTCCATGGACTATGCACAGGCTGTCAAAAACGGGGATGTTTTCTTTGGCTGGTCCATGTGGATGGAAGCTGACGGGTATTCTGCGGGTGCACCGATTACATTCAACTTTGATAACGGAAGCGGAACCTATACCTATCATGGAAAAATCGCAGGCTCCTTTGTAAGCGCGGACACTTATCTGGTCATTCCGGAAGAAGTATACCGCTCTGTAGATCCGAAAGGGACATCTTATGGATACCTGTGGGTGGATTGTGCTAAAAAAGATGTGGCATCTGTAGAGCAAAGCCTGAATGACCTGCTCTCCGATACTTCTCATATCAAGCTGAACACCTATCACGCAGAATTGCAAACTGCAGAATACGCAAGCCGTATGATGAAGCTTGGCTGCTATCTGTTCATGGCAATTGTCGGTCTCATTGGGTTTATGAATCTGGCAAACACCATGATCATCAATATCACCACGAAGAAGCAGGAATATGGTGTATTACAGGCTGTGGGTATGACAAATAAACAATTAAATTTATGCCTGCAGTTACAGGGACTGATTTTTACGGTTGGCACCATATGTGTAGCACTTATCGTTGGTCTGCCACTTGGCTATGCGCTCTTTGCCTATGCAAAGCATAATGGAATATTTGGAATGAATGTCTATCATGTTCCAATTACACCAATTCTTGCTATGATTTTGCTGGTCAGTCTTTTGCAGATTGTGCTTTCCCTCGTTTTAAGCAGTAATCTGAAAAAGGAAACGCTGGTAGAAAGAATAAGGTATCAGGGATAGCAAGTAATATGTAATGAACTAGGTCTTAACGAAGAGGAGAAATAGATAACTTCCATTTTGTATGCTATCAAGGCTGTCCTGAAATATTTTGCGATGATCTAAGAATATCGCTGATTTCAAGGAGGAATAACACATGAAAAGCACATTTGAAAAAATAGGTGGAACCTACACACTGGGAGCAGACGGAATTTACTATCCGAATCTTGTCAGTACAGATGAAGAACCGCATTATGGGAAATATGGAATGATTCGGAAAACGTATCTGAAAGAGCATCGTCCGGCAATGTATTCTCTGTATATGTTGGAAGACAGATTAACAGAACATCTGAATGCTGTGGACGATGAAGCACAGGAGAGGATGGATATTCTGGTGCGTCAGATGATGGAGAAGCAAGGCGTTACGGAAGAATTGAAAGCTCGTGATCAGATGGTGTGGGTTGGAGCTGTAAATAATATCCGGAATGCAGCAGAAGAGATTGTGTTAAAAGAACTGATTTACAGGTAAACAAAGAGCTGAACAAGTAGGACGAAAAATCCTGTTTGTTCAGCTTTTGTGTTTATAAGGGGCCAAAGAAGCAAATTACAATTCTATAGAAAGTGATCTTTTCTAAGTTTCGGAAGGCTGGTTTTTTCCGTCATAGTTATAAGTTGCCGATTTAATTATTCCATAGTATGGCTTAAAAAATATTCGAATATAACTTTATAGAAATAATCATAATGGGGAGATTATTTGATGAATTATGTGCTAATATTCTGCAATTCTACTGCTGGTCGATTGATTTATGCACACTCTCATTATAATATGTGTGCAGGAGGTGGATATATGTATCAGATTAGTAATGAAAAATTCGGTTTATTTGTAACCGAATTAAGAAAGGAAAAGAATTTAACTCAAAAGGATTTGGCTGAAAAATTATATGTATCAGATAAAACAGTTAGCAAATGGGAACGTGGTCTTAGTATGCCCAATGTCGTATTACTCATACCAATAGCTGATATATTAGATGTTACCGTTACAGAATTGTTACGTGGAGAAAAAATAGATACACAGAAAAATATTGAAAAAAAAGAAATCGAGGAATTGGTGGTAGGATCTCTCGATATGGCTGTTAGGGATTCTATTCACCAGCATAGAAAAAACTGGATATTAGCATATTTGTTATGTTTTTTTATATCTATTACAGAAATTATTATGTTAGTTGTATCTGAAAGTTCGTTAGCTGAGATGAAAGGGGATATATTGCTGGTTACAGGGGGAATGCTTTTATTTGGTGCATGGTTTTGTTTCTTTGCAAAAGACATATTACCAACATATTATGATGCCAATAAGATAAATTATGTTTCACAAGGAATTTTTAGAATACATCTAGTTGGTTTATCTTTTAACAATGGAAATTGGATATACATCTGCACAACTTTAAAAATATGGACACTTGCAACGGTTGTTCTATATCCTCTTGCAGGTATTATAATAATCAATTGTTTCAATATAGCTTTATGGGATATTTTGAATAAAATTTTCTTAATTATGATATTAGGTGGTATGGTAGTTTCGATTTACATTATTGGGAAAAAATACGAATAATTAAATTACCTGTTATCGTTGTGGATAGTACTAATTTACAACATTCTTCATGGGAAATATGGAATGATGCAGAAGAGTGGTTCTGTTTCATAGGCTTTGATTCCGGTTGGCGTGACGGTGTTTGCTGTTTTCATATTGCCATAGCCATGATCTACAGCGATGATTTTTGTGTTTCTGAGTTCTCGCATAAAAAATACCTCCGTTTTCGTATTGATTGATTCAGCAGGCTGTACCGGTGTGGTACTGCTTTGCTGTGAGATAAGCATACGAAAATCGGAGGGAACAGTAACTATTTCTGAATGCAGCAAATTTTTATTATAGAACATTACTTTACAAGAAGAATAAAAAAGCATATAATTCTTTTATAATATATTTAATAAAAGAGGGTAAGAAAACGGAAAATAAAGATAAAAAAAATATAACAAGAAAAAAAATAATTAATTATGTTCTAAACAATCATGTTACATCCAAGGCAGAAATCGCAAAAGAGTTAAACTTGAGTATGCCGACTGTGTTAGCAAATGTGAATGACTTGTTAGAAAAAAGGGTGTTGGAAGAAACTGGGGAATATGCTTCAACCGGTGGAAGGAAGGCAAAAAGTATAGGGATTAATAAGTCATACTGTCATGCAATGGGAATTTTGATTACAGCGAATCATATAGAAATGGTATTAGTAAATCTTGGAGATGAGATTATAAAAAAAGATCGCATCCGTTTAAAATTTACGGCTGAATTATCTTATTGTACAGAGGTGGCACAAAAGGTCAAAACTTTTCTGGAAGGCGAAGTAGCGAAGGACACGCTACTTGGGATTGGAGTGGCGATTCCAGGAATTATTGATCAGAAAGAACGGATTGTTTTAAAATCCCATGCTTTAGGTATAGAGAATTATAGTCTGCGCTTTTTAGAGCAGGCTCTGGAAATTCCAGCATATTTTGAAAACGATGCTAATGCTGCAATGCTTGCAGAAAAAAAGCAAAAGTATCCAAATGCGATATATCTGTCTTTGAACCACACATTAGGAGGTGCATTCTGCATAGATGGAAAGCTGTTTCGAGGGCAGAACCAGAAAGCAGGGGAGTTTGGTCACATGATACTCGTTCCCGGTGGAAGAAAGTGTTATTGTGGTAAATCAGGATGTGCAGATGCATATTGTGCTGCAAGTGTACTGACAAAAGATAACAGGCAGTCACTGGATGCATTTATGGAAAAAATTGAAAGTGGTAATGAAAAAATTTTGCAGAAATGGAATGAGTATCTGGATCATCTTGCTGTTTTGATATCAAATCTGCGGATGGCATATGATATGGATATCATACTAGGAGGTGATGTGGGAGGTGTATTGTCAGATTATATGATACCACTGGGAGAAAAAGTGATGGCATATAATGGCTTTGAGCACGATGTTTCATACTTGAAAAATTGTTCGTATAAGAAAGAAGCGTCAGCTGTTGGAGCCGCGAAATACTTTTTCACAAAACATATGGTAGAATTGTAGTAACTGTTCACAGGTAGGAATTTTCTGAACTGAAAATTCCGTACGGTACAGCTCCCACTGACAGGTTGCAAAGCGAATGCGGATGTCCGCTTTATATGTGTGAAAAACGAGAAGTTGTGTAAAATTAAAAAAAGAAATTATAGTAAAAAACGGAAAGAAAACAGTAACTACGGTTTCCTTTCCGTTTTTTTGCGTGGTGCGCCTGGCGGCGCACGTTTCTAACGGGTTAAAGTCCCGAATCCGCCCGGTAGTGGGAAGGATATAGCCGAAGGCAAGGGTGTCCATCGTGAGGTGGAATCTGAAGGAAGCCGGATGTGGGAACAGACTAACCCCGGGCAAATCTCTGGTCTGACGAACAGAAATCTCATATAAGGTTATGCATGAGGGTAAGACTGCCACCCAAGTCAAAGCCCAATAACTACACGGAATCCTGCGTGATAAATGAGGCAGATGGATGGAGAGGAAGAAACGTGTGGTACCCAGGGAGGTCTGTGCGGTACGCCTTGAAAGAGGTAACCATTGCATAAAGCAATGCTGAACGCACAGAAGTCAGCAGAGGTCATAGTAGCCGAGAGGTGAAGGACCGAATCAGTAGGAATCTTAAGTATGACCGAGAAAGGAGGAATGACCGTCTATGGCAGAAAACATTGAAAACAATGACTGTTCGCAGAGAGATAGTGCGGAACACGAAGGGTATGCAAAAGCGTCTAGGTCATTCAATCGGATATGGAAAGAAAGAGACAGTGCACAGCCGAGACTTTTGGAAGCGATACTGTATAAAGACAACTTTAACAGAGCGTATAAGAGAGTCAAGGCAAACAAGGGAGCGCCAGGAATTGATGGCATGACCATTGAGGAGGCTCTTCCATATCTAAAGGAACATCAACAAGAGATAACCGACCGCATTTATCGTGGAAAGTATACTCCGTCTTCAGTAAGACGAGTTGAGATTCCCAAACCAGATGGTGGTGTGCGAAAGCTTGGCATACCAACAGTGGTAGACCGTACACTTCAACAGGCAATAACCCAACAGTTAGTGCCAATCTATGAACCGCTGTTTGCAGAGGGTAGCTATGGCTATCGTTCGAACAGAAGTGCAAAAGACGCAATACTTAAGGTTAAGGAGTATGCCGAACAAGGCTATACATTTGCTGTAGTCCTTGACTTGTCAAAGTACTTCGATACTCTTAATCACGAAATTCTCATCAATCTTCTCCGAAAGAATGTAAAAGATGAACGTGTAGTACAGCTGATAAAGCGCTATCTGAAGAGCGGTGTAATGGAAAACGGAGTAGTCATTGACACAGAGGAAGGCTCGCCACAAGGAGGTTTATGCCGAGCTCGGCATAAGCTTCCTTATGACGAGATAAACGTTATGACGAGTTAACGCTGATTATCTGCGTAAATA
>ERZ781273.459-NODE-459-length-12553-cov-4.231957_pt1 | contig 12553 bp, 10 predicted proteins | sample MGYA00375851_ERZ781273 | MGnify/ENA primary metagenome ERZ781273 (study PRJEB29790, sample SAMN03653692) | human gut metagenome | host: Homo sapiens | place: USA: Dallas, Texas | collected 2013-07-09 | study: EMG produced TPA metagenomics assembly of the Gut... | reverse complement strand
ATCTTCTTGTCCGGCAAAGCCGAACAAGAAGCATCGGAGATTCCTCCGATGTGAGTTCTGACTGAAAAATCCGCTTACAAGCAAGCTTGACACGGATTTTTCTGCCAGCTCTCCCGCCGTCCTGAATTTTTACCGTTAAAATATGCTTAGAAAGAGAGGGTGCAAATTATGCGAAAAAATCGTCTTGTTGCGCCTGTTGTAAAGTGGGTTGGCGGGAAACGCCAGCTTTTAGATGATTTAACACCGCTGTTTCCAAAACGGGTCTCCTCCTACTGCGAACCTTTTTTAGGAGGCGGCGCCGTTTTATTTCAGCTGCAGCCCAACACGGCCCATGTGAATGACATTAACTCCGAGCTGATTCAGATGTACGAGGTCATCCGCGACAACGTAGACGAGCTGATTGAAGCCCTTGGAACCCACCCCAATGAGGCGGAACACTTTTATCAGGTTCGAGACTGGGATCGGGATCGGGAAAAATACCAGCAGCTCAGCCCTGTGGATCGGGCCGCCCGGATTATTTATTTAAACAAAACCTGTTACAACGGGCTTTTCCGGGTAAACAATGCCGGACAGTTCAACACGCCTTTCGGTCATTACAAAAATCCGAATATTATCAATGAGCCGACCCTGCGGGCTGTCAGCTCCTACTTTCAGAAGGCCAGCCTGACCTTTACCAGCATGGACTATGCCGAGGTTCTTTCCAGTGTAAAAAAAGGAACCTTTGTCTATCTGGATCCGCCCTATGACCCTGTTTCTGATACCGCCAACTTCACTGGCTACGCCAAAGGCGGCTTTGGGCGTCCGGAGCAGATTCGCCTTCGGGAATGCTGTGATGAGCTGAATCGCCGGGGAATCCGGTTTATGCTTTCCAACTCAGCCACAGACTTTATCCGGGAACAATATGCCGCCTATGATATCACCATTGTTAAGGCCAAACGCGCCATCAACTCCAACGCAGCCAAGCGGGGACAGGTAGACGAGGTGGTTGTAAGAAACTACAAATAAAAGAAAAGGCTGCACAGGGCCAGGTCTGGCAGTAAGCCGGACTTTCCAGGTTCTGCAGCTTAGGAGTAAGCCCATGAGTGAAAAAGCAAAAGGCCAGAACGATCGGGCCTGGGAGGCTCTGTTTGAAAAATATGATATTCTTTCCCACATCCGTCAGGAGGGAAAGTTCGTGATTTCTGCGGCGCAGATCAAAGAATACCGGGAACCGCGGCTTATGGCCAAATTCGATCACCGGATCAATCTGCCGCAGATTTTTTCTGAGCATCAGCTGGCGATTCTTCCCATTTCCCGAGGCGATTATGTCATTTCCCATTTTGACGCCTATCAGTCATTTCCGGAACCGGTTTCTTCCATTATCCATCTGTCTCTCCCCTCCGGGCTTCAAAGCCTGAATGCCAATCACATCCCCAGCGAAGCCATCGCCATCAACTGCGCCCTGGCATCTGGAATGCTGGCAGATTTTCTGGAGGAGGATGGGCTTTTACCTACCGTTTCCGGACGGATGGGTTCCGGACAGTTTGATTTTCATATTCAAAACCGTATAACCCAGCTCCCTGTTCCTTTCTCTGTCAATAATTCACAGATTGAAATTGATGCTGCCTTTGAAAGCGCCTTCAGCCTCTCTCTTCTGGAGGCAAAGCGGGATCTTTCCGAGGATTTTCTGATCCGCCAGCTGTACTATCCATTCCGTACCTGGTCTGGCCGGATGACAAAAAAAATCAGGCCGATCTTTCTCGTCTATTCCAACGGAATTTTCAGCCTGTACGAATATAAATTTGAAAATCCGGAATCTTACAATTCCCTGATTCTCGTTAAACAAAAAAACTATTCCATAGAAGATACTGCCATCAGTCTTCAGGATTTAAAGGAGGTACTCCAGAGGACAAATACGGTTCCGGAACCGGAGATTTCCTTTCCTCAGGCAAACAGCATGAAACGAATCATTAACCTGTGCGAGCTTCTCTCCGCCCAGGAGCTGAGTCAGGATCAGGTAACAGAACAATATGCCTTCGATATCCGGCAGACCAGCTACTACACCGACGCAGCCCGGTATCTCGGTCTTCTTGACCGCCGCTACGGAGACGGACGCCGGCCTGTCTACTTCCTCACTCCTCTGGGAAGAAAAATGATGAACCTGGGCTACCGCCAACGTCAGCTGGCTCTCTGCGAAGCCATTTTAAAGCATCGGCCTTTCCGGGAAACCTTTCGCCTGTATCTGGAAACCGGCATCATGCCGGACGCCTCAGCCATTGTTTCTGTCATGAAGCAGTCCGGCCTTTACAAGGTAGAAAGCATGAGCACCTACAAACGCCGTTCCTCCACTGTCAGCGGTTGGATTCACTGGATGCTGTCTCTTGCAGAGGGGTGAAAGCCCCTCTCACATTCACATCTACCTGGTTAAACGGAATTTCAATTCCGTTCTTGTCAAATTCCTCCTTAATGCGCTCAATCATCTCCCAGCGCACAGTCCAGTAATCCGCTGTTTTTGTCCAGCCCCGGATTCCCACAGTCACGGAGCTGTCTCCCAGATTTCCTACATAGGCTGTGATCCCATCCTCCTTCAGTACCAGCGGATTATTTTCAAACAGACGGTACATAATCTCCTTGGCCAGCTTCATATCAGAGGTATATCCAATCCCTACTTCCAGATCGACTCTCCGTTTTTCCTGACCGGTTACATTAACTACCACTCCATTGGAAATGCTGCCATTGGGAATCGTGACCTTTTTATTATCTACGGTAAGCAGTGTTGTATAAATCAGTCCTACACTGACAACTGTTCCCTCAATATCTCCAAAAATAATATATTCTCCTATAACAAAGGGACGGCTGATCATAATCATCAGACTTCCTGCCACATTTTTCAGGCTTTCCTGCAGCGCCAGACCGATTGCAAGGCCTGCGGAACCTAACAGGGCAATAATCGATGCAGAAGGAATGCCCATATTGTCAGCTGCAATAAATACAGCCAGCGTATAAATCGCCACCTCGGTCAAGGTGGTAAGCATCCGCATCACATTCACATCCAGGGACGCCCGCTCCATGGCATTGTTCATAATACGGCTGATAATCTTCACAATCCGGCTGGCAATAAAAAGAATCAGCAGAGCAATCAAAAGTCTTACTATAAAATCAAGGATTCCCGGGCCCCAGCCCTTCATTGTGTTCATCATCGCTTCCGTATCCAGCCTGGGAAGCGTCCGATACCAGATTCCTGTTCTCAATCCATTCATATTGATATCTTATCCCTTCTCGTTTTCCACAAAAAGCAGGCGGCTGCCTTGTGTTTTCCACATGCTCTCTGTTTTCTCCACATTACTGTCCCAAAACCTTCCCCAACAGCTCCTCTTCTCTGGAGAACAGCAGGTTTTTATTATACTGATAATACCGTTCACAATCATATTCCTGCAGAAACTCGATACTGTAGAAGCCCGTATTCAGCTCCGTTACAAACAAAACCATTTCCTGGCTTCCCCCAAAGGCCGCCTCCATAAAATCAAAGGCATGTTCTAACTTTTCTCCGGCAGCCTCTGCCATATCCTCATAGCGGTCACTGTCCTGCCCGAAATTTTCCCGCAGAGCTTCCCATACCTGCGTCCCATCTGCAAAATCTCCGGCACGAAGCTTTTGCAGATCCTCCTCAAAATACGCCAGCACCGCCCGCCGGGTACGGTATTCCATTCTGGAAATCAGCCCCTGCTCCAGGTGCGTCTCCATTTGCTCCTGAAACTCTGCCGTCATGGCTGCAAAGGCCTCAATGCCATTTCCTTCAAAAGCTCCGCTTTTGTGCAGCTCCTTCATCCATTCCATCCGCATAGCCATAATCCGCCCCATCCGGCTTACCTGGCGAAACTCCTCATTCAGTCCGGAGAGAAGAAGCCCTACCACACTGATCCGCTCGTCAAAGGCCGCCCGCTCCAGCTTTTCCACTGCTGCTTCGGAAATTTCTCCCTCCAGAATCCGCTCTACCTGATAATCATTTTTATACTTATAATGAAGCTCCAGATAGTTGGCAAAATCCTTTGCAATTTTGGGGAACTGGATATATTCCTGGATCAGCTCCCGGTCTGCCTTTTTCCCCAGTTCCTCATACACCTGAATCAGCTGAGAAAGATCCTCCCAACCCCGGGGCGTGACAAAAAGCCGCCCATCTACCGTTGTTTCAATCTGACAGAAGTTCTGCCGGCGGATATTCAGATATTCCCGCACTGCCGGATGAATGTCTGCCTTTACTGCATATTCCTTCCAGACGTCAAAATCCGGCTCCACATCAATTCTGCGGATACGATCCAGGGTTACAATATCAAAATCCCGTACAGACTTATTGTATTCCGGCGGATTTCCTGCAGCTACGATGATCCAGCCCTCCGGAATCCGGTGATTGCCGAAGGTCTTTCCCTGAAGGAACTGGAGCATGGTCGGAGCAAGGGTTTCTGATACACAGTTAATCTCATCTATAAACAGAATGCCCTCAGCCAGCCCAGTCTGCTGGATTTTATTATAAACAGCCGCCACAATCTCACTCATGGTATATTCTGTTACTGCATACTCTCTGCCTCCATACTCTTTCTTCTCAATAAAAGGAAGACCGATGGCGCTTTGCCTTGTGTGATGAGTAATAGTATAGGCCACCAGACCGATTCCGCATTCCTGGGAAATCTGCTCCATAATCTGTGTTTTTCCTACTCCCGGCGGACCAATCAACAATACAGGTCTTTGCCGGACGGATCCAATGACATAGGAGCCAAACTCATCCTTTTTCAGATAAGCCTCTATGGTATCCTTTATTTCCTGCTTTGCACGTTTAATGTTCATTTCTTTTCTCCTGCTATTCTATCTCTATAGGTTTCTCCTGTTTCATCTCCAACAGCTGTTCCGGCTCCAGAATTACCTTCATGGCCCAGGCCGGGACGGAAATGTCCGTATACTGCTCCTTCACAAACACAAAAGCAGTATCATACACAGGACGCTTTACCGGATAAATCCCCTCTCCATCCGTAAAATACAAAAGTCCTTTCAGCCGGTGAAACTCACCCCGACCAAGCATCTGATTTACATACTCAAAGGCCGGACGGAAATCCGTTCCGCCCTGTCCGATAATCGAAAACTCCTGCATATACGCTTCCATCTCCTGACGGCAGGTGATCCTTCTGTCCTGCTGCACCTGATCATCACATTGGATAATATGAATATTGGTCTTTTTAAAATAGCTGTCTGACTGACACAGCACACTGTAGGTTTCCTCCAGAAACCGCCGAACCAGATCTCCAGAACAGGACATGGAGGTGTCAATCACCAGAACAAAATCCTCAATCCGGCTGACCTCCTTTGATTCCAACGGCTCTACCAGCGGCATGTTTCCGTACAGGGAAAGACCATAGGTATAAAACACATAATCAAAGGAATCCTCATCCACCAGCATTTCTTCCCGCAGTACAGAAAATTTCTGCAGAAATCTGCGATAATCATAGCGGCTTCTGTTTTCCACCTGCACCTGCTCCAGAAGGCTTTTTGTGTCCTCATCCTGCCGGTTTCCCATGGTCTCCATTTCAGTCTGAAGCTTCTCCCGGTTATTGCTCCACTGGTTCTGCCGCACAACACCTGTTTTCGGCGCATCTGGCGGAAGCTGCCAGTACTGATGATCATCCACCAGAAATTCCGCCTCCAGACGCTCCAGCTGCCGTTCTGTCAGCTTCATTTCTTCCAGGGCCTTATACACGCCTTCTGCGTTCAGAACCTGCAGACGCTGCCTCAGACGCCCGTACCAGTCCATCCGAAAGGGCGGTGTCTGTATATGAACGCATTTTAGATAAAGACCGTCTATCACAGATTCCGCCGCAATATCACAGGCCAGATTCCACATCCTGCCATCCCGCCTGCCCATGGTATCCATATGGCAAAACAGACAGTGAAGTACCATGTGAAGATATGCCCGATTCACGAGCACCCGGCCTCTCCGGTACAAATCACAGAGATATTCTCCATGATAATAGATCACAAAGCCATCTGTTCCCAGCCCCCGACAGGCCGAATCCATCTCAAAGCCAAGGCTGCTGAGTGAAAGATCCAGATAGCGCATATTCAAATATAATTCATTTCTGGAATTCTGAAGAATCCGCGTACACATCCAGCTCCTGGAGCTGCCTGTGTCTTGTAGGATCGATCATATATTTGCCTCCGTCCTTTATGATTTCTCTCTGCTGCAGCTTTCATGCTGGTTTACAGTTCAAATCTTCTGCGCCGACGGCCCTTAGAACCATCCTCTGCCGCCTGTCCCCCGGCATTTTCTCTGCCGACCTCACCAATCTGCTTTTCGTCTTTCCGTTCATGCCGGTAATCCATCAGCCAGCTGACCATCTCCGTATCCTCTGCCTCTCTGGCCAGAGCAATCAGTGCTTCTATCCGATCCGTCAGCTGATTTTTTCCCTCTTCCGCTGGACCCGACTCTTCACCGTCTCCTGCCCTCTCCAGAATTTCTGTTACCAGCCATGGCAGCCGCCCCGGCTCCAGACTGGCTCTCCGCCCTTTCTGAGGACTGTCCGCTTCAATCAAAAGCCGCCCTGCCGCATTCCAGTGCTCTTTTACATATTCCCGGTACATAGCTTCAAAGCGAGGTGTCAGCTCCACAGGATACAGAAGACGTCCCAACGCCAGCTCTGTCACCAGCTCTTCTGATTCCTGTACCTTCACATGAGGAAACAGCTCATCATAGCCTCGAAACTGAAACTGACGATTTACAAAACAGTAACGGTACCGATGACCGCAGCCATGGGTTTCAATAAACAAAATGCGGGCTGGTGTATTTTCCACAGACTCCTCATAATACTCCGGAAAAATAAGCCGCGCCTGGGTGATTTTTCCATCTGCCTCCCTCCTCCGAAGCGTTACCCGGAGAGTCTGACGAAGTTCTGACAAAAGCTCCTTAAAGCCGGATCGTTCTCCTGCAAATTCTGTAAATTCCAGATGTTCTACGCCCTGAACCCCGGCAAACAGTCCGGTTCCCAGATCCGTAAGGCGACCGTAAGCATGAAGCCGCCTCAGCTCCTCACAGCCGTAAAACCCGTAAGCACCGATTTTCACCAGATGAGACGGGAGATAAACCTCCTCCACGCTGCTCCCTGAAAGCACATAAGCGCCCAGTTCAGTTACCGGACGCCCCTCCACTTCCTCCGGGACTACCACAACAGTCCCGGGATTTTCTATTTTATCAATACAAACCGTTTCTTTTACAATCCGGTAAGAAATTTCCATCTTCCTGCCTTTCTGTCCTCTGCTGCCTTTTTATGCAGCTTATATCTATTTTATATCAGAATCCGAACAAAAAACCAACCATTTTCTTCCCCGCAGTCCAGAATTCCGCCCCATTTCTCTACACAGGAAGCAACGCTTCCCATGCCCAGTCCGTGTCCTTCTCCCCGCTGGGACAAAGGAAGCCCTGTCTCTGAATCAAATTGAATTCTTCCTGCATAAGTATTTCGGATCTCAAAGATAATCTGTCTGCGGATCTGCTGTACCTTAATGGTCAGCTTTCTGCTTCCCCATTTTTCCACCTCAGTACAGGCCCGCACTGCATTGTCCAGAAGATTGCCCAGCATCACTGCGATTTCCCACTCATATTCCCCGATATTTTCCGGAATCTCTGCCTTTACAGTTACATGAATCCAGTTTTTTCTGGCCATTCTGACATAGTAGGAAATCACACCGCTGATTGGAAGATTCTGGCAATAGCGCTTTACAGAAAGTCTGGCAGGCAGCTCCTGCATCTGCGCCAGAAGCTGATCCATCTGTTCATAACAGCCTGTCTCCATCAACGCTTCCGCTTTGGCAATAAACTGGCGGTTATCCAGGTTAAACTGCGTAATCCGCCGCTCCACCCGCTGAATTTCCTCTGTTTCCTGCTTCAGAATCTGACCGCTTGCCTCTAACACCCGCACAGCCTGCTCCCGGCTCTGCTCCCGTTCCAGGCGATCCAGCACCCGGAAGGCCATTACAATCATTCCAAATACATTCAGCAAATATAAAAGCGGAACTACATTGCGGATACAGGCTATGGGCAGTCCCCGCATAGCACCAAGCATCAGATAATTCCCTGTAATAAACATGATAAGAATTAAACTGAAAAGTCCCCATTCCTTCCGATACACCTCCTGAGCTTTCCAGTAGGCCGGACGAAAATGGTAGCACAAAATCACCAGAAGCAGTACATGAAAAATTACCACAGCTGTAATTCCCAGACTCAGGGAATGATTGAGACAGTAAACGGTTCGAACTACAAGTCCCCCCAGATTTCCATAAAACACTCCGGCCAGCGCCGTAAAAACACCTCTTGCATCCCAATATTCTGACAGAAAAATTCCCACAACTATCACCGGCAACCTTCCTATCAGAACATTTTCATAACAATGCTCCCCTGTTCCGTTTATATATCGCATATACTCAAAAAACCAGAGCCCCAGCTCCATAAAACTCAACGCAGCTATGGTTATTTTCCAGCTGAATCTTCTCTTTAAAAAAAGAGCCATATAGATCCCCAGAAATACATTCGTCAGACAGAATGTGATCAAACGATACTCTGCCATCGCCGTCCTCCTCTACAACACAATCCGGGCCAGAAAGGTTTCATTTTCCCGCCTGCACTGAAAATCTGCTCTATTTCTTTCTGCATAATAAGCCGCGCTTTGAAGACCGCTTCCATAATCCACTCCTCTCTTCGTGACAGGAAGCCCTGTTTCCGGATGAAGCCGGATATCATTTCTGCAGCTGCAGGAAACCTCTATTCCCAGCATATTCTTTCTTCCCCACAGCCTCACATTCATCCAGCGCTTCTCCGGATTCTCCAGTTCTCTGCACATTCGGATGGCATTGGCCATCAATCCCCCTGTGATAGCAGCCGCATCCCAGTCATCCAGCTTCAGTTCATCTGAAAACTCAATGCGCAGATCCGTCCGAATTCCCAGGTCCTTTGCCTCAGCCTCATAGGACGCCATAATTCCGTTGATAGCCGGATTGGCACATCGTCTGTTTCCTGCCGTCAGCTCTGTCATCTGCTTCATCTGATTTAAGACCTGCTTCACCTGCTCATAGTCTCCATCTGCCATCAGCTGCTGCATCAGGCGGATAAGATGTCTTCTGTCATGAACGTGAACTGCGATTCTGTTTTCCGTTTCGTGCAGCTCCTGAAGCTCGTATTTCAAAGCCCGGATTCCCCGTTCCAGCAGTTCTCCTGATTTCATAGCCTGACGTTCCTTATGAAGACGCCACACCATCCAGAACATTATGACATAAAGGCTGTATACTGTTAAAATAACAAACACCACTGCCCAGAAAGCCTCCGCTGCCCGGGATGTTCCATACATAACCACCCCGATTCCCCATGCTGCGAAGTAAAAGCCTGCTGTAGCCACACAGCTTTTTCCCCAGCCGCTCTTCGAAGCTCTCTGGTTTTCCCGGTAAACCGGCACAAAAAAATGCCACAGTAAAAACAGGATACTCAGATGAATGGGAATTCCCAGAAACGGAATCCAGACCGGATATCCCACAGCTGCTCCCAGATACTCCGGAATCATCATCCCCGCCAGCAGACACATGCTGGACAGGACTCCTGTAAATATGCCTCTGGAATCTCTGTATTCTGAAAGATACAGAGCCACCCCCTGAGCTGCAAGAATCCGCAGTCCCGCCATCAGGAAAAAAAACCCCTTATTACTGTCCCACGGGAGCGCCGCGATCTCCACTGCTATCAGAAGGATTACAGTTCCCAGAAGAATACTCCCAGTCTTCTTCAGAGAATATCTCCTCGCAGAAAAAATCATCAAAAAAAAGCCGAGGAAAATATGGGCAATGCAGCTTATAATAAAATGCCTGATTTCCATGTTTCATTCTTCCCCCATAAACCAGAAAGGCCGGAACGGAAAATCCGCTTCCGGCTGTCCTGTAAATGTCCCATGCTCTTTCCTATCTGCGATCCATTCTGGAAAGGAACTCCAGATATCCCCGCTTTGTTTGAGACAGACTGTTTCTGCTGATTGGAATAATACTTCCATCTGACATCAGAAAATCATGAGCCATCATTTTTTCTACATGATCCATATTCACTACAAAGGATTTGTGCGGCTGAATGAAGCGGCTGTCCCGAAGAAGCCGATCCAGCTCCTGCTCAAACGGTTTACGAATATATACACTTTCATACACCTTTCCCTGTTCCATATAAAAATGCATAACCCGAGCTACATTCTCCACCGCAATCAACTGCTCCAGTTCAATGCTCACAATTCCATTGCGTCCCTTAAAGGTATAAATATCCTCTTTTTTAGGACGCAGCTGAGATACAATCCGATCCATGCATTCTGTAAATTTCTGCGGCTCTACCGGCTTTAACAAATATCCGCTTGCAAATACATCGAACGCTCCCATAGCGTATTCCGGCGATCCGGTCACATAGACAATCGCACTGCGCAGGCTGTATTTGCGGATTGTCTGCCCCAGACTGATTCCATCCTGCTCATCCATGATAATATCCAGAATATAAATATCATACCGTTTTCCCCGTTCCAACTGTGCTACCAGCTCAGATGCTGTATCAACCCGCTCTACAGAAAACGGCTGTTCCTGATGGGTACTGCGATACTCATCAACCAATTCTGTAATCTGATTTAAGTCGCGTTCGTCATCATCACACACGATAATCTTTAGCATAAGTCTGTCCCTTCTCCAAAACTGTGTTAATATGCTCGTATTCTCCCCATTTCACTCTATTGTACCATTGCATCTCTATATTTGCAATCGGAGCAGATTCTGTCTGTTTCCCCGCCCGCAAGCTTCTCCGCCTGCGGCGGATCGCTTCTGCGACGAAATTCTCTACCGCCGCATGGCGATCCCCGCAGAGTGTTTTTATTTCATAGGACGTAATTCGTTCCTATGAAATAAAAAAATACAGACTCCTGAAACAGAAATCTGTATTTTGATAATAAAAAGAGCGCGAGACGGGACTCGAACCCGCGACCCCGACCTTGGCAAGGTCGTACTCCACCAACTGAGCCACTCGCGCATTATGTTTTATCCGTTGTTTATTGAATCTCCGGACGCTATTTATAATAACACAGATTCTGATTATTTGCAAGCGCTTTTTATTTAATATTTAGTTTAATTAGCTTATGGCTTATCTACCTTCTCCCTTCCATTTTTCAATTTCTGGCCAGGCTGCCTGAATGCGTCTTTCCTTCCGCATCAAACCGCCTGACCAAAAATCGCTTAAGTCCTGTCAGACTATTCTCTTACTGCTTTGCAGCCTCAACAATTGCTGCAATGTAGCCCTGAGTATCTACCAGAGTTGCACTGGACACGGCATCTACCACTTCTTCCGGGGTCTTTCCAGAGAAAGCCTCCAGTTCTTCAATAGCCTTACCGTTTACAAAGCTCTGAATCCCGTCAAAATTCTCTGCAATATTCTTAGTGGAGCCTGCCTTCTTCATCATCTCAGAATAATAGGCATCGTTTACTCTTTTAGATGCCAGAACCTTGCCCTCTGCTACTGCGCCGCTCTCTGCAAAGCTTTCGCTATTGGGAACGCCTACTTCATTTGTTGTCAGGAACTGATACTCATCCAGGTAAGAAAGTACTACATTTGTTCCATCTGTCAGTGCTGCTGCAACTGTAAAGCACTTGTCTCCATGAGCAGCTGCCTCAATGCGCTTCAGGCTCAGGCTGTCCACATCACCCTCATAAACCACTGCGTCATTTTCCTGGGCTGCCTTTGCTGCATCAACAATTGCCGCCACATAGCCCTGAGTATCTACCAGAGTCGCGCTGGACACAGCATCTACTACTTCCTCCGGAGTCTTTCCAGAAAGCTCCTCCAGCTCTGCAATGGTCTTGCCGTCTGCATAATTCTGAATCTCATCAAAGTTCGCTGCAATATTCTTGGTGGAACCTGCTTTCTTCATCATCTCAGAATAGTAAGCATCGTTTACTCTCTTGGATGCCAGAACCTTGTCTGCTGCCACAGCTCCGCTCTCTGCAAAGCTCTCGCTGTTGGGAACACCGGTCTCATTGGTAGACAGGAACTGATATTCATCAATATAGGACGCTACAATGGTGTCGTTGCTGTCAATAACTGCTGTCACAATAGCAAAGCACTTGTCACCATGAGCAGCTGCCTCAACCTGGCCAATTCTCAGCTCTGCTGTGCCTTCTGTCTTTTCCTCTGCCTCTGTGGTTTCTTCAGCAGCTGTCTCTGCTGCAGTTGTCTCCTCAGCAGTTGTCTCTGCTGCCGCAGCTGTTGTTGCTGCTGCAGTTGTTTCTGCCTTCTGTCCGCCGCCGCATGCTGTTAAAACCACTGTGCCTGCCAGAACTGCCGCAGCCACTGCCAGATTTCTTTTTTTCATATACTGTCTCCTTTAACGAAAAATTTATGCAGTTTTTAGTATACACTATATTTCCTATCGGATCAATCATAATTATTTTCAAGCTTTATTGATTTTCTTTGCTTGCTCACGAGCTTCTCCGCCTGCGGCGGGTCGTCTCATCAGCCCAATTCTCTTCCAACCCA
>ERZ781273.422-NODE-422-length-14451-cov-4.978744_pt1 | contig 14451 bp, 13 predicted proteins | sample MGYA00375851_ERZ781273 | MGnify/ENA primary metagenome ERZ781273 (study PRJEB29790, sample SAMN03653692) | human gut metagenome | host: Homo sapiens | place: USA: Dallas, Texas | collected 2013-07-09 | study: EMG produced TPA metagenomics assembly of the Gut... | reverse complement strand
AATAAAGTAAGCACAACCAAAGGCACAGTATTCGCGTAAATACTCTGACAATCGGCTAATACGATCTGTCTTACGCGTATTGGGACGATCGTCCTCGTAAAATCCCTTAAGGCGAAGCTGGTCATTAGACCAATCACCAACAATATAGTCATACTTGAGCATGATTTCAGAAAAACGTTGCCCAAAGCGGGTGGCGTCTAAAGCATCCTTGTGATTTTCAAGAACCGTAAACTGATAGGCATCTGATTTCAGAAGGTCGGCCACATACACAAAGTCTGGCCCTGGATATTTATTATAATTAAACATTTCTGGCAAGATTTCTTTACGCATGCGCCATCCTTTCTGCTCTCTTATTTTCTATCCTGATGCACAGTGATAATGTTCTTATCTCTTATCCCAATCAGCACCATTATTTCTTAAATACTTAGCCACAAGTTCCCTAAACAAATCTGGAAAAAGAAGCGTGACTTCCTTTTCCTTGATTGTAGGGAAGTAAGAAGAAAAGTAGTACTGATCCACAAGGACCAAACTAAACTTCTCATTGGAATCTACAACCCTACTATTATACAACAAATTACCGTTTTTGTAAGCAAAATTACCTGTAATTAGCTCACCAAATACCTTACCTCTAAAGCCCATACCTTTAATAGCTTGGTTTTTAAGGAGTTCAGCCTTAGTAAAAACTTCACGACAAATTTCCTTGAGTTCTTGCCCTGTCACAAATAGACGGGCCATCCGCATCTGATGGGGAAGGGCTTCTTGAAGGTCTGCCATTGTCACTTGAGGACCTAGCGTTTTCATGATAAGTCCTGTATTCAAAAGCGTTAACTGGCTATCTGTCTCCTGACAAACAGCTTGTAAAACCAATTGACAGGTCTCATTAAAATTTAATTTTCGACCTAGATTAGCCACTTTTTCCTGGGCCAAACGACGATGGCCTTCCTCACGCATGGCCTTGATAAAGGCTTCGTCCTCCTTGTCCAAATCCAAGATATAGTCCTTAGTGGGGATAGCCTCGATCTGACACGCTATCATTTGCCCATTTTCCACAGTTAGGTCAATACAGCCAAGAAAATAGCCATATCTATCAGCAGCTGCCAAATAGGTCTCATTAATCAATTTGCCCTCTTCAAAAAGGTGATGGGTGTGGCTTCCGATAACAAGGTTGACCTGTGGATAAGTCTCTGAAATCTGCTCATCATAACGCACACCTAGATGGCTAAGTACTATGACTAGGTCTGCATCCATTACCTCAGAGCGGGCCAAATCCTCTTCCAACCTAGCCATAGGCTCTAACACCTGCCAACCGTTGGGAGCATAGGTAAGGTAATAGGGAAAGGTATAGGCCAAGAAAGCAATTTTTGTACCAGCTTTAGTTTTGTGAACAAGATAGGGCTTGGCCCATTCAGGCTGTCCCTCCTCATCCTTGAGATTTCCTATGATCGGTTGAAACTGAGCCTGCTCATAAAGACAGTCTAGCTCATCCTTAGCTAGACCAATCCCCTCATTATTTCCAATAGTCGCATAGTCTATCCCCAGCTCATTCATCAAGGCTATATTAAAACGCCCAGCTGTCGCATCTGACAAGGGATGAGACTTATCCACATTATCCCCAAGATCTACCTTAATCAACTCTCTGTCCGTCTGACTCAAATCATCCACAGCCCGCTTGAGTTGTGGATACTGTTCAAAATGAGAGTGCAAATCATTGATATGGAGAATTCGAATCTTGTCTTTCATGACTTCTATTTTAGCACTTTTACCACAAAAAAACTTGACATTCATTCAGCCAAGTTTTTATATGTGAGACGATGCTCCTTGCTATCCAATTTTTTAATTACTGAAAGGCTTATGAGTAATGATGTTTTTTAGTATAGATAAGGACTACAAAACCTGTAACTCCTAAAACATCTATCATTGTAATGAACCAATGATGAGGAACACACAACTGATAGCAACTTGCTAGAATGAAACACACACAAATAAAAACGCACGGATCATTTTGTTCTTTCAAATTTCTAACTAAACTCCACAAAATGTAGCCATTCCAAGACCGGCTCCTGACCATGCCCCAAATACCCCACCTGAATGGTCCCAACAATCGGTAATGTATGGGTTCCAACTGATGTTCCAGTCAAAAATCTAAGCACAGGAGATCCCAGCAGCCCCAGCTACACAACCAATCACACCCTCACCTTCAATAATAGAAAGGTCTTCGGAATTAAGTGAATTAAAATTGTTAATGATTTTTGTTGTCATGAAAAAAACCTTCTTTAAACTATTTTGTTTTATGCTTTTCTTAAAGCTATGATTTTATTATAGATGGGAAGCCAACAAAAAGTAGTGAAATTATAATTTTGAGAGTTGATTCAGCTTAGAACTTACAAGTTCTTTTACTTTTAAAGAAAATCTTCTAAAAACTAAGGCTTTCCACTGTGATAAAAACACCTAAATCTTTGTAGTCATAAGGCTTGGGGAGTGAGACCTTCGGCTCAAAAGATGAATAATAAGTAAAGAGGCCGAAACTTTATAGTTTCAACCTCTTAAATTTTTTTAATCTAAATTTACCTTTATCTAAAAGCCAAGCTTAGAAGCTTTGCTTCTTAGCTTTACGTTCAGCACGTCCCTTAGCACGATTGGCTGCACGACGTTCACGTTTGCGTTTTTCGTCAACCTTCCACTGAATTTTCTTCTTGTAACCAGGCTTGATTTTTTTCTTTTTCTTCTTAACCAAACCAATCATTTCCGTGTCAAGTTTTTGATAGGCTTTTTCTCGGTTGGCACGACGGTCGCGGTCATAGGTATCTTGGAACTCACCATCTTTAAAGACCTTAGGTTCAAAGGTGATCCCCATCTTTTCAAGCTCACGAATATCTGAGTCGTCACTTGGTTGATAAAGGGTGATTGCTGTTCCTGACAAGCCGTTACGTCCAGTACGTCCTACACGGTGAACAAAGAATGACAAATCTTGAGGAATAGCGTCATTGATAACATGGCTAACCCCTTCAATATCAATTCCACGCGCTGCAAGGTCAGTCGCTACAATATACTCAAATTCAAGCTTTTTAACTTGATTCATGATACGCTTACGTTCACGTGGTGGAATACCGCCATGAATTTTCGCTACTTTAAGACCGTTTGATACCAAATAACTGTGTAAATCATCCGCACGTTCCTTGGTATTAACGAAAATCATTGCCAAGTATGGCTGCATCCCCTTAAGCATCTCAAGAATTTGTCCATTCTTGTTGCGCCCCTTGGTAGATACTAACCAGTTATCAATGGTATCCGCAATCACCGTTGAAGTCTTGATTTGTTCCATGACAGGATTGGTCAAATATTTCTTCAAGAATGGTTGTAATTTTTGAGGAATGGTTGCTGAGAAGACCAAAATTTGAACTTCCTTAGGAAGACTTGCCGCAATCTTATCCACAGTAGCCAAGAATCCCATATCCATGGTCATGTCGGCCTCGTCAACGACAAAAGTATGTGCCTTGTGGATAGCCAAGTCACCAGACTTAAACAGGTCATAAATACGCCCTGGTGTTCCGATAACGATATGCGGTTGGGCTACCTTAAGTTTCTCGATCTGACGTTGTTTATCCGTACCACCGACGTAATTAACAACACGAATTTCTGTATCAGAGTGTTTGGCAATCTGTTTTGTCGACTGATATATCTGTGTCGCCAATTCACGCGATGGAGCTGTGATAACAACTTGAACATCCCTGCTCTCTGGATTAAGCTTCTCAAAAATTGGCAATAGGAAGGTATGTGTCTTCCCTGAACCAGTCTTTGATTCACCCACTAAATCACGGCCAGAACGGACTACTGGAATCAATTTTTGCTGAACAGGTGTTGGCTCCTTAAATTTAATCTCATCGAGAGCCTCTTGAATATAGTCTTTAAAATTAAAATCTTTAAATGACATTTTTTCTTACTTCTTTTCTATCTAGTCTACCCTTATCATTATAACAGAAAAAGAGCATTTCTGCTCTTTTTCATTTATTTCATAACGTTTCCAAGAACCATCCAAAGGGTAATGGAACTTGCAAGAGCTCCAATAGTCCAAAGGAAAGCATCAACCTTCCATTCTGACCATTTCTCACCCTTACCCGAGATACCACCCAACTCGAGATGATGGTGAAATGGTGTCATACGGAAAATACGACGACCTTCACCATACTTACGCTTAGTATATTTGAAGTAGCTGACCTGCAGCATAACAGAAGCTGTCTCTAAAACATAGACTACACCAATCAAGAGTAGTGTCCACTCCACGCGTAGAGCGATGGAAATAACGGCAAGCATGGCGCCAAGTGACAAGGAACCGACATCCCCCATAAAGACCTTGGCTGGCTTGTGGTTAAAGACAAAGAAGCCAAGAAGGGCACCAATCATAGTGATAATGATAGTCAAGATAGCTAACTCACCCTTGACAAAAGCGATGATTCCATAGGCAATCAAGCTGATAACCACAGAGACAGAAGCTAAACCATCAATACCATCTGTCAAGTTGACCGCATTTGAGAAACCAACGATCCAGAAAAGGACAAAGAGAACATAGAAGACACCAAGCTGAATTGTCAATCCTCCAATAGCTAGGCTATTTGTCCCACTAGGGAGTACATGGATGAAATAGAAAAGCAAACCTGCAACAATCTGCAAAGCCATCTTTTGCCAAGGTTTAAGACCCTCATTGATTTGATGGAAAATCTTAAGGAAATCATCAAGGAAGCCGATAATACCATAAATCAATATTACAAAGAGAATCCCTGCTGTAGCACCATAAGCTTGGTGCCCCTCAGTAAAGACGTGAAAGTTGAAAATCAAACTAATCAAGATGGCAACCACTAGGAAGACTGTCCCTCCCATAGTTGGTGTACCAGCCTTAGCCAGATGCTGATTCACATCTTCATGCATCTGTTGGCCACCGATTTTTTTGATTTTGTAGTAAGTAATAAAATGGGGCATGGCGAGCACCGTCAACACAAAAGCGGCCACGCCTGCTATCAGACTCATAGTCATCTTAGTCTCCTAAAGTAATGGTAATCTTTTTGGTTTTAGACAGGGCTTCTCCTGCCGCAACACTTTGTTTGGTAACAGTCCCTGACTTGCCACCTTTATAAGTAATTTTAATGCCTTTCCATTTGGCAAATGTTTCAACATTCTTCTTGGTCCAACCATACATGTCCGGAAGTTCTGTGAACTCATTAGTCATGATTAGGATCTGCTCATTAGCTTTAATATTTTCTTTTGCATCTACAGAAACCTTTTCAATCTTATTGCCAACACCCAGAACAATCGGATGAACTAGGTTTTGGCGAAGAGTATTAGCTGTCTCTCCTGGTGTCTTACCAATGATATCACCAGTTTGGTAGCTAGTCTCTTCAGTCTTTCCACTCCCCTCAGAAACAGAAGTATCCAAAGTAGCACCCATAGACATGGCTTCTTCTAAAACAGGGTTCACCACAGTCGCAAAGAAATTATTATTCCAGGTCTTAGGCTCTTGAACGGTCACATACATGATGTATTCTGGATCCTCAGAAGGAACCATGGCTACAACTGAGTTGAGAGTCTCGTTTGTCCCAACTTTATAGGTTCCTGTCTTTTCATCGGGCACTTGGGCTGTGCCTGACTTAACCGCAACATCATTGTTACCAACCTGAATGATTGGTGAACCTTCAGACTTGTTGTACAGGGTACCAAACTCTGGATCTGTACCAACAGAAATCATATAATTACGGGTTTCAGAAGCAGCCTGCTTAGAGACAGGTTTGCCAATAACTTCTTTCTTGGCTGTACGAACAGTACCTTTATTAGTATCAGCAACTTGTTTTATAAATTGAGGCTCTAACATAATACCATTGTTAGAGATTGCGGTAAAGGCTCGAAGCATTTGGACTTGAGTTACTGAAATCCCTTGTCCAAAAGATGATTGGGCAATATTAACTGAGTTTTGAGAGACAATCCCTGAAGACTCGCCAACCATCCCAAAGCGGGTTGGAATTCCAAATTTGTATAGCGATAGGTAGTTAGACCAGACTTTGTCTCCCATGGCTTGTTCCAGCATGGTCATACCAACGTTACTTGAATATGAAAAACCTTGTGCAAATGACATCGTTCGACCTTTTGAGATACCTTCATTGATTGACCAGTCATTGATTTCAACATCACCAACCTTAATACCATTAGCGTTACTGTAGGTTGCATTCGGGTTGAAACTTCCATTATTGATAGCTGCTGACAAGAGCATCACTTTCATGGTTGACCCTGGCTCATACTGAGCTTCATAGAGGCGGTTGACCCAGTCGTAACCCTTTTTAGCCTGTCCTTCTAGCGTATCCGAGTTATAGGTTGGACGTTGTGTCGTTGCAAGGATTTCACCTGTTTTCGCATTGACAACTGTTGCTGAAGCATTTATGCCTTTGGTCTGCTCCATAAAGGTATCCATCTGCGTTTCAAGGAAGGTCTGAAGGGGGGCCGACAAAGTCGTATAGATATTCTTACCATCGATTGCTTCTTTGGTAATCGTTTCCGTACCCAGAAGCGTATTACCGTCTTTATCCTTCTCATAGATAGCTTCCCCATCTGTCCCAGTCAACAAGCTATTAAGCGAACGCTCCAAACCCGTTTGACCAATCAAAGAATAAGAACCATCTTTTTTATTTTCAATAGGTTCAGCACGACCAAGAAACTCTGATGCAAAGGTGCCATTAGGGTACATACGTGATGTTGTTGCCTCAAATGCCATCCCCTTAATACCTGCATCCTTAAAAGTCTTTTCAAGGTCCTCTTTGACAGAGTAGGTGATTCCTTTTCCTTTTAGTCCAAAGGATACTTGATAGGCACCCTTGGTACGCAATTGAGCCAAAGTATAACTCTTTTTAATTCCTAGCTTGTCTTTCAAAATATCGGCAACCTTATCAAACTGACTCTCTTGTACATAGAGTTTTTCCCGAGTTGGTGACACATAGCTGGTTGATACAATAGCATAAATGGAATAACTGGTTGAATCCTCAGCCAAAACATTCCCATTTCGGTCATAAATCGTTCCACGCTTGGCCGCCACTATGGTTTTCGTGTTATAAGACTTAGCAGCCTGTGTTGACAAATCAACACCAAACTTACTATCGGTTCCAATAATTACCACAAAGTTGATAATAAAAACAAAAAAGATAAAAATACTGAGAACCATCAGGTTCTGACCAACATGCTGTCGGTTTTGAGCTGGCTTTCTCCTATCCCTTACGACATAGTTTAGAAATAAATGTTTAAGTTTTTTAAGTCTGTTCATTTGCTATTTCACACTCTTAATACTATCGTTATTAATAGACAGGCCTGCCTTAGTGGCAATCTCTTTGATACGATCAGAGTTAGTTAACTCATTTACTGCCTGCTTAGCATTGTTAAGCTCTGTCTTTTCGTCACTAATCTTGCGATTAAGGTCTGTGATTTGATTCTTGATGGCTTGATTACGTCCTTGCAAATAGACGACTGAGATACTCATTACAATAGCTGTCAAAACAATTGCCGAATAGAAGGCCTTTTCCATACGTGTCATAAAACGAATATGGTTTCTAATAGCCCTATTAACAATCTGACGTTCCTTATTTTCCATAGTTACTTCCTGATTTTTTTAGCCACACGCAACTTAGCAGAGTGCGAGCGGTTATTGGCTTCTAATTCTTCCTGACTAGGTAGGATAGGCTTGCGATTAACCAGAGCTACCTTAGGTTGTAAGTCTTCGGGAATAAAGGGCAAGCCTTTAGGCACATCTACCGTGCTAGCTTCCTTAAAAAGCTGCTTAGTCAACCGGTCCTCCAAAGAATGGAAGGTAATCACCGAAATACGACCATCCACAGCTAGGAGATCCAAAGCCTCCTGAATAGACTCATCCGCAGCACCAAGCTCATCGTTGACCTCGATTCGGATGGCTTGGAAAATTTGTTTGGCTGGATGGCCCTTCTTCTTTAATTCCTTAGCAGGCTTAGCTGATTTAATAATTTCTGCCAGTTCCGTCGTCGTCTCGATAGGTTTTACCTGACGTGCTTGCTCAATCTTACGTGCAATTTGTTTAGAGAACTTGTCCTCACCGTATTTGAAGAAAATACGTACTAAATCATTGTAAGGATAGGTATTGACCACATCATATGCGGTCAGACTTGCCTCCTCATTCATGCGCATATCCAGCTTGGCATCCTGTTTGTAGGAGAAACCACGCTCACGCTCATCCAACTGCGGGCTAGACACGCCTAAGTCATAGAGAATACCATCGATTTCAGACACACCCAAAGCTTCAAGGTTGGACTTGAGATTACGGAAATTATCTTTAATGAAGGTCACCATGCCCTTATCAATATAGTCCTTGAGACGCACTTGAGCATTATCAATAGCCTTCTGGTCTTGATCAAAGCAATACAAATGTCCCTTTTCAGACAATTGTGACAAAAGATAAGACGAATGTCCTGCGCCACCCAAAGTCGCATCTACATAGATGCCATCAGGCTTGATATCAAGCATATCAACAGTTTCGTGCAAAAGAACAGTTACATGGTGAAATTCATTAGTCATGATTTTTATTATAGCATAAGAACAGAGAAATTGTCTCGACTTGAAAGTTGTTAGGAAGTCAAAAAAAAAGCTAGACCCTAGGCCTGGCTTTATGATTGATATATTAGTACTCAAAAATTAGTCTACTCTGTAATAATAACTTTTCTCTGAAGGCATCCCATTAGTCGCTAAAATTCGGTCCTTACTGTTATCTCCAGCATCACTTCCATCGCTAACCCCTCCTTTAGGACAAAGCTCAATTGGGGTGTGTTACCTGTCGGAATGGAATCAATATAAGTTAAACTATATATCCCAGACACATATTGACTTTGTGAAACCTTATCAATTGGATAAGCATTCCCCCAAAGTTCCAATTGTCCATCCGAAGTAATTTTGATGGTCATTCCATTTGAGGACTTCCATGTGCCTATAGATGACTTATAGTTACCATTTTTCAGTTCATCAGCCTTAAGTGAGCTTGAGCTTGTTTTATCTTCCAATGATGTTTTAGAACTACTATTACTTTCATCACTACTCAAATCCTCCCAATCCCAACTAGAAAGATCTGCTTTTTCAGCACCTGAATCACTGTCGTTTTTGACAAGAGAGAGGCCGTCATTATTAAAGTGGTAACCTTAACCACCGCCTGCCGTGGCACCGACACTACCATAGTAGCTAAACGTCTTATCCTTGAGGTAAGCCAAGGTCATACGCTCACCTAACATTCCCAATTGCAAACCATCAGTCAGACGAATCACCTGACCATCATCCTTAGAAATAGCGTAGATATCCGTAATCATATAGTCTTTAAAGACATTTCCAGGTTTAAAAGCAAACACCAACTCGTCAACCCATTACCATCCATATCATAATAAGCATAGACAGTGGACGCCGGATTCGTTTGAGAACGAGCATAGGTCACCACCAAAGGATTAATTGAAGCGTCAGTTTGATTGTCAGCTACAGCTGTTTGATACTTGCTGATAATGTCTTCATAAGCAGAGGTATCTACTTTCTTCTCTTCACTTGAACTTGAGTCTTCGCTTTCGCTCCCGTCTGATTGGGACTGCTCTACTGATGAGGCAGAATTTGTTTGTGATAAATGATTAGACTGATTTGAACAAGCTACCAAAAGGGCTAGGCTAGATAAGCCAGTTACTAATAACAATATTTTCTTTTTCATGATAATCTTTCTCTCTATTCGGTCACAGTAGAGCTCTAATATCTGAGCCGTAGGCAGGGTCTGTATAGCTTGAGGTACCACTATTTGAGTCGGTATCAGTTGTTGGTGGCTCATAGTGATACCGAGGAGCTTGAGGACGAAGATTCACTTGAGCTTGTTGAAGATGACGATGAACTAGAGCTAGATGACTTGGACGAAAACTTGGTTTTGCTTGATGATGACTGCTTAGTAGCTACCTTGACTTGTACCTTAGCACGATTGTGCGTGGGTTGCAAAAATACGATTGCCAAAGCCAAAAGGATAGCCGGTAGGGTAAAAGCCAAAATAAGGTAACGTTTTACTTTTAAATGACGAAGTAGTTTCATAGAGTATTCACATTTCTTAAATATAATTTTAGTATCAATTAGTCTTAGATAAAATTATATCAGAGGTATTAAAATGTGCAATATTGACATAAAGATTAGGGGATTAGAGAAACCGACTTTAAAAGAATTCAAAAATTGGTTTGATTACCTACACATTATTCAAAATCCATTAATCGAGCAATTCATTTCCTAAAGCATCTTGATGGTATTTCGTACCTGGTTTCGAAGTAAATATCATAATACCGAGAACAATATTCCATACGAGATTGACCGCTAAGAGTTGTTAAATGGGGACTCAACTTTAGTTGGCTTACATAACAAAACAAGTAAAATAATCCAACCTACAAACGGAATAAAAATAGTAAAAATATAAGGCCATGTATATCCAGTATCATGCAAACTACCAACTATTACAGCAAGACCTGGTAAGAACTCACCAATTGTATAGACCCACATGATAAGTCCAAGGATGAGTGAAATGATTGCCAGAGCACTTGAACCAATTGAAGAAGAAATTATTCCAACAACTGCTACCACTATATATGGGCACCATGTAATCAGAACATTGACCAAATAGGCAAACCAATAATCTGAGCAGCTTGAACGTCCCGTGAAATCGACATAGCCCATCCAATATTTTTTAGAGAATTTCTCTATTGAAAACTACAAATACTCAATACTTACAAATCCCTTTATATCAATATTTAAAAAAGTGAAACTTTCATGAGAATAGACTAAAAGCCATAAAATTGGGGTGAAATTGACACAATTAACACCATAAAATAGACTAGCAATTATAATTGAATACAAAAATTATTATCAAAATAATATTACTATTTTCGATAAAATTTAGGTATCCAAAAAGCAGACTCCAAAGGTCTGCTTTTTACTATCAGCCGCTGACTGAGCTTGTGCTTGAGCTTCTTGATTATTTTTAAATGTTGCTTTTGCGGATGCAAATTGTTCTGCGGTAACTAACTGGGGCTGTGCCTGACTGGCTGTTGTCGTAGTAGTATTATCAACACTATCAGCATGTGCTTCTTCTTCTTGACTAATGATACCTGTCGCAAGGACAGCTGTCGCCAAAGAAACTGATGAAATGATTTTCTTAGAATTCATCCTAAACTCCTCTTGACTTTTAAACATTAAAACTCCCACTAATTATCCCCCCGAAAATTTGTCAAGACTTTTTTGGGTATTTTTTGAAAAATTTAATAGATTATTTTTAATATATTTTCATTTTTTCAGGAAAACAATACTCTTCTAATCTAGAATTTTATTACTGAATTTAAATATAATAAAAAACGCCAAGTATAACCTGACGTATGAAATCACCTCATTTTTTAGCTTTGTATACACGAAGCTTTTTATTGGTCTTTAAACATCACCAAAGCTCCTCATTTTTGATGCCCCCAATATATCAGAAGCGTCTTACTCTAGCAAACTGACCAAAAAAGCCCCTCATGGAGCTTGATGGGTTATTCTCTAATTTGACCTTGACCATTAATATAGAACTTGGTTGAAGTTAGGGCCTCAAGTCCCATTGGTCCACGGGCGTGCATTTTTTGAGTTGAGATTCCGATTTCAGCACCCAGTCCAAAGACGAAACCGTCTGTGAAACGAGTCGAGGCATTGACATAGACAGCTGCAGCGTCAACATCGTCTTGGAATTGCTCAGCACGACTGATGTCCTGAGTCACGATAGCTTCTGAATGTGATGTCGTGTAAGTATTAATCCAATTAATCGCCTCATCAAGGCTGTCTACTACTTTAACAGACATAATGTAGTCAAGAAACTCTGTCGCAAAATCCTCTGGTGAAGCGGGTACAGCTTTTTCCATAAGTTTCAAAGCCCTTTCATCCGCGCGGAACTCAACAGACTGAATTTTTGAAATAGCTTTTTCCAAGTTAGGCAAGAATTCTTCTACAATATCAGCATGAACAACGAGAGATTCTGCAGCATTACACACACTTGGTCGTTGGGTCTTGGCATTGATGACAATCTGTGTCGCCATATCTAAGTTAGCATATTTATCCACATAAATATGACAGTTCCCAACACCCGTTTCGATGACTGGAACCTTGGCTTTTTCTTTCACAGTTTGGATGAGACGGGCTCCGCCACGAGGGATGAGCAAGTCAACATATTTGGTCGCCACCATGAGTTCCTCGGCTACCTCATGAGAGGTATCTTCAACAAACTGAACGGCATCTGCTGTAATTCCTGCATTTTTCAAAGCTTTACGAGCTACCGTAACCAAAGCCTTATTGGAATTGATAGCATCACGTCCTCCACGAAGAATAATGGCATTATTAGTCTTAAAGGCAAGGCTAAAAGCATCGATTGAAACATTAGGACGGCTCTCAAAAATCATAGCGATAACACCCATGGGAACACGCTTTTGAACAATTTTAAGACCATCTAGATTTGTATAACCACGAACTACTTGGCCGATGGGATCTTGGAGATCTGCGACTTGACGAACACCTTCAGCAATCCCTGCGATACGGTCTTCCGTTAAGAGCAAGCGGTCTTGCATAATCTTTGAAATACCATTTTCGCTGGCATTGGCCATATCCTTAGCATTTTCAGTGATAATATAGTCACTCTCAGCTACTAGAGCTTTAGCTACCTGATTTAAAAGGTCGTTTTTAGCTGCTGTTGACAATTTAGCAATCTGACGACTCGCCACTTTGGCCTGCTGGCCCAATGTATCAATGTATGTCATATTAGTCCTCCTGTTTAAAAAGTGTACCGATTTTGGCTCCTTCTAGGACACGAAGAATGTCACGTGGATTTTCACCATTCATTAAAACCATTTGGCTTTGATTTTCAAAAACCATCTGAGCTGACTTAATTTTACTCATCATACCACCCGTACCAAATTTACTACCAGCAGCACCAGCTGAGGCTAGAATTTCCTCGGTAATCTCTGGTACATAGCTACGAAGGGTTGCATCCTCATAGACATTTGGGTTCTTATCAAAGAGCCCATCAATATCTGACAACATGATAAGTAAGTCCGCACCAACAACCTTAGCTACGATAGCTGACAAGCGGTCATTGTCCCCAAACTTAGTTGCATGATCCATTTCATCTACACTGACAGCATCATTTTCATTAACAATTGGAACTACTCCAAGCTCAAAGAGGCTTTCGAAGGCATTGATGGCATTGGCCAAACTCTCGGGGTACTCGACCACATCACGGGTCAAAAGAAGCTGAGATACCTTGGTTTGGTAATGTGAAAAGACTTGAGAATAAAGGCTCATCATGGCCACCTGCCCTACACTTGAGACAGCCTGTTGCTTACCTACCTCTGCTGGACGCGTCTCAAGATCTAGAACATTAAGACCAAATCCCATAGCACCAGAGGATACGAGGACAACCTCAATCCCTTTATTGTGTAAGCTAGAAATCACAAAAGCTAGCTGATCGATTTTTTCAAGATTAATTTTCCCTGATGGCAAAACCAAGGAGCTGGTCCCGATTTTGATAACTAGGCGTTTTACTGAGTCAAAATTTCGTTTCATGTTTATGATTATATACTAAATTCTTGTATTTTAACATATATAATGCATAGGTTTACACATCCAGTATTATCCATCAAAAAAGAATCCCTCCAATCAGAGAGACTCTTTAAACAATTTGACCTAGGTAAAAAACATAGTTCTAATGCGTTTCCAACGTCTACGATCAACAAAAAGATAAATGATTAGAGCAATTAAAACTAGAAGTCCAGTTGCTATAACATTAACAACTAGGGCAATCCAGAACTTACTTGCAAAGAAGACAATACCTCCTAGCAAGGCAGCGATGAAAATTGTAAGAATAAAGATACCCATATAGAGCCACTGTCCGCCACCCCGATTGAAGAGCTGAGTGACTTCCTGCCAATTCACTTCTAACAATTTAAGGTCACGTTCAAAGAAATAGCCACCTACAAGATAGGTTGTCGCAAGGAAACCAATGATGAAACTCAGTACTAAAACCGGATGGAGATGTGCAAGGAATATTAAACCAAGTCCTCCTAATAAGAGGGAAACACTGACTTGCAAGCCATAGAAAATCCAAAACTTTTGACGAAGATAGTCACCAGTATTGATTGGCAAGCTACGAATAAAGTCAAAGTTTGTTCCCTCTAAGGAAGTTGCCACCCCAAGAAAACTTGTTGGTTGCGCTGAAAAGAAACCAAAGGCAATTCCGACTAAAAGCATGAGCCCGAAATAGTCTGGACCTAAATCTTTCAAAAAGAACGCACCTCCACCCAGCATGATCATATACAACACTGGTACCACATAGGTATTGATAATGAGGGTTGAGTTTCCCAAAGTAGATAAATGATGGCG
>ERZ781273.420-NODE-420-length-14519-cov-4.554826_pt1 | contig 14519 bp, 9 predicted proteins | sample MGYA00375851_ERZ781273 | MGnify/ENA primary metagenome ERZ781273 (study PRJEB29790, sample SAMN03653692) | human gut metagenome | host: Homo sapiens | place: USA: Dallas, Texas | collected 2013-07-09 | study: EMG produced TPA metagenomics assembly of the Gut... | reverse complement strand
CTTGCGGGGATTCAGTCAGGAAAACTCGTTGAAAGTTTGCTTTCATAAGAGTTTTAATGCCTGAATCCACATAAGGCGAACTGTTACATACAAAGAATATTAAGGTGAAAAAATGAAGCTCTGTGATTTTTCTCCTGCATCAGAGGATTTCGCGGATTTTATTGTCCGGTACCCTGCCCGTTCTCCCTGGCAAATGCCTGATCAGAAAGACCGTCGCTGTTTCAATTACGTCAGCCGTGATTTTGCCATTTTTCATCTTCCTCTGGAGCAGGCTCTCCCCTTAACCCTTTCCCGCTATTCCTACGAAAATATTCCAAAGCTTTACGGGCTTCAGGACACAACTGCTCTGGAAGTCAGCGGAATCTCTCCTGTATTTGAACAGCCTGCTTTAAATGCTGCAGGCCGCGGTGTTTTAATCGGCTTTATCGATACAGGCATCGACTATACCAACCCGCTGTTTCGCAAAGCTGATGGCACCACCCGTATCTATAACATTTGGGATCAGTCTGTTTCTGGAGAGTCAGCGCCAGAGCCAGTTCCAGGCTTTCAGCCCTTATATGGAACCGTCTACAGTCAGGAACAGATCAACCAGGCTCTTTCCTCTGAAGAGCCTTATAAAATTGTTCCAAGCCGTGATACAGACGGCCACGGCACTTTTATGGCAGGCGTTGCTGCCGGAAACCAGATCAGTCTTCCGGAGCCTTTTTCCGGAGCGGCTCCAGAGTCTTCCCTTGCTGTAGTAAAATTAAAGCCCGCAAAACAGTATCTGCGGGACTTTTTTCTGATTCGCCCGGAGATCCCGGCCTATCAGGAAAATGATATTATGGCGGCTGTCAGCTATCTTCTGGGGCTGGCCAGCCAGTATCAGATGCCTCTGGTCATCTATCTGGGCGCAGGAACCTCTCAGGGAGCCCATGACGGCACCTCTCCGCTTTCCCTCCAGCTTCAGGATCTAATTGGAACCCAGGGGTTCTTTCTGTCTGCAGGCGCAGGAAATGAAGCTGGCTATCACCACCACTATTTTGGAGGAATTTCCGAAAATCAGGATTTCGATGATGTGGAAATTCGGGTAGGATCTGGAGACGCCGGCTTCTGCCTGGAAATGTGGGCAAAAAATCCAGAGCTGTACACAGTAGGCTTTGTTTCTCCCTCTGGGGAAATTGTGGAACGAATTCCTCTGGTTCTGGGAAATGACACCGTCATTCCCTTTCGCCTGGACTCCTCCCGGATTTCCCTGTCCTATCTGCCTAATGAGACCAACTCCGGGAGTCAGCTGATTTTTATGCGGTTTGAAACGCCGGCTCAGGGAATCTGGCATATTCGTGTATATCCTGTCCTCTCTATCCACGGTCAGTTCCATATGTGGCTCCCCATGCATGGTTTTGTCTCAGAAGAGACGATTTTTCTCCGTCCAGATCCAGACACAACGATTACAGATCCGGGAAACGGCCTGATGCCTGCTACAGTCAGTACCTTTAATCACTCGAATAACAGCATTTATATTCACAGCAGCCGTGGCTACACCAGAGACGGACAAATAAAACCTGATCTGGCCGCTCCCGGCGTCCGTGTCCAGGGGCCTGCCATACAAACGGAAAAGGAAGCAGAAACAAAAACTCCGGTTCTTACATGGCGCACCGGTTCCTCTGTTGCTGCTGCCATTACAGCCGGTGCTGCTGCTGTTCTCCTCTCCTGGGGCATTACTGGCGGAAATGACAAAACTCTGACCAGTACCTCTCTGAAAGCCATTCTCATCCGCGGCGCTGACAGAAATCCCGGTTTTTCCTGGCCCAACCGACAATGGGGCTTCGGAATGCTGAATCTCTATCAGAGTTTTCTGCAGATGCGGGAATAATTTAACCCCGCATCTGAATCATAGGGCCGCCGCTTTTTTCCAAATAGGGGCGTGTAATGACTACAGAACCGATATTAGGATCCTTGGGAATTTCATACATAATATCCAGCATATATTCTTCCAGAATTGCCCGCAGTGCTCTGGCTCCTGTTTCCCGTTTCAGAGCCTCTGCTGCAATCCACCGCAGAGCCTCATCATCAAAGACCAGCTTCACCTCATCCATCTCCAGTAAACGGATATACTGTTTCAAAATCGCGTTCTTCGGTTCCTTCAAAATCCGAACCAGCATATCCTCTGTCAGCTTATCCAGAGTCACTACCACAGGCAGACGTCCTAAAAACTCTGGAATCATACCGAAGGCCCGCAGATCTTCGCTTGTTACCTGGCGAAGTACATTTTCTGCCTCATCCACACTGTCCTTGAGCTGAGCACCAAAACCCATGGAAGTCGCTTTTGCCAGCCTCTCCCTGATAATTGTTTCCAGATCCGGGAATGCGCCTCCGCAGATAAACAGAATATTATCTGTATTTACCGTCGCCATCGGTGACAGGGCATTTTTCTGATTGGAGCCTACCGGTACCTCAACTGTACTGCCCTCCAGAAGTTTTAGAAGCTCCTGCTGAACCGATTCTCCGCTGACATCTCTGGTATTGGTTTCTTTTTTCTTGGCAATTTTGTCGATCTCATCAATAAAAATAATTCCGTGTTCTGCCCGCTGAACATCATTGCCTGCTGCTGCCAGAAGCTTTGACACAACGCTTTCAATATCATCTCCGATATAACCTGACTCTGTAAGAGAGGTAGCGTCCGCAATGGCTAAGGGCACATCCAAAAGCCTTGCCAGGGTTTTTACCAGATAGGTCTTCCCACTTCCAGTAGGGCCTACCATAAGAATATTGGACTTTTCAATCCGCACGTCTTCCTGTGCCGCCTCCTGATTTTTTCCAGAATTTCTCAAATCCTCCGCGTATACCCGCTTATAGTGATTGTACACTGCCACAGAAATGACCTTCTTTGCCCGTTCCTGGCCAATCACATATTCATCTAATCTCTGCTTGATCACATGAGGCGCCGGAATGTCCTTCAATTCAAATTCCGGCCCTTCTTTTTTCTTCTTTTTCTTCAGCTGCTGTCTGGGAGCAATTCCTGCATGCTCCGTATCCACCCCCTCCGGCGGAACAGAGAAATTCATATTCATATAGGGCATTCCCGATATTTTAGAAAAATCCACCTTGGATAAATCCATTCCCGGTATATTCATACCTCCGCCCATAATTGAATCGAATGCTTTCTGCATACAGTCATGGCACAGACACATATTGCCCGGCATCACAATCATACTGCCAGCCTTACTCTCCGGCCGACGGCAAATGTAGCAGATCTTCTCATACTCCTGTCCGTCTTTCCCCTCAGCCCCGGAATCCTTTCCCTCTTCTGTTCCGGTACGCAGTTCCTTTTCTTCCATCCTCTTAATCCCTTTCCTGAACCTTTACTTTGTACGCAAATACTCAGGGTGTATCAAAACACTCTGAGTATCTGCTTTCACCTGCTGTTTTCTATCCAGCAATTTCTATCTGACTCCTTTTTAGTTGGTTTCCGGAGCCGGCTTTGTTCCAAGTGTAATTTCCACAGTACGTTCCATATACTGTCCATTTTCCAGAGACTGTACTGTAAGATTTACTGTGTCACCGCCCTCATAATAGGTCAGCATTTCCTTTAAATCCTCCATAGTACGAACAGTCTGACCGTCGAACTTGGTAATAATATCTTTTTCTCTCAGTGTTGAGCGGGATGCTGCACTGTCTTCCGTAATCTTATATACATAAATACCCCGCGGCATACCATACATAGCTGCTGCCGTCTCATCAATATTCTGTCCCTGAATGCCCAGATATCCCTGTTTTCTTTCATCTACAGCTACTCTGGTTTTCTTGTTCATCAGTTCATTGATAATATCCTGCGCCTGAGAAACAGGAATTGCATATCCCATTCCCTCTACCTCTGTAGAAGAATATTTAGCAGCGTTAATGCCGATAACCTCGCCATTCATATTTAACAGTGCGCCGCCGCTGTTGCCCGGGTTAATGGCAGCGTCTGTCTGAAGCAGATGTCTGGTTGTGTCATCCTCTGCATGAACCTCACGGTTCAGGGCGCTGACATACCCCACTGTTACGGACTGTCCGTATCCCAATGCATTTCCGATGGCAATTACGCCCTGACCAACTTTCAAAGCATCAGAATCACCCATAGTTGCTACTTTAATCCGACTCATAGTCTCAGCCGGAATATCGCTGAGCTTCACTGCAATCACTGCCAGATCGGAATCTGAGTCTGTTCCCTTAATGGCTGCTGTCACTGGTTCATTGTCAATAAAGGTAACCGTCAGCTCTTTGGAATCCTCAACTACATGATTATTCGTAACAATCAGAAGCTCTTCATCATTCTGTCCCACAATAATTCCAGAGCCGCTGCTTGGAACCTCAATGGTCTGGCTTGGACCAAACCAAGTCTGCTGCTGAAGAAGCATGGTGTTGTTAATGGCAACTACTGACGGCATTGCTTTTTCTACAATAGAGGAAACATCCGTCTGAATCGCCGGAGTTACCGGCGCTCCGCCATTTCCGGAAGTCCCGCCTGAGGCAGAATTTCCTTCTGTTTCTGCCTGAGCCACAGTCACTGGCTCAGATGTGCTTTCTGTTGTATAACGGCCCTTTACCAGTTCGCCTACTGTATTCACAGCAAACATAGTTCCTCCGGCTACTGTTCCGAATAAAAGTGCTGCCGCAGTTACTCCAGCCACTTTTAAAGCCATAGAACCTTTCCTCTTTCCGTGATGCTCTCTCTCCTGAGGAATATAGGAAGTATTCCTGTAGTCCCGTTTTGTATAAGCCTCCTGCTGGTCTGCGCTCTGATTTTCTGACCGTACATAGCCGCCCTGGTCTGTGTTCTGGCTCTCTGTTCTTACATAGCCGTCCTGATCTGCACTCTGGCTTTCTGACCGTACATAGCCGCCCTGGTCTGTGCTCTGGCTCTCTGGCCTTACATAGCCGCCTTGGTCTGCGCTCTGGCTCTCTGGCCTTACATAGCCGTCCTGATCTGCGCTCTGGTTTCCCGCTCCGCTTCCATTTTCCCAATATCCATTTTTTTCGTTATCAAACATACTCACAATCTCCTTTCTCGATTTCCATATATGACGCAACAGCTCGTATGTCTTTTCCTTCCTGTATCTTCTCTAAGCTGTTTTTGTTTTCTTTTTTCTTATATGGAAACTATATCGTGATTTTGTGTCGAAAATGTGATGGAATTATTGTTTGTATGTGAATTCCTGTGGTTTTTTAAATTTTACGGCGGTCTCAGGCAGATAACTGCCCGAACCGCCGTATCAGTCCTGTTTTTTGAAAATATATAACTGTTCAGGACGGGGGCATCTTATTGTCCCGGTCCTGCCACTACGCCTGTTCCCGCTGTAGGAACAATCGAGGTCTCACCGCCCCCAGGACCTGGGGAGACGGTTGGAGCAGTATTCTGTGAGCTGCCTCCCGGGCCGCCTGTATTGCCGGAATTTCCGGATGAAGAACTTCCCGGGCCGCCGTTTTCTGCAGAGCCTGTAGTTGCAATGGTTCCCGGCGCATCTGTCACATTTCCAGGTCTGGATCCAGACGAGCCTTCCGGCGCTGTCGGTCTGATAGCCCCTGTCTCCTGAGAACCGGAACTGCTTCCTCCCGGGCGGGTCGGCGTTCCATTGCCGGAGGTTGTCTCTCCTGGGCGAACTGAAGTGCCATTTCCAGAAGAAGTCTCTCCTGGACGAACTGATGTACCATTTCCGGAGGAAGACTCTCCCGGACGAAGTACACCGCTTCCAGAAGAAGATTCTCCCGGACGAGCCGTTTCATTCGGATTTGTAATATAATTGCCGTCTGCATCTGTAGGATAAATAATATTGCCGTCTGCATCTGTCTCCGTCGGACGGATCCAGTCTCTTCCTGTAGTTTCCTTTGGATTTCCATTTTCATCCGTTTCTGCAGGATCAAGCGTCTGAGACGGGGCGCGCTCATCCGTCAGATATCCGTCTGCATCCGTTTCCCACTTTACGTATTCGCCGTCTGCATTAGTCTCCATCTTTATCTTTTTACGGACACGCTCTCCATTTTCATCCTTTACATAAACATACTGATAACCTTCTTCTGCTGTTTCCTTTGTTTCTTTTGCAGATTCTGTCTCTTCTTTCTGTGTTTCTGCCGGCTTTGTCTTCGGCGGCTGAATCACACCTCCGTCTGTTCCTACCTTATCTACATACTGGCCTTCCTTGTAAATTCCCGTATCAGAGGCAATTTTGGTACTGATTTTCTTTACGGTTTCAGAAGGAGTATAATCTGTATTGCCATACAGGAACTCATGAAGCTTCTTTACATTGCTTTCCAGTGTTGCCGGAACTACCACATCACCTTTCTTTTTGATGTTGGCATTGCCCCGGGCCTGAGGGAAGCCTGTGGTTTCACCCAGATGGAATTTGCTGATATTCTTTGCATTATTCACCATATCATCCACCCAGATACTGGTAGAAACCTGTGGAAAGACCGTTCCAATCAAAACGTACAGTGTCTGGAAATCTGCCTTTTTCGCTTTCTCAAAGGCCTGCTGCACAATCTTTCTCTGACGCTCCGTCCGGGCAAAATCCGTATCCATCAAACGGAGACGCCCATAGGCTACAGCCTGTACGCCGTCCAGGTGGTTCATTCCAGCGTGGGTCAGCTGATGAGAACCAATACCTGTTGCTTTTACTGTCTCTGTAATAAAGGAGTTAATATAATAAAATTCCGCCTTGCTCAGTTCAATATCTACGCCTCCCAGAATATCAATGGCATTTGCCACTGCCTTCCAGTTAAAGGTCATATAGTCGTTGATTTCCAAATCCAGGTTCCGGTTCAGAGTCTCAATCGCCTGTTCTGGCCCGCCTACAGCATAGGCATAATTCAGCTTATTGTAGGTGCCTTCCTTAGAAACATTCAAATATGTGTCTCTGTATACAGAAACCAGCTTAATCTCTCCTGTATCCCGATTAATATTGCAGATCATATTAACATCCGCATTGGTTCCCTTGGTCACAACATTGCCCCGGGAATCCACACCAAACAGAGCAATGGTCCAATAGCCCTTCATCTGCTCTGCCACATCCTCAGAAATCTCATTGGTAGCAATGCTGTCCATATTGAAATTCTCCGGACGCTGAATCTTTGCCATCGTTCTGGCCACAAAACCGTAACCGAAAATCAGAGCCAGAGCAATACATTCTGCAGCAATCATAATGATCAGACGGCAACGTCTTTTTTTCTTCTGAATCTGCGCCTGAACTCTGGGAGACAGCCCGTCTGCTCCAGCTGCCGTCTGACGTGCACTATATCTGGTCTGGGAGGACTGTGCCCTTCCCGTCTCCGGACGTGCGCCTCTGCCTCTGGAGGTTGCTGCCCTGCTTCTGCCCCGTCCTGTGCGCTCCTCGCTTCCGAAGCTGCGTTCTGCTCTTCCAGAAAAGGCTTCAGACTCACCTGCCTCCTCCTGATGCAGCTGACGGCGTTTTCTCTCCTCCCACAGCTCCTGTTCACTGCGGTAATCAGCTCCTGCCGTTCCGTATCCGGCTCTGTGGCTGCTGTGTCTTCTGGAATACGCACCGCTTCCTGTTTCACCTCTGCGCCCGCCGGAATGCTCTGCCCGGCTGTCCGGGGATCCTGTTTCCCGTCTCCGGCCATCCTGTCTGCTGCGCCCTAACTCCTCATCAAAATCACGATTCATTGACGTACCTCTTTCTGTCTGGCTTACTGCCTCTTTCCACCAGGAAATCAATAGGCATTTTTATTAATGAAACCCTTGAAAAATGTCAGGAATAAAATCTTGAAATCAAATCCCAGGGTCCAGTTTTCAATATAATACAGGTCATGCTCAATCCGCTTGACAATCGAAGTGTCGCCGCGGTATCCATTGACCTGAGCCCATCCGGTCATCCCCGGACGAACCTGGTGCTTAATCATATAGCGGGGAATTTCTTCTTTAAACTTTTCCACAAAAAACGGCCGCTCCGGCCTCGGCCCCACCAGGCTCATATCCCCCAGCAGCACATTGAAAAGCTGCGGCATCTCGTCGATGCTGGTCTTTCGGATAAACCGTCCCACCGGCGTCACTCTGGGGTCATGGGGCGTCGTCCATTTTCCCTTTTCCTTGTCAGGCTCCTGCACCTCCATAGAACGGAACTTGTACATATTAAAGGGCCGATTGTGAAGTCCTACCCGTTCCTGCTTATAAATCAGCGGCCCAGGGGAGGTCAGCTTAATCAGCCCTGCTGTCACCAGCATAATCGGAGAAAACAGAACCAGAGCAACTACTGCGCCGAAAATATCTACAATCCGCTTGACAGTGGCATTCAGCAAATCATTTAACGGAACTCTGCGGATATTGATGACTGGAAGTCCCTGCAAATCCTCTGTATAAGGCTTTGTAGGAATAATTCCATTGTAGTCCGGAATAAATTTTGTATGGACTCCGGACTTTTCACATTCTGCCACCAGCTGCTCCAGATCGCCGTAATCACCAATACTTAAAGTAATGGCAATTTCATCCATTAAGTTCAGATCCAGAATCGATTTCAGATTGCTGACCGGACCAATAATCTTAATTCCACGGTACTCTTCATTCTTCTCCCGGTGATCATCCAGAATTCCCTGGATCTGATATCCCCACTCTGGATTGGATAACACACGGTCAATATATCCTTCCGCAGCCCGGCTGTAACCAACCAAAAGAACATGCTTCTGGTTGTAGCCCTTGGAGCGAATAGAGCGGAGCATATTCCGAATCAGATACCGCTCCAGAGTCTCGGCTGCAATATTAATCAGGAAAAAACCGCCCACCAGCCTTGCTGAAAAATGATGCAGGTAGGGATTCTCCCTTCCCAGATACAGAATTGTCCCAAATAGAAACAGACCGATCAGGTTGGCCTTAAAAATATTGGCAAATTCCAGCCTTCTGCCCTGTACCCGCTTGGGAGTAAACAGTTTAAAAAATGTATACAAAAGAAGATACACCGGCACAATGATGACCAGTGCGCTCATATAAAACCAGGTAGGCAGGATTCCCGCCTTACCGAACATTCCGATTTTCAGGAAAATAAACCAGCTGAGAATATAGGCCGCGGCAATCACAAGCGCGTCTAAAAGAACGTGCAGGCGGTTAAACCTGGTCTGGTTATCTTTTATCATAGGATCCACCTTGTTTCCAGTTCCGGGGCCAGCACTGCCCCGGTTCCAAACTGCATAGTAACTCAATGGTAACGATTATACACGATTTTAACACTGAACTCTATAAATTTTTTCTTAAATATCAGAGACGTTTCTTTCTTATTCCTTTTTTCCCGCTCTGCTGCGTCCCCTGTTCTCCGGCGCTGTCATAATTTAACCGTTCAGATGGCGTCTGGAAAACTCATAAATATACAAAGCCGCACCGTAAATCAGTTCCCACTCAATCGCCAGATAATTTTTGAAATTTTCTTTTTTGTAGGGAACCTTTTTTGTATGCTTTACTGTCCGCAGTCCCTCGGCAATACCGTCCAGATACTCCTTCTCAAATCCCCGTTTCTTAAAAAACAGATATTTTCCAACCACCCCCAAAAGGATGGGAATACTGTTTACAAAGAGCTGAGGCAGCGGCATATTTTTGTAATTCAAATATACAGAATTGCGGGCCGCCAGCCGCACCTTAAAGGAATTGTATTTGGAGCCGCTGGTTCCGCTTCCCACATGATACACAATGGCGCTGGGGCAATATCTATTATAGTATCCCGCAATTTTCGCCCGGTATCCCACATCAATGTCTTCCAGATATGCAAAATGCATTTCATCAAAATATCCGATTTCCTCAAAAATCTCCCGGCGGTAAATCGCCGCGCCGGCGCAGGCAGAAAAAATATGGCAGGGACGTTCATAACGTTCAATTTCCTGACCCACACCTCTCTGATAGGCCCAGCCCATAATGCTGTACATATCACCGCCGTCATCCATCCGTTCTCTGCGGTGCATCTGAATCATTCTGGGACTTACAGAAAATATGCGAGGCGACTGTTCTATTGCCTTTACCAGTTCTTCGATATAATCCGGTTCTGCCTCTGTGTCATTGTTTAAAAGAATCACATAAGGCGTCCGGGAAGCCCGGATTCCTGCATTAACAGCACCGGAAAACCCGGTATTCTCCTTCAGGAAAATACCGGGAATCTGATGCTCCTTCAGCCATTCTGCGCTTCCGTCTGTGGATCCGTTATCTACCACCAGCACGTCAAATTCCTGACTGGTCTGCCCCTTCAGAGCCGCCATACACGGTTCCATAAACTTCAGTCCGTTATAATTAGGAATAATCACTGTTACTTTCTTTTCCATATTGTATCTCACTTTTCCAAATCTATCCTTCCAGCTTATAGGGCTCTCCAATCTTTTCCTTCAGCAGATCCCGCAGAGCAAAATTTGATTTGCGAAGCGTCAGGTTCGGATTGTAATAGGGATCTCCGTTTTTCAGAATATCCGGCCACCGGCGGGCAAAAACAGCAACCTCCCGGTTAAATCGCGCCACCTTCTCTGGAGTATCCTCCAGTCCCCGTGATTTCGACTCATAGTGATGCATCACAGCGTAAGGCGCATAAACCACCAGTTTTCCCAGAGCCCGTACCTTCATACAATAATCAATATCATTGAAGGCAACCGCCAGCTCCTCAGTAAATCCGCCGGCCTGACGGAATACCTCTGCCTTTGTCATCATACAGGCTGCTGTCACCGCACTGTAGTCCTGAGCGCACATTGCTCTGTGGAAATAGCTGTTTTCTGCCTCATGAAGTCCGATAAAGGTATGACCGGCAATGCCTCCAAAACCAATCACCACCCCTGCATGCTGAATCGTATCATCCTGATAGAGCAGTCTTGCTCCTACAATGCCCACCTCCGGACGCTGACAGAAGCCCAGCATCTCCTCAAACAGGCCGGGAGACACAATCTCTGTGTCATTATTTAAAAACAGCAGATACTCTCCCTCTGCAAACTGCGCGCCGAAATTATTAATCGCAGAATAATTAAATTCTCTTTCCCAACACACAACCCGAACCTGCGGAAATTCCTTCTGCAGCTTTTCATAGTATGTGAAGGTCTCTGACTCGGTGCTGTTATTTTCAATCACCACAAATTCCAGATTCTTGTAGGTGGCTCTTTCTATAATGGAACGAATACACAGATCCAGATCTGCCGCATGATCCTTATTGGGAATAATTACAGATACCAGCGGTTCTCCCGGAATCCGGAAACGGGTATGATAAATTCCGTAGTCCACACCCTTTTCCACAGCTTCTGCCGGAATGCCGCATCGCTCATAATGAGCCATAATTGCCCTGGCTCCTGCTTCAAAGGCATACAGCTTGCTTTCCGGATTGCTGGCCGTAGAATCCTGATGGCAGCGCCAGTGATACAAAACTCTGGGAATATGATAAATCTCCTTTGCTGCCTCCGTGCACCGGAAAATAAAATCATAGTCCTGAGCTCCGTCATATTCATTTCGGAAGCCGCCTACCTGTTCCAGCAGCGTCCGTTTTACCACAAACAAATGGCAGATATAGTTTACACTGGTCAGAAGGTCCGGATTGAAATCCGGCTTAAAATGCGGATCAAAAAGAGCGCCGCCGTCCATATCCAGCTTATCCTCATCTGAATAAATCACATCGCAGCCAGGATGCTCATTAATAGCCGAAGCCACCTCAAAAAGAGCCTGCTCCGGAATCGTGTCATCGTGATCCGCCAACACCACAAAATCTCCTGATGCCATCTCTATGGCTGCATTGGTATTACCGGAAATTCCCAGGTTTTCTCCCAGATCCTTATAATGAAAACGGCTGTCCCGGGCTGTGTACTCTGCCATCACCCGTTCCACAATCTTTCCTTCTCCGGCAGGACTTCCATTCACAAGACAAACCTCCCAGTTTTTGTAGGTCTGCGCCAGAATAGAATCCAGCATTTCGCGAAGATACTTCTCCGGAGTCTTATAGGCAGGTATCACCACCGAAAGAAGCGGCTCAGAAGGAAGCGTTGTTTCTCTCTGACGTTTCAGCTCCTCCTCTGTCGGTTTGGTCAGATCGTACCACTCGCCGTAATCATAATCATTGTCCAGGCCCTGAAGCTTATGCTTGGACTTTAAAAACAGAGCCTTCAAACCATGCTTTTTCCCGAAATCCACAGCCACCCGGACTGTCTCCATATTCATCAGATCCCGGATTTTCTCCATTCGCTTATGAGCCACGCTGGCCCGCTTGGCAATCAGCTCTTCATTGAATTTGATCCGGGCCGTTTTTCCGTCACAGCGAATCAAAAGCCAGTAATCTGCGCCGCGGGTGTAGGGGAAACGGATATCAAATCCATAATCCCGGTCATACACCTGCTTATAATAAATCTGACTTACATCATCCCGTCTGGTTGCCACATAACGAAATTCCACCGGTTCCCGGTTTCCGTCCTGAACCTGGAATTCCGCCCGGGACTGGGGTGTCTTTCCAATCACCCAGCCATTCAGCTCTATGGAATTTTCCCGGATTCTTACTACATCTATCTTATACTTCATCAGCTTTTTGTCCTTTTCCCTCTGTACTGTCCCAATTCAGACGCTCTTCCTCAATAACCAGGGGCCTGCGCATCACTCGCTGGTTAATCGCCAGCACGTACTCGCCTACCATACCAATGAAAAACATCTGGACAGAGCCCAGAAACAGCATTCCAATTAAAAGCGGCGCCATACCTGCTGCAAATCTGTCCCACCAGACCAGCTTCATAACCAGATAAACAAGAGCGACTCCCATGCTGATCACACCGCAGGCCGCTCCCAGAAAGGTAGCCAGCCGCAGTCCCACCTTCGTATAGGAGGTAATACTCAGCATGGCTGCATCATACAGCCGGTAGAAATTATTGTGGGTCTTTCCTGCCCTGCGTTTCGGCTGCTCGTAGGGAATTTCCTTTCTTTTATACCCCAGCTCCGCCACAATTCCCCGAAGAAAAGGGGTAGGATCGTTTAAATTCCGCAGAACCTCAATAAAATCCCTGTCATACAGTCCTGAACCGGTAAAATGTTCAATCTGCTCCACATCTGACAGCTTTTTAATGGTCTTGTAATACAGAGAACGCAGAGCATACATAACCCGGCTCTCCTTACTGCTGGTCTTAATTCCAATTACAATCTTATATCCCTCTTCCCATGCCTTCACATACTTGGGAATCATATCTACCGGATCCTGAAAATCCGCAACCATCTCAATCACACAGTCTCCCGTTACCTGCAGCATACCATAGTAGGGAGAATTAAACTGTCCGAAATTTCTGGCATTAAAAATCGCCTTGATTTTCGGATTTTCCTGGCAAAGACGGCGAAGAATGGGACGCGTATTGTCCCGGGAGTCATTGTCAATAAATACAAGTTCATAATCATACCGGGGCAGATCCCGCTCCAGAGTTTCTATCACAGCCTGGCTGATTGGCTCCACATTTTCCTCTTCATTATAACAGGGAATCAGCACACTGATTTTTTTCATGTTAACCTCCGTATTCCTCCTCCAGCATTCGCCGGATTCCTTTTTTAAAGGAAACCTGCTCCTGCCAGGTCTCCTCTGTCAGCGCCTTCAGCTGCCGAACCACAGGGCAGATCGACAGAGCGCCTTCCTTTGCCTGCACAAAAGTACCGTACTCCAGACTTCCCTTTTCTCCGCAGATTCTGTGGATTTCCTCCACAAACTCCCGCAAAGTTCTGGTATCCTCTGAGGCTACGTTGACCACGCGGCATTCACCCTCGTGGAGATCGGAAAACCGGTACAGCTCTGTCACTGCCCGGGCTGCATCTGAAATCTCCATAAAATTCCACCTGTGGAGACAGGCGCTTAGGCTTACTTTATGGTTTTGGGGAAGCTCTCTCACCAACGTGGAAATAATCGACCAGGGATGATCCCCTGTTCCGTAAACACTGAAAAACCGCAGATGATAGAAGGTCATCTGGTTCTGACTGCAGAATGCCTCTGCCTTTTTGGCAAATTCCAGCTTGGCTCTTCCATAGGCATTGACTGGATGGCACTCCATAGCTTCCTCCATGGTTCCATCAGCGGTAATTCCATATTCTACCCTTGATCCCGCATCCATAAAAACCTGACATCCCAGCTTCCGGGCCGCCTCCAGACACGCCAGAGAACCGTCCACATTAGATGCCTGAACCTCCGGCGAATCGATTTCCTCACGGTTCACCCCGCCCCAGGCAAAATGCAGAAATCCATCTGCATGTCCAATCAGAGGAGCGCAGCTTTCTGCCTCCTCCATAGTGGCCTCAATCCAGGTTAAATGTTCATGAACCGGCAGACTTCTCCGCTGTCTGGATTCCGGGCGCACCAGAGCAAATACTCTTGCCCCCTGTGCCAGCAGCTGCTCTGCCACATTTCTTCCGATAAACCCGGTTGCCCCGGTTATCACAATCCTCTGTCCCTCCAGATTTCTCATGCTCTCTCCTTCTGTACTTCTGTCATCCATCAATTTTCACGTAACAGTTCAGCCTTGCGTGGATTCCTAAAGCTTCTTGTCCGCTGTAAGCGGGCAAGAAGATGCAAGGCTGAACTGTTACA
>ERZ781273.409-NODE-409-length-15425-cov-21.148536_pt1 | contig 15425 bp, 10 predicted proteins | sample MGYA00375851_ERZ781273 | MGnify/ENA primary metagenome ERZ781273 (study PRJEB29790, sample SAMN03653692) | human gut metagenome | host: Homo sapiens | place: USA: Dallas, Texas | collected 2013-07-09 | study: EMG produced TPA metagenomics assembly of the Gut... | reverse complement strand
CATGATTTCTGTGCATCGCGAAGCGCGTTACTGTGAACGGAGTGAACAGTAACCTATTGTTGTTACTGTTCACTAAAGCATGTTTGAAAAAGGCTTTCTGCAAAATAGCTGAGCTTCCGCCCTGCCTACTCATACAACGGAATCTCATAACCCCAGGATTTACGAATTCCATCCATGATCTCCATCACACGCACAGTCTCATCATGAGGCATTTCCGGGCATTCCTTTTCGCCCTGTGCGATTGCTCTGGCGCAGGCTTCAACCTCATACTCATAGCCTGTGATCTGTGCCGGCGGCAAATAAGCTGCAACCTCCTTATGCTCCTTGTCAAACACTGTGATTTTCTCCGGATTATTAATATTCTGCACCTGAATATAACCTTTGGTTCCAAAAATACTTCCCATTCTGTCAGAAATTTCACGGGCACCACACTGCAAGGTAGCCATGCGGTCGCCTTCAAATACCATAGCAATAGTATCCAGCATATCCACACCTTCACGGAAAATAGCAGTTGCCTGTACATCCTTCAACTTATCCCCAAGAACCATGCTTGCGAAATTAATGGTATAAACACCAACATCCAGAAGCGCACCGCCTGCCAGCTCCGGCTTACGGATACGTTCCACCTCACTGATGGCATAGTTCAGATTAGCAGTAACAGCTGTCACTTCACCGATCACACCGCTTGAAATAATATCATCAATCATCTTTCTGGATGGCATATATCTGGTCCAGATTGCCTCTGTGATCAGCAGGTCTTTCTCTTTCGCCAGGGCAAAAAGCTTTCTTGCCTGGTCTGCATTTACAGTAAACGCCTTTTCACAAAGCACATTTTTTCCTGCCTCCAGGCACATCTTTGCATGAAGATAATGATGGGAATGAGGGGTTGCAATGTAAACCAGATCCACCTGCGGATCTGCAAGCATTTCCTCATAAGAGCCATAAGCCTTGGAAAAACCGTATTTCTCGGCAAAGGCCTGCGCCCGTTCAAGGCTTCTGGCTGCCACTGCGTAATTCTCCACATCCTTCATTCCAGCTACTGTTTTCGCCATCTGAACTGCAATTCCTCCAGCTCCAAGTATTCCAATTTTCATTTATGTAAACCGCCTTTCTAATAAAATTTCCTGTTTCGCCATTCTCAGCTGACCTCCCTGTATGGAGATATCTCTAAAGCGATACAGTTATTTCGCTCACATGATATTCATATAGTCGCATCTCATGCAGACATAAACTCTACAATCGCATAAGGTTCGCCATTCTCCGTGGAAAGCGCAACCGTAACCTTTCTCATTTCCAGCTTCACTGCCGGATAAAAAACGTCTCCAAGCAGTGCCTGCTTCTTATATTCTGCCCTCATCTGGCGGATTTCAAAGCCTTCTGGCAGATAATCTGCCCCCATGCGGATATACTGGCAATTATTAACATGGTGATGGGTGTCCAGATGATGTTTTTGTATTGCAAAAGGCTCCTGGGCTTCCATCCCTTCCGGAAGTGCGATCTTACGGGGCGCATAATCCATCTCCAGCTTTTCATCCAGTTCGTATCCTCTGATGTCTTCGTCTGTAAGTCTGGCAGGCAGACCGGTCTCTGTATCAATATTGGTCCAGATACTGTTTGCATAGGATAAAAGCTCTCCATCTTCTGTTTTCAGAGTGAAGTTACGCATTCCAAGAAAACCTTTGAAACCATATGGCGCCGTTGATGCCACAATTGTCTCTCCCAATCCCGGATATCGGTTCACCACAATCTGCCAGGATGACAACACCCAGGCTCTCTGGCGTTCCTCCAGCGCTTCCATTCCCTGCCCTATTTCCTCAGATTGAAAGGTGCAGCAATCCTGATAATAATTCTGAATTCCAGGAAGAGTCAGGCAGCCATCCTCGCCTATTTCACTGTATCTGACACGGCCTTTAAAACTGTAACTCATGTTATGTCAATCTCCATTCTAGAGCCTGTTTGAAAAATCATTCCTGCAATCTCCCACAAATTGTGACGCACATCTTGCAGAAAGCCTTTTTCAAACACGCTCTAATTTCTTGTCCGCGAATTTTACTTCATTATATAACAAATCCATCAATAAAGATATGAAAATGTAGATTTTTTTGTGAAAATCCCCTTGATTCTGCACCCTCTACCATGTACAATAAAGATATAAAAATAAAAACAGCAAACGCTTATATATGTCCATAATCTGGTTGGACGTTTCTACCAACTACCCTAATAGTTGTCTATAAGCTGCATGCGAAGAGGTATGCAGGTATGGCATTTTCCGGGTGGTTTTTTTATTGCTGAATCAGCCCGAAATCACATTTTGCATGTTTCCGGCAGTACGTTCTCAGCCGCAAACTATCCCGGAACTTTACTTTACCTCGCCTCTGGCAGAAAGGATGGTCTGATATGAAAAAAGATTTGTTTGCTTTGAAAGGTACAATTTGTTACAGCAAGAATCAGAAAGAACTTGTTTTTGCAGAAAACTCTTATGCAGTCTGTGAAAACGGGCTCTGTGCCGGTGTTTTTTCCCAGCTTCCAGAGGAATATAAAGATATTCCTGTAAAAGACATGGGTGATCGACTGATCATCCCAGGATTCACCGACCTTCATCTGCATGCTCCCCAGTACGCTTACCGCGGAACCGGCATGGATCTAGAGCTGCTGGACTGGCTGAACACCATCACTTTCCCGCAGGAAGCCAAGTACGCTGACCTGTCCTATGCGAAAAAGGCTTACTCCATTTTCGTGGATGACTTAAAGCACAGCTTCACCACCAGAGCCTGCATTTTCGCCACCTTGCACCGTCCGGCAACGGAGCTTCTCATGGACATGCTGGAGGAAAGCGGTCTGGCAACTATGGTTGGAAAAGTAAATATGGATCGCAACGGAGCACCGGAGCTTCAGGAGAAAAGCGCACAGGCTTCTGCACAGGATACACGCCAGTGGCTGGAAGAGATCAAGGGACGTTACGACCACACCTACCCAATCCTAACCCCACGTTTTACCCCATCCTGTACGGATGAGCTGATGACCGAGCTTGGAAAAATCCAGAGGGAATATCACCTTCCGGTTCAGTCTCATCTGTCTGAAAATTTCGGGGAAATTGCATGGGTAAAGGAGCTTTGCCCGACCAGCAGATTTTATGGAGATGCGTATGACATGTTCGGGCTGTTTGGAACAAAACCCGCATTCAATACTAACGAGGCTGATTTCGCTTCCGCATCCGGCCTTAATACCACTGATAACACAGCAGCTCATATTTCATCTGATGGTGCCAGCGTCTGCCCTACCATCATGGCACACTGCGTCCACTCCACCGACGAAGAGATCCAGATGATCAAAGACCAGGGCGTTTACGTCGCCCACTGTCCGGAGTCCAACACAGACATTGCTTCCGGAATCGCACCTGTCCGCCGCTATCTTGATATGGGACTTCATGTAGGACTTGGCACCGATGTTGCCGGAGGTTTTTCTCTCTCCATGTTCCGTGCTATGGCAGATGCCATCCAGGTTTCCAAGCTCCGCTGGCGCCTGATGGATCAGACCCAGGCCCCGGTTACTCTGGAAGAAGCCTTCTACATGGCTACGATCGGTGGTGGCTCCTTCTTCGGAAAAGTCGGCAGCTTCGAAAAAGGCTATGAATTTGACGCCATGATCCTGGACGACAGCAACATCCGTCATCCCCAGGAAATCTCCACCCGTGACAGACTGGAAAGGCTTGTTTATCTGTCCGACGACCGCAATTTGGTTGGGAAATATGTACAGGGACGGAAAGTAATTTAAAAAGCTAAAAAACCTCTGGTCAGGAAATCAATCTTCGACCAGAGGTTTTTCCTTTTGCTCGTTGCTCGCGTAAATTATTCTGTCCCCAGATACTCCCGTATCCGCGCCTCATTCATATTCTCCCCGATCACGATCACTACTTCCTGTCCTGCGGAAATAGGCTTCAGGGAAAATTCTTTGCGGGTGGCGTTTAGTTCCAGCCAAATATTGTTAGTGGATGCTTTCTGAACGGAGTCCGAATTCATTTTTTCGTTTTCGGTTACCGCGGCAGCACTTTCTTCTAATTTCACAAAGCCCTTAATTCGGAAAACATCCCCACATTCCGGATCATCCAGGATCTGATGCGCCGCTTTCTCCAACTGTGTCTCGGAAATCTTCAGCTCCATAAAATACAATGACTGGAACCCTTCTTTCTCATCAAAACACTGTTTCTCAAAATCTTCCATCACATACCCGCTGTTGAAAATCCGCTGAAAATCCTCATCTGTAAACGTTTCCCAATCCTTATTCAGTATCTCATTTTCCGTAAAACGTCGTTTACATTTCACACTTTCCAGTGCGCGATTCAGATGTTTCACAGTTCCACTAATCTCTTCCTCAGATGCCTCCTGGCTCTTGCTCAGAACAATACAACCTGCATCAGCTGCCTCTGAAGCCAGAATATACTCTGCCTGTGGCTGCAGCTTCTCCTCCAGTCTGGCATCCAGAATGGTGATCACATTTCCAATCTGATACCACTTATCCAACGGCTCTTCATAAAGGGCATCGAAAAACTCATCCACATCAAAAATCCCGGAAGGCTCAATGAGAACCCGGTCATATCCGCACATTCCCATTGCGATCAGCTTGGTCTTGAAACGTCTTCTGTGGCAGTCCGCATCACATCCACCTGAAACCATTTCCAGCTCGCAGTTCTCCCCTTCCAGGTCATGAAGCAGCATCATGTCCACATTCACTGCACCAAAATCATTCTCCAGAATTCCAATATTCTGCCCCTGGCTCATCAGCCATGCAGCATATTTCTTTATGAAAGTCGTTTTTCCCGAACCAAGAAAGCCTGTAATCAAATCAACTTTAACCATTTTTTAATCTTCAACCTCATTTTTCAATATAAAGCTGGCCTGGAACCTGTTGCCGACCGCTTCGAAGCGACTGGCTCCGCCATGTTTTTCGCAAAGTTTTTTCATGGAAAGAATGCCGATTCCTTCCTGTTTGTTTTGCCGTTTTTTTGAGTAAATTTTCCCATTTTCCTGGAATAATATTCCGTCAAAAGAATTGTCTACCGTAATCAGAAGCATGTCGTGTTTCTTCTCCGTAGCAACTTCAATAAAGCGTTTTCCGTCATACTGACCGGCGGCAGTCACCGCATTATCCAGGGCATTGCCCAGAATCGTACAAAAATCAGTGTCCGGAATAGCAATATCTTTCAGATAGCAGCATACGGAAAACTCGATATTTTTCGCCCTGGCAATACAGCCGTAATGATAAAGGACGCCGTCTGCCGCGGCGTTTCCTGTATATGGAATTGTTACTTTTCCCATCTCTTCCAGTTCCAGATCATCACAATATCCCCGCAAGCCCTCCATATCATTTTTATCAAGAAAACCTTTAATAGCAGCTACCTGATGACGGAAATTATGGCGTGCTTCACGTTCTGCCAGAACCTGCTCCGTGAGCGCATGATAGTAACCTTTCTGCTGATCGATCTGCCGGTTCAGTTCTTTTTCATTTAGAAAATGCTGCTGATCATAAGACACCGCAAAGCAAATCAGCAATGTGGCGACGCCGATCAGACATTTACTCAACATTTGTGGAAAAGTGGTAGTGTAGACATCCACTCCTTCTGAAAAAATACTGGAAAAAAACATGGCAATAGGAATGAACCATAAGGTCTCCCAATAATTTTGGCATTCAATTTCAAGGAATGGTGTTACGGTATAACGGAGCAGGCTGCTAAGCAGCGGATATAGAAGCGCATACACTACAATTGCAATTGCGCTGGTTTCTGCAATTCCAATCGCATTTCCCTGCATTCCCAAAAGTGAACTGACATAAGCTCCGATTGACAGTGCAATCATGACAATATCTGCCACAATTCCAAATACAAACAAATGCACCTTGGTGTATCCAGGGACAAGCCAGATATTTACAGCAGCCATTACAATACAGAAAGCAATAAGATTTATCTTATAAAACGGCACGTCAATTTTCCGGTAATTTCCCACCCACATGCAGATTCCGAAGTCCACAGCCAGACCAATTGCATAGATTACAGTCAGTCTGATCCTGTCTTTATCTGAGATTTTTTCGTGAAACGGAACAATTCGCAGGATCAGAGTGGGGACATGAGCCAGGATACAGAGAAGACTTACAATCGCGATTATAATTGTATTTTCCATATATTTTTACCTCGTTTTAAAGTACTCCATGGGACGGTCCGCCTCTCCGTTTTTCTTCTCCATCCTCTTTAACTCCGGCAATATAGTCAGCAGCATTGTAACAAAACAAAGGCTTCCGCCAATTACATTAGATACCGGCTCTGCCAGGAATACTCCGTGAGTTCCCATTTTAAACACGTAGGGAAGCAGGTATGTCAACGGAACTACAATAAAAACTTTTCTCAAAAGCGAGAAGAAAATGGCCTGTTTTTTCTTATTTAAAGACTTGAAAACAGTCTGTCCAATGTATTGCAGATCCATAAAAATAAAGGCTGCAAAGTAGGTTTTCAATGCCGGAACTGCATCCTTTATCAAGAGCTTATCGGAGCTGAAAATGGCAATCAGATAATCCGGGACAAAGATAATCACGCTCCACATTACTGCTGTATAAACCAGAACCATTACTGCCAGAGTGACCATTGCCTTGCGGACAAGCTTCGGTCTTTTTGCCCCATAATTATAGCTCAGAATAGGTGATGTTCCTTCATTTATAGCATAAATCGGCGTCTCTACCATCTGACGGACACTGGATACGATAGTCATAACGGATATGTAAACATCCCCTCCGGTGACCCCCAGAACATTGTTGCAGCAGATGGTTACCAGGCTGTTTGTCAGCTGCATAATGAAGCCTGCAGTACCAAGACTGACAATGTTTTTTGCATTCTCTTTGCAGCTTTTCAGCTCTGTTTTTTTCAAAAGCCGAGCTTTCATTTCCGCTCTTTTTTCAAGAAAAAGTAGTACATAAGCAGCTGATAGGAACTGGGAAAGAACAGTCGCAATGGCAGCTCCTTTGATTCCGAAACCAAGCACAAAAATGAATAATGGATCCAGGATCAGATTGGCGACTGCACCAATTGCTACAGAAAGCATGCCAGTTGTCGCGTATCCCTGTGCATTGATAAATGGGTTCATTCCTGTGGCGATCATGGATGGAACCGTTCCGATCAGGTAGATCATCATGTAGGGATATGCATAAACCAAAGCATCCTCAGATGCTCCAAAAAGTACCAGCAGAGGTCTTGCAAAAAGCATACCTGTTATCATCAGAATGATCCCGCTTCCGCACACCATAGTAAAGGAAGTATTCATCACCTCCTGCGCTTTCTGGTTGTCTTTCTTGCCCCTGTTTATGGAAAAAACAGGCGCGCCACCACTGCCGAACAGATTGGCGAAGGCAGTGATAATCACGATTAGCGGGAAACATAAGCCGACTGCGCCAAGCGCCGTAGTTCCCACTTCAGGGATTCTGGCGATATAGATTCTGTCTACAATATTATATAAAAGACTGAGTATCTGCGCCACCAGCATGGGGATTGCAGCGCTGAAAATGTTTCTGGTTACCGTGCCATTTTCAAAATCAATTCGTTTCATTTTGTTTCACAACTTTCTTTTTAATTCATATTTTTATAATACTCTTGTTCTGTCAGTACAAATTGTTCCATTTCTTATGGAAATCTGGTAATCTTCGACATTCAGACAGTCCCCATTTTAGAAGGTTGTTTTTATGCAGAATGGGTTACTGCTGCGTAGGGCATCCTGGCCGGAAAGTGTCTTCTAACTCCAGTTTTCCGGTGCCTTTAAGTGTAAAAAATCCTGCCTCATGATATAATTTCTCCTGAAATTGTTTGAACTTTATGAGTTTATTTTGCACATTACGTAGAAAAATGTCAAGAGAAAAGGGACTATAACAGATGAATGTCACTTCATACGCAGCACGCATCTATTACAGTCCCTTATATATTCTCTTGTTACATTAATTTGATCCGCCTATTGCTTTTTCGATGTTTGAAGATCCAACTGCTATATTTTCCATACCCGATTTTTCCTCTTTAAATCCACTATAAATACGTGAGTAAAACTGCTCCTTTGCAAACCCGACTTGTATAACAATCCAATCCCAGCCTTTCTCACTATCTTTTCTGCTTTTAATTTTCAGAGTATCACAATTTAAACCGGCCTCCTTTAATATAGTCTCAACACCATCATTATAAGACTTCCACCCAGCGCTTAGTGTACCGTTTACTGAAACTCCGGAATTTGCTCCGCAATAGATATTTTTTCCCTTAAACATAGTTGAAGTATATCCATTTGGCAGTTCACTTGTGTCGCGACATATTACTACCCAGACACCACTTCCTAAAGTTTCTTTGTTTCCAGCTTGCTTCGGAATATCCATTCGTCCTTCATTATATGCATTCGTCAATGCCGACTTAATAATTCGTGCATTTTGCATATCCACTGCCCTGCGTGCTTTTTCCAGCTGCCCATTAAAAATCGGGATTGAAACAGCAACCAATACCGCAATAATTGCAACTACAATCAATAGTTCCGCTAGTGTAAAACCGTTTTTGCTTCGGTATTTCATACAAAACCTCCTCATAACACAAACAAATATTACATCTTCTTTATTACAATCTTTTTGCTTATGCCTCGTTTTACAAAAACCGTTTTGTAGCTCTTTGCCTTTTTCCTGGGGACGTAGACTTTCATCCTGGATGGAGTGCCTTTGAAGGCATTGGAGCCTACGTATTTGGTTTTCAGGCGGGATGTGTAGATTCTCATTTCGTTTAACTTCTTGCAGCCATAAAAGCTTTGTTTTCCGATAGCTTTTACTGAGCCGCCGATTTGTACGTAAGAGAGTTTCGTGCACTTATAAAAGGCATAGCTCTTAATCTGGATTACATTGTTTCCTATAATAGCCTTTTTCAGGTATTTATTGCTCTTGAATGCTTTGGAGGCTATTGAGGTTACTTTGTAATTCACGCCCTTTAGATTTACGCTGTCTGGAATTGTGACAGTGCTTACTTTTTTCTTTATCGGTTTTATATACTCTACTGTGTCGGTGGCGGTAACTTTATAATATCCGTTTGTCGCTGGATGTTTCACTGTTGTGCCCACTTTATATCCAGTCGGCGCAGGTGTGTTTGTCGGCGTTGCTGTTGGCACCGGCGTATTCGTCGGCGTTGCCGTTGGTACTGGCGTGTTCGTCGGCGTTGCCGTTGGTACCGGCGTGTTTGTCGGCGTTGCCGTTGGTATTGGCGTATTCGTCGGCGTTGCCGTTGGTACCGGTGTGTTTGTCGGTACTGGCGTGTTCATCGGCGTTGCCGTTGGTACTGGCGTGTTCGTCGGCGTTGCCGTTGGCACCGGCATGTTTGTCGGTACTGGCGTATTCGTCGGCGTTGCCGTTGGTACTGGCGTGCTTGTCGGTACTGGCGTATTTGTCGGTACTGGCGTATTCGTCGGTAAAACAACCAACTTCGGAATTTCCTCTTCGCGTTTGCTCTGGCACACAGTACAAGTATATGTCTTAATTCCTGTACTCGAAGTGGTAGCCTCTTTCGTTATAACTCCGGCATCCCAGGTATGCGTATGCTCAGTTTCCCCGGAACCACCCTGCGTTTCATCATAAAAAACGACTGTAACCGTATAGGTTATCTTCGTTACGCCATCTGGCGCTGTCAGAACATACTGTACCGGATTTGTAAAATCATGAGATCTTCCACTGGTAAACTCATCTGCCACCGCTGTTCCTGTACCAGAACCATAATCAATATTCGGTGCCAGCCTGGTAACATTAGTTCCTTTTGGCAACCGCAGCGTAATCTTACGGTTCTCATTATCAATTTCCCCAACAACATCCTCTTTTAACTGGGAATTAAACGCCTTGTTAAGTACAAAACTATAAAATCTTGCCTCATTAGAAGCCGTAACTATAATTTTTATTGTAACTGGCAAAACTGCCTTTGTTCCTGTATCCACAATTTTATACTGTGACTCATAAATTCCCACTGGTGCAGTGACAGTCCCGGAAAAAGTAAAATATTTACTTCCATAAGAGCCTCCGCCAGGAACCGCAAAAACAGTTAAACCAGCCGGTAAATTCTCAGAAACAACCTGAGTTTCATACTTACCACTTCCACCTGTAACAAAGCCTGAATATATCCACTGCTCTTTTCCAGTTCCTGTAACCGCGTACAGCTCAGTATCTGTAATCGCCAATGGTTCTGTTACGCTCATTATTCCAAGCACAGCGATCACGGCACCATATTCTCCCGGCAGCTTATCAGACACATAAGCAATAAGATCTTTTCCATTATCTGATGACTCTGTTATTCTGCCATTATCAATCACAGCCGATGAACCGCTTCCACTTCCAAGCGCCAAATGTATTCCATAAGTATTCAGATCAGCCCCTGTAATAACCGGCGATACTTTTCCATTGCTATATGTAATCTGAAGCTTCACTCCGGTCAGATCGAGTTTATCTCCAGCTACATAATTCAGTTTCTCAGGAGCTGCAAGCATAGTCAAGGCCGCTGGTGCATTCGCTGCAACTGTAATCGCCCACGGTATTTTTGCTCCAAAGTAATCAAAAGTAACCTGAGTATCCGAGGTTTTCAGTGGGCCTGTTTTGTCATAGGTAAATCCACTGTAAATATAAGCTGCACGACCACCAATCGTTGCATACATACTGGCTCTGGATGGATTGAATACCTCTCCTTCCACATAAGATTTCTTCGGCTGTCCTGATATTACAATGCTGCTGATATCACTGGTTTTCGGCGCAACAACTTCCATTGAATAGACAACCTGTTTCCCCTTATATTCTACATAAACATGAGTAGTTCCTTCAGCAGAACTGTCAAAGCCGCTTATCATATCGGTTGTAATCTCAGAATAAGTTGTACCATTTATCAAAAGCCTGCCCCAATACCACGGTTTTTCTCCCACGTAGCAGGAAGTCCAGTTGTTTTTTACCTCCAATGAAGTAATCTCCGGATTCTCCACCCGCTCTGGCAAACCATCCTCTGAAATCTTCCAGTCAGTTCCAAACTCCCAGCCCACGTAAGATTTGGGATCTTTCATCTGTGCCTCTGTGAGAAGTCCACCTGTTCCAATGGAAGCATCAGTTCCGCCTACAAGATTCCCCTCTCCACTCTTTCCATAACAGTTCAGCACATGTCCGCTTAAACCGTAAGAAGAGCTGAGTACATTATCAGCAGCAGTTCCACACATCTGTCCTACACGGTTGTTTGCCGCAGTTACTGTGATTTTTCCTGCATGGAGGCATTCTTTGAGCACACCGCCCATGCCCCCAAACTTCTGGATTTCTCCCGCAATTCCGCCCACATAGACCGGATATTCATTTCCGTTTGTCTGGGTAACACGAATCGTACCGGTGCTGACACACTTGCTTATAGTACCAATGTTCAGACCTGCAATTCCACCTACCCAGCTTTTCATAGGAGCCATTGTCAAATTAACATTCAGCTTTGATGTACAGCCAAAAATAATTCCGGCAAGTGCATTTTCACCTGCAATTCCGCCAAATTCCGGATATACAACAGCTCCGTTTCCGCCCATATATCCGCTGATTGTTCCTGTCACCATACAGTCTTCAATATTTCCTTCATTGTACTGTGTGATGACGCCCTGCACGTTCTGCATATCATCATCAAAATCTGCAACTACGCGCAGATTCCTGATTTTCCCCTGATTCATGGCTATCAAAGGCTTTTTCAATCCATAAATCGTATGTCCGTTTCCGTCCAGCGTTCCGCCAAAATAAGAGATGGTAAAATTAATTCTTCCCTGTGTCTGAATATCTGAGGTCAGCTGATAATATGCGCCCTGATTTTCCTCGATCAAATTCAGATCATCCAGAGAATCAATCTGATAAGGACTGCTGCTTGTACCATTTCCACCAGCCGGTTTCACAGATGAAGTCCGGCTTCCTATTACACGATAAACAATTCCGCTTTCCCCATCAGATGGAACTGTAAATTTTCCATTCTTCAGTTTCACAAGGATTGCGGACGCTGCCGGAATGGAATATTTTGAGCCACTGTCGCCGGAAAATACCGGAAATGCAGATGCCTTTTTTGCAGCTATCCGATCACCTGGAAAACTGTATACACCAGAAGCTTCTCCTGCTGCCACAGCTGTATAAAAATCTGAAAGAAGTGTTTTAAACGGAATTCCTGTTACCTTCTCCAGATAAGCTTCACAGGTAAGGGAGGAAGCATCTACTGTATAAAATCTCGGCAACACAGCCATAGGCTCATAGCTTCCTGCCATACGGTCAATTACGTATCTGACAAACAGGTATGGCATTCCATAGTCCTGGGCAATATCATCGCGATAACTCTTATACATCAAGGAAGAGCCGTTACGAATAGCGGTACTTCCTGCAATTCCGTTCATCCAGCCATTTGTGTCCGTACCGCCCCACAGATAATCCATGACCGTTACTGCAAGACCTTCGTTTATCCACATATATTTCTCGGAGGCATTGAATTTTGTTTTCAGCCAGAATACTGCGTGCTGTCCCTCGTGAACCAGCAGACCGTTTCTTCTGGTCATTTCACCGGAGACATAGGATGCTGCCGCCGGAGTGTTGATATGAATTGCTGTAATTCCCTCATCATACTGAAACTGACCACTTGCGCCGCTTAAGGTTTCCAGCACAATAGAGAGCTTGCCGGATCCATCTTCCCAGGGAAGATCGCCTCCTGCCAGTGTTTTCAGGATTTGATAGGGCTGTCTGTCATAAATACTCGCCATGTCTGATGCTATGAGAGATGTTTTTCCAGCGGCATCATAATCCGCTTTCATATTTTTGTCCATCCAGATATAACAATGTTCACCAATCCCAATGCATATATAGGTCTTGCCGCTGCCATTGCTTCTGTAAATATATTTTTCTTCTCCTATTGCATAAGTGGTAGTCGCCGCCTGAACAGATATACCATCGTCAGTCTCATCTGCCGACGCAGTGGACGAAATGGCGCTTTTTTCATTCAGCGCAGTGACTGAGCCGGTGCTCCCTGCATTCAGCCCGGCCAGGCTTTGAGCTGCGGGAAGCTCACTTCCACTTGAAACTGACGCAGTACTTCCACTGTCATCAAAGATCAGTGTGCCTGCGCTCCTCGAATCAGATGTATCTGTATTAATAATCACTGCATACTCCCCAGTAAGTGTTTCCCCAGCTTCTCCCTCTGTCACTGCGGCAAAAACATTTACACTGCCAAATATTCCCAGAAACAGAAGACAGATTCCCACCCACAGACCAATGGATTTTCTTTTTTTCATACACTCCTCCTGTAAAAAATTTCCTTTCCTACAGTTTACCATTTTTACATTCTGTACACTATGTTTTTTTCTGCACTTTTCTGGTTAATTTCAACAAAAAATGGGGCGAATGTATCGTTTCCGCTGATACATCGCCCCATTTATTTTCTTATTAAATTACTCTTCCTCAAACTCCAGATCCTTACGGCTCATCTCCTCAATCAGCTCTCTCTTCACCTCAAAAAGCTTCGGAGAAAGATCCACATAAACCTTCTGTGGGTTGGAGAATCGTCTGGACTCGTCCCAGAGAGTGCTCTGTTCTTTCTGGCAGATTGCGCGAAGTTCCATTACTGAAGGAGACGTATAAACGCGTTTTCCCTCCTTAATAACCGGAACCAGAAGCTCACGAACCTCGTAAGTGCCGCCCAGAATCTTAGTTTTTTTCCAGGTGTCAACCGGGTCAAATACTACCATAGTTTCATCTGGGTTCAGCTTCTCATCAGCAAGACAGATCAAATCAGCTTTAATCTTGCCTGTGGACTTGCTGTAAATACGATATACTGTCTTATTTCCAGGGTTTGTTACCTTAGCGGTGTTCTCAGAAAGCTTGATCTTCGGAACAAATTCACCTGTCTCAGGATTTTTCACTGCTGCCAGCTTGTATACACCACCAAATGCCGGGTTATCATTGGAAGTGATCAGACGTGTTCCAACGCCCCAGGAATTGATCTTGGCATCCTGGGCTTTCAGGCTCTCAATCAGATATTCGTCAAGGTCACTGGATGCAGAAATGGTCGCATCATCAAAACCAGCTGCCGATAACATTTTATATGCCTCTTTGGAAAGGTAAGCAAGGTCACCGCTGTCGATACGGATACCATATTTTTTCAGCTGGATTCCCTCCTCCCGCATTTCCTCAAATACACGGATTGCATTGGGAACACCGGATTTCAGCACGTCGTAAGTGTCTACCAGAAGGATACATGCATCCGGGTACATTCTTGCGTATGTCTTGAATGCAGTATACTCATCCGGGAAGCTCATGATCCAGGAATGTGCATGGGTTCCAAGCACTGGCACGTCAAACATCTGACCAGTAAGCACACAGGATGTTCCGACACAACCACCGATCACAGCTGCACGGGCTCCAAAAATACCGGCATCCGGTCCCTGGGCACGGCGAAGACCGAACTCCATGATTCCGTCACCTTTCGCCGCATAGCAGACACGTGCTGCCTTAGTAGCAATCAGGCTCTGATGGTTCATAATGTTCAAAATCGCAGTTTCCACAAGCTGAGCTTCCATAATCGGTGCTACCACTTTCACCATTGGCTCTCTAGGGAAAATAACAGTGCCTTCCGGGATGGCATAAATGTCTCCGGTAAAATGGAAAGAGCGAAGATATTCCAGAAAATCTTCCTCAAAAATGGAAAGACCGCGAAGATATTCAATGTCTGCGTCTGTAAATCTCAGATTCTCAATATATTCAATTACCTGCTCCAGTCCTGCACAGATAGCAAAACCGCCTCCGCATGGGTTATCACGGTAAAACATGTCGAATACGACAGTCTGGTCAGTTGGGTTCTTAAAATACCCCTGCATCATGGTAAGTTCATAGAGATCCGTGAGCAGAGTCAGGTTATTTGCTCTCATGTTTATTCTCCTTATTAATGAGGCCAGTCTGAGAACCAATTACCTGAATAATTTTAAACAGGCTCCAGACAGGCTGTTTAATTATAAAAATTTTATACGGTAACCATAGACTCACAGGAACAAAGCGAAGTAATTTCTTATAAAGTAAAAAAGTTTCTGGCACTACTACCTTAGAGTGTGTCGAAAAAAACTCCAAAAGCTTCCCGCCAGCGACCTATGCGATTTCGTATATTTTGCTTGATTATAACACATTCATCTCAAAATGCACAGGAAAAAGAAAAGCGAAATCTTAATTTTTCCCCGAAAAATCAATGCTTCACAGAAATTGAATAAATTTTTAAAAAAATTTGAAAAAAGGGGTTGACTTTTATATATGCATTGATATATAATACAACATGTCGCAAGCGAGAAACGACTTGCTAAGACACATAGGGCTATCGCCAAATGGTAAGGCAACGGACTCTGACTCCGTCATTTCAAGGTTCG
>ERZ781273.402-NODE-402-length-15660-cov-3.813521_pt1 | contig 15660 bp, 17 predicted proteins | sample MGYA00375851_ERZ781273 | MGnify/ENA primary metagenome ERZ781273 (study PRJEB29790, sample SAMN03653692) | human gut metagenome | host: Homo sapiens | place: USA: Dallas, Texas | collected 2013-07-09 | study: EMG produced TPA metagenomics assembly of the Gut... | reverse complement strand
CGATCCTCGCGGAGCGTTTTTATGTCATAGGACACACTTTCCTATGACATAAAAATTCCCCTGCTCACAAAGAAAAGGGGAACACAAAAATCAGGAAAGCGCCGACAAAGGGGCATTCCTGTATTTTTCTGTACAACCAGTTACTCGTGGCCTGAAACTATTGTTTCTGTACACAGTCAGGCAGGTCTCCCGACTCAGAAATCAACACATCCGCCATCTTCCCAGTTTCCCAGTGATTTACCGGCGTCTGCTCCCTCATTACGGTGACGAGTTCGCACAGGATTTTCACCTGTTTCCCTTTTCACCCGGACATGGACAAAGCCCTGTCCGGACACCTGACTGCTCATATTTTATTGAACAAAGTATATCATACTTTTTCTTCTGGATCAATTTCTTTTTCACCTGCGCCTTTACCAAAAGCATTATGGGGCGGCGCAGTTCATCCTTCATTCCCGGAATCTCCATCATTTCCTCCGACGGCTGTGCCTCCTCCACTGCCTTCAGCTCAAATTCCTGTTTCAGCAATCCCATAGGAATCTGGGTCAGGGTATGGTGCTGTTTTGTTACGCTGCATCCTAAAAAATTCGTAGTTTTCTCTCCCGGCACACCTTATTTTTCCTCTTCCACACAGGCAGCCGCCCGCACAGGCGCGCCGTCACTGTTTCTGATTTTCATGGGAAAACAGAAAAACCAGAACAAATCATGGCCGCACAGACCCAGGTTTTTCAGATTCTCAATGTTCACCATATTCCGCCCCTGAAACAATTTTTTATGACGGGGCAGATTTTCATCCCGGATCGGATCCAGTCCCATTACATCAAATCCAATGCCCTTGTACCGCCCTTGTATGATAAAATCCAGAACCTCATCATCCACGCAGGGGTACTCTCCAAAATAACGACTGGTTCCCCAGTACTGATCCCATCCGGAATAAAACAAAAGAAAATCCGCCTCTTCTGCTTTCTCTCCATACCGCAGGATCTGTTTCATAGAGATAGCTTCCCCCTCCTTTAAATCTCTGCAGTCAATCACAAGGGCTCTCCCCATAAACTGATCTGCCGGAAATTGATCCAATGTGATCCCATCCGGAAAAATATGAGCAGGCGAATCCATATGAGTTCCTGTATGAGTAGTCAGTTTCAGAAGTATTTCTCGAAATCCATCCTCTTCACAGCTGGCTGCCTGCATCAGAGCCGGAGGCTCTGTCCCCGGAAAAACCGGCATTTCTTCCTGAATCGTATGCGTTAAATCAATGACCTTCATTACAACAATCCCCCTTCTTTTCACAGCTGATTTTGCATTAAGAAAGAACCGGCTGCATGTTCCCGCGAAAAAACAGCTTATGCTCTTTCAATCCTGTCCCCCGCATGGATGGCCACCAGCTGCTCCCCCATGATCTCCTTCATCCTGGCAAAAGCCTCCTGCCCTGTGCAATGTCCTGTATAAAAGCGGGCAGGATAATGGCACAGCTGTTTTGCTGTATCCTGTATGATTTGGATTTCCTCTTCTGTATACGCGCTCTTTTTCGCCATATGAAATCCGCTGATTACCTTACTGGGACAAGTATGATAAAGCTGTTCAAACCGATCCAGAATATTCAAAATCCCATTATGAGCACAGCCGGAAATCAGAACGGTTTCTTCTCCCTCCCTGATAACGAGGCACTGTTCATGCTGGAAGGAATCCTGCATCTGCCTGCCGCCAACCAGCTCCGATAATGCCTCATTGCTTTTGGGCCAATATCTTCTGCCCTGGATCCCAGAAAAAATCTCCAGCTCCGAGTCAATCCTGAAATTTCCCTCCAGAAGATGAAGCCCCGCAAGCTCCAGAATTTCCCGGTCAATCCCAATATACCGTTCTCCATGATAATAAGCACCTGCTGCCGTTTTCTGCATATAAATTCGGGCCTTCGGATGACTGCGGGCAAAGGTCAGAACACCTCCGGTATGATCATAGTGTCCGTGACTGAGAAACACCGTATCCACATCCGTAAGATCCACCCCCAAAGCCCCGGCATTCTCCCAGGTTCGATCCGAAGCTCCGGTATCTGCCAAAATCTTATGATGCCCCGTCTCAATATAAAGACTCAGACCATGCTCTGCACTTACCTCCTGCTCTCCCTTTGTATCCTCCATTAAAATCACAATTTTCATAAGCATCCTCCCTGCTTAGCGTTCATCGGGCGAAAAAGAACATCTTCCGATTTGAAATACCAGGTAATCAAGACAATCGATCTGCTTTTCGCCTTCATGCACTTTGTCCAGAAGCCCTTTTCGATGTTGTTCCAATCGTTTTAACAGTTCTTTTTTTGCCTCTTATTCAGACAGGCAAGACAGCCATCTATCATTTCCTGGCTGCATCCAGCATCTTTTAAATTTTGAATAATTGCTGCTCTTGAACCATATACACTCAGTTCTTCCAGCTTTATTTCTGCACCCTCCATATGACAGCCACTACCTATCCGCATAGTTATCCTTCTGATTTTATTATAGAAAGCAAAAGCAATTTTTGTATCCGCAAGTGGAACACAACTGACTGCTGGCATAGAATGTATCTATCTTAACATATTTCCGTCCATTCCATTTTGCCTTATACTCTAATTGCCTTGTTAGTTCGTACCATGACACATCACTTATGGACTTTGCCAGATGATGATTCTTTATCATATTTTTTATCTGCAAATTTTCCGAAACTATCACTTGGCTTTCGCTGATAATCTCGTGCGAAATTTTATGCAGGTAATCTTTTCTGACATTTGTTATTTTCTCATGGCATAATGCTATCTTTTTCCTGGTTTTATAATAATTTCGACTTCTCTTTTCTTTTAATGGATATGGTTTTTATCTGTTTCCATATATTTGATAATAACTTTGTGTCTTTGACATATCTCATATGAAAACTGCTTTATGTCATCTGAAATTTGTTGTGAAACTAATAATTTCTTCCTACTATTTGCAGACAAAAATAATATGATATTGTAATAAGTATTTGTGTCTGTTTTTAGATTTTCATATTCCCATATCATAAGCATACAATAATTTTCCACTTTTGGCTACCTTAACCCACCGTCTAAAGCCAGTGGGATTGCAGTAGCCCTATTTCAAAGGGGACAAGAAAAGTGACGCTTACTGAGGAGAGAATGATTTTCCGCAAGAGAGCAGAAGAAATATTAAGTCTTGTGCAAAAAACAGAACGGGAAATATCCTTTTCCGATGAAATGATTGTAGGAGATGTCTGTATCGGAACCGGAGAAACCGATGCTGTCCGCTTTATCGCAAGAGCCGCAAAAGAGCTCTCTGAGCTGGAAATTGTAGCAACCTACAATCTGCTTTTTAACGCATCCCTGATGGTGGAAGAAGGACTGGGATATGCCATTGGATTAGATAAAATCATCAATACAACCGGAAACAATACGCTGTGCTTTCGACCGCTTTCTCCACAAATGGAAGCAGGTATGCACATCATTTGGAAAAAATATCAGGTGTTTTCTAAAACATCCGAAAAATTTATTGAAAAATTAAAATCACTCTCCTTGTTTTAGAGAGAACCTTGAATTACCGCCGCCTTCTCTTTTCCATACCATTTTAAACCAGCAGTTCAATGACATTTATCCATTCCCGTCTTATAATCGTGTCATAAGGATAAGATAGGAAGGAGGCAGATATATCATGAAGATTACATCCGCTTATGCCAATAAAATGCTGAAAAGTCTGACAGAAGATAAAGACTACTGGGCCTCCAAGGAGCTGTCCTCCAATACTTACGTTGCCGCAGTAGGGGAGGAACCGGTTATTCCGGACTATGACTATGCAGCTGTAGCTGCCACCATCGAAAAGATTGATCAAAAAATCGTTAAAATCAAACACGCCCTGAATCTGGCCAATGCCACTGCGAAAATCATGGTCGGCAATACAGAAATGAGCGTAGACAGTATTCTGGTTCGAATGGCCCAGCTTAACTGCCGGAAATCTGTTCTGGATATGATGCGCAAACGTCTCCCCAAGGCAAGAGAGAATTCCCGTTCCTACACCTCCAGAAACGCCGCGCCGGAGTACCGCTATATCAATTATGATCTGGAGCTGGTAAAGCAGGACTATGAACGCATTTCCAGGGAAATCATGGAAATGCAGATCGCTCTGGACCGCTACAACCAGACCATTCTCTTTGAGGTGGAGCTCTAAATACCTTTCCGTACAGGATTTTTTATCTAGTGATAATTCTTAACTCCCTTTGTTCAGCGATATGGATCAATGTGTTATTTATTATTCTTTATCTGTTTTTGTTCATAAAAAAGGAAGCAGAGGAAAAAATATGTGCAAATTTATTTTCATTCAATCCTGTAAAAAACCTGTGAGCAATCACGGTAGTGCCGAGGTACGGTTTTAAGCACAAAAAAGAAGAAATCTGCTGTCAGCCTGTTCCATGCTTAAACGGCTGACAGCAGATTTCTTCTTATCCCCTTATATTTGAGTTGTAATTATTGCTTCTATCTCTTCTGGTTCCGGCATCACCCGAAGAGCCCCTTTCTTTCTTGTTATCAGAGACGCCGCTGCATTTGCAAAGGTCAGCATCTCCGTCAAATCCTCTGCCTTTAAATCATCCAGACCTTTTTCCAATACCTTGTGCAGGATGCTTCCCATAAAGGTATCGCCTGCTCCCGTCGTCTCGATGGTATCCGGGTGTAAAAACGGCTTTACACATACCTCCATATCATTGTAATATGCCAGACTGCCCTCTTTTCCCAGGGATACCAAAAGCAGGCGGATTTGAGGAAACTGAGCGCGAATCGCTGCAGCCGCCTTGCCGTAATCCTCTTCGTTTGTCAGCCAGGTAATCTCATCATCTGAAATCTTTAAGATGTGGCAGTGAGCCAGACCGTAATGGATCTGTTCTCTGGCCTCCTCCAGCGTATTCCAAAGAGGAGGACGAAGATTTGGGTCAAAGGAAAGCACAAGCCCTGCCTCTTCTGCTGCAGCAATGGCCTTTCTGGTAGCGCTGCGTACCGGTTCATCTGTCATGGACAGCGTCCCATAATGAAAGATGCGGCTGTTTCGGATCAATTCCTCCGGTATTTGTTCCTCTGTCAGCATCATGTCAGCGCCAGGCCTGCGATAAAAGGAAAAATCTCGATCTCCATCGGATTTTGTCTGTACAATGGCAAGGGTAGTATGGACATCCCCATCCATAAAAAGGCCCTCTGCCGAAATCCCAGTCTCTTCCAGCGCCCCCTTTAACTGGTTTCCAAATCCATCGTTTCCCACTTTTCCGATAAATGCTGTCTTTCGTCCCATTTTCTGCAAAAGAGCCAATACATTGCAGGGCGCTCCTCCTGGATTGGCCTCAAAAATCGGATTTCCCTGGTCGCTGAAGCCATTTTGAGTAAAGTCAATCAAAAGCTCGCCTAGAGCTGTCACATCATAGGAATTCATATCTGTTTCCGGCCTTTCTTTTATATAATATCATATTTCTCAATATTCACTTCTGCCAGACCTTTGGAGAAGAGACGGATTTCCTCACAGCCTTGAGGCGTGTAAATCAGAGAAGTCATCGCCTGCTCTCCATCATTTACAAAGATTTCACAGGAATAGCGATCCAGCAGAATCCGCAGCCTCAGCTTTCCTTCTATCTCACGCACCTTCATGGTTCTCTGAGCAATAACATCCCTGCAGAAGCCGCTGAAAGTACGATCAAAGGTCAGCGTTCCTTCCTCTCTGTCATACTTAATAGAGGAATGAAAACGTTCATCTGCCGCTACCTGAATCTCGAAAGTCTGATAATCATCTCCAGACACCTCCAGCTCCAAATCTACAACTCTGCCGGAAATCCCAGAAAGCTTCTTTTCTCCATCTACCAAAACTCCCGCATAGCTGACCGGATTGCGGCGGCAGTCTTTTACCTCCCGTACCGGAATCTGACAGATACGGCCATTTTCCAAGCGAAGCTCTCTCGGAACCGTCATCATACCGCTCCAGTCAAATCCTGGCAGCATATGATTATCCCAGCTCTGCATCCAGGCAATCAAAATTCTTCTGCCATCTTCCGCTTCCATGGTCTGCGGCGCATAAAAATCCAGTCCGTAATCCACTGTCTGAACATTGGTACGGGAAAATCTATGCTCCTTCTCATCATAATTACCTTGAATAAAGATGGTTCCATTGCCATTGTGAAACTCATATCCTTCGGCCATCATGTCCTGTGGTGACACCACCAGCACTCGTTTGTCATTTAATGGGAAGAAATCAGGGCACTCCCACATTTTCCCATACCGGTTTGCACTTCGATCAAGAATCGTCACATACTTCCAATCGTACAGATTTTCTGACTCAAACAGTACTACCTGTCCGCTTCCATCTTCATGACGGCTTCCCACAGCCACATAATAGGTTCCATTTTCCTCCCACAGCTTGGGATCGCGGAAATCCTCCAGACTGCTTCCCTTTGGGAGCATATCGGCTGTAATGACCGGATTGCAGTCTGCCTTCTCATAATTGATCCCATCTCCTACTGCCAGACACTGATTCTGTCTCACCTGCTTCGTACCGTCTGGAAGCACGGTTTCCACAACTCCAGTATACATCAGGTACTGCTTACCGTCTGCCTCTACAGCTCCCCCTGAAAACACTCCAAAATTATCATAGCTTTCATCTGGCGCAAGAGCAGCCGGAAGGATTTCCCAGTGGAGAAAATCCTTTGTTTTCGCATGTCCCCAGTGCATGGGTCCCCATACGGTCTGATAAGGATAATACTGGAAAAACAGGTGGCATTCTTTGCCAAACATAGAAAATCCATTGGGGTCATTGTTCCAGCCGCAGGGCGCTGAAAAATGAAAAACAGGGCGCTGTGACTGGGGAATGGTGTCCATCTTCTTCTGTTCATATTCTCTTGCTCTCTTCAATAATTCGCTCATCGTTCTCTCCGTTTCTCAGCGCTTCTTAGCCGCTGTTATTGATTTCTATTGTGGTTTACTGGTTCTTTTTAAGAGATTCCTGATAACTGTCAAAATATTTCTGCTTGATTGCCAGGTACTCAGAAAGTCCATAGGCCTCCATCTTCGTTAAATACTCCTCCCACTCCTCTTCTATTCCGCCGTTTAAAATCCAGCTTGCCTTCATCTGCTCTGCGTACTTCTTAATGTCCGTGTCATACTGAGCCACCAGATTGGCATCTTCTGTACTCATAAATACATTCGGATATACATATTTAGAATTCATATTATCCAGATACGTTTCATGCATGTTATCCAAGCGCCATTTCGCATCATCTGGCATGGTTACATAAGTACCGTAATACTCATTCAGCACTGCCAGCGGACCGTTAACCGACTGGTCTTCTCTGACCTCTACCGGAGAATTATCGCCCAGAGGCATATGCTTTAGCATTGGCTCTCCCTGTTCATTGGCGCTCATTTCAAAAATATTTGCCTTTCCTTCTTCCCCATAGGTTCCCCAGTTGTTCTGTGCAGACTGAATCGGTACATACATCTGGTCAATCCATGCCGCTGCCAGAGCTGTATCGCGGCAGCTGATAGTCAGCACACAGCGTCCTCTGTCAAAGCCGCTGGTTTCACTGTTGTTCTGGCGGGTAATGTTCACCAGCCCGTCTGGACCTGCAAGAGCTGGAAGCATTACAAAACCATCATAGTTATCAATGTTTCCAATGTCCCAGGTAAAGCACAGCCCATAGCGGTGATTTTTTCCCTTTGCTACATAGGTAGCCCAGTCCTGGGTAAACAGCTCCGGATCTACCAGATTCTGTTCTACCAGTCCATGAAGCCACTGAATGCCTTCTTTATATCCTTCCTGTACCGCAGTATAAATCACCTTTCCCTCATCCGTTACCGCAAAATGATCCGGCACGTCTCCGTATCCTTCTCCAAATCCATTGATTAAAATCGCCGGATCCTGATCGCCGTTGTTGATAATTCCAGACATGGGAATAATGCTTCCTTCAATGTTAAATTCCTGCTGAATCCTGTCCCCATTATCACGAAACTCAATCAGTACCTGTTCCAGCTCTTCCGTGGTTTCCGGCACCTCCAGTCCCAGAAAATCCAGCCACTTCTTATTGATGTAAGGAATGCTGCCAATAGCCTGAATCGCCTCTTTTCCGGAGCCTAGCTGCTCAATCCATGGAAAAGAATAGATATGTCCATCTGCTGCCGTACACATCACTCGATATTCCGGATATTTTTCAAATACCGCCTGAAGATTGGGCATATACTTGTCAATCAAGTGCTCCAGTGGAATAATAATCCCCTGTTTTGCATATCGCAGAAGATCCGTATCATTCATCTCTGCGGTAAATACTCCGTCCGGCAGATTGCCAAACTGGGCAAGAGCAAGGTTTTTCTTATCGGCATACTGGTCCTTTACAAAACAGGTCCAGTCAATGTGTACGTTGGTCTGCTCTTCCAGACGCTGAAAAATAATTCTGGCGTTGGGATCCTGGGTAGTACGCGCCGGGGCATTGGTAATAAAGGACAGCTCTGCCTTTTCCTTTAATGGAAAGGTTACTGCTTCGATTGGTGTATCCGGGTTACTGTCTGCCGCTGCAATCTCCCTGCCGCCGCATCCTGCAAGGGAAAGGACAGCTGCTGCTGCCATTCCCAGACTCAGCCAATGTTTCCATGTTCTCTTCATAATCTGCCTCCTTTAACCTTTTACAGAACCAACCATTACGCCCTGGTCAAAATACTTCTGGAAGAATGGGTACATAATCAGCAGCGGCAGGCTGGATACCACAATGGTAGCATACTTTAACAGCTCCGCTACCTTTGCCATCTCTGCTGTGCTCTGAATATCTGCGATCATACCAGGCTGCGGGGTATTCTGTACCAGAATGGAACGGAGTACCAGCTGCAGCGGCTGTAAGCTTGCGTCATTAATATAAATCAGAGCATCAAAATAGCTGTTCCACATTCCAACAAAGGTCCACAGAGCCAAAACTGCGATAATCGGTTTGCACACCGGCATCATGATTTTGAAGAAGTGCTGTACCTCGCTGGCTCCATCCAGCTGGGACGCCTCCCGAAGCTCTGCTGGAATAGACTGATAATAGGTTCTTGCAAGAACCATGTGCCATACATTAAAGGCATTGGGAATTAAAATCGCCCAGATTGTGTTGACCATGTGAAGCTTGTTAATCAGAATAAACGTAGGAATCAATCCGCCATTAAAAAACATGGTGATTAAAAACAGAATGTTAAAAAATGGTCTTCCTACCAGTTCCTTTTTGGACATGGGATATGCCGCCAGCAGTACAATAAAAACGGAAATCACTGTAAACGCTGCTGAATAAAAAAAGGAGTTGATAAATCCCCGCCAAATCATTTTATTTTCCAGCACACGGCGATAAGCATCGATGGTCCAGTCTTTCAAATCAAAGCTGATTCCCTGATTGTTTAAGACGTTCGGATCCATAAAAGAAGCTGCCACTACGTAAGCAAGAGGAATCAAAATCAAGATACAGAAAATACCCAAAAGGCCGTAGCCAGTCCCCAGGATTACCCTGTCGGCAACTCCCAGTTTCATTTTTCTCTTATTTTCCATTACCCGTTCCTCCTTAAATGCCTTCGCCGTCATTTAACTTGGCGACTACATAATTGACAAGTATCAGCAAAATCACATTGATGACAGAATTAAACAGGCCTACTGCCGTAGAATAACCGTAATCACCATTTAAAAGACCAATCCGATATACATAGGTTGACAAGATTTCAGCCGCCGGAAGGTTCATATCAGTCTGAAGGGCATAAGCTTTTTCAAATCCAATGCTCATAATATTTCCTGCCTGCAGGATAAACTGAATCACGATAATATTTTTAATAGCCGGAATCTGAACGTAGCGAATCTGCTGGAAAATATTTGCTCCGTCTACGATTGCCGCTTCCTCCAGCTCCTTACTGGAATTTGCCAGGGCTGCCGTATACATAATAGAAGCCCATCCGGCGGTCTGCCAGATTCCGCTTGCAATATAAATCGTTCGGAATGCAGACGGCATGGTCATCCAGTTGGTCTGAATACCAAACAATTGGTTGACCGGTCCCACAGGTGACAAAAACATCCGAATCATACCGCAGAGAACAATTACAGAGATAAAATTAGGGGCATAAATCAAAAGCTGAATGTTTTTCTTAATTCCAGTACTGCGAATCTGGTTCAGCAGCAGCGCTAAAATAATGGGCACCGGAAATCCCCATAAGAGTCCGTAAACACTTAATTTCAGCGTGTTCATCAGATATCTCATAAAATCCGGTGAAGACAGAAACCGTTTAAAATAACTGAGTCCTACCCATTCGCTTCCAAATATTCCCTTGATGACATTAAAATCTTCAAATGCAATCAGCACGCCGCCCATTGGGATATACTTAAAAATTACTGTGATTACAACTGCCGGAAGCAAAAAAAGCAGATAAAGCTGCCAATTTCTTCGGATGTAACCAATTTTTTGTTTCATTCTTCCACTCATGTCCTTCCCCTTTCTTCGCACAGTTCTCTTCTCTTACAAGATTAGTTTTCCCGATTTACTTTTGTATTACCGGTAAAGTTACCGGTTACTTTATGACTCGATTATATACAATGCACAGTCTGCCGTCAATCTTTTTTCTATAAAAATCAGAATTTTAGCATCCTGTACAAAAATTCCATCCTGTCTTTGTATGCTCTACACATAACCGGTTACGTAACCGCTTATTTTATCATTGCTTTCCCATATTAAGTCTGTTATACTAGGTTTAAAGTAACTGTTCAGAACGGTACATCTTCTTGTCCGGCTTTGCCGGTCAAGAAGCATCGGAGATTCCTCCGATGTGAAATCTGGTGGGAAAAGCCGCTTACAAACAAGCTTGACACGGCTTCTCCCACCAGATTTCCCGCCGTCCTGAATAGTTATATTGAAACTACACCGACAGGAGGCCCTATTATCATGGCATCAAATAAAAAAAAGGTAACCTTCCAGGACATTGCAGATTACACTCATTTTTCCAAAACTACCATCTCCAGATATTTTAATAACCCCGATTCTCTGACACTGGAAAATCAGGATATTATTGCCCACGCTCTGGACAAGCTGGGATATCAGGAAAATAAAGTAGGCCGAATCCTGGCAAGCGGAAAAACCGAATTTGTCGGAGTCATTGTACCCAATCTCTATCTTCACTATCATGCCGAGATGCTGAATCAGATTCTGTCCAGCTATGAGCAGTACGGTTATAAATTTATCGTATTTACCGGAAGCAATAAGGAGGAGGTAGAACGGCGCTATATCCGGGAACTGCTGGCCTACAACATTGAAGGCCTCATTGTCCTCAGCCATACCATTCCCTCCAAAGAACTGGCTTCCTACAATATTCCGGTCGTTACCATTGAACGTGAGGATCGGTATACCAGCAGCGTCAATACGGATAACCTGATGGGCGGCGTTCAGGCAACCAGCCTTCTTTATAAGAACCACTGCGACATCCTGATTCACGGCAACAACCACATTTCCCCTGACGTTCCCGCCTATGGACGAATCCAGGGCTTTCTCTCTATCTGTGAGGAACACCATCTTCCTCACGAGCTGGTTCTGCAGCCCTGGGGAGATTCTTATGAAGAAAGCCGTGATATTATCAAAAATTTTATGGAAACCATCGATCGGAAATATCAGGGAAAACGCAAGGGTATTTTCATGCCAAACGATACCTTTGCCAATATCCTCTTAAATCTTCTGGTTCAAAAATACGGCACTCTGCCTGATGACTACCGCATTGTCGGCTTTGACAACTCTCCCATTTCCAGAGAAGCCGTCATTCCCACCAGCACAGTCAGCCAGCAGATTGACATCATTGCCGCTGCTGCCATGGAGATTTTGGTCGAACAAATGAATGAACGAAAAAAAAGACGTCCCTCGCTTCCCGATTCCCCTGTCCATAAAGTAATCACGCCTGTGCTGATTCGCAGAGAAACCACAGATTAATCTGGATTTTCCTATGCTTTCCAGCCGCTTTGTATTACGCTCAATGCAGAGATACCAGAGTTTCTGCAGGAATCTGCATTTTGAAATACTCTGGTATCAGAAGGGAAAGCAGAAAATACTCCTGTTTAAAAACGGTTTTTTCCTCAAAAAGAAGCGGAAGCTCTGTAGATGATGCTTCGCTTCCGTAATTTAAAATCTAATATCTTCCGGCTTGATTTTATCCGATTCACGTATTTTCCGTATCACACGGCAGGGGGTTCCTGCTGCCACTGACATTGGCGGAATGTCTTTATTTACAACGCTGCCTGCGCCAATGACACTGCCCTGACCAATCGTTACGCCTCCGCAAATAACCGCATTGGCGCCAATCCAGACATCCCGTTCTATTACAATAGGTTTGGAAGTGCTGATTCCCTCTGCCCGCTGAGTGGGATCTATTGAGTGGCCAGCACAGGCGATACATACGCCTGGCGCAATAAAAATATTTTCTCCCAGATTCACCGGCGACGTATCTAAAATCACACAGTTATAGTTGATTACCGCCAAACCATGAATAAAAATATTGAAGCCATAGTCACACCGGAAAGAAGGTTCTATAAATGTCAGATCAGTACATTTGCCCAATAATTTCTGCAAAATTTCCTTTCGTTTCTCTGTCTCAAATGGTCCGGTCTGATTATATTCCCAGCACAATTTTTGTGCATTTCTTTTCAATTCTGGAGGTACATGCAAATTGTTGCTGTTATAGCCCTCCTGTCCTCTGATTACGTTCTCCACATCCAAGTATCTGGAACTCATCTGTTCTATCCTCTATTTTGTCTATTTGATGTAATGCTTCGTTGTATTTTGAAATTCTTTTCCAAAATAACGAAGGTACAAACAAAAAACCGCCGTACTGCAAGATTCTCAATAAATCTCAAAGTTATAAAACACCATGCAATCCAACTATTGCCACCTCTGGTCTGTTGTGAAATCTCACCGGAATAATACTGTTTCCAATTCCTCTGCTAACAATCATAATCCTGCCATTCTCAGAATATTTTCCGGCATCATATTTAGGGAACATCCCCTGATTTGGAGCTATCACTCCACCAACAAATGGCAGCCGAAACTGCCCGCCATGCGTGTGTCCGCTTACTGTCAAATCCACATTTTCCGACACATATATATGAAAAAATTCCGGTCTGTGGGACAGCAGTATACAATAATCCTCTGTCAGATTCATCTCTTGAAGTCTGGTTTTTAATCTGTTTTCCTGTACAGACAAATCCCCTCCAGCAAAATACGGATCATCCAGACCTGCAATCTGTATCGTTTCTCCATTCTTTATGACTTTTACTGCCCTGTCATGAAGAATATTCACACCTATATCCAGCAATTTTTCTTCTAATTCCTGATACTGTTCGCCAATCCACGCTTCATGATTTCCCGTCACATAATAACAGGGAGCAAGCTCGACGAGCTGTTTTGTCAGCGTTTTTGCTGCTTCCATATCAGTTTTATTTGCATCCACCAAATCTCCTGTTATGGCAATCATATCCGGATTTTCCTTTTGAATCACAGATATCAGGAGCCTGTTGTTTTCCCCATACTCTGCATTATGCACATCAGAAACAACGGCAATTTTGTAGTTATCAAACGCCTCTGGCAGCTTATCGCTTGAAACAATATAGTTTGTAACGCCGACTGTTCTATTTCCCCAAACCATCCATATGAGCAGTAAGGCTGCGATTCCTGCCATAACCCATCTTCCATGTTTTCCTCTCACACAGATTCCTCCACAACTCGTGCAAATATATTTTTCATTCAATGGGGCTCCATCAATATAGTGGAGCCATTTTTACATCTGTAGCGCAGCAGCCTCTTCAGACCGTACGGATGGAAATGGGATAACATTCTTTGGAAGATGCTGTTCTGCTTCCCAGAGTGTCAGTTTCTGCTGCATATTCATCCAGCTTTCCGGCGATGTGTTCGTCGCTTTTGCAATGCGAATTGCCATATCAGGACTTAACATCGCTTTTTCATTCACAAATTCTGATAATGCTTTCCGGCTTACACCAAGCATTCTGGCTGCATCGGTAATGGTAAGCCCCAGTGGTTTTATAACATCTTCCAAGAGGACAACTCCCGGATGAGTTGGTTTTCTGCTTATCATACATGTTCCTCCTTCTAATGATAGTCCTGGTAATCCACGAGATGCGCATCCTGTCCTTCGAAATAAAATGTTAATCGCCAATTGCCATTAACAGTAACAGACCACATGTCCTGTTTGTCTCCTTTCAGCGGATGTAGCCGGTATCCCGGTAAATTCATATCCTGTGGACTGATACTTGCATCAAGACGATCAAGCATTCTGCCTAATTTTGGCGCATGCTCTGGCTGGATTCCTTTCTTGGAACCATTCTCAAAAAATTCCTTTAATCCCTTGTGTGCAAATGATCTTATCATATTTATATTATACCGTGCAACGTGACAGGTGTCAATTATGAAATTCCAAGCAGAAAACCCCGGCCGTTCCCGGAACGCCCGTGGGATGAATGCGTCATAGTTTTTTAAACTGCCGTTTCCGGTAGGCTCTTTTTTGATGCGCCTCCGTCTTTTGGCTTTCGATGTATCCCTTGACGGTTTCCATAGAGACCGTTCCCGTTGTTGCAACGAAGTAACTTTCACTCCAGAACGGAGTATCTTTCCCATAAAGATATTTTCCGATCTTGTCAGGATATTTACTGCGCATCTCCCTGGATATCTGTGTTTTGATACTACGGACAAAAACAGACAGGTTCGTGTTAGGAGTCAGGGATACTAACAGGTGCATATGATCCCGATCTGTTTCTGCTGAAACCAGTTCTCCCTGGAACCGTTTTGCAATGTAATCCGCAAAAGCGGCAAAATGAAAGCGCTCCATCCGTATCGTTCCTGCCAGTCCCATCTGGCAAAGAACCTGCAGAATACAGCGAATTTCTATATCCGGAACCTCCGTTCCGGACTAAAAAAGGAACTGGCAGACCGGACAGATAACGAAAACGAGGTTATCCGAATGCATAAAATGGTGGTAAAATCGCTGTATGAATCTCTCCATGTTGGAATGTAAAGTCTTGTGAGAACTGATAGTATTGCGGCAACGGATTTTTTATGTTTTGCACCTGCCGGTTGCATGACTATTTATGAATTGGTTGATAGAATAAAAAGGCAAAAATAGAAGGTAAAAAGAAGGAGGACATACATATGGGCACTTACGCAGGATATCAGGGAAAAACGAGAATAGCCAAGAGAGACCAAACTGCATTTTCAAGGCAGATGGTTAAGATTTTGAATTATGGTGGTATGATGGGCTTCGATGTGGTTTATGCTCTGGATCACGAGATAGGACTCTTGAGACCGGCAAAACTTTATCCGGGAGGGAAAACGATATTTTACTACAATTACTTTGAGGACGAAAGCTGGGAACTGGCAGAATATGACTCAAAAACCTGCTCACTGTGGACGGAAAAAGTGGGGAGCGGGCAATTCGCGGATGTCGTGCTGGCCGCATATATGCTGTACTGTATTTACGACGATTTCAGAGGGACCGTGGGATATACCGGGAGCATTGATGAGGAATGGCTTTATGGTTGGATTAAACATTTGATTGGAGATGAACTTCCTGTTTCCTTTGCAATAGGAAAATATTTGAGACCGTTTCAAGTTTTGTGTAAACTCAAAAAA
>ERZ781273.397-NODE-397-length-16252-cov-10.762981_pt1 | contig 16252 bp, 14 predicted proteins | sample MGYA00375851_ERZ781273 | MGnify/ENA primary metagenome ERZ781273 (study PRJEB29790, sample SAMN03653692) | human gut metagenome | host: Homo sapiens | place: USA: Dallas, Texas | collected 2013-07-09 | study: EMG produced TPA metagenomics assembly of the Gut... | reverse complement strand
TTACGCAGATAATCAGCGTTAACTCGTCATAACGTTTATCTCGTCATAAGGAGGTTTATGCCGAGCTCGGCATAAACCTCCTTGGGGAGTACCGGAGTAAGTATTGTGATAATTCCAGTCCTCCATGTATCCAGCTTTCAAGAACTTCCAAAGCAGACCAATGAAATGTTCGTCTGCAATCCGCTTTCGCAGAATGGCAGTCAGTACATGATGGTCTACATTGTCAAAACAGCCCTTTATATCGCCCTCAACAAACCACTTTGTTCCCGTAAAATATTTCTGCACATATTTAAGTGCTGTATGACAGCTTTTATTTATGCGGAAACCGTGGGAGTAGTCGCTGAAGGTTGGCTCATAAATACTCTCTAAGATGAGCCGCACCACCTCCTGTATCAGTTTATCGTCGAATGACGGTATCCCCAGAGGGCGCATTTCCCCATTGGATTTCGGGATATACGTTCTTCTTGCCGGGTTGGGCTGATAACTGAAATCCCGCATTTTTTCAATGAGGGCGTTTATCCTTGCCATTCCCATTCCGTCAATCGTTTTGCCGTCTGTTCCGGCTGTCATGTTGCCTGGTTTCGCCTGTATCCGCTGATATGCCAGCAGATAGAATTGTGGATTGTACAGGTTGCGGTATAACCGCTCGTACTTGTAACTCTTGTTACACGCCTTGGATTTTAGGCTTTCCAACACATTTTCAGGACTTCTCATAATGCCTCACGCACCTTTCCTTTTTATGAATTGGTTGACATCCTGCCTCCCTTCGCCATGTAGACGGCTTTCCCGCCCGCAGACTACTACGGAGGCTCCGTTGCCATGCCGGATATTCAGCGTCATCTTTCTTGGGTTTTTACCCCTTGAAATTTCTCACCTTGCGGTATTACGCATAGCCGGATAGTTCTGGCGTTCCGGTTTAGGCAATCTCCAGTTAGACACTTTGGGAAAAGCGTATTGTGATGTCGGAGTGGGTTTTCGTCCTTTTCCGCTTACTGCGGCTGGCTGTCATAAGTATCGTGTGGTCTGTGTTTACCTGTCACATTCCGCTATGACATACGGCGAATACAACCATCCTGCGCCGCCGGGTCGAGTATCCCGCCTCGGACTGCCCTTAAAGCAGTTTAGCCTTGCTCCTCATTCACAATGTTGCGTCTTGCCGCTCAGTCGTGGGTAGATGGTTTTCCCAACTTGCGATTTTTCCGATACGCTATTGTCCCCCTTGTGGTTTCCCTCCGGGGTAAATCGGATGACGCTAAAGTGACGCTTTTCACGTCTTTGATACTTTTCTTTACCGACTTGCTAGAGCCGGATTCCCAAAATGTCCGCGCACCGCCTTTGGATGAAAAGCGGCGCTTCTGGACGCGCAGTAAATCTCAATCATACGTCCATATAAAATGACCGTTATAAAAACGGAAATAACCTTTAAACACAGGCTTGCCAGAAGTGTTTCCAGTGCCAGTATGACCAGTTCCCCTACTTCCATTGATTCCATCGCTGTTTCCATTGAGGTGATTACCGAATCAATGTTAATTGCTGTCTGCTGATTGATAACTCCTGCTGCCCGGTTCACTACATTCTGCCCGACATCGAAAATCGCCATTGTAATCGTAAAGGCATTACTTACGAACCAGACTGCAACCCACATTTTGAAAAAATATTTGAAGAACATCCATGTATCAATATCATGCATGTTGTTCTTCTCTGTGAGCATGGAAATCAGCTCATAGCACAAAACAAAGGTTATAATCATCCCGGCAATCGGCACGATCACAGAATCCGACAGATTCTGGATCAGACTGAATATACTGCCACTCCACCCCTGGGGCGTTTGCCCAACCTGACTTGCAATGTCACCGGTTTTTTCATTGACATCGGTAAACATGTTCGTCAGGTTTGAGCTGACCATGCCTGTAAGGAGGTTACGCATCCACTCTTCTATGGACTCAAAAATCTTATCCATGCGTGTTCTCCTTTCTTACTGCCCCGGCTAAAACAAATTCGCCAGTAATGGTACAAGCTGTGTACCGATCAGAACGACACCTCCACCTGCCATAAGCTGCTTGATTCCCTGTGACTTAGCTCCCGGATTATCATTACCATAACCTTCCAGAAGATTGATAACTCCCCAAACTGCAAGTCCTGCTCCGATTGCGACAACGAGTGTCTGTAAAATATTAATCGCTGATGTAAAAAACGCCATAATCTATATACTCCTTTCGTAACTCCTGTTTTCATTGTGATTTTTTACTGGTTACTACTCGGAGGGTTCCGCCCTGATGGGCGGTCTTTCATGCTTGTGCATATCGCTACCTCCCAAAAGGGCATAAAAAAAGAGCTATGTATGTTTTACGTTACATGCCCTGTGCCTTCATTTTCATTATTTGATTGTTCTTCCAGTTCACTGCCTTCATACATATAAAGGTCGAACTGTTCTTCCGGATTTAACCGGACTTCCATTTGATGTTTCATGTACTCTTCCACATGGAACTCATTCTTTTTATCATAATCGGATAACTGCTTATACCGTTTATGTTTTGTAATATCAAATTTATCACTATAAAACGGACGGACACCACGAAGCTGTAAAATACACTTGTTACCGTCCATGACCGCCAGTTCATCCCGGCTCATCAATTCTTTTCCTGTTTTCTGATAGTTCAGACCATAAGACCGGCTCTGGCCTCTTGTATCAGAAGTGTTATATAAGTCAATGGTTTCCTTACCCAATGTTTCTGAAATTTCTTTCAGAGTGGTACTTTCCTTACCTCCAAGGAACAACATTGTGTCACAATTTCCCGTAATGGTTTCGGCTGCATCCTTGTAAATTGTCTTGAGCTGCGACTGGGACTGGAGTATAATGGAAGCTGAAATTTCCCTGCTTCGGATCGTTGCAATCAGCTTGTCGAACTTCGGAATCTGACCGATATTTGCAAACTCGTCACAGAGGATTCTCACATGATAAGGCAGTCTTCCATGATGAACATCATCGGCCCTGTCACATAACAGATTGAAAAGCTGACTGTACATCATAGCAACCACAAAGTTAAAAGTATCATCTGTATCCGAAATTACAATAAACAGGGCAGTTCTCTGATCTCCAATCATATCCAGTTCCATTTCATCATAAGAAGTCAGTTCCCTAAGTTCCGCAATATCAAACGGAGCAAGTCTGGCACCACAACTGATCAGAATAGATTTTGCTGTTTTGCCAGCAGCCAGCTTATATTTTTTATACTGTCTTACTGCAAAGTGGTTCGGCTCATCTCTTTCCAGTTCCTCAAACAACAAGTCCACCGCATTTTTAAATTCTTCATCCTCTTCCCTGGTTTCACTGGCATTGATAAATTCCAGTAAAGTTGAAAAGTTCTGTTCTTCTTCTGGTGCTTCATAGTAAATGTAACCAATCAAAGCACAATACAGCAGACGTTCCGCTTTCGTCCAGAAGTCCTCCGAGGATTTTTCTCCCTCGCCCTTGGTATTTACCATAATCGTATTTACCAGTTTCAGAATATCTTTTTCTGAACGGATGTAATGAAATGGGTTATAGTGCATACTCTTGGCAAAATTGATGGTATTCAGCACCTTGATTTTATAAGGAGCCATTACCACTCTGCCATTTTTATCACGCAGGATTTTCCCGTTCTTATCTTTCTTCGGCGTTCCTCTTGCCAGCATTTTACCACATTCCACGATGATCGTCCCCTTTGGATCAGTAACCACAAAGCTCACATTATCCGGCATCTGCATAAGCTGCGGTTTCACATAAAATCGTGTCTTACCACTACCGGAGCCTCCGATTACTATGACATTCTTGTTTCTGGCATACTTCGGTTTCTTCGGTCTGCTGTTCATGGTCAGGCGTTCTGTCTGTGTCAGCAGAATATTATTCTCAAAGACTGGATCAATAAAAGGTGCTATATCCTTTTCATTTCCCCACCTGGCAGAGCCATATTCCTCTCCCTGGCGAAACTTCTTTCCATTCTTTCCCTTGAAATATACCACTGCCCACACACTGACTGCTGCAATAGTTCCCGCTGCCAGACTTTTCGGTTGTATACTTGGCAACAACTTTTTAAATGCTAACGGATAGTTCATAAAAAGGACCATCAGCCTGTCTACTACTGTACTGCCCCTGCAATACTGATACAGCCAGGTACATTTATTTACCACATAAAATACAACCACATATGGAATATGTAACAGAACTTTTTTCAGCACTTCCACATTCGGGGGACGTACCTGAAATCCTTTCAGTTTCTTCTTTATATTTTTTATCCCACTCATAAGGTCGGCTCCTTCTGTTTTTCTTTCGATTTTTCCCGTTCTCTCTGTTTATCCTGGCTGCGGGCTGCGATTGCCTGCTGTAATTTCTTACGGACAGACAGTTTCTTCGTTTTATTCAGTGTCTTTCCGGTAAATTCCCGGAATGCTGCTGTCATAACATCTACATCCCTTGCCTTGAAGAAAACAAAATATCTCGGTGGATCTACGGACTTATCACGTTTCAGGCTAAAATCAATGCCATATTTTTTTGCAACTTTTTCAAAAGCCTTAATGTTATTATCCGTAATCTCAATGTTGGAAAGCTGAACATTCTGCTGTGCCAGCTTCTTTAAGCTCTGCTTCCCACGATAGTCTTTATCCGGCGGTCCCTTTGCCTGTTGTTTTCTTGCTTTCTCTGCTTTTTCTTTCTCCATTGCTGCCAGAAAACGCATCATTGCCTGTTTCAATAAACGGACTGTCACTTTTCCACCAGTGATACATAATGATACGGTTTTCTCATTTACTTCTTCCTGCAATAGAATCACTCCCTCCTGAAAATTTATATATTCCCTTCGTACATATCATGCTGCACCAACGACGAGTAATAATTGCTGATGGTCAGCGGTGCATTATATAATACCGCCAACAGATACTGACGCATATTTACTACTTTACTGGTGTTTTCTTTCATGCAATGCAGTACGAACCGAATATGCTCTGAATCCAGTTTTAAAAACTGACTTTTTACTACGGATAAAGGTTTTCTGTCCCCTCCAATCCGTATAAACTCCTGTTCCGAACACACCACATCTACCATTAACCCCACAATCTCACCCAGCATATGACGGTTAAAATCATCTACGATGTAGTCATATCCAATGTGTTCAAGAATAATCTGCTGATAAGCATTCCTTTCAGCTTCTTTCCTTTCCACTTCACTGACATCGGAATAGAAAGAAAGATACTCTGTATCGTTATTCTCAGTATTACTATCCTCTATATCATTACCTGGCAGTTTACACCTGTCTGTATCGGGCATTTGTGCCTTTCCTGATAAGCCATTTTGACCTGTCTGGAAGTTTCCTTTTAACCGTTCTGGCGATACGCATTTTTTAACATAGATTCTATCGGGATTTCCCAATCCCTGCCTGACTCTTGTAATCAACCCGATTCCTTTCCGGTCATCCAGTTCCTTTAACAGACACCGGACTTTCTTTACCCCACATCCCATAAGCCCCGCTATCTGCTCCTGTGAAAAATAAATATATACTTTTCCCTCTGAATCCAGCCATCGGTTCTTCACTGATAACTGCATCCGGTCAAGCAATAGTCCATACAGCAGCTTGGCTTCACAAGATAGTTTTTCAAATACCGGACTGACAAAGAGAATCTTGGGTATCCGATAAAATGTATACTGCTCCGCTTCTTCCCCATAATGATACGGGAATACATATGTATCCTTATCCAGATCGTTTTTCCCTCTGCTCTTTTAAAATTTTAGCCATGCAATAGCCAATGCAGGGATTTCTTCCATACGGACAGCCCTTGCATGGAACCCAAAATCTGTGTGATGGATCTGGATCAGGCGGTTTTTCAGGAAGTTGATAAAAGCATCTCATCTGCTTACATTCCTTTTTCTTTTCATTCCAGAAATAACAGTATTCACAGGATTTTGGTTTGTCCTCTGCATATCTAATCGCCATCGTTTTCTGACTCCCTTCTCCTGCTCAATTTTTCCAGCATCTGATCTTCCTGTGATGCTACTCTCAGACAGCAATACATCATAAAATTAACTGCTGCAATAATTGCTACAACCGCTATAATCAATACCTGTTTCAAAATACATTCTCCCTTCATTTTTCCTAGTATTAACTAAAAAGAGGGCATTTATGAATCTTTTTCGTCCATAAATGCCCTCTTAACTAACTGTTTTTTATTTCTTCTTTCTTGCTACCCATACCGCTGACACTATACCTGCCATACCTGCTACTGCAAGCAGAATCCAAAGCAGCATATGTGTATCATCTCCGGTTTTCGGTGTATCTGTTACCTGTGTAGATGGTGTTTCCGGTGTTGGTGTTTCTTCCGGTTTTACCTCATCTTTCATCACAACTTTCTGAATCTCCCCGGTATCCTCTACTGTGAACTTCACGTCCTCAGCTACCAGATAGCCCTCAGGGGCAGACTCCTCCCGAAGTGTATACTCCCCGATCGGAAGCATTTCAATGTAATGCGGTTTCTCCTCAGAAGTCCAGCTCTCTACCGTTTTACCGTCTTTGTCGAGAATTGTCAGTTTTGCACCCGGCAGTTCCTTACCAGAAATATCCGTCTTAGAAATTTCCACCTTGGTCACATCGTCTTTCATCTCGATTTTCTGTGCTTCTGCAGTATCTTCAACGGTAAATGTAATACTTTCCGCTGTCACAAAACCGTCTGCCGGTTTTGTTTCTGTCAGGGTATACTTCTGTCCGACTACCAGTTCTTTAATGATGTGAGCTTCTTTGCCAGAAGTCCAGGAATCTACAACCTTACCGCTTTCATCAGTTACCTGCAACTTGGCACCTTCCAGCTCTTTTCCGTCTGTCAGGGAAGTCTTGGTGATCTCAATTACAGTCGGTTCATCCTCAAAAGTAAAGACATAAGATACTTTTTCCTTTTTTGCACCTTCGTACTCAAATGTAAACTCCTGTGTTTCATCTGTCGTCGCAAATCCAGGTGCTGGGGAAGTTTCCTTGATATAATACTCAAAACCAATCGGTAAATCTGCTGTAAAAGTCAGTTTGCCTTCTTTATCCGTTGCCAGTTCTTCAATCACAGTATCAGCTTCCAGAATTACATTTCCGTCTGCTCCTGTAATATCATTCTTGGCACAAAGGGCAAATACTGCACCTTCCAGTACACAATCAGAATCTTTTTCTTTTTTCACAACTTCCACTTCCGCTTTCTGGCGGTTATTCTGCCAGTCAGCAGAATAAGTGACTTCTGCAGTATCCTGGTCACGATATGTCAGGTCGATCTCTCTTGCCTCATTATCCAGTACAAAACCATTCACTGTAGCTTTTTCTTTAACATAATATTTGCCAAGAGGAAGTCCGGACACCTTTGCAATGCCGGTATCATCCGTTGTAATGGTTGCCACCAGCTCGTCTTTTTTATAATAATCTTCACTTTCCCCGTCAGCAGATTTCACGTCCTCCAAAGCGAATACTTCAAAGGTAACATCTTTCAGGCTGCCTGTTACATACTGGAATAAATGACTGATCCATCCTCCAACAGAATCCAGCGCAGTTACCTTGTCCAGAAATTCTCCCTGTTTATTGATGATGATCGTTCCTGTCGGCACATCATCTTTCATTTCCACTTTCTGAATTTCCCCGGTATCTTCAATCGTAAAGGTAATCTCTTCTGCTTTGAGATATCCATAAGGAGCCATCTCTTCCCTGAGCGTATAGGTTTCCCCTACGGTAAGCCGTTCAATCAGATGCTGTTCTCCTTTTACGGATTTCCAGGTATCAACCACGTTTCCGCCCTTATCCAGAACAGTAAGTGTAGCACCCGATAACTCTACTCCTGTAGTCAGGTCAGACTTGGAAACCACAACTTTTGTAGGCTGATTCTTAAATACAGACGATAACTGCACGACCTTAACATCCTGTCCCTGGTACTCTGCTTTCACTTCCAGAACTTCATCAGAAGATACATAGCCATTCGGTGCTGCCAGTTCTTTGATATAATACTCTCCAAATGGCAGATCCTGTGTAAATACAGCCTTTCCATCTTCTCCAGAAACAGCTTTTCCAAGAAGTGTGTCTGCTTTCACAATCACAGTTCCATGAGCTTCCATATCATTCTTCGCATAAAGTCCAAATTCTGCCCCTGCAACTGCTTTTTCTGTATCAGCATCCTGTTTTTCCACCGAAATTTCTACCTTCTGGCGTTCATTCTCAAAAGTAGCTGTCTGCTCAATGACAGGTGTTTCCTGATCTTTGTAAGTAAAAGTGACTGTCTGTGCTTCGCTGTTTAAAACAAATCCTGTTGGCGCAGACGTTTCCACAATCTTATAACTTCCAAGTGGAAGATTCTTCAGGACCGCTTTTCCCTCTTTATCGGTTGTAACAGTTTTTACAAGTGTTCCGGCTGCATATTCCAGAATACGGTTTCCATTGTCATCTTTCTGGAAGTCAGCAGTATAAATATCCTCCGCAGCATAAATGGCAAACTCTGCCCCTTCCAGATTTTCTGTCTGATATGTAAAATCATCCTTGAATCCGTCCAGAACTTCTCCCTTTTTCACGATAGTCAGTTCTCCCTTAACTGGATGGTTCTCATAAACTGCTTCAATGATCACATCCCCGGAAGTTCCATCCATCTGATATGCAGTATTGGAATCAACTGTTACCTCATAATAATTTTCGTTCAGTGTGTAACCGAACGGGGCATTCACTTCCTCGATACGGTAATTTCCGATTTTCAGATTCTGTGGAAGAATCAAATATCCCTCTGCATCTGTAAAATAAGATTTGTGTTTAACCGTTGTCGGATAGGTTGTAACCTGTTCTACATATTTCTTATGATCCAAGTCATAAATCTTAAACTCTGTATTTTTCTGTAATACCGGTTTCTTGGTTTCATCATCCTGCTTGATGATTTTCAGCTTCGCTTCAAACTCATCATCCAGAAGCACTCTCCACGTCTGCGGCTGATTCGGGTTATTCTCTGTGATACACACCGTAAAATCATCTACCGGAGTGTAATTGTGAGGTGTTGTTGTTTCACGCACAATATAAGTTCCATATGGAAGTGCGATACTGCAAGCATAACCCTTTTCGTCTGTGAACATTTCTGTTGCACCATTTTCCCCGATCACAACTGGTGTTGCAGAAGCAAAATCATAGCTTCCGTCTGCTTTCTTTGTCAGGGAAGATTCCAGATACGCCGTAAATCCTGCACCTTTTAACAGATCAGCGTCTGTTTTGCCATTATTGGCTGCTTTGATAATCTGGAACGGCTGTTTCATTACCTGTTCTAATGAAACACAGTCACGTTTTACCTCTGCTGCCAGATCTCCTTCATAATTGCAGACCAGATCATGTTCTGTTTCGTCTGCCAGATAACCCACTGACGGACTGATCTCTTTCACATAGTAATCTCCAAGATACAAGCCATCTACAGAAGCCTGTCCATTCTTATCTGTCGTAAGAGTAGCCACCTGCTCCCCGGCTTTATAAATCACACCGGTAATACCGTCCGGATGAACAATATCGTTACGAGCGTACAGTCCATAAACTGCTTTTTCCAGTGTCGCATCTCCCTGTGCAACCGCCTGTTTTGTTTCCGCATCTCTCTTTTCCAGAGAAATCTTAGCTTTAACTCTCTCATTTACAAATGTATGAGTGAATGAAACTTTCGGCTCGCTGTCACTGGTATATGAGAACTTAAATGTATAAACATCTTTAGAATTTCTCAAATATCCCTGTGGTGCCTGTTCTTCTTTAACTACATAAGAAAATCCAATCGGAAGATCTGCGTTAAATGCCGCTTTTCCATCTGCTCCAGTTGTTGCCTTTTCAATCAGTGTACCTTTCTTTACTACCACAATTCCGTCTGCATCAGTAATGTCACTGCCTGCATACATAGCAAACACGCCACCTGATAATAGATTTTCTGTATCCTTGTCTTTCTTTACAACACTCACATCAGCTTTCTGTCTGTCATTTGTGAATGTCACATCAGAAAAGACTACTTCCACATTCTGTCCAGCATAGGAAAGTGTGACTGTCTTTTCCTCTCCAGCATTATAAAAATTCTCTGGTGCCTGCATTTCTTTGACAACATAAGTTCCAAGATGCAGATTTTTCAGGATACAAGCACCGTTTTCATCTGTAGAAAGGTTTTCTTTTACAAGATCGCCTTTGCTGTAAATCTTCGCACCATAGGCAGAGATAATATCTTCTCCTGCATATACGTTATAAACAGCACCTTTCTGACGTCTGTTTTCATACTTGAATACAGTGCCATTCTCACTGACATCAGCCCCCGCAAGAACCTGTCCTTCCTTATATACGGTCAGTTCTCCAAGCTGTTCTTTGTCCGGTACAGTTGTTGTCGTTGTCTTGCTTGCTACCATCTTCACATTGTAAGCGGTTGTATTTACCACATAACCTTTCGGTGCTGTGATCTCTTTCAGATATACTGTATCCTGTGTTTTTACAATCGTTGCAGAAGATTTTCCATTGCTGTCCGTTTTTGGCATCGTTGTAATCAGATTCTTGCAATCCGGATCACTGTAAATACCAAACACTGCTCCCGCAAGGTTTACATCTGCTGCTGAATCTTTCTTCACAACTTCTACAGTTGCAAGTTCAATCCAGGATACTTTAAAGTCCACATATTTCTCATCATCCACGCCTTCTCCGAATACCAGAGCCAGATCCTGATTTCCAGAACCTGTTGAAATCTTATAGGCTGAATAATCTTTGGTAATGCTTCCTTTCATGGTTGCTGACCAGCTCTCTGCCACATCACTTACCTGTGTTAATGGTGCAGACAGATAAAACTTTGTACCACCACAAATTTCTACATTTGCTCCAGCTTTACTTGTTTTTCCTGTTGTCAGGTTATGAAGCTGTACACCTGCCGGAAGTTTCATGGTAATGGTCTGTAACGTATCAGCATTAAATGTAATATCCTTTGTTCTCTGTCTGTTGCCCTCTACATAGGCTTTTACGTTTGCATCTGAAAAAGACATTGCCACTGATGGAATATCCGGTTGAGAAACGCAATAATTATAAAGTTTCTTTGCAAGATTCTGTGCGGTACTGTTCGCTCCAGAAAAAGCATCTCCACTGCCATTTGCATAAGAAGCAGCAAGATGTACCAGAATAAATCTGGCTCCAGCACTTAAATTACCATAACCGTTTTCCTCTGTGAAAAATCCATCATCGCCAGAAGCCTTTGTGCCGTAATAACACACTTTTGCAAGTGCTTTCCCATCGCCAACCTTGTTGATCGTGTAAGTTCCACTGCCCGGTCCCGGCTTGGATGGCTGTACACAGTATGCTATGGCAGATACATTACCAAATTTCACAGTATACTGATAAGTAAGGTAACTACCATATCCATAATCTGCGTAACGGTACATAGTTCCCCTTGTAACAGAAACCTGCTGTGAACTTCTTGCATTTCCTGCAGAAGCCATAAAGGTTACGGTTTCTCCTGCATCCATTGCATACAGATCAATTCCATTACTTTCTGCCTGTTCCAGAACTTCAGGCACCGTAAGTTCAGTTTTCGTATCAACTGTGTTTTCCCGGTGCGACTCTGAATCTTCCTCACTCTGCTCCGTATCTCCAGTACCGCTGTCATCGTCAACTATAATTTCAGAAGAACTCTCTGACTGTGTTTCTGTTTCAGGCTCTTTTACAGTGATATTTCTGCTGATTCTGTAAGACGGATGACCGCTTACCGGCTCTACTGCATATACTGCCTTGTAGGTATCCGGTGTATGTGTATCAAAATCAGCTCCAGCCTCATTTTTCGCTTCATGGAATAAAATTTTCATTTTACTTTCATCTACTCCATCAATACCGGACAGATCAACTTCCACTTCAAATTCATCTCCATAGGCAATCTCAATGTCATTTGCTGCCACAATCTCATCCGGATCAAGAGAATCCTGTACCTCTTTTAATTCCGGATACTGCTGTTCAAACGGTATTTCTTCCGGTTCCAATTCCGATGCAGAAACAGCTACCGGCTGAACGATTACAGACGCTAACGTAGCAACTGCCATGACTCCTGATAAGAATCTTTTGAACTTCATTTTCATTTTGACTTAATCCTCTCTTTCTTCATTTATCAAAGTTTTTCTTTTCAGCAGGTCTATACCTGCACTATTCAATCATTGGAACCACCTCCCGATATTTTTGTTACTGATACCTGTACATTTCTGAAAAGATAACAGCACATGCATATGGCGGCACCTGCACTAAGCGAAGCACCGCCACATGGTATCTGCTGTCATCTCCATAAAAATGGAAATAACAGTTTTAATAAGGATCAAGCATTTAAGCCGCAAGAGGTAATTCGTAATCTTTCCTGCAAAGGGTGCCTCCCATCTGTATCCCCTCACGTTTTCACCGGATTCCGCCGCAAGAATGCGTAGCTGGATAATTCCGGGTATCCTCTCACTGCTGGTATGAAATTGTCAAGGTACAAGTCAGGGCTTTTCCTTTCTGTAGAATTAACCCTTCACCTATAAAGCTCGGCAAAGGGTGTTTACCAACCCCCTTTTGCAAATTTTTTTATTTTTTTCTCAATTTTTTTTTCGCAGTGCTTTCTGAAAGTTCTTCCAAACTGGCTCTCAGCTTGGCAACCGCCTTATTTCTCATGTTGTTGACTGCTGCTGAACTGATTCCATGAATATCGGCATATTCCTGATAAGTCTGTTTCTCAAAATAAAGGGCATAAATAAGCTCCTTCTGCTTATCCGTCAGAATGTCCATCATGCTTTCCGTCATCATCTGCTGAACAATCATTTCCTCCATGTCCGGTGCTACACTCTCTCCAAGCTGCATTTCTTCCATAGCAGAAGATAAAGAGATACAACGTTTCTGATTGCAGCTATCCAAGTTGATGCTCAGGCGATCTTCTCCACGAAGAACAAAACGCAGATACCACTCAGCCTCTTCAAAGTAAGATTCCGTCAGATCACATCCATATCCATTTCCAGCCACAGAAGAATAGCGATAACCAGAAATATCTTCGATAGGAAATACTGTTACCCGGTTCTGTGCCTGATAGACCACATATCCGTTCTTGTAAACAGTGATCGTGATTACGCCTACTTCGTTCTGAATAATCTTCTGAGCAACAACCGGGCATTTTCCCTCCCGTAAACTTTTACAACTCGGTTTCTTTTCGCCTTTCTTTGGAGATTCCACCATTTCTTTCAGTTTTCTAAGTGTCAGCATGACAACCGCCTTTCTGCCTTTCGGCTCCGGGCTGTCAGCAGACAAAAAAAGCAGCAAAAAAAGACTCCGATCTGCCCGGTTTTTTTTATACCGAGCGGCTTGCGAAGCCTCTCTTTGCTGCTTTATGTATCAATCAGCTATACAGGAATACTCTCTGTACGCAGATTAATCAGCGTTCATGTTTTCGTTTTCTACTGTAGTGTTTTCAGCCTTATCAGTCTTTTCATCCAAAAGGAAACTAAAATCCCCCATTGCGTCATAAGGCTGATGTGTGATAAATTCCAGATATTCTTCTCGGCTCATGTTTTATCGCCTCCTCTCTTTTGATGATTATATTTTACAGAATTAACTCACCTATCTCAGTACCACATACTGACCAGTTCTTTCTAAAACAGTCCATATATGAGCCTCAAAATACAAAAGCCTGGGTAATTTGATGAACACACATCAAATTACTCAGGCTCCTCTTAGCCCTATCGTCTGCCGCTTCAGACAATAGCCTTTGTTTTTTTCACTTCATACACAACCCAGTTTCCATCTCGATCTTGCTTTACCTCCGCATTATTACCTCTTGCAGATATTTGCTTCAACTTACTCAAGAGTTTTTGTTCTCTTTCAGCTTCTGACTTATTTCTATCGTAAATTTCCGCATTGCTATATGCCATATTCCAAATCTCCTTTCCTTACTAATTATGGCGTTATTATATAGCTAAACTGCTCCATTCACAATCCATCCTGCCAGACACTAATAAAACATAATCTGTCCAGCCTAAAGCATTCCATATTCCCGTTTCTTTTCTATGGCATCTTTAATCTCCATTATTTCCTTTAAAGTCTGCTCATCCAATGTAAGATTCCCTGATTGTTCAAGTTTACACAAGATTTCTTGCTTTTCTTCCATACTTGCATCTTCTGTAAATCTGACCAATCTTTCATACTGTTCCGGTGTCATTTCACTTTCATTGGACACCAACTGTGTCCTTGTAATTTTATCAATCGAATCTAATATCTTTTTCTCCAAATAATCATTTTCATCAAACAAATCTTTCGCTTTTTTTAGAATATATTGGTATCTTTTTAGATTTGATATGTTTTTTTCAACTTCTTGTAGCCATAATGTCAATTCATTCCCCGGCATTGCCGTAATATCATACATTTTACTAGCAGCATATAAAGTAGGATAAAATATTTCTTCTTCCTCAGATATATACTCGTACTCTTTTCCTTCCAATAAGTTGGAAATTACATCAATTAATATATCCTGAAGCTGTTTATGCTTAAACAACCCTGTTTTGTTCTTAGCGTCCTGTTTTTCCTGTTCTGTTTTAGCAAATTCCTGTTTAATCAAGTTTATTCTGGCATTCCACTCATTCATCCACCTTCTGATAGCAACCAACCGGTCTAAAGTTTCTAACATCAACTGATATTGAATAGTATCATCTGAGTCCTGCATTGTAGCAAACATACCACGAACTTCATTATTTATTTTCTCTGTTAGAATATCCTCCAACCTTGCATTTAGAAACTGTGGTGCTGATTTTACCTGTTTCTTTACATCTTCATCCAAATATATTTCAACATTCTCTGCAAGCTGGGCTCGTAAACGCTGTTTCACGTCAATTCCCGCTTTGGGTTTCCCCTTTGCGCCAAAAAAATCTGTATCGAATATTGCAACTAACAATTCCTGTATTTCCGGTTGAATAATGTAAACATCTGTTCCGTCTACTGTTTTCATAAAATTCGAAGTTGTTATTTTCCCATCACTCATTTTGCATAATTTTTCGATATACCTTTTGATTGTCTTATCACTTATAAAATCTCCCGCAGCTTTACATCCACCTAAGTATATTCCAAATTGCTCCGCAGTCATTGGTTCTTTTGCAAACATCCGCTTTATATCTGCGAAACTTTTAGCACTTTTCTTTGTTGTTTCAGCAATATTCTCATATTCTTCGTTACGCACCTGCTTAGTATAATCACTTGTTCTTCCCATTTTTAACATAGCCTCCGTTAGTATCTGTTTTACTATTCATTATCGCTCATGAATCAAACATACAACATATTTTATATAATTTTCTTGTCTAATAAAAGCTCCTTTATTGTCTTTTTCAAAAAATAAAGGTCATTGACTTATTACTCTAAGTTCAATAACCTTTAATCATCAGACATTGCATCCAACATTGCTAGAATTGCTTTTATTGCCTTATCCATTTTCTTTTTATCCATGCTTAACAACTTTCGTACTATTTGCCAAATTCCAGAATCTTTACATAAATGTTCCTGTGGCACCACAGAGTTTAAGTCGGTTTTCAAACATTTTACAATTCTAACCAGTGTATCTAAACGAGGATTTCCATCGCCAGCCTCTAAGCGTTTGTAAGTTGATTCTCCTACCTCCGCATCTAAAGCAACTTTCTGTGTTGTAAGATTTAATTCATTCCTTCGTTCCCTTAATTGCTTCCCAAAGATATTCTTTTCTTCATCTGTCAAACCGACTCACCTCCCCTTTACAGGCACAAAAAATGCCTGATGATATGGTTGTCCCTTAATAAACATCCCATATTCATCAGGCGTAGGTGATTATAGACTGATTCTATATCCCGATTTGCTCAGTATGAATTTCTTGTTTATGCATTTTTACTTTAACGATTGATCTGCACTTAGGGCATTTTATCTGTATGTTTCCCTCTGTATGTAAATCAATGTCAAATAACCTTTTGTTTTTGCATGTTGGACACGCAACTGGTATAATGTCAACTTTTTGCATGTTAGCCTCCTTCAGCAGAAAGCCAGCTAAAGGGAAAGTCAAAGCTGACCAAATTTTCCAACAACAATAGATTGTTTAGCATTTCCAAGGTAGCGATGCTTACATTATGCGAACATATGTTCCCTTTGTCAAATATTATGTTTATATTTTTCGTCTGTTTCATCTGTTTTTTCATTTGTCATCCACTTCTTTTGTGGTAGAGTAGGCGGATGAAATTTTCATCCGCCCCTCATCAAACCGTGCATGAGGT
>ERZ781273.395-NODE-395-length-16303-cov-8.727967_pt1 | contig 16303 bp, 14 predicted proteins | sample MGYA00375851_ERZ781273 | MGnify/ENA primary metagenome ERZ781273 (study PRJEB29790, sample SAMN03653692) | human gut metagenome | host: Homo sapiens | place: USA: Dallas, Texas | collected 2013-07-09 | study: EMG produced TPA metagenomics assembly of the Gut... | reverse complement strand
CTACAACGGAAGCTCCTACTACAACGGAAGCTCCTACTACAACGGAAGCTCCTACTACAACGGAAGCTCCTACGACTACAGAAGCTCCTACTACAACACCTGGACCAGAGTTACCAAATACTGGTACATCAAACAACACAGCCGTAATTCTAGCAGGAATCATCGTAACAATCTCTGCGATGTTCGTTCTCGTTTCTAAAAAAGCAGAACAAAACTAATCTAAACAAACCTATTTAAAAAGCTAGCAGAAAAATCTGCTAGCTTTTTTTGCGCTTCCCAGTATAGGAAGTACATATCAATGAGATTCTTTTTCTCCTAATTTTTCCTCATTTTTAGGCGATTTGAAAATAAGTTAGGCGATTCTATCTACCTCCAAGCACCTCTCCCCCCTCCGCCGGGATTCCAAATGCAATAATGTGCTCATAATCCTCTGTTAGTTTAGCCCTATTTTCATCGCCATTATGCTCGCTTCTTAAAAAGCACAAGAAAAGATGACGGAGAACCTGCGGATGTTATACAAACCGTAACGTGTTTAGCATTACATGCGAATTAGTTGGCGTTGGAATTTATTCCCTACGCCAACTTTGAGGCTGTAAAGGTGAGAGACTCTTCGAGAATCGAACCGGTGCAACGTTACGGTATGTATAACGAAAATCCGCAAGAGTTCGGAGTCATCTTTTCGGACCGTTGGTACGCTTGACCATATGAACTGTTACGAGTATAATTTCCTTTATGAAAAAAACAGCAATCAACTTAACAGACGGGCCGATTTTGCGGTCCATTATTGCATTTGCAATCCCAATTATCATTTCAAACATATTCCAGCAACTATACAACACTGCCGATATCATGATTGTAGGGAGGTTCCTTGGGCAGGATGCGCTGGCAGCGGTTGGAGCCACAGCCGCCATCTTTGAACTCATCGTCGGCTTCTCGCTTGGAGTCGGAAACGGGATGGGCGTTATTATCGCACGCTATTACGGCGCCAATAATCATCGTCTCTTGAAACGTGCCGTTGGAGCAACTCTTGTCATCGGCGCCTTTCTCAGTCTGCTTGTGGCCATTATCGGAAGTTTCGGCATGTATCCTCTCCTTCAGTTCCTTGGAACACCTGAGAGTATCATCGATCAGTCGTATGAGTATATCTCGATTGTCGTGATCGGTATTGCTGTGACCTTCGCGTATAACCTCTGTGCGGGTCTACTTCGTGCAGTCGGCGACAGTCAGGCGGCACTCTACTTCCTGATTTTCTCAGCGGTCGTGAACGTGTTTTTAGATATCTTACTCATTACAACGTTCAACATGGGCGTTGCGGCAGCGGCGATTGCGACGATTATCGCACAAGGCTTATCGGCCGTCCTCTGCTTTATTTATATTAAAAAACGCGCCAGCTTCTTGATTCCAGCAAAAAGTGATTTCGTACGCGACGACGAATTATACATGGACTTACTCAGCCAAGGCCTAGCCATGGGACTCATGTCGTCCATCGTATCGATTGGATCCGTGATGCTTCAATCTTCTATCAACGCACTCGGACCAGTCATCATCAGCGCGCAAACGTCAGCACGACGCATCTTCGCGTTCTCGACACTCCCATTCGCGGCGATTGCGGCAGCGATGACGACCTTCACTTCGCAAAACTTCGGGGCAAACAAACCGCACCGTATCGCGAAAGGCATTCGTCAAGGAAGTCTCGTAGCGTTCGGCTGGGCAATTCTGGTATGCATCTTCTTGTTCTTTGCAAGTCCTGCGTTAAATGAACTCATCTCTGGTTCAAGCGACTCTGTACTTCTGGAAAATGCGGCGCTCTACAACCGTATCGGGTCAGCGTTTTATATTCCGCTTGCGCTTCTATTGATTTTACGAAATAGTTTGCAAGGGCTAGGGCAAAAGGTAACGCCATTGGTTTCGAGCTTTATTGAGTTGGTGGGAAAGGTGATTTTTGTAATTTTTATCATTCCGCGCACTGGGTATCTTGGAGTGATTTTCTCGGAGCCGATTATCTGGTGTTTGATGGCGATTTATCTTTCATATGCCTTCTTGCGCCATCCGCTTATTAAAGAAGTGCGACACGAAATCTTTTAAAGCCAAGGGCTTCTATCGACCTTCGCGGAACTCTTCATAGTAATGGAAATAACTGTACCGGCAAGAGCCTAGGTCTCTTTGCCTATCGAACTTCAAAGGGCGTCATGTTGGAAATCCAACTGACGCCCTAATTCATTTCGATTACACTCGTTATTTCCATTACTATAGAATCCACGAGGTCTTAGAAGCCCTATTTTATTATCGCTTCTTTAAAGTAGATGGCGGAAAAAGGCTAGAAGATTTAAGGCACTCCTGCTGTAAGAAGGCAATTCTCTCACGAATTCACAACGCATCCGGCAAGAGCCTCTTTCTTTACCCAGAATTTAGCGTATAATAAAGGGGACAACTAGAAAGCGGTGATGAGAGATGAACGATTATATAAAGCTCAATCAAGACAGATGGAATAAAGTAAAAAATAACTATACTGAGCCAATCACACATGAAGAATTAGAAGAAGCCAAGAAACAGCCTATTTCTGTGGCATTAACGGTTGGAAAAAAAGTTCCACAAGAATGGTTTGACAAAGCCAACGGGAAAAAGATATTAGGGTTAGCTTGTGGCGGCGGTCAGCAGGGGCCTGTTTTTGCGGTAAAAGGTTATGACGTCACCATAATGGATTTTTCGACATCACAATTACAAAAAGATGAAATGGTTGCTAAAAGAGAAGGTTTAACAATCAACACCGTTCAAGCCGATATGACAAAACCTTTTCCTTTTGAAGATGAAACCTTTGATATTATTTTCAATCCCGTTTCGAATGTCTATATAGAAGATTTAGAAAACATGTATAAAGAAGCCGCTCGTGTATTGAAAAAAGGTGGCTTGTTAATGGTCGGTTTTATGAATCCTTGGATATACATGTATGACGCCGACGTTGTATGGGACCAACCCGACGAGGAATTACTGTTAAAGTTCTCCATCCCTTTTAATTCAAAAGAGCTTGAAGCAGATGGCAAAATCACCATCAATCCAGAATACGGATATGAATTCAGCCATACGCTAGAAACTCAGATTCGAGGACAATTGAAAAACGGCCTCGCGATGATCGATTTTTATGAATCGTGCGACAAAAGACATCGATTATCCCGTTACGGCAATGACTATATCGCTACACTCTGCGTCAAATTATAATGTGATAGAACATCATCGTGCAAATCGCGGACGACGCAAATTAATACAAACAAAAAAAGAGCATTGGATGTACGAGATCCAATGCTCTTTCTGGTTTTAATATTTCCTTGCCATTACATGTGGGACTAATTTTAATATTAGTAGAGTATTTGCTGAACTCTAGCAAGAAAAAAATAGTTGCCTTAGCACCAGAACGTTAGATACCGTTTAACGAAAAAAGAGCATTGAATCTCACACAGCCAATGCCCTTTCTGGCTTTAGTGTTGTGAGATTTTCACACCTTCACTATAGCATACTTATTTTTATTATCAAGGAAATTGGCTAGAAAAAGACAAAATATCCAGTGCTCTCTTTTTGAAAGAATGAAAATGCGGGCTCTGGTTGAGGCGTAGTTCAACTTTAAGAACATAATTACGAAATAAGGCTTCCTAGACCTTTTGGATTCTATAGTAATGGAAATAACGAGTGTAACCGAAATGAATTAGGGCGTCAGTTGACTTGTCAACTTGACGCCCTTTGAAGTTCGGTAGGCAAAGAGACCTAGGCTCTTGCCGGTACAGTTATTTCCTTTACTATGAAGATATCCGAAAGGTCAATGGAAGCCTTTGGCTCTAACCTTTTGTTATGGTTGAACCGACACCACTTCGAGCTCGCTTTTTTCGTTCTGAAGAACTTTGAACATAATCTCGTCGCCTTCTTTTGGTCCGTCTGGATGCTTCGAGTCCATCAAGAGCGTGCCAAAGCATTGGTTGCCTTCCACGCGCGAGATGCGAACCCACAAGCGTTCAGGGTCCTTCGTCTTGTCTTCGTAGTAGAAAGCTACGCCAAAGTCATCGGGGTGCTCGCGGTGGCGGAATCGGTCGAGTCCTTGGAAGCTTCGTGTCTCTTCTTTTTCTTTGCTCTTTGTGTCATACACTTCGGCAATGACGCGTCTTGCACGGTCTACAATATACGGATCCACTTCAATCCATCTCATTGAACAGAACTCGCAGTCATCGAGGTTCGCTAGACGAATCAGATACATCGTTTCTTCTGGGATGAGGCGCATATCTAGCGTTGTTTCGCCTTCTTTTGCGATCCATAGCGGTTGGAACGAAACGCCAGCCTCCTCGTCGATATATCCGTAGAGGACAAGCCCCGTGTCGCCGGCCTTGGCTACTTCTGGCATCACGTCATCGATGAGCGCTGCGCAGCGAATATACACAAGTTCATGGTAGAAACTTCTAAACGAAGCCTCTTTGACGGGTCGCATTTGTTGCGCAATTGGGATTTCATTTGAAAATAGCTTTCCTTCCATATCGACCCCTATCGGAAATCCACATCGTTCCATCCATTCCTCACTCGTCACTTCCGGAATCGGTTCGCCAAATGCTTTATTCAAGAAACGACTTCTACAATCGTCAACTAGGTTTCCAGGAAGGTGTATCGTGAGATCTTCTAACCATTTCCAACGATAATCGTCCGGCAAATGCAAGAGCAAAATCTGCGTCTTGCCTTCATGCTCGTAAATGTCCAGCACCTTGAAGTGGCTGTCGCGGTTAGCAATACAGAGTCCCCAGTTGGTTCCATGTTCTGCAAAAGACAAATCCACCATATGATTCGATAAAATACTATAGCGATGCGTCGTTACCATGCCTCCAACACGACACGTTGCATCGGTGAACGCTGGATTGCGAACGACCGCGCCGACTTGGTAACACGCTACTTCTTCCGGCGTTAGGTTGATGTCTCTAGCAAAGAGCTGCAATCCCGGCAGCATCTCATTCATTAGTTGTTCGAGTTGTTGTACTTCTGTCATTCTACTTCTCCTGTCTTACCACAGTGCACGTGATAATGTTTCGCTATTGTAAGGTTCTAGGTTCACGACGCTAGACTTGATGGTTCCGTTCGAGTTCGTCTTGGTCTTTGGCTCTGTTTCGCCGATTAACAGGACATTGATCCCTGCATTTTTGGCAAATACGATGACCGTCGTCCCTGATTCGGACACATAACACTCCACGATTTCATAAGGGACGCCTCCTGATTGGAAGGTCAGTCCTGCCCACTTGAAGTTTGCCTTCACGCCAGAGACCGTCGCATATTGGAAGAGCTGGTCTGGTACTGCTAAATCATAATACTCGCGCTGCGTCGCTGGACTCGTGCGCTCATAGATTTCGCCTCTCTTACGCGCGTAAATGGCCATCGCATCCGCAATCGATTGATTCGCAGACGTCTCAGCCGTCGCTTTCCATGTCGCGTTGTCAGTAAAGCCTTTGAGTAAATCAGCGTCCTTCACAACTTGGAACGCTGCTTTCGCAAGTGTCTCACGCGTCACATTTGTGGCATGAAGCACCAGCGGCTCGCCGTCTTCGTACCCAAAGAGGAACGCCTCTTTCTTCGTAGCATCCAGATACGCTTCCACCACGATCACATCGTAGTCGTTTGAAGCCACAACGCCCATCATGTTCCATTTGATCTTCTCGCCATCAAGCGTCGCACTATCCATGTGAATCGCTTCGTGCAATGCCTCGAAATGCTGCCCAGTCGACGCATTCCAACGCTTCATAAAGTCGCTAAATCCAGTCGCATTAAAACGAACCAAGAGCTCCAAGTCCGAATAGGCATAGTCGATGTCATCCTTGTCGCTTGGAAATTGCGCAAACATCTCGTCACGGACCTTCTTGGCCGCGGCTAAGCCTTCTGTGATATCGGCATCCTTGGCCGCCACATTATACGATAAGAGCAACATCTCAAAATACGTCGCGTGCTCCGTCTGGGCAACTGTTGTCGGTGCCACCGTTGTCGCTTGAACGGTTGTTGGTGCCTGGGTCGTCACTTCTTCTGGCTTCTTGTTGCATGCGGCAAGCGCCAATACACAAAGCGCTGACGCCAATAATTGTCTACTCTTCATACTCTCTCCTCCAATCATGAAAACCTTCTCTATTCAAGATTATTATAGCATAGGTGGGCTAAAAAGACTGTAAGACTTATCAATTAATTAAACTGTAGCATTATACTTTATTTATCATCAGCTAGGTCATCTTTTCCCTATGAAAGAAGGAAAAAGAAATGAGCTCAAAACAAAACACTAAACACGAACTGTTTCATGAATACTACAATCGCTGGATTCATATTTATAAAGAAGGTGCCATTCGAAATGTAACGATGGAAAAGTATAAAATGACACAACTCTGGTTAAAACGACTAATCCCTACTCTTGAAATTTGTCAACTCACTCGTACCACTTATCAGCAACTTTTAAACGATTACGCAGAAGTCCATGAAAAACAAACAACGATGGACTTCCATCATCAATTAAAAGCAGCCATATTAGACGCCATCGACGAAGGGTGGATTAAGCGTGACCCCACTAGGAAGGCAATCATCAAAGGGAAGCATGCTCGAAATAAGAAACAAAAATTTCTCAATCAATTTGAAGTTCATAAACTGCTCTCCGATTTAACATTAGGTTCTACCCTTGATTGGGACTGGCTTATCTATCTAATTGCTAAAACTGGGATGAGATTTTCTGAAGCATTGGGATTAACCCCAAAAGACTTTGATTTTATGCATCAAACAATTTCTATTAACAAAACATGGGATTATAAAAATAACACGGGATTTCTGCCAACAAAAAATTTCACTTCGAACCGAAAAATTCAAATTGACTGGCAAACAGTCATTCAGTTTACGGAATTACTTCGAGGTCTCCCAGAAAGCGAACCTATATTTGTTCATGGAAAAGTTTGGAATTCCACTCCAAATAAACGTCTAGAGCGACATTGTATCCATTGTGGCATTCCTATTATTACCATCCACGGACTTCGTCATACTCATGCCTCTCTTTTACTATTTTCTGGTGTTTCAATCGCAAGCGTGGCCAGAAGACTAGGTCACGCCAGTATGACAACAACTCAAAAAACATACCTACACATTATTGCAGAGCTAGAAAACAAGGATATTGATCTTGTAATGCGTTCTCTAGCTGAACTAAGTAGCTGAAAATCCAATAATTCTCGATGACCTACGCTGATGAAGAGTAATGAGCGTATCTAAACTAGAAAAATACCCGCCGATTTTAGACTGCTCATCCCCTGATACTGGTACCGCGAACTCCAAATTTGACACCAAATTCCAATCTGCTCTTGGCATTTTAGAGCCAGTGGATTGATTCGCAATATCATCAAACTGCTGTGTCTGAATAAGTCTATACAAGAAAGATTTATCCACCTTAACAGGTTTTAATACCCACCAATCACCCACGGCAACGCCTGAAAAATCAGGACTTAGCCAATTATGAAGATATGGACGCAGCTTTCCATACAGCACCTGTGAACCATCAAAAACAATTCCTTTTTTAGCAACCTCTTTTTGATTAACATCTTTATTTAATCGTCCTGCTTCTGCAATAACATCCTCATATTCCACGCTTGGAAAATCTCTAGAAGATTCTTGTACAGTCGATTCTCTTAACGCAATCTCTGAGAACTTACGCTGTTCCCAAGCGTATGCTTTATTCTTACTCATAAACAAAAAGTAGAGGTTTTCACCTCTACTTTTCATCGTTAGTTACTACCAAACAACTTTCTGAATTCTTCTAGCTCAGATTGCGCTTCAGGAGTAGTGCCTACTAAATCATCCAACATACTCATCAATGATTTTGTAGTTTCATCAATGTTTATTTGTATATCATTTAACTCTTTAGCGATATCTGTTAACGGAACGACTTCTTCTTCCTCAAATGTATCTACGTAACGAGGAATGTTTAAGTTGTAATCATTCTCTTTGATTTCTTCAATCGTTGCTACATGCGCATACTTGTCAACATCTTTGCGATTATGATAAGTTTCAACAATCTTGTTGATGTTTTCTTCAGATAGTGTATTTTTATTTTTGCCTTTTTCAAATTCTTTCGAAGCATCAATAAATAAGACATCTTTTCTCTCGCCACGTGCCTCACGACCTTTGAATACTAAAACTACTGTTGGGATGCTTGTACCATAGAATAAGTTCGCTGGTAACCCAATTACCGCATCAAGTAAGTTTTCTTTCAAAATATTCTCACGAATTTTTCCTTCAGAAGCCCCACGGAATAAGACACCATGTGGTAATACAATAGCCATTGTTCCTTTTTCGTCTAAATGATGTAATCCATGCAGCACAAATGCATAGTCCGCTTTAGAAGCTGGCGCAACACCGAATCCTTTGAAACGTACATCCTTTTCACGGTCAATGTTCTTAATATCCCAATTTTGTGAATATGGAGGATTTGCTACTACTGCATCAAATTTCTTTGGAACTTCAATTCCGTTATGAGTAGCAAACGGCCAGTCTCTATCTAGAGTATCTGCTCTTTTTAGATTCATATTGGCATATGAAACTCCGTGCATCATCAAATTCATACGAGCAAGGTTATAAGTTGTTGTATTAAGCTCTTGTCCATAAAATTCTACTTTTGAAATGTCGCTTCCAGAGAATACTCTTTGTACCGTTAATAATAACGACCCCGACCCCATTGTTGGGTCATATACTCGGAATTGGTTTTTGTGTTCAGCAACGTGATCTGTCACTAGACGTGCTAAAATTTGGCTCACTTCATGAGGTGTATAGAATTCTCCACCTTTTTTCCCTGCATTAGCCGCAAATTGGCCAATCAAGTATTCGTAAACATCCCCAAGGATGTCATGTCCTGATTCATCTTTAAAATCAAATTCGTTAATCATAAGCACAATATCATTCAAAGCTTTTGCACGTTCGTTTGTTCCAGAACCTAGGCGAGTATCTCCTAAGTTCACATCGAAGAAGACATTTGCAAATTCTTGTTCTGAATCTGTATTTCGTTTCGCATGTTTATGAAAGGCCTCAAACATATCTTGGAAATCACTGGCTTTGATTTTGTGATTTTCAATACTGTCGACAATGGCATTCCACGTAAACTGAGGTTCAATCACATAACCAAGGCTTCTAGCAATATCTTCATAATATTCTTCTATATCTTTTGGATTTTGATAAAAATCTTCTAATCCATTATCACGGAGATACTCATCTTGATGTTCTGATAAATAACGATAGAACATAAATGGAAGAATATAGTTTTTATACTCACTTGCATCCATTGTTCCACGTAATTTATTGGCCATCTCCCAAAGCTTCGATGTAATTTCGGTTGTTTTCGTCATTTTATTCTCTCCTTTTTTATACAAACATCTGTTGTAGTAGTGTTTTCTTCATATTCTTTAACTCATCAAGCTTACGCTGATGAAGAGTAATTTCTTTATCAAGATTTTCAAATAACTCTGCTGATTTATCTTGTTCTTCTCGAGACGACGGTAAATATAATTCAAATTTCCTAATATTTTCCATACTAAGTGCAGGTTGAGAAGATGTGGCAATAAGTGGTAAGATAATCTGTCTATAAAAATTATCATTTCTCATAAAATGACTGACAAAAATTGGAGAATCATTACTTTGTATTCTTATCCGCGCCACATTTGGAGCAAGATAAAATCTATCATTTTCCTTGATAATGGCTACGTCTCCAACCGTTCCAACGTATGTAAACAAAATATCATTTTTAAAAAGTTTACTTCTGTTTAATTTGTCGAAATTACTACCATCAATATATTTTACATCGTTTAAAACAAGCTTCCCTTCTTTAACGTTTAATCCTCTTAGAGCTATTATCTTCCCAGAATCTGAGTATACTACATGCTCGGTAAATTCAAACCCTGCTAATTTAGTAACATCAGCGAAACTGCCTAACTTTCGCTGTTCCCAAGCGTCAGTAAATCCTTTAAAACGAATTTCCGGAACATCTTCTCCATTTTTTGGAAACATTTTTGAAAGTAGTGTTTTTTTCATCGATTTTAAAGCATCATACTTACGCTGATGAAGAGTAATGAGGTCTCCAATTGTTTCAAAAAATTCACCAATCTTCTTCTGTTCATCTTTATTCACAGTTATATTTGCAATCTGTTCTTTCAATATAGAAAAGTGTCTTTTATACCCTTGTGGTATAGGTTTATATTTTTCTAAAACTGTATAAAAATATTGATGTTGTAAAATACTACTACTCAAAATTTTAACTCCATCAGTCGCAACTACAAACGGTAATTGAGGTTTATATAACGACACCGTATGGTCTCCAAATATTGTAACATTTATATATCCTTCGAATCCTTCAGCATTCGAATATCCAAGAATAGGACTGTCGCCTTGTTGAACTACAATACTTCTCCCTTCATCCTCAACGGCCTCGACAATTAAATCTTTTGATGGATGAACAGTTATAATAGTTCCCAACTTTCGCTGTTCCCAAGAGTCTTCATACCCTTTAAATCTTAACTTGGGTACATTTTTCTTTACTTCTCCCACTCTATTCACCTCTCTTAATGTCATCTGCAAGTTTGTAGATTGCTTTCCTGAATTCATTTCGATACTTAATCCAAGATAACTCGGCAATATCAGTTTCTGCCAATTCTTGGTAATCCGCACGTGCTGCGTTTAGAATTGCTGAAATTTCCCCTTGTTTATCCAAGTCATCTTGTCCAATCGAATGCTTCTCGATTAAGGCTAACAAGTCTTTTACCAACGTACTGTTATCAAGTCCCCATTTGCGAACGAACTCAGCTACTTCACGTGTGTTTGATTTAGTTACTGCTCGTTCTCTCGCACGATCCATTGCTTCCACAGTTCTTGGTGCAGGATAACTATCAAATACAAAGTCTCCACTATAGATAGCATCCACAAATCGACGCATTTTTTCTTTTTCTTCTTCGTTGTCAGACTTAGCAATTTCGACATTGATTTCGATTCTTGTAGCTTCAGCCTCTTCGTTTTGATGAGCATGAATTTCATCTGCCATTTTCGCAATCAAGTCTACTAAGTAATCATAATTGATTCTCACTTCATTAATTTGTACCATTGATAATTCAATATGAGAAATATCAACTTCTTCAATTTCAGCCATAAGTCGTTTTAACTCATCTGCAATCACAACTGTTAATTTAATTTCTTCCTCCGGAGTCATTCCAATACGGTCGTAGAATTCTTCAGGTGCATCATATGCGGAGACGCGATTCCCCTCTTCATCTACGGTATATTGTTTTAACTGAGTCATTAATCTGTTGTAATTTTTTAACTTCTCAAATAAGTCATTCTGGTCTTCTTCGCTAGGCGGGATTCTATCAAAATTATCCGTTAAATCTCTTAACTCGTCTACTAATTCTTTCATATCATTTACTGCAACACTAAATGGTTTAGAAATGATTTTATCTTTTGTATTCCCATCAATCAGTTCATCTAAGTCAAGTTGCTCATCAGCAGAGTGCCTATCCGAATAAACCGCAAACGCCTTATTCATTTCATATTCATTTTGTTTTGGCCAACGGTAATTTACAATATTCCCCCAAGGTTTAGCTACGCTGTCATGAACACGGTTTGTTCGAGAGTATGCTTGAATCAGATTTCCGCCTTTCAACGTTCTATCCACATATAAAGTATTCAACTCTGGTGCATCAAACCCTGTTAATAGTTGATCAACAACAATTACTAAATCCAAATAATTTCCATCATCAGCAGTTTTATTTAATCGTCTAGCCAAATCTTCAGAGTAAGCTTTTAGCGTTGTTCGATCAAACCTTGCTCCAAACATTTCATAATATGAATCAAGTGCACGATCAAGACTTTCATTCGTTTGCAACTGACTATCACTGTTCGATGTATCAGCCGAGAAGATAATTGCAATCTTCAACGGTCTTTCTTCTAACTTTTGATTTTCCTCCATAAACTTATCAAAGTATTCCATCGCACGTGGGATGGAAGGTTTATTACCACCTACGTGTACTGTAAACAATGCATTATATTTATAATTATTTGATTTTTCTTTCCAATTGTACAAGACGTCTTGAACGACTAATTCCACGTGTAAAGGATCCGTATCATACACGCTAGCACGAATCATATCATCGATATCTTCTTCTGAAGGATTTTCCATCGGTTCAATCGTTTCTTTGAATTCAACGTTAAACCCTAGAACATTATGATCGGCAATCGCGTGCTTAATCGTATATGCGTGAAGCAAACTTCCAAAGACTTCTTTTGTCTTCTGTCCTTCAAAACGAGGCGTTCCAGTGTACCCTACCCAAGCAGCGTTTGGAATAGCTTTACGAATACTTTGTAACATTCCTTCTGTATCCGAACCATCTCCTGTTGAACGGTGAGCTTCATCAACGATAAATAGAATATTATGGTTTAAAGGTTTGAATGAATCTCTTGATACAAAACGTGCCATCTTTTGAATACTAGTTACGATAATATTCTTATCGCTTTTTCTTGTTAGTTTTGTCTTCAAATCAGAGACGTTGGCTGTATCATTAACAACCCCTGATTCGCCTTCCCCTCTAGAAAGCGGATCATAAGCTTGATAGGCATCAACCGTTTGTCTGGTCAAAGCGATGCGGTCTACTAAGAATACTACCTTATGAACGTGTGGAAGACGGCTTGCTAACCACGCTGTTTTAAAACTTGTGATTGTCTTGCCCGATCCCGTTGTGTGCCATACATACCCAAGTTTGCCATCATCATATTTAAAGTCATATTGAGCTACTTTTTCAAGCACTCTTTTCGTTGCATAAACTTGGTAAGGACGCATCACTTTAATGCTTTCCTTGTTCTTCGTTCCATCTAAAACCATGTATCGAGTAGACAAATCATGTGCCATTGGAATCGACAACACTTTATCTGCAAATTCCATCCAGTTATTGATTGGTTTTGTACTTTCCTCATCTTGCCACTTGAAAGCAAAAGCCTTATTGAATTTGTCTCTAGTTGTATTGGCCATATACTTAATTTCATTTGGCGTCATGGCAATTAAAATCTGCAATGTTGAGAAGATGCCGCTATACTGGCGCTCCGCAATATATTGTTCCATCTGATTTAGCGCTTCATTTGCAGGACGCATCGCACTTTTCAATTCGATTTGAATAATTGGTAATCCATTGATCAATAGCGTTACATCAAAACGTCTATTGGGTTTCCCTGGAATTACCTTTTCACGCTCGATTTGGTTCACCACTTGATAAACGGTATTTCCTCCACCTACTTGCGCTTGGTCAAAAACTGTTAAAAAGACATGTTCCCCATTATCTAAGTCCACTTCAACTTGGCTAACACCGTTGACCCCATACAGAAATTGTCCAGCTTTATACGGCGTATCTAATTGGTTAATAACCCTTTTCACCTGATTAAACTCAACAATTGAAAGCTCCTTGTCTAATCGGCCTCTATTATTTTGTTCTAGAATACGTTTAAAGTTACTCCATAGAGCCTCTGAATCCTTAATTTCCGGACGATATTCCCATTGTTTTGTGCCACCGATTTTTGTAAGATAATCAATTACTTTATTTTCAAAGATTAATTCGCTTTTATTTAATTCATCCACCATCATCTAATCCCCTTGTAATGTTTTTTCTAAAATTTGTGTTGAAAACTGCTCTAATAAATCTGAATATCTAATTAATTCTCCTTGTAATTTCAAAGTTTTACTATATGCCTCCCCAATTTTCTTTTGTTTTTCCAAAGGAATTACAGGAATTTTCAATTCACCTAAGGCTTTTGTCGAAAGCTTCTGAAGTACATTTCCCTGTTGCTCCCTTTCTTTTTGTCGTTGTATAGATTTATTACTGTTAAATAAATATAAAAAATAATTCTTATCAAGCGTCTTCTTTTTAAATTCTACTTTTGTAAAATTCAACGGAATCACCTTACCAGCATTACTCTTTCCAATCATCACAGCCTTTTGCTGAATATTGCTGATAACAATGTCCCCTTCTTTAAGTGTCTGTTTCCCAAAGTCCGATGGATTTTCTTCAATCTCGTATCCATCCAAATGATTAAAATCATTATTAAAATCACTCTGCTCGTAATAGACTATTACATCGTCTATTTGCTTATTAGCCCGCGTCGGATTAACGCCAGACACAAATGTTACATAATCTGAAAGTCTTCTATCCATGGGCCTTCCCCACCTTCTTTTCTTGTAAATTTTCTCTCATGTACTTCAAAATAGAAGCTTTTGGCTTTTTAAATTTCCCTTTTAAAAAACTGTCTATAAGAGTATAAAATAGAATGATGATTCCTAAAATTACAGTATTAATCAGAACTGGATCCGCAATTTCACTTGGGATATTCGTTCTAGTTAACCAATTATAAACGTTAAGAATCATATTTTTTAACCATTCCTTGATTCCACTTGGCAACAAAAGTTTAATCATAAATATCACATTCACAGAAAATGTTATCAGATAAGAAAATGCTAAGAATCTTGTCTTGTTAGCTTTCATATATCTTTTAATCGTAATCATGTCATATTTTGAATAATGATTTTTTAAATAATCAAAAAAATTATCAGATAGTATATACTGCGCAACAAAGAGTATACCTACAGAACCGAATAGCAAATTAATAAAATGTGTATTATTTAATAGCGCGATAAATGCTATACCCAAAAATATAAGTAAGTATCCGGTTTTTCGTTTAAAATATACCATTATGAGGCATACAAAAGTTTCTAACGCAAGAATGCCCATCAATATAACCTCAATATAGCCAATATATACTGCTATCTTCTGTAGATTAAATGCATCAATCGCTATAATCATAGCAAATTCTAGCAATATAAGAGTAATGACCTTCATTCCCCATTTCCATATAATTTCTTCATACGAATCTGATTTATAATAATCAAATGACGCCTTATTCTTGTATATATTAACAATATAGATAATCGCTACTAGAAAAATATAACAGATACTTGTTATTACTGAAAATCTATCAACTATTTTGTTAGTTCTAAGGCAACTATATAGAATTATTGCTAATATCCCCATAATTGATAAAAGATTATCTTTCAGAATCCGTGCCAACCAGCGCATATATGACCTCCTTTTTAGCGAAAAGTAATTATTTATTATTACCACAAAATCATGATAACGCACCCGAAAGAATAAGTCAACGATTTTTTGTAATAATTTATTATTATTTGTTTAAACTTCGTTAATCTACTCTTTTGCTTTGAATTTTTACAAAAATAAGGTTGTGCCTCTAGATTAACTCTAGAAACCACAACCCTTTATTTTGAATATAAGTAGCTACCATTCTAATTTTAATTCTCATCATAGCCGAACACATCTACTCTGCACGTCTTATAATAAGCATCTTTTTTAGTTGCATATAATAGTACACCTTCGTTTTCAAATAGGTTAGATACACTAATTTTATCCATTGCTACTTCAGCGACAATTTTCTTTAATTCATCTTGAGGTCGTGCAATAATAAGGCGTTTTGTTTCTCCATTACTTCCTTTGAAAACTAAATATAGTTTTTTATCAACAATTGTTTCATGTCCCATATTTTCCCTCCTCATTTATTTTGGTAGTCATTTTGCCCTACACTAATAAGAATATATTTAGAGGTTAAATAGCTATTTACTAAAAAAGAGATTTTTCTTAAATTTATTTCCGAGTCTTTTTAACTTTAATTTCTAACTTATACCCACATCTTTCAGCAATATCCAATAAAGTGAGTATTGTTGGGTTGTGATCTCCACTTTGCAGTCTTGAAATGTGAGAATTCGGCAGTTCAACTTCTCTCGCAAAGTCTTCTAAAGCTAATCCACTATCATTTTGAAGCTTTACCATCTGCAGCGCTACTCTTTGCAAAAACATAGTCTTTTCAAGATCTTTATCAAAATTCGGGTATTCCGATACGAACTTTTTTAGTTTGGAAGTTAGATACGTACTCATCGTCTGTTTCCTCCTTTTTCTTTTTGCATATTACAACCTCTAAATAACTTTTCCCCTTATAATGTACTCCCCATTTTTGAATCATTTCATCAGTTACACCATCTTCTTCTAACATTTTTAGCATTGCAGCTAATTTCACCATCTCATCATAATCGTAACTATCTAACCGATCCACCAATTCTTTTGATGCTATGAACTTTCGCTTCATATGCTTCACCTCCCTATTCTAAAATTAACATATATGTTAATTTGTACTGACCCCAAAAAGTTAGACAATTAATTTAAGCAAAGGATTTAGTTCTGTA
>ERZ781273.390-NODE-390-length-16926-cov-3.440104_pt1 | contig 16926 bp, 20 predicted proteins | sample MGYA00375851_ERZ781273 | MGnify/ENA primary metagenome ERZ781273 (study PRJEB29790, sample SAMN03653692) | human gut metagenome | host: Homo sapiens | place: USA: Dallas, Texas | collected 2013-07-09 | study: EMG produced TPA metagenomics assembly of the Gut... | reverse complement strand
TACTAGAATAGCTCATAAAATAGCTTTGTTATCACTCTAATAAAACCTATGAAAAAGGGGTTGATATTCTAATGAATAATATTAGAAAGCTATGTAATGCGACTAATTTGAAATACCTAGCTATGTACTTATGTTTTTTGGATTACATCCATCAGATGTTTGAGGGTATGGGAATGCCACTATGGTTAACTATGTTAGGGCGTTTGGTTTTTCCTATCTTCCTTTTTCTAGCAGCTGATAGTTTCCATTATACTCATGATCGATTGGCCTACCTCAGACGTCTCCTCTACATGAGTTGGTTCATTACCATTGGCAACGCCATCATTGGTAATGTCTTTCATAATGGTAATGTTGGTTTGATGAACAATGCCTTTTCAACCTTCTTTATTATAGGGATTTATATCTGCTCATGGGATTTGTTGGCTAAAGGGCTTCGCGATAAATCATACAAGGAATTGATTCAGGGGCTCGGTCTCTTTCTCTTTCCAATTCTGTCATCTATTCCAATTGTAGTTTTGGCAGGAATTCTTGAAACACCTCATGCCAACCCAATAGTCGTTCAGATTGTTGCCTTTATCTTATCACTAGTACCAAGTATTCTTATAGCTGAAGGTAGTTTTATGATGGTTATTCTTGGTTTGCTATTCTATATTTTCCGTACCAATCGCATGGCTCAAATCATTGTCTTAGCTGTTATTTCAGTGATTGCTTATCTCTTTGATCCGACAACTGTGCAGTAGATGATGATCTTCGCTGTGATTCCTATGTATTTCTACAACGGTGAGCGTGGTAGTGGCAATAAGAATTTCTTCTACATATTCTATCCAGCCCATATTTATCTCTTGTGGATTTTAGCAAGTTTTTTTCAGATAAGAAGACAAAGTCAGTCCTTGTACTGTCTTTTTTCGTGCTCAAAGTCCAATTTTTATAATTTGTTTCCTGCTTCTAAAACTGCTATAATTTAAGGAGTAATAGAATCTTGTGATAACTAAATTGGAGGTATATCATGACAAAAGTAGCAGTAGTATTTGCGGACGGATTTGAAGAAATCGAAGCCTTGAGCCCAGTGGATGTCTTCCGCCGAGCTGGATTTGACTGTAGCATGTTAGGACTTGAAAGTGCATCAGTGACAGGCTCTCATGGGATTCAAGTCACTATGGATGGCGTATTTGATGGTAATCTAGATGAATATGATTTGGTGGTTCTCCCTGGCGGCATGCCTGGCTCAACTAAACTACGTGATCACCAAGACTTGATTGCCTCTCTTCAAGAAGTTGCTAAAGCTGGAAAATATGTTGCTGCCATTTGTGCGGCACCAATTGTTCTCGAACGTGCTGGTCTTCTTGAAGGTCGCAAATTCACATGTTTCCCTGGTGTTGAAGAACAAATTGCATCTGGTGACCATCAAACTGACTTAGTGGTCGTGGATGACAATATTGTGACTAGCCGTGGTGCCGGAACAGCATTAGCGTTTGCTTATGCATTGGTTGATTTGTTGGGCGGTGATGGTCAGCAGTTGGCTCATACTATGGTCTACGACAGACTGTTTCAGTAAGATTGATAAATAGATCATGTATCAAACAGAGGGTCTAGTTATAGGCTGGAGAGACCTTAGCTTAAATTTATAAGCTTTGGTTTTTTCTTTTCTTCTTTGACATCCGTCTTGAAAACGGTTATAATAATCACAAAATAACCTTTAAATGAGTCCAGAGAGGCTTAAAAGGTCGGACAGATTGAAACAGCAGGTTTCTCCTGTGATTTTTTGTGCGACCTTGCCATATGGTGAGGTTTTTTTGATGACATTTTGCAGTATAGAAAGGGTTGTCATGATTTTAATTGAAGATTTAACCGTTGTGAGTCAGCGTGAGATTGCACCTCGTATATTTGAGATGGTGCTTAAGGGGGAGATGGTTGCGGATATGCAGCTTGGTCAGTTTGTCCACCTCAAAGTGCCAGACCCAAGCAAGCTCCTTCGTCGTCCGATTTCCATCTCAGAGATTGACTACAATAAAAAAGAGGCAACCATTGTCTATCGTGTGGAGCGTGAGGGAACAGCTATCCTTTCAAAGATGGTAGCCGGTCAAACTATTGATACCATGGGCCCTCAAGGAAATGGTTTTGATATTTCCATTATTGAGGCTGGGCAGAAAGCTCTCCTTGTTGGTGGTGGTATTGGCGTGCCACCTTTGGTTGAGACGGCTAAGCAGTTGAAGGCTAAGGGAGTGGAAGTTGTATCAGTAATTGGTTTCGCCAATAAGAATGCCGTTATTTTGGAGGATAAACTCAGGGCTTGTGGTGATGTTTATGTGACGACTGACGACGGTTCATACGGTATCAAGGGTTACGTTTCGACAGTCATTGATAACTTTGACTGGACACCAGATGCCGTTTACAGTTGTGGAGCTCCAGGTATGCTCAAATATGTTGATAGCAAGTTTGAAAATCATCCTCACGCCTATGTTTCTATGGAAGCCCGTATGGCTTGTGGAATGGGGGCGTGCTATGCCTGTGTAGTTCACGTTAAAGGAGAAACGGATGCTAAAAATCTTCGTGTTTGCGAGGAGGGACCAGTCTTTCCTACCGGAAAAGTCATCGTCTAGGAGGTAACCATATCAGAGATGAAATCAGAAAATCGTTTAGCTATTAGTCTTCCAGGGCTCGATTTGAAAAATCCCATTATCCCAGCTTCTGGTTGCTTTGGTTTTGGTCAAGAGTATTCCAAGTACTATGATTTGGACAAACTAGGGTCGATCATGATAAAGGCAACAACTGCCAACCCACGTTTTGGGAATCCAACACCCCGTGTAGCAGAGACACCATCAGGTATGCTTAATGCCATTGGACTGCAAAATCCGGGTGTTGATGCTGTCTTGTCTGAAAAACTCCCATGGTTACAGGAACATTATCCTGAGTTGCCAATCATTGCGAATGTGGCTGGATTTTCTAACGAAGAATATGCAGAAGTCTCTCACAAGATTTCCAAAGCTAGTAACGTCAAGGCAATCGAGCTTAACATCTCCTGTCCAAACGTGGACCATGGCAATAACGGTCTTCTCATAGGACAAGTACCAGAACTTGCCTATGCAGCCGTAAAAGCCAGTGTTTCTCACTCTGATGTGCCCGTCTATGTCAAACTGACACCAAGCGTGGCTGACATTACAAGTGTTGCCAAGGCAGTCGAAGATGCCGGTGCGACAGGTTTCACCATGATTAACACCTTGGTTGGTACACGCTATGATTTGGTGACTCGCAAACCAATCATTGCCAATGGTCAAGGTGGTATGTCAGGACCAGCTGTCTTCCCAGTAGCCCTTAAACTCATCCGCCAAGTCGCTCTTGCATCAGACCTTCCAATCATCGGTATGGGTGGCGTTGACAGTGCCGAAGCGGCTATCGAAATGTTCATCGCTGGTGCCTCAGCCATCGGTGTCGGAACAGCAAACTTCGCAGATCCCTATGCCTGCCCTAAAATCATTGATCGTCTCCCTGAAGTCATGGACAAGTATGGCATCACAACTCTTGAGGACTTGCGTGAGGAAGTTCGAACAGACTTGTTGGGGAAATAAGGAAAGCAATCTCTTTACAATAAATAAAAATCGAAGTCCTATCGTTAGGGCTTCATTTTTTAGATAAGACATTAGAATATATTGATGATTAGAATTGTGGTGATATAATATATGTCATAAAATACTCTGAGGTAGCTTATGAGCGATTTATATAGTCAAAGGTCCAATTATTACCTGTCCTTATCTGAACAAAGAATTATCATTAAAAATGATAATAAAGAGATTGTCAAAGAAGTGTCCATTTCACTCGTTGATAATGTATTACTTTTTGGTAATGCACAACTGACCACCCAACTCATCAAAGCCTTGTCAAAGAACAAGGTGAATGGTTACTATTTCTCAAATGTTGGTCAATTTATTTCTAGTATTGAAACCCACAGGCAGGACGAATTCCAAAAGCAAGAGTTGCAAGCAAAGGCTTATTTTGAAGAGGATTTCCGTTTAGAGGTTGCGAGGAGTATTGCTACGACCAAGGTGAGGAACCAAATTGCCTTACTTAGAGAGTTTGATACGGATGGTGTACTAGATACCTCAGATTATTCTAGGTTTGAAGATAGTGTCAGTGATATTCAGAAAGCTTATTCCATTACAGAAATTATGGGTTACGAAGGTCGCCTTGCGAAATCCTATTTTTACTATCTGAATTTACTCGTTCCTGATGACTTTCATTTTAATGGTAGGAGTAGACGGCCTGCGGAGGATTGTTTTAACAGTGCCCTCAATTTTGGCTATAGTATCTTATATTCTTGCTTAATGGGGCTGATTAAGAAAAACGGGCTAAGCTTGGGATTTGGGGTAATTCACAAGCATCATCAGCATCATGCGACCTTGGCCAGTGATTTAATGGAAGAATGGAGACCTATCATCGTCGATAATACGCTTATGGAGTTGGTACGAAATGGTAAACTTCTTTTAAGTCATTTTGAAAATAAGGATCAAGACTTCATACTCACCCATGAAGGCAGAGAAATCTTTGCACGGGCTTTACGTTCAAGAATATTAGAAGTCCATCAGTATATTGAGTTAGATAAAAAACGCTATTCTTTTCTTTATACAGCAGATAGGCAAATCAAGAGTTTGATTAGGGCTTTTAGAGAACTTGACCCTAGTCTCTATGAGACAAGTTACACAGGAGGGCATTAATGGGACTTTACTTTAACCTCAGCGAAGAAGAGCGTGAGTTTGCCAAACAAAAAACCATGTTTTGTCTGATTATTTATGATATTCGAAGTAACAAACGTAGACTTAAACTCTCGAAATTACTTGAGGGTTATGGCGTGAGGGTGCAAAAATCCTGTTTCGAGGTCAACCTGTCAAGAAATGATTATCAGTCTCTCCTTAAGGATATCGAGGGCTTCTACAAGGCTGATGAAGAAGACAGCATAATAGTGTATGTGACAACCAAAGAAGAGGTGACTAGTTTTAGCCCCTACCATAGTGCTGAAAAATTAGATGACATTCTCTTCTTCTAAGCCTTTATAGACCTTTAATCATATGGTACACTATAGATAGTGTTTCCAGTAGGTCCTACATCTTGTGCCTCTAGCAACTGCCTAGAGCACAAGATATGGGGATATAAACCTAATTACCTCGAGAGGGGACGGAAACGCTTTCTAGCTCGCTATAATTACCCATTCCTAGAAAGATATAAACCTAATTACCTCGAGAGGGGACTTTTTTGAAAATTTTGAAAACAGTATTGATACCGCTTCCAGAAAGTGTTAGACTAAAAGCACATTAAGGGCGCCCCAATGAGTTGAAAAGTACTTTCAGCTTTTGGGGTTTTTTCATACAAAGATGAAGGAGTCGAATGAAAAAATTAGTATTTACTTTTAAAAGGATCGACCATCCTGCACAAGATTTGGCTGTTAAATTTCATGGCTTCTTGATGGAGCAGTTGGATAGTGACTATGTTGATTATCTGCATCAGCAGCAAACAAATCCCTATGCGACCAAGGTAATCCAAGGGAAAGAAAACACGCAGTGGGTTGTACATCTGCTCACAGACGACATCGAGGATAAGGTTTTTATGACCTTATTACAGATTAAAGAGGTGTCCTTAAACGATCTGCCTAAACTCAGTGTCGAAAAAGTTGAGATTCAGGAGTTGGGGGCAGATAAACTGTTAGAGATTTTCAATAGTGAGGAAAATCAAACCTATTTTTCAATTATTTTTGAGACTCCAACAGGTTTTAAATCTCAAGGTTCCTACGTCATCTTCCCGTCTATGCGTTTGATTTTTCAAAGTTTGATGCAAAAGTATGGAAGGTTGGTTGAAAATCAACCTGAAATTGAAGAGGATACCTTAGATTACCTATCTGAACACAGCACTATCACGAATTATCGCTTGGAGACGAGTTATTTCAGGGTGCACAGGCAACGAATTCCTGCCTTTAGAGGAAAGTTAACCTTTAAAGTACAAGGCGCCCAAACTCTAAAAGCTTATGTCAAAATGCTTCTAACATTCGGTGAATATTCAGGTCTTGGCATGAAAACGAGTCTCGGTATGGGAGGGATAAAGCTTGAAGAAAGAAAAGATTGATTTATTTTACGGAGCTCTTTTGCATGATATCGGTAAGGTCATTCAAAGGGCGACAGGAGAACGAAAAAAACACGCCTTGGTAGGCGCGGATTGGTTTGATGAGATTGCTGATAATCAAGTTATTTCCGATCAAATTAGATATCACATGGCTAACTACCAGAGTGATAAACTTGGAAATGACCATCTTGCTTACATAACTTATATCGCTGATAACATTGCCTCTGGTGTCGACAGAAGACAGTCAAATGAGGAGAGTGACGAGGATGCATCAGCTAAGATTTGGGATACCTATACAAACCAGGCTGATATTTTTAACGTTTTTGGGGCACAAACGGATAAACGCTACTTTAAACCGACGGTTCTAAACTTGAAATCTAAACCTAACTTTGCGTCGGCAACATATGAACCTTTCTCAAAAGGTGATTATGCGGCAATTGCGACTCGTATCAAAAATGAATTGGCAGAATTTGAGTTTAATCAAGTACAAATTGACTCTTTGTTAAATCTGTTCGAAGCAACCCTCTCTTTTGTGCCTTCTTCGACTAATACTAAAGAAATCGCTGATATTTCACTTGCTGATCATAGTCGTCTGACAGCAGCTTTTGCTCTAGCCATCTATGATTACTTGGAAGACAAAGGTCGTCATAACTATAAGGAGGACTTGTTTACTAAAGTATCAGCCTTTTATGAGGAAGAAGCTTTTCTCCTAGCTAGCTTTGACTTATCAGGGATTCAAGACTTTATCTATAATATTAATATTGCGACGAATGGTGCTGCTAAACAATTGAAGGCTAGATCTTTATATCTTGACTTTATGAGCGAGTATATAGCAGACAGTTTACTTGATAAACTAGGCCTCAATCGGGCTAATATGCTCTATGTCGGTGGGGGACATGCTTACTTTGTCCTAGCCAATACTGAAAAAACGGTAGAAACACTCGTTCAATTTGAAAAAGATTTCAATCAATTTTTATTGGCAAATTTCCAAACCAGATTATATGTTGCCTTTGGTTGGGGAAGCTTTGCGGCTAAGGATATCATGAGCGAACTGAACTCACCTGAAAGCTATAGACAGGTCTATCAAAAGGCTAGTCGCATGATTTCTGAGAAAAAAATCTCAAGGTATGATTATCAAACCCTTATGTTGTTGAACAGGGGCGGTAAATCTTCTGAAAGAGAGTGCGAGATTTGTCATTCCGTTGAGAATTTAGTTTCTTATCATGACCAAAAAGTGTGTGACATTTGTCGAGGCTTGTATCAATTTTCTAAAGAGATTGCCCATGACCATTTCATTATCACTGAAAATGAAGGGCTTCCTATTGGTCCGAACGCATGTCTTAAAGGTGTTGCATTTGAAAAGCTGAGCCAAGAAGCTTTTTCCCGTGTCTATGTCAAAAATGACTATAAGGCTGGTACAGTTAAGGCAACCCATGTTTTTGTTGGAGATTACCAGTGTGATGAAATATACAAGTATGCTGCCTTATCTAAAAACGAAAATGGGTTAGGTATTAAACGTTTAGCTGTTGTACGTCTTGACGTGGATGATTTGGGAGCAGCCTTTATGGCTGGCTTCTCCCAACAAGGAAATGGGCAATATAGTACTCTATCACGCTCAGCCACTTTCTCTCGAAGCATGAGTCTTTTCTTCAAGGTTTATATTAACCAGTTTGCTAGTGATAAGAAGCTCTCTATCATCTATGCTGGTGGGGATGATGTTTTTGCTATTGGCTCTTGGCAAGATATTATTGCCTTTACTGTTGAACTTCGTGAGAACTTCATTAAATGGACAAATGGAAAACTAACACTATCAGCTGGTATCAGTCTGTTTGCTGATAAGACCCCTATTAGATTAATGGCACATCAAACAGGGGAGCTAGAAGAAGCAGCTAAAGGCAATGAGAAAGATAGTATTTCACTCTTTAGTTCCGACTATACCTTTAAATTTGATCGGTTTATCACTAATGTTTACGACGATAAGTTAGAGCAGATTCGCTATTTCTTTAATCACCAAGATGAACGAGGCAAGAATTTCATTTATAAATTGATTGAATTGCTTCGAAATTATGATCGTATGAATATGGCACGTTTAGCTTATTATTTAACACGACTTGAAGAATTGACGCGTGAAACAGACAGGGATAAATTTAAAACATTTAAAAATTTATTCTATTCTTGGTACACAAATAAGGATGATAAGGATAGAAAAGAAGCAGAGTTAGCCTTGCTTCTCTATATCTATGAGATTAGAAAGGATTAGGATATGACAATCTTGACTGATGAGAATTACGTTGATATTGCAGAAAAAGCAATTCTAAAACTAGAAAGAAATACTAGGAACAGAAAGAATCCTGATGCCTTCTTTCTTACAACAAGTAAGCTCAGAAACTTGCTGAGCTTAACTAGTACACTTTTTGATGAGAGTAAGGTCAAAGAATATGATGCTCTCCTTGATCGTATTGCTTATTTAAGAGTACAATTTGTCTACCAAGCAGGTAGAGAGATTGCAGTAAAAGATCTGATAGAAAAGGCTCAAATTCTTGAGGCTCTTAAGGAAATCAAAGATAGAGAGACACTTCAAAGATTTTGTAGATATATGGAAGCATTAGTAGCCTATTTCAAGTTTTATGGAGGTAAAGATTAATGACATTCGCTAAGATTAAATTTTCAGCTCAAATTCGTTTAGAGACAGGCCTCCATATTGGTGGAAGCGATGCTTTTGCAGCCATTGGTGCAATCGATTCGCCTGTTATTAAAGATCCTATTACCAACCTACCGATCATTCCTGGTTCAAGTCTCAAAGGAAAAATGAGAACGCTTCTTGCCAAGGTTTATAATGAAAAGGTAGCTGAGAAACCAAGCGATGACAGTGATATTCTTAGCCGTTTATTTGGGAATAGTAAAGATAAACGATTCAAAATGGGACGCTTGATTTTTCGTGATGCCTTCTTGTCAAACGCTGATGAGCTAGACTCTCTTGGGGTAAGAAGTTATACAGAAGTAAAATTTGAAAATACAATTGACCGTATCACTGCCGAAGCTAATCCAAGACAAATTGAACGTGCTATTCGTACCAGTACTTTTGATTTCGAGTTGATTTATGAAATTACAGATGAGAATGAAAATCAAGTCGAAGAAGATTTCAAAGTGATTCGAGATGGTTTAAAACTGCTTGAACTTGATTATCTTGGTGGTTCTGGATCTCGAGGTTACGGTAAGGTTGCTTTTGAAAAACTCAAAGCTACTACCGTATTTGGTAATTATGATGTTAAAACATTAAATGAACTTTTAACTGCGGAGGTCTAATATGACCTATAAACTGTATATTATGACCTTTCAGAATGCTCATTTTGGTTCGGGCACTCTTGATAGCTCAAAATTAACATTCTCAGCAGACCGTATCTTCTCAGCACTAGTGCTAGAATCCCTAAAAATGGGAAAACTCGATGCATTTCTTGCGGAAGCTAACCAAGACAAGTTCACGCTCACAGATGCCTTTCCATTTCAATTTGGTCCCTTTTTGCCGAAACCTATTGGTTATCCCAAACATGACCAAATAGATCAATCAGTTGATGTCAAAGAGGTTCGCCGTCAAGCAAAATTGTCTAAGAAACTGCAATTTCTTGCTCTAGAAAATGTTGACGATTATCTCAATGGAGAGTTATTTGAAAATGAAGAGCATGCAGTCATTGATACTGTGACAAAAAATCAACCACATAAGGATGACAATCTTTATCAGGTAGCTACAACCAGATTTTCAAATGATACGTCGCTTTACGTCATCGCAAACGAATCTGATTTGCTTAATGAGTTGATGTCTAGTCTTCAGTATTCAGGTCTTGGTGGAAAGCGTTCAAGTGGTTTTGGTCGTTTTGAGTTAGATATTCAAAATATCCCACTAGAATTGTCAGATAGACTGACTAAGAATCATTCAGATAAAGTGATGAGTCTTACGACAGCACTTCCTGTAGATGCTGACCTTGAAGAAGCAATGGAAGATGGACATTACTTATTAACTAAATCAAGTGGTTTTGCATTTAGTCATGCCACCAATGAGAATTATCGTAAGCAGGATCTTTACAAATTTGCTTCTGGTTCAACTTTTAGTAAAACATTTGAAGGTCAGATTGTTGATGTGAGACCACTTGATTTCCCTCATGCTGTTTTAAATTATGCTAAACCACTCTTCTTTAAATTGGAGGTATAAAAATGAAAAATGACTATAGAACATTTAAATTAAGCCTCCTGACACTTGCTCCAATTCATATTGGTAATGGAGAGAAGTATACCTCTAGAGAATTTATCTATGAAAATAAGAAGTTTTACTTTCCTGACATGGGGAAATTCTATAATAAAATGGTGGAGAAGAGGCTTGCTGAAAAGTTTGAAGCATTTCTAATTCAAACTCGTCCAAATGCACGTAATAATCGTCTTATTTCCTTCTTAAATGATAACCGAATTGCAGAGCGTTCTTTTGGAGGTTATAGTATCTCTGAAACAGGTTTAGAATCGGACAAAAATCCTGATTCAACCGGAGCTATTAACGAAGTTAATAAATTTATTCGAGATGCTTTTGGAAATCCCTACATTCCTGGTAGCTCACTAAAAGGTGCTATTCGTACCATTTTAATGAATACTACCCCTAAGTGGAATAATGAAAATGCTGTAAATGACTTTGGAAGATTTCCGAAAGAGAATAAGAACCTTATCCCTTGGGGACCAAAAAAGGGAAAAGAATACGATGATTTGTTTAACGCAATTCGTGTGAGTGATAGTAAGCCTTTTGATAATAAGAGTCTTATCTTAGTGCAGAAATGGGATTATTCAGCGAAAACAAATAAAGCTAAACCACTTCCCTTGTATAGAGAATCAATCTCTCCATTAACAAAAATTGAATTTGAGATTACAACAACCACTGATGAAGCTGGAAGATTGATTGAAGAATTAGGTAAGAGAGCACAAGCGTTTTATAAAGACTATAAGGCATTTTTCCTATCTGAATTTCCTGATGATAAGATTCAAGCCAATCTACAATACCCAATTTATTTAGGTGCGGGGAGCGGTGCTTGGACAAAGACTCTATTTAAGCAAGCTGATGGTATTTTACAAAGACGATACAGTCGAATGAAAACTAAAATGGTTAAAAAAGGAGTTCTTAAGCTCACAAAAGCACCTCTTAAAACAGTTAAGATTCCATCTGGTAATCATTCATTAGTCAAGAACCACGAGTCCTTTTATGAAATGGGAAAAGCTAATTTCATGATTAAGGAGATTGATAAATGAGAGTACTTATATCAGCTGTAGGTGACACAGACCCTTTTAGAAATTTTCATGATGGCGCCTTAATTCATATTGCAAGAAAATATCGTCCCGAAAAAGTTATATTGATTTTTTCAGAACATACTGCAAAAAAAAAACAAGGTAATATTGAAAAAGCCTTGTTTTCTATTGCTCCTAATTATGAGCCTGAACTCATAATTCATGATCCCATTATTAGTGATAATGAGGTTCATATTTTTGATGTGATGTTTCAACGTTTCTCTGATATTTTGCAAGAATACTATACTAAAGAAGATGAATTTATCTTGAATCTTTCTAGTGCAACACCACAAATCAAATCTGCTCTATTTGTGATTAATCGTTTAAATGGTATCAATATCAAAGCGGTTAAAGTTTGGAGTCCCGAACACGCTTCAAACGAGAATATCGGTCATGATAATGATGAGAATATCGATGAACTCATCAAAGTCAATGAAGATAATAAAGTCAATTTCATTGATCGAACGATTGAAGATAATGCCGAAAAATTTAGTCAGGCTCTATTGAAGAAAACTGCTCGAGATTTTATTGAGAAGTTTGATTATAAGGCGGCACTAGATATTCTAGACCAATTATCAGATTTCCCGAATTTAAAAAGTCTTAGAGAAGAAATCCGTGATGTTGTCAACTGTCTGTCTAAAAAGAAAATCGCTTATATTCGTGAGAAACTATACGATTTTTCCCGAGTTTTCAAAAATCAGTCTATTCTTTCAGATATCCTATCGTTTCCTCTCGATGACTCCCAAAAGAAGGCTTTGAATTACTATTTGATGATTGATGTTTTAAAAGAACGTGAGCATATTGCTGATGTCTTAATTAAGGCAAAATCACTAGCTGAATTTGTCATCGAAGAAACCATCAAAAAAGATCATGAGGGCTTAATTGTATTTGATGGCAATCTGCCAAAACTTAATCCAAGTTTTCCTGATTGTGAGGCAATTTTAGACGATATTGATAAGAAAATGAAAAAATCTAGGGGTATTGAAGACACTGAAGAATGCATTTTTTCAGTACAATCTACACTCAATCTATTATCTTACCTGAATATCCTTGAGTTCTATGAATATGATTCTCAGCTTCAGACAGCGATTAATGGCATTTTAAGTTTGAATGGTGAACGAAATAAAGTTGCTCACGGTTTGTCAGAAATTGATACGCGATTATTAAGTCGTAAGAAGTTAAAACAACTTTCTGAAAACTTGCGATTGCTTCTTGTTGATTGTTTGGGTATTGATTCAAGCTATTTTAATTACTATGACAAACAAAATAAAGAGCTTACAAAGATGCTTGAATAGATATTTGGGTGTCATCCCCCTTTGACATTCCATTATAAAAGCGCTATAATAGAATAAATTGAATGTACCTTTAATCGAGTCCAGAGAGGCGAGAAAGGTGTACTGAGATGCTACGGCATCACTAAAGGGTAGGGACTGCCCTATTTTCGTGCAACCTTCGCTGACTGGCGGAGGTTTTTTGTGTGAAAGGATATAAGAAATGAGAGAAAATCGTCCTGTTATTGCCCTTGATTTCCCGACTCTTGAGGATGTGAAGGCTTTCCTTGCTAAGTTTCCTGCTGATGAAAAGCTCTATGTGAAGATTGGTATGGAACTTTACTATGCAGCTGGTCCTGAGATTGTACGCTACGTTAAAGAGCTTGGCCATAGTGTTTTCCTTGACCTTAAGCTTCACGATATTCCAAATACTGTCAAATCAGCTATGCGTGTCTTGTCTAACCTTGGCGTTGATATGACAAATGTGCATGCGGCTGGTGGCGTGGAGATGATGAAAGCTGCGCGTGAAGGCTTGGGAGATGGACCAATCTTGATTGCTGTAACCCAGTTGACCTCTACGTCTGAAGAGCAGATGCGTGATTTTCAAAATATCCAAACCACACTTCAAGAATCAGTGGTTCATTATGCTCAGAAGACTGCTGAAGCAGGTCTCGATGGTGTTGTCTGTTCAGCACACGAAGTAGCCAAAATCAAAGAAGCAACTAACCAAGACTTCGTTTGTTTGACACCTGGTATTCGTCCAGCAGGAGCAGCGGTTGGTGACCAAAAACGGGTCATGACACCTGATGATGCTCATCAAATTGGTTCAGACTACATTGTTGTCGGTCGCCCAATTACGCAAGCTGAAGATCCAGTGGCAGCTTATCACGACATCAAGGCCCAATGGAACGATCAATAAATTTTCAAAAATACCTGATTTCTTAAGAAAAATAGAAAGAATTGGGTTATAATAAACTATAGAAAACGCTTTACGGAGGAACATAATTATGACATTAGCATCACAAATTGCTTCAGACTTGCTAGATATCAAAGCGGTTTACCTTAAACCTGAAGAGCCATTTACATGGGCATCAGGAATTAAATCACCAATCTACACTGATAACCGTATCACTTTGTCTTATCCTGAAACACGTACGCTTATTGAAAATGGGTTCGTGAAAAAGATTAAAGAAGAGTTTCCGGAAGTAGAAGTAATTGCTGGTACTGCAACTGCGGGTATTCCTCACGGTGCGATCATTGCAGACAAAATGAACCTTCCATTTGCTTACATCCGTAGCAAGCCAAAAGATCACGGTGCTGGTAACCAGATCGAAGGCCGTGTGGTTAAAGGCGAAAAAATGGTTGTTGTTGAAGACTTGATTTCAACTGGTGGGTCAGTACTTGATGCTGTCGCTGCTGCAGAGCGTGAAGGGGCTGATGTTATCGGTGTTGTGGCTATCTTTACTTACGAATTGCCAAAAGCTGAGAAAAACTTCGCAGAAGCTGGTGTGAAATTGGTTACTCTTTCAAACTACACTGAGTTGATTAAGGTTGCTAAAGTTAAAGGTTACATCACTGCAGACGGACTTCGACTCTTGAAGAAATTCAAAGAAAACCAAGAAACTTGGCAAGACTAATTATTATGATTTAAGGCGGAACGTTTTAGGCGTTTCGCTTTTTTTAGTATAATTTAGAAGATAATAGAAGCAGGAGATTATGAGATGACAATAAATGAGTGGTCAGATGCGACAGCAATGGCTGAAGCCGTGCAAAATAAGATGGTCAGACCTCAAGAACTAGTGGAAGCGGACTATTCGTGAAGCAGAGAGGACGAATCCCAAAATCAATGCTATTGTCAATCAACGTTACGAGAAAGCATTGGTAGAAGCAGAAAATCGAGATTTTTCTGATAAGCCTTTTTCAGGAGTACCAATTTTCCTGAAGGATTTAGGTCAGGAGCAAGCCGGGGAGCCTTCAACAGCAGGTTCTCGCCTATTTACAAGTTACCATGCTAAAGAAACGGATAATTATGTCAAGAAGCTTGAAGAACTGGGCTGCATTATTTTAGGGGTTCTAGCACTACTGAGTTTGGTTTCAAAAATATTAGTGATGCCCAGATTCATGGTTCTGTCAATCTGCCTGACGATGTGACACGGAATGCTGGCGCGGGTCAAGTTGAAGCTGAAGATTTCTCTGATAAAGCTGCTGATAAGGCTAAAGAAGTTAATGAAAATGTTGACAAGGCTGCTGAAAAAGTTGCTGACAAAGCCGACGATGTGAAATAATTAAGCATAAAAAAAGCGCTCATAATATATGAGCGCTTTTTTTATGCAATTTATTCAACACCTTGCATCAAACCTTGAATACGCTTTGATAGGAAGACGAGAACAATACCAAGTACAACAGAACCTAATCCGAAGTAAGAGAAGTAAGCTACTTCAGATTTGGCGTTATACAACGTCACCAGTTGTGCGTTCAAAGCAGAACCTACCGATGATGACAAGAACCACATTGACATCATTTGAGAATTAAAGGCTTTTGGTGCCAACTTAGTTGTGACGGATAGGCCGACAGGTGAAATTAACATTTCACCGAGGATAACAAGGGCCCATGAACCAACTAACCATAGTGGTGATACTTTACCACTTGTGCCATACAAAGCACCAGGAATGGCCATTAGCAAGAAGCTTAAGCCGGCAAACATCAAACCAACGGCAAACTTTGTTGGTGATGATGGTTGGTTTTTCTTCCAGGCAGTCCATAGCCAAGCGAAGAATGGTGTGTAAAGCATGATGAACAGTGGGTTCAATGATTGGAACCATGAGACAGGGAACCAAGATGAATCAACACGTTCAGCAGCAAATGTTGCCAACACAACTGAGCCTTGTTCTTCAATCGCCCAGAACAAAACAGCAGCGATGAAAAGTGGGATGTAAGACACAACACGCAAATGTTCAGTTGACGTCACCTTCACTGAAGAAATCATCCAAGCAAAATAGAAAACCGGAATGGCGATCGCAACAATCGTCAAGAGATTGATGTAGGCAGGTAATGAATTCCAACCGACAAGGTTCATCACAACGATGATTGCAATAAAGCCAGCAACAGCTAAGCTTACCTTAACCAGTAATGGCTTAACTTCTTCTGGTGCTAGTGGATCAGTTGGGCGCAAGTAATGCGGATCCAATGTTTTCTTACCACCGAAGTAATAAACCAGCAAACCAATAAACATACCGATTGCTGCCAATGAGAAGGCCACGTGGTAACCTGCAGCTTCTTGTGCAGCACCAACAATAAGTGGTGCAATGAACGCACCCAAGTTAATACCAAACACAAAGATTGAGAAACCAGCGTCACGACGACGATCATGTTCGTCATACAATGTCCCAACCAATGTTGAAACGTTTGGCTTCAAGAAACCAGTTCCTATAATAATTAAGATGATTGACCCAAACAATGCGCTTGCGCCAAAAGGCAAAGCGAGCACGATATGTCCAAGCATGATGAGAACACCACCCCAGAATACAGCTGGACGTGCTCCGATGATACGATCGGCTACGAAACCACCGATCGTACCAGAAAGGTAAACCATTGAAGCGTAAATTGCCATGATTGATGCGGCTGTTGCTCGTGTAATGTGTAGATCACCAGTACTGATGAGGAACCACATATAGTAAAGCAAGATGGCGCGCATACCATAGTATGAGAAACGCTCCCACATTTCAGTCATGAATAGTGTTAACAGTCCTAAAGGTTGCCCGAAAAATGTCTTTCCTTTGTCTTCCATAAAATCCCCCGGTTGATTTTTGATACGTTATTATTGAATTAACAACGTTACAAACATATTTATTAAAAATATCTTTCTATTTTATGCTAAAATGGTGTAAAATACAAATTATTTACTCAATTTAGTATCAAAATAATATCATATTAGCCGTGCTTAACCGATAGGTTGACGTGAAGATATCGTAAAATAGGGCGAATTAGTGGTCAGACCGTGGATTTATCTATACAATAGAGGGTGAACGAATTTAAGTTAAAGGAATGAGGTACCCGTTGGGATGTCCAAAAGTATGGCAAAAGAAAAGTTTAGAAAGTTAGACTTATGATTATTGATTTTTCACTGATTCTAAAAAGCATTCCTTATGTCCTATCAGGTCTGCCTTATATATACCTTAGGAATCTCAGTTTTGAGCTTTATCATTGGAAACTTTTTTGCTATTCTTCTTGC
>ERZ781273.357-NODE-357-length-19191-cov-5.086329_pt1 | contig 19191 bp, 10 predicted proteins | sample MGYA00375851_ERZ781273 | MGnify/ENA primary metagenome ERZ781273 (study PRJEB29790, sample SAMN03653692) | human gut metagenome | host: Homo sapiens | place: USA: Dallas, Texas | collected 2013-07-09 | study: EMG produced TPA metagenomics assembly of the Gut... | reverse complement strand
TATGGTTGGTTTTGACTTTGTCAAAACCCGCACTCTGGCATATGTTCAATCATATGATTGATTACCTATCATTGTTCAGTTTTCAAAGATCTGTTATCAGTTTCACGCTTCAGTGAAGCGCCATCTGACGACTTGATTATAATAACATGTGAGCACTTTCATGTCAACACATTTTATAATCTTTTTTGAAGTTCTTTCGAACTTCAAAGTGTATTTCTACACTCATTAAGAAACAGTCGTTCGAACGACTGTATGGATATTATAGTATAACCAAAAAATAATGGCAACCCCCAATTCTCAACTTCACACAACTTTCATTGCACATTCATTTTTCAATCTAAAAACTAAAGATTGATTTTATACAACCTATTTTGTATAATGTAGCTGTAATATAGACTCTTTCACTTATGTAGTTATATAGTTATATACCATTTAATACTATATTTTAATTTTGAATGAGCTCTATATTTCAATTTAGTCTTTTATTATGGTAGATATTATTAATACTATAATAATGTGTGAGGAGATTGAGTATGAAATTATCCAAACGTTTATTATCCAAAACAGCTGCTATTGCTGCGGTATGTGCAACGATGGCCACTGTAGCCTTTGCTGCACCACAAGGTACATTTGATACCTCAGAAATTCAAATTACTGGCGAAGCCTCTCGTTCTGTAGCACCTAACTATGCGATTTTAACACTTGGTATTACTAGTGAAAACACTAATATCAATGCTGCAAAATCCAATAACGATCGCATCATGAGTGATTTAATCAGCAAGTTAGGTCATTTAGGTATCGACAAAAAAGATATTTACACATCTAATATTTCTATTAACCCTACAAGTGATTATCAAGATGGCAAACGAATCAACACTGGTTATAGTGTAGCAAATCGTGTGACTGTAAAAATCAATAATCTTGATAATGTAGGAAAGGCTGTTGACGCTGCTGTTAGCGCTGGCGCCAACGATATCAATAACCTTTCATTCCAAAATGATGTATCTCAACAACTGTCTGATTCTTTAACTACCGAAGCAATTCAAGACGGTCGTCATAAAGCTGAGGTTATTGCTGCAGCCCTTGGTCGTACTTTAGGCCCTGTAAAAACTGTTTCTATTAGCACACCACAAACAAGCTCTATGGACTCTGGTTCCTATCGTAACGCCGTAATGTTAAAAGCGTCTCTCGAAACTGCTACTCCTGTTGAAAAAGGATCATTAGTAGTTTCTCAAGACGCTAATATTACTTATTATTTACAATAGAATTTTCTGGTACCACACCTTCGTGGACCGCTACAATGCCGCCTGTCAATTCATGATAGGTGGCATTTTCATATCCTAAAGATTTCCAGATTTCAAGAATCTCGCTTTGATGAGGATATCTGCGTAAGGATTCTGGCAACCATGCATAAGAGGAATTATCCTTACTTAACTTACCTATAATAGGTAATATATAGGAGAAGTAGAAATTATATAACTGTTTAAAACCAAACATGCTTGGCTTTGCGAGTTCTAACACAACTACTTTTCCACCTGGCTTTACAACACGTTGCATTTCAGATAACACTTGTTTAATATCTGGCACATTACGCATTGCAAATCCGCTCATAGCAGCATCAAATGTGTTATCTGCATATGGTAATGCCATCGCATCACCTTGAACAAGATTAACTTGATCTATTAAACCAGCATCTTCAATGCGTACACGACCTTGATCAAGCATCTCACTATTAAAGTCCAAAGCCTCTACTTTTAATGTTGGTTCTTGACGTAACGCTTCCTTTGTAAACACACAGGTACCACATGCTACATCAAGCACACGTTGGTGAGGACCAATATTCATTGCTTTTACAGAGAATTTGCGCCAAAAATAATCTTGTCCAAAGCTTAAGACTGTATTCATTAAATCATAGTTTTTTGCAATATTAGAAAAAACACCTTGTACAAATTGCTCTTTATCGGCATACGTTTTAAATTCTTTAGTATTCATTATGGTCCTTTCACTAATCAAGAACTATATTCAAACTCTTTACTCGCATAGTATATCATACTATGCCCCCTATCAAAAGAATCCTATTATATATACTATATATAGTAATTATGTAATAAGCACATATTTAGTTAAAACCATATATTCACTACTGTTAAAATTAGTATATTACAAAATAAATATCGTTATCAATCACAGTAGATCTAATTTAACTATATATAAATGACTATGATATTATCTATTGCCACCACCCTATGTTCGTTGTATAATGACATATGTCCATGACGAAAAGATATCTTTTCCATGGTCTTTTATTAGTTTTTATTAAGTATTGGAGTGTACTATGAATCGATTTGTAAAAACAATCAATAGAGTCAGTCTAATCCAACAAATTATCATAGGTTTGATTATTGGTATTTTGACAGCTCTATATGTGCCAGAATTGGCAAATGAACTCGCTTTATTAGGCGTTCTCTTTGTTGGTGCTTTAAAAGGGATTGCACCAATCCTCGTATTTTTCCTTGTAATTGCAGCCATCAGTAAACACCGTTCTGGTCAAAAAACAGGTATGGGCTCTGTAATCACATTATATTTATTAGGTACATTCCTTTCTGCAGCGCTTGCTGTAGTCGTAAGCTTTATGTTCCCTACTACATTACACCTTGCAGCTAGTGCAGCTGATGCAGCTCCACCACAAGGTATCGTAGAGGTAATGAAAACACTTTTAAAAAATATTGTTGATAATCCAGTAAAAGCCTTGATGACTGCTAACTATATCGGTATTTTAGGCTGGGCACTTATCATTGGTGGCGCTTTACGCCATGCACCAATGAATACTAAGGAAGTAATGGAGTCTATCGCTCAAGCTATTACAACTGTAGTAGGTTGGATTATCCGCTTTGCTCCTCTTGGTATCATGGGTCTCGTAGCTGACTCTATTGCTACTAATGGTATCGAAGCTTTAATTGGTTATTTCCAATTACTCGTATTACTACTTGGTTCTATGATTTTCGTAGCATTAATAGTAAACCCACTTCTATCTTTTGTATATCTTCGCCGTAATCCATATCCATTGGTTTTCAAATGTTTACGTGAATCTGCAATCTATGCGTTCTTTACTCGTAGCTCTGCTGCAAACATCCCTGTTAACCTCGATTTAGCAAAACGTTTAAAACTTAACCCTGATATGTATTCCGTATCTATTCCATTGGGTGCAACAATCAACATGGGTGGTGCAGCGATCACAATTACAATCATGACATTAGCTGCTGCCCATACACTTGGAATCGTTGTAGATATCCCTACAGCAATTCTCTTATCTGTTATTGCTACTATCGGTGCTTGTGGTGCTTCTGGCGTTGCTGGTGGTTCCCTACTTCTAATTCCTCTTGCTTGTTCTCTATTTGGTATCTCCAATGACATCGCAATGCAAGTTGTAGGTGTAGGCTTCATCATTGGCGTTTTACAAGACTCCACCGAAACAGCACTTAACTCCAGTACAGATATTCTCTTCACTGCTACTGCAGATTATGCAAAACGTGGCTATCACGAAAACTGGAATTAAATATACTTTTACAATTATACTAAAGACGGTCCTTCGGGACCGTTTTTTGTATTTAAAAGTCCATAAATACTAGATTACTATACGACTTATAAATGTATTCATTGTATAATATAAAGAACATACTTTATAAATCAACATAGGTATCGATATTAATCATATGTGTTTATATTAATCATATACGTTTATATTAATTACAATCGCCTATATTGATTTTCTTCAATGTAGTGTTATAATAGAGTTAATGATAATAACTATTAATAGGTAGCAATAGAAAGGAATCAACATGAAACAATACGATATTATTGTAGTGGGTACAGGTGGTGCAACCATCGTAGCTGACGCTGCTATAAAAAAAGGTAAAAAAGTAGCTATCATAGAAAAAGGTAAATTTGGTGGCACCTGCTTAACTCGCGGTTGTATTCCTACAAAGGTTATGGTTACAGCAGCTAATGCGCTCCAAGAAGTAGAAGAATTCAAAAAAATCGGTATTAATGTTAGCGATGCTACAATGGACTGGGACACTGTTTCTAAACGTACATGGTTTAAGATTGACGAATCCGCAGGCATCTACGATTATTACAACGCTTTCGATAACGTAGACGTATATCGCGGCGCAGCTAGCTTTGTATCCGATAAGGTTATGAATATCCATCTTAACGATGATTCTGGTACTGTAGAAATTACGGCCCCTACTATTGTTCTTGGCACGGGCGGTTATAGTAATATTCCGAATGTACCAGGTTTACAAGAGGCAGGCTATCTTTCTAGTGAAAGCCTCTTTGGCGATAAGTTCCCTAAACAACCGTATAAATCCCTTGCAGTACTCGGTGCTGGCCCTATCGGTGTAGAATTCGGTCACGTTTTTGATGCTGCTGGTACTGAAGTTACCATCATTCAGCATAATGTACGCCTTGTACCTAAAGAAGACGAAGAGATGTCTGAGCATCTTCTTCAAAACTACCGAGCTCGTGGTATTAATGTAATCTTAAACCAAGACACTGTTGAAATCCGTCAAGAAGATGGCCTTAAAGTAGTAGTTACTAAAGATCGCAGCACTGGTGAGATCACAGAAACTAAGGTAGAAGAAATCCTCGTAGCAGCCGGCATTCGTCCTGCTGTAGAAGAGCTCCATCTCGAAAATACAGGTATTGAAACATGGCCAAAGGGATGGATTAAAACAAACGAGTTCCTTGAAACATCCGTTGATGGTATCTATGCATTAGGCGACGTAAACGGCGAGCCAGCATTCCGTCATCGTGCGAACTATGAAGCTGATATTATCGCCCACAACCTATACTTTGCTAAAAACGAAGAAGATTTCCGTTGGGCACGCTATGATACATTGCCAAAGGTTACCTTCTCCTACCCTGAAATCGGTAGCGTAGGTCTTACTGAAGCAGAAGCAATTAAAGCAGGCTATAATGTAGGTGTTGGTAAAAATTACTACTCCTCTACTGCTAAAGGCTATGCTATGGGTATTAATCCTGGCGATGTAAATGATGGCTTTGTAAAAATCGTAGTCGATAAAGATACAAATCATATCCTTGGTATGCATGTAACAGGCCCTCAAGCCTCCATCTTATTCCAACCTTACGTTAACCTTATGAATAGCGGTGTAACACCATTGACAGCTATCAATGAAGAAATCGCTTCTGAACGTACAAAACGATTACGTGAAAAAGGTATTACTCGTGATATGGATCCTAAATCCGTTATCACTGTAGGTGAAACTATGAGTCCACATCCTTCTCTTGTAGAGGTAATTATGTGGACACAAGTATACTACGAACACCGTTGGTAATACTAACTACATACTAATTACATAATAACTACGTAATAACAATGTAATAACGACAAAGAGGACTGTGTATAAACACAGTCCTTTTATTATGTCGAATATTCTAAATGGATTAACGGCCCATATCAATGGTATTATCCCAAATAATATTTGTTCTGCGACCATCGAAGCCTTGATCTGGTTCAGGAGGTAATTTACTAGATTTAGTTTGACCTACATATGCCCCTGTTTCAGCATCTACAGTAACTACAGTCTTTTTGCCGTCTTGATGCATTGTCATATAGTATAGAATCTTACCTTCATGAGCTTCGATTTTCCAGCCTTTTACAACTGCATCAGCACCAAGTTGTTGTTTTGCAACGCGCTCAGCTTGAGCTGCTTCGATGACTTTATCTTTATTGAAGATTTCACCGATAACTTTCTTAGGTTTGCCACCTTCATCCATATCAGAAGTATTACCAGTGATAACGTCAATTTTCATCTTATATTGATGATATTTACTATAGCCTACTACTTTGTAGCCATAGTTCAAATCATTAGAGTTAAGCTCTACAGAATGAAGTGCTGCATTAGGAAAACGGTTTTGGAAAATAGTACCAATTTTGCTCATAGTCATAACCATGGATTCCCCTGGTGCACGTTGTACAGAAATATCAGTACTTGTTTCTGGTTTTGTTTTACGTGCATCTGCCACACTAGGTGTAGCAACGGACAATACGCCAACTGCCAATACACCAGTTAATGCCATAGAAATCAACTTTTTATTCATTACATATCCTCCTACTATATACAATGCTTTCACCTATGGTAAAAGCCATCCGTATACTAGAATTACTATAATTTCGTGCTATACGCAACAGCACACAAAACATACATAAATAGATATATTATTTAGACAATATACTATAAACCTTCATTCGATGCAAGTCGATCGTTTACATCAGTCATAAGCAATTTGTAACATGTTGCCACCAAAGGTACGCCAATCAACATGCCAGTGACCCCCATTAAACTACCACCTACGATAACGGCTGCAAACACCCACAAACCAGGTAAACCAACGGAATTACCTACGATTTTAGGATAAATAAAGTTACTTTCAATTTGATGAAGAACCTCTAATATAATCACATAAATTAATGCATCCATAGGACTAACAGTAAGTAAGATAACTGCGCCTATAACGCCCCCTACATAAATACCTAGCAATGGAATTAATGCAGTAAGACCAATAACACAGGCAATCGTAGTAGCATATTCGATATTAAATGCCCACAATGAAATGCCCACCATAATACCTAAAATCAAGGCATCTATAAACTGGCCTACAAAGAAGTTACTAAAAGTTTGAACAGCTACGCGTGTCACATAACTAACACGATTAACCCACTCATCAGATGCATAGGCTTTTAGGATTCGTTTACCTTGCATCATAAGTCGCTCTTTATCGAGCAACATATAAATGGCAAAGATTAAACCTAAACCTATATTCAAAGTCCACGATAAGGCTGTCCCCATCGCATTAACTAGGTATGTACCACCCTTTGTGCCCCACTCGCGAGTATATTTAACAATACTTTCACCACTCAAGGTATCCATAAGAGTTTGATTGGAGGCCATTGGAATGGTTTCTGTAAAGTGTTGCATCCATGTTTGGAAATCTGTATACAACTGCGGCGAAGAAGCTACGATAATCGACATAGAATGAATCAATTGTGGAATCGCCATGCGAGCAATGAAATACACGATAGCACTGATAGTAACAAAGGATAATACAAGACTTAAAGGTCGTCTAATTTTATCTTTCCAACCAGTTTTACTCTTAGGCCACAGCCAGCGTTCATAACGCACAACGAGAATATCGAGGACAAATGCGATACAAGCACCTACTATAAGTGGAACAAAAGCAGTAACAATGGCATCAATAGCATTGGCTATATCGCTAATACGGAGCGCCATCATGATCATAACGCCCGCCAATATAATGGCCCCTATAAGCGGTTTGTAATATTTAAATCGTTTCATATATAACCTACTTTACTATACTCACAATGCATACATTACCAAAACTTAATGAACATTGTATGACCTACGATTGTATGCAAGTTTAGTATAACACAAAAGTCCACCTTATCACATGCTCGGTCCCCCGATGAACACGAGAGCATGATAGAAGGTGGACTTATTATATGTCTAATCTAAATTAGATTGAAGATTAGCGGTGAATGTAAACGTCTACACGACGGTTTTCAGCTTTACCTGCTGCAGTAGAGTTAGTTGCTACTGGTTTAGTGTCGCCATTAGCGATACCGATGAAACGATTAGCAGATACGCCGTTGTTTACTAAGTATTGAGCTACGTATTGTACGCGGCGTTCGGACAAGCCAACATTGTATTGAGGAGTTGCATCAGTATCAGCATTACCCAACAATTTGATTTGATCTTGAGAGTATTGGTTAGCAGCGTTTACAGCAGCTGTCAAGTTTGGATATTGGTCTGCACGAGCTACATCTTGGTCGGAATCGAAGTAGATGGATTGTACATAGTAATCCAATTTAGGAGTTTTGTATACAGGAGCTTCTACTACAGGAGCTGGAGCTGGAGTGTATACAGGAGCTGGAGCTGGAGTTGCTACAGGAGCTACTGTTTTGTGACCACCGAAGCGATAGGACAAGCCAACTACAGGACCTTGGAAGGAGATATTTTCCTTATCTGCATGTTTTGTGTTGATATAACGGTAACCAGCGTTGATATCCAAGTCTTCGTTCACTTTGTAGCCTAAACCAGCTTCCCAAGTGGAAGTTTTCTTAGTACCTACACCAGCTTTACCATACACTTCTACTTTAGAGCCAAGGTTAGCTTTACCAATTACACCTGCTTGTGCAATGTTATTAGCTTTAGCGAAGTCATCACCAGAAATATGAGCATAGCCACCATATACAGCGAAGTTTTTGTTCAAGGATTGAACCAAGTTTACTTCGTGCATTTTGTCGCTATAGCCAATGCCACCCAATTTGTCGTTCAAACCATGGTAAGCATATTGAACAGCAGTTTTGTCAGACAAAGCGTATGTCAAACCACCATCAAAGTTCCATTTTGCATCAGCATTGAAATGTTCAGTTTTTGCTTTAGAATGAGCTGCACCAAGATCAACTTGGAATTCGCCTTTGTTGAATTGAGTTTGTGGAGTTGCGCCAGCTACGGATACGCCTACAGCAGCAACTGCCAATAAAGCTAATAATCTTTTGTTCATTATAATTCCCTCCAATAAAAGCCCATAACAATACACAGGGCCTTGGTAATAATATACTTTCATTTTACACAACTTTTCGATAAATTTCAATATCTTTTATGAATTTACCATGAGAATTTCGAAATATATCTATATGTAGATGTTATATATTTTAACTTCATAACCACTACTATCGTTATATTCTAGGAATATACTATGTCTAATCATATGATAGATAAATTTATGCTTTATCCTTTTAAGATATATCTTAGATTTATATTAAAGTATCTTTAAGATTAACAGGATAAAGGAAAACGCCTACAGTATATAATGTAGGCGTTTCCTTTTAAATTAGTTTTATATTAAATTAGTCTTCTTTTACAGAGAACCATGCACGATGGAATACGGCTGCAATCGCACCACCTACTAAAGGAGCAACGATGAAGAGCCATACGCCGATGGATACCTTCATGAACTCAAAAGGCATGCGTTCCCTCTCTTAAGGGTATTCATGTTACTCTCATTAGTATAAATATTTTCTAAATTATATCAACGACTTTTTTTCGATATAATTTTACAAAATATTATTCTGTATCCCCTAATTATATATCATGACGTTTCTCACACATTAAATTCTATAGAATATGCTATACTGTTATTATATTTTGTAGAAATTACTATTGTATGTGCAGTTATAGAAGTATGTACAGTTATATAGAAGTATATATAGTTATAAGGAGCTATATAGGAGGAACCATGAGTAAAACAGCTTATATTGTACGTCATATTAACTTTGAAAATGCCGGTATTTTAGAGTCCGTCTTAATAGATCGAGGATTTGAGCTAACATACATTGAAGCGCCCCTTGTCAACTTTGAACACTATGATGCGACAGAAGCTGATTTAGTCATCGTCTGTGGAGCCCCTATTGGCGCATATGACGAACAGCTCTACCCATTCTTAACTGATGAAATCAAATTTATTACAGATCGTATAAATAGTAAAAAACCATTACTTGGCATCTGTTTAGGTGCCCAACTCATATCCCGTATTATGGGAGGTCACGTAGGTCCTATGAAGCATGGGAAAAAAGAAATTGGCTTTGGTCCGTTAGAATATACTCCTGAAGGCGCCTCCTCCCCATTGGCATTACTAGGCAATGTACCGGTTCTTCACTGGCATGGCGATGAATTTGAAATCCCTAAAGGTGCTGTGAGACTTGCTAAAACAGAACTATGCAAAAATCAAGCATTCTCCGTAGGCACTCACATTCTAGGCCTTCAATTTCATATGGAGGCTGATCCTGCATTCATTGAAAGTTGGCTTGTGGGCCATTGTGCAGAGCTTTCTAACGCAGGTATCGATATTTCTAGACTCAGAGAAGAGGCTAAGCAGCTACGCCAAGAATTACCAGCTGCAGGAAAAGCAGCATGTATTGCTTGGCTTGAACAAAACCATTTATAAAAGTAAAAACCGCCTTAGTAAAACTAAGGCGGTTTTTACTTGTTTCTTATATATATCCCTTACATATATACACGAAATCATGGATTTCAGGTCCGATAACACATTCCCCAATGTGTCATTTTTTCCACATTTCGTATTGTACATCAAACAAATTGAATAGGCAAGAAGTTTTTCATAAACTTTTCATAAATTATTCTATTTTTTTCAATATAGCTAGTAATCTTAAATAAAACATTGTAGATTCTATCTATATTAAAGCTATATATCGAATAATTTAAACTTTAGATTTTATATGAAAATCCATCGCATAAATGATATTTAAAATTAATATTTTGAATACTAATCAGTAAGATTAAACAATTTTATGCTGCCATGTACCTCGAACAAATCGGAAATAGGAGCAACATAATCGTAAGGACTGGTCAAAGCACAAGGATAACCATGCGCCTAAAAGCCCTAAACCTAATGTAATACACAATAGGTATGTAATGATAGGCCGAATAATAGCTACACTAACAAGGGAATATTTCATAATATAATATGTATCTCCTGCCCCTTTTAGCACCCCAGAGTAAACTTGCTGCAATGCTTGAGGGAATGCAGCAATAGCCATAATCCCCATTAAGGCACCAGCTAACGTAACGACTTCACTTTCACGTGTATATAACTGTACCAATAAATCACCAGGGCCAATAAATATGAGTGCACTTACGAGACCTACTACGAGACCAATACGAGCACCAATTTTACCATACATATTCGCAATATCTGGTCGCTTATGTCCAAGGTTTTGCCCCGTATGAGAGGCCCCTGCAAAGCCAAGTCCCATAGCAAAGTAATAGAATATATCCATCAAATTCATACACACATAGTGTGCTGCTAATGGTACCGCCCCTAAGGACGCAACGATCATTGTGTACGTATACATACCAAATCGTTCAAAGAACTGTTCCCCTAATGAACTACCACCTACGTGGAACATAGTGTGCAAAACGGTTCGTTCAAACTTCCACTTTGAAGGATGTCGCAACGTTAATCCTGTAGTAGTATGTTGTGAAATCGTACGCAGTAATAATATAGCAATAACAGCACTACTAATCATTGTCGAAACACCAGCGCCCATGACACCGAGTTCAGGAAAGAAACCAATACCATAAATCAAGAAGAAGTTCATTATAGTATTTAAAATATTACCTACTACATTGGACTTAAAAATAACCTTGGTATTACCATACCCAATAAGAGCGGCCCCTACAATTTGACTAAAAGATTGGAATATTAGACTAATGACAACAAAACGGCCATACCAGACAGCCGTTTCTATATAGCCGTCTTCGGCACCTGTAAAGCGTAAGATATGCTCTAAATTAAAGAAACATATTGCCAATAAAGGTACATAAATCAAGAAATTCAAGAGTATGGATTGCTTAAGAACGGCATTCATACCATCAACTTCACTTTCACCGTGGCGGCGAGCTATAATAGCCGTTACCGCAATCGATAAGGCACGACAGAATATGAGCATCACCATCTCTGGCTGACCCATAATACCAACTGAGGCAAGTGCGGAGGCACCGAGGGCCCCTACCATGGCTAAATCAATAGCTGTCATAAACTGCAGCATCAAACCTTGTAATGTAGCAGGCCAAGCTATTTTCAAATAATTGCCATACATCTGCTTTGTTGTACCTACAGGACCTAATCGTTCTGTAGCGGGCAACATTGCATCAATGGACAACCATCGTTGTATGCGGTCTAACATAGTAACTCCTATTCATGCAAGATCGTATAAGATTGAGCTATCTATTAGCCCCAATATCTTCTGTATTATATCACAAGAATATATGAAAAGTCATTCATATATTATAATTATATTTAATAATCTATATCAAAATCGCAAAAGAACCTCTTATAGCGTCTGAATATACCCTACCAGGTATTCCAACATATAAGAGGTTCTTTTAATTTTCAGAAAATATTATATCAGTCTATCATACGAAATTAATTATCAATTATCAACCTTTGGATGCCAACAATTGACTAACTGCTGCACGCAAGTCTTCTAAGCCTTGTTTAGTTTCAGCTAGTTCTTGACGTTGACGCTCATTTTCAGCTTCCAACGTATTGAGACGAGCCGCTTGATCTGCGATAACAGTTTTTTGTTCACTATTTTCTTTTTTGAGACTAGATACTTCATCTTGCATTACATACACAGAGCTAAGAGGGCCTGCTTTGTAACGATCAGGAATATTTTTCTTTTCTGGGCTAGAGCCAAATTTGTGGGTTACACCTGCATTGACCATATTGCGGTTTGCACCAAGAGATACACCAACGTTGAACATTGTATCTTCGTTTGTATAGTGTGCAAGACCTAAGGCCGCTGCTGTTTCACCACGATAATTGCCTACGCCAGCCATCACTTGAGTTGGTTCCAATGGATCGTATTGGATTGGTTTCAACGCTGCCATTGCTGCTGCATGAGCACCTACACGTTGTACCTCGCCCGCTACTTGACCAATAGCATCGCCAATTCTTGCATTAGATGCTTTCAACTGACTCACATTTACTGCATCAGTATCATCTGTACCAGGTGCAATGCCTTTAAGTTGGTTATTACCATTATTGAGACCATCCTTAGTCAAGGAAATAGGGCCTGCATTAGGATTATTAGGGTTTGCACTACCAGGTGTAATTGTTATGCCATTACCATCTGTTACAGTCGTGTTACCGGCTGCATCTTTAAATGTAGCAGACTTCATATCCTTGAGTTCTGGATTTACTGCATAACTAATCGTTTTACCTGCTTGGCTAACCATCATATTATTGCCTGCTTTGAAAGTAACTGTTTCATCAGTTTTTACTTTTTCAGCAGTTGCCGTTGGTGTGCTATTAATACCAGAGCCTTCTGTACCAACAGTTGCATTCCAGCCAGCATTTTCAACAGCAGATTTTACTTGATCTTCAGTAGCTGCACGACCAGACGCAATATTATTTGGATTCCAAGTTTTATTAGTCAAACCTGTAACAACACCATCTTTGCCATTTACAGCAACAGGATTATTACCACCAGTAGTAATGATGCCATCTTTACCATCGATACCTACAGTACCAATTGTAGCCTTACCATCCTTACCATCAAGAGCAATCTTATCACCAGCTTTTACAGAACCATTTTTGCCATCGATAGCAACTGCATTGGCACCATCACCAGCTTTAATCGTACCAGTTGTACCATCTACAGTTACTGCCTTAGTTGGATCTGTACCCAATGTAACGGTATCATTTAATTTATTGTCATAAATGATATGTCCATCAGCGGCAGTAGTCTTAGTCAATACAATATTGCCTGTAGTACTACCAGCACTTTCACCACCATTAGCAGTCAATTCTGTTTTAGACGCCTTAGACTTAGCTTCTAATTGACGTACATTGACAGCATCTGTGTCATCTGTACCATCTGCAATCTTAGAAATTTTATTGCTCCCATTATCGAGGCCATCTTTAGTTAAGGATACAGGATCCTTACCAGCTGCAGTAATTGTTACACCATCTTTAGTAAGAGCTGTTTTATTACCATTGCCATCATCGATAACTGTGCTATCTGCTGTGGAAGTATTTGTTTTTGTACCATCAGTAATCTTAGTACCATCAGCTGTTGTTGCGGTAGACTTAGCACCATCTGTTACTGTATTACCAGCTGCAGTAGATGTATTCGTTTGCGTACCAGCAGTTTGTGTAATGGAATCACCATTGATAACAGTTGTGTTATTACCAGTACCGTTGAAGCTTGCAGAGTTCATATTCACAAGGTCTTTATTCAAGGAATATGTGAAGTCACGCTCATTTTGGTTGATTGTGATATTTTCACCAGCAATCATAGTAACCTTTGCGTCTTTACCTACTTTGGCATCTGTTTTAGTACCAGTTTGTTTACCAGATGTAGCAGCATCTTTATCGGCTGTAATTTTCCATGTTTGGTTAGCTGCAGCATCAGCTACTACTTTCAATTGATCCTCGGTAGCAGCACGGCCAGAAACAGCATTACCATCCCAAGTCGTATTAGCGAGACCTGTTACATGGTTATTTGTACCATCTACTGTAACGCCACCGATATTAGCAGTTTTACCTGTAATAGTACCAGTAGTGCCATCTAACGTTACTGCCTTATTACCACCTGTTGTAATTGTATTATTTACACCATCAATAGCTGCACTACCAATAGTAGCCTTACCAGCAGTACCATCAATAACAATGGCATTAGCACCAGTACCAAATGTCAATGTATCATTAAGTTTTACATTGTAAATTGTATGACCATCTGCAGCAGTTGTAGACGTTAATTTTACATTACCAGTTGTTGCGTTAGCCGCTTCATCATCATTAGCAGTAATTTCTGTTTTGGATGCTTTTTTAGCGGCATTAATAGCATCTGCTACATTCTTAGCTGTTGCCACACCATCAGTAGCAGGACCTGTAACAGTGCCATCTGTACCAGCTGTAATAGCCGCTGTTTTTACATCATATTTAACAACGCCTGCATCATCAATAGTAGCAGTTGTTAACGTGCCATCTTTAAAGTTCAAACCATCAGCCAAGGATACTTGTTTTGCAGTACCATCATTTGCTTTGTAAGACAAGTTTGTCTTAGCCGCCACTTTAGTACCATCAATAGTTACCTTGTAGTCCTTAGTTGTGCCATCTGCACTTGGTGTGCCTGTAACAGTCAACGGATTATCCGCATCAGTTGTATCTGTACTTACTGTAACTGCACTGACAGCAGATTTTTTAACCTCTGCTTCTGATACTTTTACAGTCAAGTTCTTACCATCTGCATCTGTTGTTACATATTTACCATCGCCTTTGATACCCAATGTATCATCTTTAAGGTTGACAACACCAGCAGATGTATTCGTATCGCCAGCAAATTTCAAGTTAATTGCATCAGTGCTTGCTTTAGCTGCCTTGTTGATAGCATCCGCTACATTTTTAGCTGTTGCTAAGCCATCATCGCCTGTGACAGATGCTGCACCAGTAGTGGCATTGCTATCGATAGTAGCACGTTTTGTAGACACCTCTACAGTATCGCCATTCATCTTCGTAGAAATGAAATCACCTGTAGCACCTTTTACATTGAACGCTACATCCCCATCTTTTAAAGATTGACTAGATGGTGTACCACTATCTGCACCAAGGGAAACCTTACGGCTCACAGCCGCTGCAGAATCATTAATCTTAGTCTTAGTATCATCATTAATATCAAATGTTACCTTGCCGTCATTATCTACAGTAGCTTTAGTCATTGTGCCATCTACAAAGTCTAAGCCTTTAGATAATTTAACAGATTTAGCATCTGTATCAGCAGCTGTATTAGCACGGTACGTTAACGTTTGGCTTGCAACAGTATCTTTCAACTGTTTTACATTTACCGCATCAGTATCATCTGTACCTTCAGCAACCTCTTTAATTTTGTTGCCACCAGCGTTAATTTCATCAAGAGTAAATTGAACCTCTTTACCTGCTGCAGATTGGAGTACAATACCTTGTGCAGTTTGATAGGAAGTATTTTTATTCTCATCAGTGAAAGTAAGATCACGAGATGTAAGTGCACTATTATTAGGGCCAGCTTGTAAAGATAATAGATCTACGTTAAGCACTGTATTCGCAGTATTAGGTTGATCTTCAGCCACACCATTATTAATTTTTAACCCATCGTGATTAATTTTGGTATAAGCGCCTTCACCAGGAGATGTAAATGTACCACTAGAATTTACCGCATCAAACTTGATAGTTTCACCTAGACCATTTTCAAAGGAAATAGTGTTCATTTTCTTAAGGTCTTTGTTTAATGTGGTAGCAATATTTTTACCGGTTTGTGTAACTGTAATATTGTCATCACCAGCAAAGTCTACAGTATCACCACCGGCTACAGTAGTTGGTGTATCACCATTAGCAGATAGTTTCCATGCTGCACCATCTTTAGCTTGGCTAGCCGCTTTGTTAATAGCATCGGCCACGTTCTTAGCAGTTGCTAAACCATCATCACCGGTAACAGAGGCAGTACCTGCAGCATCACTGTTGATAGTGGAACGTTTTGTAGAAACTTCTACAGTGTCGCCATTCATCTTCGTAGAAATGAAATCACCAGTCGCACCTTTTACATTGAATGCTACATCACCATCTTTTAAGGATTGACTAGATGCTGTACCACTATCTGCACCAAGAGAAATATTACGAGCAACTGCAACGGAAGAGTTATCTACTTTAGTTTTAGTATCTGTATCTAAACCAACAGTAACAGTTTGACCATTTACAGTGGCTGTCACACCATTTGTACCAGCCACATTAAGTTTTTGGTTTTTTAGATCAATAGTACCGTTATTTGTACCATCTGTAATATTTAGGTTTTGAGACAAGTTAGCAACAGCTTGCTTTACATCACCAATATTTGCTGCATTGGAATCAGTTGTACCACCACTAGCAACATTAGTAATTGTTTTGTTACCACCGTTGATACCATCAGTTTTATCAATGGAGATACCACCTACAGTTACTTTATCTGTTGTGATACCAGTACCTGTAATTGCAGTCGTACCATTTGTTAAGCCAGATGTATTCATTACTGTGTTACCAGCAGTAATAGAATCTACTGTAAGATCTTTCTTTGTGGCTACAGTGATTTTCTTTTTATCTGTACCATCTTGAGTGATTAAAATATTATCGCCATTGATAAGATCTACAGTGTCACCGCCTTGAACAGTTGTTTTATCTGTTGTGCTGGAATTTGTTGTAAGATTCCATGCCGCACCGGCTTTAGCTGCATCAGCTGCTTTATTGATAGCATCGGCTACATTTTTAGATGTTGCTAAACCATCATCACCGGTTACAGATGCTGCACCTGTATTAGCATCGCTAGTAATTGCCGCACGTTTAGTGGAAATTTCAACAGTGTTACCATTCATCTTCGTAGATACTAAGTCACCTGTCGCACCTTTCACATTAAATGCTACATCACCATCTTTTAAGGATTGGCTAGATGCTGTGCCGCTATCTGCACCAAGAGAGATGTTACGAGCTACTGCTGTGGACGCATTATCTACTTTAGTTTTGGTAGTTGCATCAAGACCTACTGTAACAGTTTGGCCATTTACAGTTGTAGACACACCATTTGTACCGGAAACAGTAAGTTTTTGATTTTTAAGATTTACAGTACCGTCTGTAGCACCATCAGAAACAGTAAGGTTTTGAGACAAACCATCTACAGCTTTATTGATAGAGTCCGCTACATTTTTAGCAGTCGCTAAACCATCTGTAGGGCTATTTACTTTAGCTTTACCATCAGCATCATTAGTAATCGTTTCAGTGGCAGTAGAAATAGTTACATTCCCATTTGTACCTACCGTAGCTTTTGTAAAAGTACCATCTGTAAAGTTTAAGCCATTTGCTAAGGACACTCTGTTTGCATTGGCACCATTAGCTTTGTATGTTAATTGCGTTTGATTAGCTAGCTTTGTAGTATCGATACCAATAGCATAATCCTTGGAGTTAGTACCTGCTGTTGGTGTAATTGTAATAGGATTATCTGTCGTATTAGCCTTGCTAACAGTTACTGCGCCTACAGCTAAATCTTTTACTTTAGCAGAATCAACAGCTATTTGTACACCTGTAGTAGAAGCCTTAGTAGTAACTAGATCGCCATCACCAGCTACTTTAAAGGTCGCATCACCGTCTTTAAGATACTTAAGACCTGTAGATCCTGTATCACCAGTTAAACCAATACCTTTAGTCGTAGCATTTACCGTACTCTTGTCTAGACCAACAACAAGACTACCATTATTCGTACCCAATAAATCAGTTCTAATACCATTAGCACCGATTACTTTAAGTGGACTTTCACTAAGCTTAACAGTACCCGTTTTAGAATTTGTATCTAGTTTTAATGTAACAGCATCTACAGCATTCTTTACATCTGTAATGTTCGCTGCATTAGTACCTATATTACCACCGCTAGAAACGTTGGTAATTTGTTGACCCCCTGCACTAATAGCATCTGTACCAAACTTGACAGTTCTTGTACCATTTTTTGCAGTTAACCCATCACCAGAAATGGTCACATTTTTAGCACTAGAGGGTAACCCCATTTGTAGTGTTGTATTACTTAATACATTATTGCCTGCTTTAAATGAATCGCCAGCAAATGATCTACCTGTTACAGCACCGTTTGAACCATCTAGAGTAATTTGATTACCACCAGAAGAAACCGTAACAGATCTATTAGCTTTCACAGTATCTACAGTAATCGCCTTATTCAAAGAAGTAGTAATTTTTTTGCCATTACGAGTTACTGTAAGATTATTATCCCCGCCAAAGATTACGGTATCTGATTTATTGATTACTTCAGGAGCTGTAGAAGTATTGTCAGCAGCTAATTTCCAATGATATGCATTGGCAGAAATAGCTTTATTGATAGCATCTGCTACATTTCTAGAATCAGCCATGCCTGCAGCATTTGCAGAAGCTTGACCATTTGTGACATTAATATTTTGTGTTTTACCGGAAATTGTAAGATTTTGACCATTGGCAGCTGTTGTAATATATGTATTATCGCCCTTAAGTCCTAATGTACTATTTGCAATATTCACATTGCCAGTATTTACATTACCAGAGAACGCAAGGTTAACACTCTTTAATTGGGCTACGTTAACTGCATCTGTATCTCTTATACCCGCTGCGAGGCCTGTAAGTTGACGTGTTACAGTACTACCATTACCAATAGAAACAGCACCTGTTGTACTAGTAAGTACATTGCCATTCAAACCAGAATAAACATCTGTACGGTTTGTATTAGGATTATAACCCTTATTAGCAGTACCGCCTGCTACATCAGCAACGGAATCACGACCTAAAGCAACACCACCATCAACACTAGCTCTAGAATCAGGCCCAATAGCAACAGATTTAACTGCACTTGCATTAGATCCAGTACCAATAGCAATAGAATGTTGAGATGTGGAATTAACGCGACTACCTATGGCAATTGATTCTAAACCATTAGCTGTCGTAGCAGAGCCGATTGCAAGAGCTCTATTGCCTGTAGCTTTCGTTGGCGTAGATCCATATGAACCAATGGCAATAGTTCCATCA
>ERZ781273.348-NODE-348-length-20114-cov-3.266613_pt1 | contig 20114 bp, 16 predicted proteins | sample MGYA00375851_ERZ781273 | MGnify/ENA primary metagenome ERZ781273 (study PRJEB29790, sample SAMN03653692) | human gut metagenome | host: Homo sapiens | place: USA: Dallas, Texas | collected 2013-07-09 | study: EMG produced TPA metagenomics assembly of the Gut... | reverse complement strand
TTCTTTGACTGTTTCTGTCTCATTCTTCGCCTCCTGTCTGTTATGGCAGAAAGCAGCTTCTCTGCCTTCTGCATTTGTAAGCACTGCAGAAGACAAGCTTTTTCAAGATCTTCTGCTTTATCATATGGGGATTATAAGCATAGACCTTTCTAAATGATTCCAAGACAGAACCGGACGGGCCATAAGCCCATAGAAATATAAGAAATGTAGTATGCTTTTTTTCAGTTTAGCACAAGAATACAGACAGTGCAAGCAGAATGTTCTCTTTCCATTCCAGTGTATAAGCCAGAATGTTCTCTTTTCATCCCAGTGAAATTGGAGTCCTGAAACTTCATCATCTCCTCTCTCAGTGCCTCCTTCCGTGAAATATTCTCTGATACAGGAATCCGGCTCCGCAGCCCAGCCAGCCGCCCAGGGTATTATTGAAAAAATCATCCAGCTCGCTGAACCCGGTTCCCGTTATATACTGAATAACTTCTACCAGCACAGAAAGAAAAAAACACAAAATAACAATTTGAAAGGTTTTCCAGGGTCTGTCTGAAACCGTTTGCCAGAGCAGAAATCCCAGAGGCACAAACAGAAGAATATTTCCCACAATAAAATACCAATACCTCCAGTTTCCTGTAGCAAGAGCCGCCTTCAACGTCCAGAAAAGCTCCAGAGAAAATTCTGGTTTCTGACCGCCGCTCCTTCCCAGAACTGTTGCACATAAAATAGTAAATATATAGAACCAGAGAATTCCTTTCCACAAAAAGATCCCCGGTCTGTAACCCTCATTTCTTCTCAGGTATTTTCCCGCTTTGCTTCCTGAGTAAATATCGTTTTGCCTTCCTGCGCATGGATACACAAAAAGGGCCTTTCGTCTCCGAAAAGCCCCAATTTCCAGGATCACAGCGCCCAGAAGGCAGATGACAGCCACAGCCCCCATCAGGCGGTAATCCACACCCAGGTATGGGTTCCAGTCATCCCATGTCATCTGCATTCCTCCTGCCATTGTCCAATATCCTTTCTGTTCTTTCCTGCTCCTTTACCGTACCACCTTTGCAATATCTACCAGAGTCAGCTCTCTTGCCCTGTTTTCCAAACTGGTTGCCAGAGCAGCAGCCGTATCCAGACTGGTCAGTACATGTACGCCCGTCTCAATGGCATTACGCCGGATAATAAAGCCATCCCTGCTTCTGTCCGCTCCCTGATGAGGAATATCGATGATCAGATCAATCTCATGCCCCAGAATCAGATCCAGAATATTGGGAGATTCCTGCTCCAGCTTCTGCACAGTAAGAGCTTTGATTCCATGATCATTTAAAGCCTTGGAGGTACCACGGGTGGCAAAAATCCGGTAGCCCACATTCTGGAAACGGCGGGCAATCTCTACCACATCCTCTTTTTCCGAATCCCGCACCGTAATAATCATATTTTTATGCTTAGGCAGCTTAATTCCTGCACCTTCAAATGCCTTATAAAGAGCCTCGTTAAAGGTTTTGGCAATTCCCAGACACTCACCGGTAGACTTCATTTCTGGTCCCAGGCTGATATCTGCTCCGCGGATTTTCTCAAAAGAGAATACCGGCATTTTGATTGCGATATACTCTGCCTTCTTCTGCAGCCCCGGCGTGTAGCCCAGCTCCCGCAGACTATGTCCGCAGATGACCTGCGTAGCCAGAGGCACAATGGGGATTCCCGTAACCTTGCTGATATAGGGAACGGTTCTGGAGGAACGGGGATTTACCTCGATGATATAAACCTCTTCTCCTGCTACAATAAACTGAATATTGATCATTCCCTTTACATGAAGAGCCCGTGCCAGCTTTTCTGTATAATCCACCAGCTTTGCTTCCACCTCAGGGGTAATGCTGGGGGCCGGATATACGGAAATACTGTCTCCAGAGTGTACTCCTGTCCGCTCAATGTGCTCCATAATACCAGGAATCAGAATGTCCTGACCGTCGCAGACAGCATCCACTTCAATCTCTTTTCCTATAATATACTTATCTACCAGAATCGGATGATCCTGGGCAATCATATTAATAATACCAATAAACTCATCAATATCATGGTCATTGATGCAGATCTGCATACCCTGTCCGCCCAGCACATAGGAGGGACGCACCAGAACCGGATATCCCAGCTCATTCGCTGCCTTCTTGGCCTCTTCTGCAGTAAATACCGTCTGTCCTGCCGGTCTCGGAATCTGGCACTGCTCCAGAATCTGATCAAACAGTTCTCTGTCCTCTGCCGCATCTACATCCTCTGCCGCTGTTCCCAGAATCGGCACGCCCATTTTCATCAGCGCTTCTGTCAGCTTAATGGCTGTCTGACCTCCAAACTGAACAACAGCGCCATCCGGCTTCTCAATATCAACGATGCTCTCCACATCCTCTGCTGTCAGCGGCTCAAAATATAGCTTATCTGCAATATCAAAATCCGTACTTACCGTCTCCGGGTTATTATTTACAATAATGGTCTCATAGCCTTCTTTTTTAAAGGCCCAGGTACTGTGTACAGAACAGAAGTCAAATTCGATTCCCTGGCCGATCCGGATAGGACCGGAACCGAGCACCAGAACCTTTTTCTTTCTGTTTTCTGACTCATCCGGCTCCACCTCGCTGATTCCGTCAAAGCAGGAATAATAATAAGGAGTTTCTGCTGCAAATTCAGCCGCGCAGGTATCTACCATTTTGTAGGCCGCCCGAATCTGATTTTCATGACGCATTGTCTTGATCTCTGCCTCAGTTTTTCCGGTAAGGCGGGCAATCACATTGTCCGGGAATTCCATCCGCTTCGCTTCCTTTAACAGCTCCGGAGTCAGCGGGCCCTTCTCTAAGGCCTGCTCCATCTCTACCAGAATCGCCAGCTTGTCGATAAACCAGAAATCAATCTTGGTAATGCTGTGAATGATCTCATAAGCCATTCCCCGGCGCAGTGCCTCTGCAATCACCCAGATTCTTCGGTCATCCACCTTTCCTAACTGCATCAGAAGCGCATCGTTGTCCAGATGGCTGAAATCATAGGATTTCAGACAGTCTACATGCTGCTCCAGGGAACGAATGGCTTTCATCAGAGCACCTTCAAAATTGGTACAGATGCTCATAACCTCTCCGGTTGCCTTCATCTGAGTTCCCAGAGTACGTTTTGCGCTGATAAATTTATCAAAGGGCAGACGGGGCATTTTTACCACACAGTAGTCCAGCATAGGCTCAAAGCTGGCATAGGTCTTTTTTGTAACAGCGTTCTTAATCTCATCCAGAGTATAGCCCAGAGCAATCTTTGCAGCAACCTTGGCAATAGGATACCCAGTCGCCTTCGATGCCAGTGCAGAGGAACGGCTGACACGGGGATTTACTTCAATTACACAGTATTCAAAGCTGTTGGGATTTAAGGCATACTGAACATTGCACCCTCCGGTGATTCCCAGCTCTGTAATAATATTTAAGGCAGAGCTACGCAGCATCTGGTATTCCTTATCCCCCAGAGTCTGAGAGGGAGCCACAACAATACTGTCACCTGTATGAACGCCTACGGGATCGATATTTTCCATATTACATACCGTAATCACGTTTCCGGCGCCGTCACGCATTACCTCATATTCAATTTCCTTCCATCCGGCAATGCAGCGTTCAACCAGAACCTGTCCCACACGAGAAAGGCGAAGACCGTTTTCCAGAATTTCCCGGCAGGTTTCCCGATCCTCGGCAATTCCGCCGCCGCTGCCGCCCAGGGTGTAGGCGGGACGAAGAACCACCGGATACCCGATTTCTTCTGCAATCCGCAGACCGTCCTCTACATTTTCTACAATATCTGAGGGCGCAACCGGTTCCCCGATTTTCTCCATGGTTTCCTTAAACATTTCCCGATCCTCTGCCTTTTTAATGGTCAGAGCCGTGGTTCCAATCAGTCGCACATGATTTTTCTCTAAAAATCCGGCCTCCTCCAGCTCCATAGCCAGATTCAGTCCAGCCTGGCCGCCCAGAGTGGGAAGAATGCTGTCCGGGCGCTCCTTTTTGATCAGCTGCTCTACTACTTCTACTGTCAGAGGCTCAATGTACACCCGATCGGCAATATCCTTGTCCGTCATAATGGTTGCCGGATTGGAGTTTAAAAGAACAACCTCAATGCCTTCCTCTTTTAAGGAACGGCAGGCCTGGGTGCCTGCATAGTCAAATTCAGCTGCCTGGCCAATGATAATCGGGCCGGAGCCAAGTACCAGAACTTTTTTAATATCAGGATTCTTCGGCATTATTCATTCCCTCCCATCATCTTCATAAACCGGTCAAACAGATATCCAGAGTCCAATGGTCCGGGGCATGCCTCCGGATGATACTGAACGGTAAAAATATTTTTTCCTGTGTACTTCAGTCCCTCATTGGTTTTGTCATTTACATTGACAAATGCGGGAACTGCCACGGACGGATCCAGGCTTTCCGGATCTACCGCATAGCCGTGGTTCTGAGAAGAAATGTATACTCGTCCGGTTTCCAGATCCTTAACCGGATGATTTCCTCCCCTGTGTCCATATTTCAGTTTGAAGGTGTCTGCTCCTGTTGCCAGCGCCATCAGCTGATGACCAAGACAGATCGCAAAAATCGGTGTATCGGACTCATACAGCTTCCGGATTTCCCGGATAATCTCTGTATTTTCCTTGGGATCTCCCGGTCCATTTGACAGCATAATGCCATCGGGACAGGATGTCAGAATCTCTTCTGCCGGTGTATCACAGGGATAAACCGTTACCTCGCAGCCACGCTCAACCAGAGAGCGGGCAATATTTTTCTTTGCTCCCAGGTCCAGAAGCGCAACCCGGCGTACAGGCTCCTGCAGCTTGCTGTCTTCTGGCTCCAGCACATATTTCTCTTTACAGGAGGTTGCCTTTACAACGCCCTTTACAGAATATGCCTTAATACGGCTGATTGGCTCTTCCAGATCCTCATACTCTCTGGTCGTAATCATACCGTTCATGGTTCCCTTTTCTCTTAATATTTTAGTGAGCGCTCTTGTATCTATTCCGCTGATGCCGGGAATATCATTTTTCTCAAGAAAATTCTGGATAGTATCCTCACACCGGAAATTGCTGGGGAGTCTGGATAATTCACGTACAATAAAACCGTCAGGCCACGGCCGGGCGGATTCCATATCATCATAACAAATGCCATAATTGCCAATCAAGGGATAGGTCATTACAACTGCCTGACCTGCGTAGGATGGGTCAGTCAATACCTCCAGATAACCGGTCATAGATGTGTTAAACACAATCTCGCTGACTGCCTCTCTGGCTGAACCAATGCTGGTTCCTGTAAAAACAGTTCCGTCTTCCAGAATAAGAAATGCTTTCATATGTTGGTACCTTTCCTTTCTGTTCCAGGTTGCGTAGAATATATGTTCTTTTGGGCTGTCTGACTTGTGCCCAAATTGATAAGATTATACATGATTTTATTTGCATTTTCAAGCCATTGTTAAGAAAAAATATATCCATACATTTTTCTTAACCTTTACCGATATACTTTAGAAACAGATTGTGTGAGGATCTTATGAAAATAAATTCCTTTTGGAGAAAGGATATGACGGCAGCCGAAGCTCGAACCGGCCGTGGTTTTCTCCAGGTCAATGTTGTAAACATCGAAAACAATTTTCCTGTTCAAAATGCCAAAATCTCTGTTTCCAGAACTGACGCTCCCCTAAGGCCTCTGGAACAGGCAGATACCGATCGTTCCGGGCAGACACCGGAAATTTCTCTGGAAGCGCCCCCTGTGGAATACAGCCTGGATCCGGAATCCGGTATCCGCCCTTATGCAGAATATAATCTGGAAATTACAGCCCCCGGTTTTAAAACCGTCCGGATTGACGGAACTGAGATTCTGGCAGATTCCGTTGCCATTCAGCCCGTTCGGATGGAGCCGGAAACCGATCCTGCTGCAGTAAAGCCTGTCGTGATTCCAGATCACACCCTTTACGGCTCCTATCCTCCGAAAATTGCAGAGCCGGAAATTCAGCCTGTAGGAGAATCTGGAGAAATTGTTTTAAGCCGTGTTGTAGTTCCCCAGACCATTGTAGTTCATGACGGTGTTCCCACAGATACCTCTGCATCTGATTATTACGTGCCGTACAGAGACTATATTAAAAATGTAGCTTCCAGTGAAATCTACGCCACCTGGCCTCAGGCGACCATTACTGCCAATGTACTGGCTATTATGAGCTTTACCCTGAACCGGGTTTTCACTGAGCATTACCGAAACAGGGGCTATGATTTTACCATTACCTCCTCCACTGCCTTTGATCACAAATGGATTCCCGGAAGAAATATTTATGAGAGCATTTCTGTTATTGTAGATGAAATCTTTGACAACTATCTTTCCCGTCCAGATGTGCGCCAGCCTATTCTGACCCAGTACTGCGATGGGCGCCAGGTTCAGTGTCTGGAACGCGGCTGGATGACCCAGTGGGGCTCCTGCAGCCTTGGCGAGCAGGGCTACAGTCCCATCAGTATTCTCCGCCATTTCTATGGAGACGATATGTACGTCAATACCGCCGAGGAAATCTCCGGAATTCCAGCCTCCTGGCCTGGCTATGATCTGACCTACGGATCCTCCGGACAGAAGGTAATGCAGGTTCAGGAGCAGCTTGCTGCAATTTCTACTGTTTATACTGCTATCCCCCGCATCACTCCAGACGGCATTTATGGCCCTGCTACTGCAGCAGCAGTCCGGCAGTTCCAGTCTGTATTTGGCCTTCCTCAGACAGGAGTTATCGATTTTTCCACCTGGTATAAAATATCCCACATCTACGTGGCTGTCTCCGGTATCGGAGAACTATATGGCTGATAACAATTCCTGACTGAAAGAATTATTTTGACTTTTGTAATAAAACTTACCTATTTCTTTAAGGGAAAAGAAATACAGTTATTTTCCATTTCTGGTATGATCTAGATATAAAAAGCAGCAATGAAAAAAGCTGCAATGCCGATTAGGCGAAGGGAGGATAACAATGATTACAAACAGAAAAAAATGGATTCTTACAGCAGGCCTTACTGCCGCCGTTCTGGGTTCTGCCTTGGCTGCCTCCGGATGCGGCGCTGGAACACAGACTGCAGTTCCCTTTCCGGAAACCATCCAGGTTCAAAATGCAGATAATTCGAATACGATTACCGTTACTGGCACAGAGGAGGTCAAAATCACTCCTGATATGGCCCGGATCACCTACTCAATTTATACAAGAGCAGCTACTGCTTCTGCCTGTCAGGAAGCCAACAGCCTGGATCTGAACAAGGCCATTGAAACCCTGAAAGGACTTGGGGTGGAAGAAACCTCTATTAAAACCACCGCCTATGGACTTCAGCCTATTCACAACTGGAATTCTGACAACCGGGAGATCACTGGATACGAGATGACCACCTCTCTTACGGTTTCTGATATTCCTGTGGATCAGGCAGGCGCCATCATTTCTCAGTCTGTGGAAGCTGGAGTTAATGGAATTGAATCGGTTGACTATTTCTCAAGCAATTACGATGCTGCTTATCAGGAAGCTCTGGAAAAGGCGGTCGCTGCCGCCCAGACAAAGGCAGAAACCATTGCCCAGGCAGGAGGAAGAACCTTATCTGGTATTCTTCACGTTGAGGAACAGGGCTACAATCCTGCTGCCCGGTATTCCAATTCCGATACATTGACATACGGAGCAGGCGCTAAAATGGAATCTGCTGCCGATATGGCTGTTATGCCAGGACAGCTTAGCGTCAAGGCCACCGTCACTGTAGATTTTGGAATGAATCCTTAAGCTTTTGATCCACCAGGGCTGGTTCAAAGACCAGCCCTGATGTTGTTTCTTCTATATCCATCATTCCCTTGTTTCCGCAAATTTCCGGATATTCGATGCATTTACAAATTTTTCAATTTTCCCGTCCTTTACAACTACCAGCGTTGGCGCCTGCATCACGCCGAATTTCATGGTAATGTCAGGATTTTCTTCCGCATCAACTGTCTGATAAGGCACATTCCGCAGAAATTCCTTCGCCATTTTACAGTTGGGACATGTTTTTGTTGTAAACAGGTATGCGATCTGCTCCTGCCCGTTTTCTCCTGTGTATTCAAAACCGTTTTCCAATTTGCTTTGTCTCACTGCTTCCTTTACCCGTTCTGAGGCTTCCGGATTCTTCCGCAGCACAGAATGAGCTACATCGTAGGTCGTGCGATTCTTGTACTCCTGAGTTTTTCCTTCATTCCAGTTCTTCACCGGTCGGTAATATCCTGTAATCCTGCTGTACACCTCAGCCTCTCTGCCGCAGATGGGACAGGTCTTGTGCTCCCCAATCAGATAACCATGCTCCTGACAGATGGAATAGGTTGGTGAAATGGTGTAATATGGCAGCTTGTAGTTCTCCGCAATCGTTCGTACCAGGCGAGCCGCTGCCTTCCAGTCAGGAAGCTTCTCTCCCAAAAAAGCGTGGAACACGGTTCCTGAAGTATAAAGAGTCTGCAGCTCATCCTGAATATCAAGAGCCTCAAAAATATCAGCCGTACAATCCACAGGCAGATGAGAGCTGTTGGTATAATAAGGCGTATCCCCCTTGCAGCCTGCAGTCCGGATATCGGGATAACGCTGTACATCGTGCTTGGCAAGGCGGTAGGTAGTGGACTCTGCCGGAGTTGCTTCCAGATTGTACAAATCACCGTATTCTTCCTGGTAAATCACCAATCGTTCCCGCATATGGTTCAGCACATCTTTCGTGAAGATCTGGGTCTTCGGATCTGTCATATCTCGTCCCAGCCAGCTGGCATTAAGCCCCACCTCATTCATTCCAATCAGTCCAATGGTGGAAAAATGACTGTCAAAGGAACCAAGATACCGTCTTGTATAAGGATAAAGACCTCCCTGTAACAGCTTGGTAATTACCTCACGCTTTACCTTCAGAGAGCGGGCTGCAATGTCCATCATGTGATCCAGCCGCTCGTAAAAATCCTCTTCATTTTTTGCAAGATAAGCAATCCTGGGCATATTGATGGTCACAACACCTACGGAGCCGGTACTCTCTCCAGAACCAAAGAAGCCTCCTGTTTTTCTTCGAAGCTCACGCAGATCCAGCCTCAGACGGCAGCACATGCTGCGCACATCGCTGGGCTGCATATCGCTGTTAATATAATTGGAAAAATACGGAGTGCCGTACTTGGCTGTCATCTCAAACAGCAGCCGGTTATTTTCCGTATCCGACCAGTCGAAATCTCTGGTAATAGAATAGGTAGGAATGGGATACTGGAATCCCCGTCCGTTGGCATCTCCCTCTATCATCGTTTCAATAAAGGCGCGGTTAACCATATCCATTTCCCGCTTACAGTCTTTGTATTTGAAATCCATCTCTTTGCCGCCGACAATCGCAGGAAGCTCTGCCATATCATCCGGAACAGTCCAGTCCAGAGTAATGTTGGAAAACGGCGCCTGGGTTCCCCAGCGGCTGGGCGTGTTCACTCCATAAATAAAGGACTCAATGCACTTTTTCACTTCCCGATAGGACAGATTATCTGCCTTGACAAAGGGAGCCAGGTAGGTATCAAACGAGGAAAATGCCTGGGCGCCGGCCCATTCATTCTGCATAATTCCCAGAAAGTTTACCATCTGATTGCAGAGAACAGACAAATGCTTCGCCGGAGAAGAGGTAATCTTTCCGGGAATCCCGCCAAGTCCTTCCAGTAAAAGCTGCTTTAAAGACCATCCGGCGCAGTAGCCGGTCAGCATCGACAAATCGTGAATGTGAATGTCCGCATTCCTATGAGCCTGGGCAATCTCCTGATCATAGATCTCTGAAAGCCAGTAATTGGCTGTAATGGCCCCGGAATTACTTAAAATCAGACCGCCTACGGAATAGGTTACGGTTGAATTCTCTTTTACCCGCCAGTCCTCTACCTTTACATAGCTGTTTACTACATCCTTATAATCCAGGATGGTATTTTTCATGTTGCGGATTTTCTCCCGCTGCTTCCGGTAAAGGATATAAGCCTTGGCGACATCCGTGTAGCCGGTCTGCTCCAGCACATGCTCCACACTGTCCTGAATCTGTTCTACAGAAATATTGCCATTCTCCAGTTTACTCTGGAAATCAGAGGTAACGCGAAGAGAAAGAAGCTCTAAAATCTCGTTGTTGTACTCCTTTCCCGTTGCCCGAAAAGCCTTCTTAATTGCTTCTGTTATCTTATTCAGGGAAAATTCTGCTATTTCTCCGTCACGTTTTACCACACTGATCATATAAAAACCCCCTTCTTGCCTTCAAACCCTATCCGGTTTCTGACGGCGCTATGGGATTATTATAGCAAATCACAAAATAAAACACAATATTTTGTTTTCTCGTCAAAATAAAAACATAGATATTGTGTTTTATGATATTTTCTAATAAATATATTATGACTGGAAAAAATCTTATTTTTCCATGACTGCTGCAAAAAATTCTGCGGGAACATACGCTTTTACATAGATTCCATCTCCCTGATACTCCTCGGAAATCAGCTCTCCATATTTTCTTATGGTCTGAATCTTTCCTGCTTCACTGTACGAAAACAGGCGTTCCAGATATATTTTCTGACTTCTCAAAACTTTTTCCAGGGTACTTATAAGCTGGTCTAATCCTTCTCCTGTTTTTGCAGAAATCTGAATCTGATAATCTGACTGGAGATCTCTGGGATATTCCCCATCTGTTTTTTTGTCAATCTTGTTAAATACAGTGATAATGGTTTTATCCTCCACCTTCAGCTCCCGTAAGGTTTCATAAACCACATGCATCTGCATATCCATATTGGGATTGGAGCAGTCCACTACATGGAGAATCATATCACTGTAACGCGCCTCCTCCAGAGTACTTTTAAATGCTTCAATCAGGTGATGCGGCAGCTTCCGGATAAAACCTACCGTATCAGTCAGCAAAATCTGCTGCCCGCTCTCTAGCTCCAGTCCCCTGGTCGTCGGATCCAGGGTGGCAAACAGCTTGTCCTCAGCCAGAATTCCCGCATCCGTAAGCTTGTTCAACAAGGTTGATTTTCCTGCATTGGTATAGCCTACAATAGCTGCCACAGGCGTGTGCTGCTTTTCTCTCTGTCTGCGGATCACGTCACGGTGACGCTTCACTATTTCCAGCTCCGATTTCAGCTGGCTAATCCGCTCATGAATCAGACGGCGGTCCATCTCCAGCTTTTTCTCACCTGGTCCTCTTGTACCGATTCCGCCGCCCAGACGGGAAAGGGAGCTCCGCAGTCCTACCAGACGAGCTGCCCTGTATTTCAGCTGTGCCAGTTCAACCTGAATCTTTCCCTCGCTGGTAGTTGCACGGGAGGCAAAGATATCAAGAATCACCATGGTTCGATCCATCACCTTTGTATCCAGAGCATCCTCCAGGTTTCTCATCTGAGCCGGGGACAGCTCATCGTCACAGACAACGCCTGTAGCTCCCAGTTCCCAGATCAGCTCCTTTACCTCTTCTATCTTTCCTTTTCCCAGATAGGTTCCAGGATGAATCCGCTCTCGATTCTGGATCACTTTTCCTACCGTAAAAGCTCCTGCCGTTTTTACCAGCTCCTCCAGCTCATCTAAGGATGCAGCTGTGTCCTCCTCCTCATTTACACTGACGGCAATCAGGATCACCCGCTCCTCAGCTTCTTTGATCTCAAATAAATCTGCCATTCTATCTCCTTATTCGCTTTACTGACGGGACTTTAAAAAGATAATTTCCCGCTCTGCAGCCTCGTCAGCCCCGTATTTTTCCCGATAGGCCTCAAACAGCTCCAGGGCTGCTGCAAAATCCCCCTGCTTTTCCCGAATCACTGCTTCATTAAAATCCAGATTTCTGGCAGCCGACTGGTCTGGAAGACTTCTTCCCTGAGCGATGGTCTGCATAGCCTCCTCATACTGTCCTGCCTCGATCTGTGCAGCCGCCATCCGGCTGTAAATCTGGCTCTGAAGAACCCCAAGAGTCAAGGCCTGATCCCATTCTCCTGCTTCTGCCAGACAAAGAGCCGCCCCCTGTCTGGCCATTTCATTCTCTGAATCTGCATTTAATATAATCTGATAAGTAGCAAGAGCTGCTGCAAAATCCCCCTGCTTATATTCTGCCTCTGCCCGGTTAAACAATACGTCCTCTTCAAAATTGCCAATTCGTTTTCCAGAGCCTTCCAGGGCCTGATCAAAGACTGTAATTGCTGTCTCGTAATCGCCGACGTTCATAGCCATTACCCCTTGTTCCGCCAGCTCCCTCTTCTTACTGCCTGCCTTCCAGCGAACCAGACCAAATCCTGCGCCTCCTGCCGCCAGAGCAAGGATCAAAAATCCTGCGCCCCAAAAAGCCCTTCTCTGCCTCTTTTTCTTCCGGCGGACAGCTTCCGCACGAGCTCTGTTTTTTCCATACTCCTGCTGTTCTTTCGCAGGATGAAATCTGGGACGCTCTCCTGCTGCCGGCCGGGACTGCCTTCCTGAAACGGCTGTACCGGTTCTGCCTGCAGCTCTTCCTGATGACATGCTTCCCTCTGCCCTGCTTTGGGATGTCTGATTTCTTCCAGACGTCTGCCCCCCTCTGCCTGACCGGGATACCCCCGACGACTGCACGGGCTGTGTCTGCCGCACTGGCCGAGATAAAGCTCCCTGCTGCGGCGGCTGCACGCGGCGGGAATCCTCCCGCTCTGCCGCCGTACTTCTCCCCCCGGTTCGAAGGATTCTCACAGTAGAACCCGGTGCGCTCTCTGCAGCCGCTCTCTGCTGTTCCAGCTGCTCGTACTGAATCTCTCCCCGAAACCTGGGACGGGAAGCAGCTGCCTGCTTTCTTACATCTGTTTCTTTTTCTTTCTTATCCACAGCCTCACTACTTTCTGCCGGTGCTTCCAATTCCGCCCCGGTCTTCATTTTCCAGACTTTCGACCTCTTCAAACCGGATTGCCGGCTGATGCTCCATAATACGGAACTGGCAGATTCGATCCCCGGTCATAATTTTTGTATCTCTTAAAGCATAGGCAGGGAAAAACCACTGATCATTATCTCCACAGTAGGTTTCATCTACTACACCCATGTGATTTGTCTGAATTACACCGAAATTCTTATAGGTGCTGCTTCTGGGAACAATGTGGGCCTCATAGCCCTTTGGCAGCTCCATGGCAACACCAAGAGGAATCAGCCGGAACTCTCCAGCCTTCAGTTCCACATCCTCTGCCGCCCGCAGATCAATCCAGTCGGACTTTCCTCCAATATAAGTAAGCTTTTCTATTTTATCTGTTAAATATTTGATTTTAATATCAGGCATCTTCTTCCTTATCCTCCCTTAAAATTTCCTGGTTTTCTGCTTCCTCATCCCCCTCAGCCATGTCCTGAGGTCTTTCCTCCGCGTCCTGAGTTTCTTCTTCCATGGCCCGTTCCACTGCTTCCTCCAGATCCAGAGCATCATCCTCGTTCCCGTTTTCCAGTGCGCCCATTTCATTCAGCTTCATCTGAAGTTCTTCCTCTACCTCCTGACGGATCTCCTCCTCCTGTTCCGGATTCATTGTAGGAAGATCCGTTGTAGAACCTACGCCAAACCGGCGCAGGAATTCTTCTGTTGTTGCAAACAGAGCCGGCCGGCCGGGGGCGTCCAGCCTTCCCGCCTCGTATACAAGACCATACTCTACCAGTCGGTTTACAGCATGATCGGAGGATACGCCTCTGATTTTTGAAATTTCCATTTTTGTCACCGGCTGCTTGTAGGCGATAATAGAAAGAGTCTCCAGAACCACATCCGTCAGCACATGCTTTTTGGGAGCGGAAGCCACGCGAATCAGATTCTCATAATATTCTGCTCTGGTACACATCTGATAGGCATTCTCCAGTTCGATAATCTGCATCCCTCTGTTTTCCTTCTGATACCGTTTTTGAAGGCTTGTCACAACCCGGCGGGCCACATTCTCACTTTGATCAATAGCCGCTGCCAGCTGCCGAAGTTCTACGGAATTTCCCATTGTAAACAGCACAGCCTCCACAATCGCTTCCCAGTCACTTTCTGGATATATTCCATCCGGATTTTTCTCGTCCGTGATATTCTGACAGCCTGGAATATCCAACACCAGCTGTCCTTCTCTGGTATCCAGTGCCTCCAGCGCTTCCAGCTCCTCATGGCGTGCCTCTACAGCAGCCAGATCAAATTCCTCGTCGTCATCGTCGTACAGACTTCCCATATTTTCTATCCTTCCAGATCCCCTAAATCTTCCAGCAAAAGTTCTGTTTCTTCGCCCTCTGCTTCCTGAATCTCTATGTACATATCATCAAATGCATGCTCCTGGGTCAGATGAATCTTTCCAATCTTCATCAGCTCCAGAATAGCCAGAAAGGTCACAACCACCTCCAGCTTGTCAGACTGCCGCTCCAGCAGCTGACGAAAGCTGAAATTTCTGTGCTTTCTTGCATAAGCCATCACATCCAGAATCCGTGTTTCCAGACTGACCGGCTCTTTTTTGATAGTTCCAAACTTGCTGCGGATGGGATCCACCTTATCCTGCTGCCGCTTCATAACAGACTGGAAAATCCGCTGCAGCTTTGCCAGAGTCAGCCCGTCCAACAGCTCATCCAGATCTACCGGCGTCTCATACTTTGCCACCTCTTTTGGAACCGTAGGCTTTTTAAAAAGCAGTCCACCGGCATTCTCCTCCATATCGAGAAGCTCCTGAGCCATTATTTTATACTGCTTATACTCCAGAAGACGGGAAACCAGCTCTGCCCGGGGATCTTCTTCGCCCTCTTCCTCAACCGTCTCTACAGGAAGCAGCATCCGGGATTTAATATCCAGAAGCGTTGCCGCCATAACCAGGAAATCACTGACCAGATTCAGATCCTCTTTTTCCATCTGATTCACATAATCAAGATACTGCTGTGTAATCTCCATAATCGGAATATCATAAATATCTATTTTATTTTTATCAATTAAATGAAGAAGAAGATCCAAAGGACCTTCAAACTTCTCCAGTTTATAAGATATTGCCATTCCAATCCGCCCTTTGCCTTTTGTCACGTATGTATCAGTATAACAAAAAACCCCCGCTCTGTAAATATCGAACAGGGGTATCTATCCTATGGCAGCGGCCTGCTATGATTTTGGCTCCAGCCTTATTACCGCCAGCTGCGGTCTGTTTCCTATACGGATATTAATAGAATGGGTTCCAAGCCCGCGGCTGACAAGCATCCACCGACCGTTTTGCTCAAACACGCCTCCGCAGAAGGGATGGAAAAACTGATACTGAGGAGTCATGACTCCCCCCAGTCCGGGAAGGCGGATGGTTCCGCCGTGAAAATGGCCTGCCAGAGACAAATCCGCTCCCCAACCTGCATACGCATCAAAAAAGAGAGGGGAATGAGCCAGAAGAATCTGAAACCTTTCAGACTCTGCCTTTCCCAGCCGTCTGGTAAGATAAGACGGCACCATAGAATCCGGATGAAAATCCTGATAATACTTCCAGGCTATGTCCACTCCACTGACTGCTATATCGTCCCGCCACTGTACCGTTTTGTTCTGTAAATAATTCACCTGATATTCTTCCAGCAGCTTCCGAAATTCATCATACATGGACCCGTAAACTCCCCGATCCCGCTGCATCCTCTGCTCATGATTTCCATTTGCATAAAAAACCGGGCAAGAAAGGCGGGAAATTCCCTGAAGGAGCTCCTTTGTCCTGGAAAGATCCGCACGCCCCGGCTTTGTAACCATCGTATCGCCGCCAATCAAAACCGCATCCGGATGGATTCTTTTTATCTCCTTCAGCAGCTTCTCATTCTTTTCTCCAAATGTATTGTCGTGAAGATCCGATAAAAACACCAGAACAACCGGCTCTTTAATTTTCGAGGAAGAAAAAACCAACTCCTCTGTCACAAAATGCCCCCGCTCATATTTGCTCCATGCCAGCCCTGCCGCAGCAGCTCCGGCGGCTGCACATAAAGATAACTCTATATTTCCTGCCCTCATATCCTTATCCTGCTCTTTCTGCTTCCAGCATTTCCTTTACCTCCAGAAGGGAACTGCAAACCCGGTATACCCGCTTTTTCAATTCCTCCTCTGGCTGGGTCAGATCCGGAACCATAACGGTGACAAACCCTCCCCGAAGCCCTGCTTCCACTCCATTTAAGCTGTCCTCCAGAACCAGACAATCCTCCGGCTTTTCTCCCAGAAGCTCTGCAGCCTTCCAGAAAATCTCCGGATTCGGTTTTGCATGGCTGACCATATCTCCAGTAACCAGGTGACAAAAATATCTGCGGATTCCTGTTTTTTCCAGATTTCTCTCCGTATATTCCATTCTGCTGGCAGATGCCAGAGCCGCCGGAATCTTCTGCGCCTCCAGATACTCCAAAAGCTCATAAAGTCCCGGCTTTACTGGAATTCCGTCCCTCTCCAAAAGTGCCTCAAAAATCTCCTGTTTTTTTCCTCGAAATGCCATAAAATCCACAGAGTCTCCAAATACCTCTTCAAATCTTATGCGGGCATCCTGGTGATTCATTCCGCGAATAGTCTTCAAAAAACTTTCTTCCAGATGGATTCCCCATTCTTTTTCCGCCTGATGCCAGGCAATTCCTGAGATTCGCTCTGTGTCAAACATCAGACCATCCTGATCAAAAATCACTGCCTTTATCATTTGTCTCTCCTCGCTATCGTTTTTTCTACTGAATATAGGGAGCCAGCTCCATGCGAACAAAATATCCCTGCTCATGGTGGCAAACCGGACAGTGACTCGGCGCCATGGTTCCCCGATGAATATGACCGCAGTTCAGACACATCCAGCCAGTTTCCACCTCAGATACAAACAGCTGATTTTTCTCCAGATAATCTGCAAACAGCTGGAAACGATCTCCGTGAGTCCGTTCAATTTCTGCAATCATTGAAAAACTGGTTGCAATCTGGCTAAACCCCTCTTCCTTTGCCGTTTTTGCAAAATTCTGGTAGACATCTTCAAATTCCTCGTATTCATTGTGATGCGCTGCTTTCAGATAATCCAGGCTTTTTTCGTATTGATCCACCGGATAACCACCGTCAATAAAAATGGTTTCTCCGCCCAGCTCCTTCAGGTAATTATAAAAAATTTCTCCATGCTCCTTTTCCTGATCTGCTGTAAAGGAAAATACCGACTCAATTACAAACAGCCCTTCTTTTCTGGCAATGCCCGCTGCAAACGTGTAACGGTTCCTGGCCTGACTCTCACCGGCAAACGCTCTCATCAGATTTTTTGCTGTCTCACTGTTTTTAAAATCCATCATAGAAACCTCCTAATGTCATATGCATACTTCTGCTTTCCATTAGGATTCCCTGGATAATTCGTAAATATGCTGCCAATCACCGGCTATTTTCTATTCTGAAAGACCGGATCTGCCGGATGGCCTCCGGTCAGCTTCTGCATGGTTCTCTGTACCGCATCTCGCGATTCCTTCCAGTCTGCATCACGGTTTCTGTAATCGTATTTTTCTATCAGCCAGTCAATATCCTCCTGAATCCGATCCAGATTTCGTGAAGTCAGCTCTGTCAGCCTTGGAATCCACACCTCCTGCTCCTGTGCGGTCAGCTTGGCCTGACAAATATCCAGAACATCAGCAAAATGAGGCAGGCAGAACCCCTTGGAGGCCATCAAAAGTTCTCCGAAATCCGTATCATTTTTCAGCATATAAACAAAGGTATCCAACATTCTCTGATAAATGCCGTCCATCCGCTCACAGATATAGCAGTGACTGTTTTCTCCTCTCAGCCAGGCAGAAGCCCCGGACTGTCCTGCTGCCGGGCCGGAAACAGAGGCAGTCTGCTTTCTGCCGGAAAATAAACGTCCCAGAAGAGAGCCGCCTTTTTCCACCGCGCCTGCCTGTCCCATCTGCTTTTTAAAGTCCCGGTTGACCTTTTCCATACGGGATTTTAAAATCCAGGCATTGCCCAGAGAATTTCCGTAATCAAACATCATTTTTGTATGATGACGGCAAAATCCCCGCTCACTGGTATTGTCACGAATATCACTCTCCATATAAGAAGATCCCAGGACAAACTCCAGATTTTCCTGCTCCAGCTTTCTCTCCAGCCAGCAAAACAGGCACTCATCTCCCGCTTTCACGGCATCTGTCAGTTCTATGGTATATAACTTTTCTTTCATCTCCGCCCCCCTCGTTCTTTCTTTTTCCAGCTTTCTATTCCGCTCTGTCCTTTCACGTTCCTATCAGGCGTCACCTGAGGCAGCTGTGTTTTCACTGCTGCTGCGCTTCTTCCGTCCGCTTCCGTTCTGTCCAGGCAGCCTAAGCACCTGTTTTTTCATCCCAGATACCATATTCATTGACACGATAACCGTCGGGAGTTGTTCCATTGGTCAGAAGCTTTCCGTCTGCACTTAAATAATACCAGGCGCCTCCATCCTGAATCCATCGATCGGATACCATAGCTCCGGTCGCCGGATCAAAATAATAATAAGATCCATCCGTATAATTCCGCCAGCCGGTTGCCATATATCCATTTCCGTCAAACCAGTACCAGGTGCCCTGAAGCTCCAGCCACTGATTGGCTGCGTTGGAACCATTTTCCCCGATATAATACCAGCCGGTCTGATCCTGCTTCCAGCCCTGACTTCCGCCTGAGCCTTCCGGTATTCCAGTCTGGCTTCCCGGTCCTGCTGATCCGCTCTCTCCCGGCACAGACGATGTATTCTGAGATGGAATACCACTTGGACCGGAAGATGTTCCAGGCACCTCCTGGGTTCCCTGGCTGTTCCCATTTCCCGGTATCACTGTTCCGCTCTGATTGCCTGCCCCCGGCGTCACCACTCCATTCTGGCTTCCTCCTGCCAGCTTTTCATAATTTGCAAAGCCGTAATCCAGCATGGCAATGGTATCTGTATAATGGCTTCCGCTGGCTTTCATGACCACTGCAATCAGACGAACGCCATTTCTTTGGGCCCCTGTTACTAAAGTGTTCCCTGCCTTTGAGGTATATCCCGTTTTCCCTCCGATAATGCCCTCATAATACCGGGAATCTGTGGGATACATCATCTTGTGTCCCATGGTAATCGTTTTAGCAGCCGACTTTTTTGTAGCCGGAAATTCATAGCTTGTTGTAGTATCAATTTTCCGGAAGGTTTCGTTCTGGAGAGCCGCCCGCATGATCAGCGCCATATCGTAAGGCGTTGTTTTATGGGCCGTATCATTCAGCCCGTGAGGATTGGTAAAGTGGGTATTCTTACACCCAAGTTCCCTGGCTCTGGCGTTCATCAGATCTGCAAACGCGCTGACGCTTCCTGCCACATGCTCGGCCAGTCCATTTCCAATCTCATTGGCTGATTTTAAAAGCAGACCGTACAGACACTGCTCCACTGTCAGCTGATCTCCCTCAGATATGCCCAGGGAAACTGCTCCCGATTCCAGATTGGTTGTAGCAGAAGCTGAAAAAGTCACTGTGTCATTCAGGCTGCAGCGTTCAAGCACCAGAAGAGCTGTCATTACCTTGGTAATACTGGCCGGATAAAACTGCATGTCCTGATTCTTTCCGAACAATACTTTTCCTGTTGCTGCATCCATCAAAACAGCGCCTTCTGCCTTCACCTGCGGCAAAGCTGCCTCCTGTGCGTGAGAAGAACTTGACTGACTGCCGCTTTGATTTCCTGATACACCGGGACCACCCTGATTTTCTGAGCTGCTCTGTCCTCCCGCTCCTCCAGGACCGCCCTGATTTTCTGCGCTGTTGTTCTGGCTGCCTGTCACTCCCGGCTGCACTATGCCATTTCCAAGTCCTGTATTTCCTGTCTGACTGCCTCCAATAAAAGGAGGCGGAGGAACCATCACTGTATCTGCATAAGCTGTCTGACTAAACAGCATAGCCGTTCCAAGTCCCGCTGCCAGTACTTTCTTCCATTTTATCATCATGTCTACTCCTTTAAGCCATTTTTTTGGAACACCTTCCGCCAGTTCCGGTCAAACATCTCTATCCGGATACTGCTTTTTTTAGTATAACATAGATTCTTTCTATAAAATATGACAACTTTCTTAATCTTCCCGCATAAGCTTTAACAATAAGATTCTCCGGAGTCTATCATGAGCCAGAAATTTTTTCTTCATCAATCCAGCCTGTGCAAACGGACTGCTGCTGTCCTGTTTTTTCTGATTTTCTCTTTTCTTGCAGGAAACTG
>ERZ781273.302-NODE-302-length-23991-cov-5.036723_pt1 | contig 23991 bp, 20 predicted proteins | sample MGYA00375851_ERZ781273 | MGnify/ENA primary metagenome ERZ781273 (study PRJEB29790, sample SAMN03653692) | human gut metagenome | host: Homo sapiens | place: USA: Dallas, Texas | collected 2013-07-09 | study: EMG produced TPA metagenomics assembly of the Gut... | reverse complement strand
TACAGATTTTCCAACTTATTGGGATTAGTCACACACACTTTTTGTCCTATAACCCGTTAATCTCAAATGATTAACCGCCTTTTCTTATAAGATTTATGTACTAAACTAGTTTTTATTCTGGTTTGTGAATAAGGTTTACAACGAATTCGCTGTCTTTTACAAGTGTAGCTTGGATGTAGTTGTCGCCATTGAATTCTAATACTTGGCCTGGTACGAGTACGTGTTCTTCAGTTTCGTTAAGGAATACTTGTACTTTACCTTTAACTACTGTAAAGATTACATTAGCTTCTGGATGGTTGTGTTTTTCAACCTTTTCACCAGCTTTGCCACCTTTTTTAACGATTACATAGTTAGGTCCTTGGAATAATAAACCTAATTCTTGATTAACTGTGCCTGCCATAATAGACCTCCTAATTCTAGCTTTTATTTTGAAAGCTTACATTTATACGTAATACGATATGTTAATACATAATAGGATGTATTTATCTTATGGTTACATTATAAATGATATTACTTATCAATGCTGTGCCTATAGCTACAGTTTTGAAAAAATAAGGAAGAAATATATAGAAAACTCAAATAACCAAATATTAGATATGAAAAAACGAGCGCTGTAAACGCTCGTTTTTTGGTACATATATCTGAGAGTAGATATTCTATTATTTTCTACGAATGGAGTATAAACGTGTGCCGTTTTCTTCAGTCGTTACAAGTTCAAAGTTAGGATCTACCGCTTTTACAAAGGCTTCGAACCATGTTTGGTACGCAAGTGCCATGAACTTAGGATCAACGCCTGCTGTACGCCAGTAGCCTGCTTGTAATCTGTGATCGCCAACCCATGTGAACTCATCTGGGCTTTCAGAAACCACTTGGTCACCGCCATCGCAAGGCATGCCATTTACGTAGAAGTTTTGCAACGCATTGTAAATCGCTGGAGCAGTGTGTTCTTCAAGGTTGTCTTGCGCCACAACACCACATGCTTGGCCTTGTACAGCAAACGCATCGAGAATAGCTGTTACTACGTTCACCGCTTCGTCACCGGAGTTAGTGTCAAGTAAATCTCTGATGAAAGCTGCTTCGCGAACGGATGCAATGTTGATTTGGTTAGCCAACCAGCCGTGGATATTGCCGTGGTCGATGATGTTTTCCAGAGGAATGCTTGGGTTGATTGGTTCGCCGTATGTATCTACGGAGATGGAGTGTAATTCCTCTGCCAAATCATCAACAACTTTAGTTGTTTTTTCTAAAATCAAGTTTTCACGCTCTACGAGCAATTGAATTTTACGATATAACCAGTAATGGATGTGACCTAAGAATGCGGACATATTAAGCTCCTTTTCGTGCTGTTTCTAACTTCTCTACTAAATCGTATACATTAAAACCGTGAATTTCTGCGGCTTGCCATAATGGCTCAGCTGTGGCAGAAGGGCAGCCTAAGCAACCCATGCCGATGCTTTGCAATACAGGCACAACATTTGGATATGTTTCCACGATGTCGCGAATGATTGTGTCTGGAGTAATAGGAGAACCTACTTCGAGGCGAGGTGCTTCGACTTCAGGATCGTTACCATGACCAGGCAAGAACACAGCTGGTTCGTCGGATTTGCTTTCAGCTGGAGCACCTTCAAGGTCGCCTAATACAGCTGCTTTGAAAGCCTCTAAACCAATGCGGTCAATGAATTCGCCCATGCGTTCGATTTGTGCATTTTCTTTATAGTATGCAATGATACGATCTACCAATGCAAGAGCTTCTTTTTCAGTTGTTACCTCTGCGATGAGGTCACCAATGCGAGGGTGTGCACCGCCGCTACCGCCAGCGTATACATTCCAGCCCTCTACAGTACCGATAATACCAACATCTTTCATGCGGCTTTCAGTACAAGAATTAAGACAACCGGACACGCCGATTTTCATTTTGCTTGGCATTTCTTGAGACAAATATTTGCGCTCAATTTGCATGCCAAGATGTACGCTATCTTGTTTAGCACGTTTACAGAATGTAGTACCTGGGCAGATTTTTACGCTGCGCACGCGGTTAGAAACAGTGTACGCTGGCTCCATGCCGAGCATTTCCCAAGCTTTATCTACGTCTTCTGCTTTCAAATTCGTAATCATAATGCGTTGGCTGGCAGTCAATTTTAGAACTGCGCCGAACTCATTGGCTACGTCGATATATTTTTGTAATTGTTCAGGTTGAATGAAACCTCCAGGAATGCGAGGTGTAATTGCATAACGGCGTTGACCGTTTTTAATGCGTTGTAAATTTGCTGCAATTTGTGCCATGTTAAATCCTTTCTCGAGCCCTCTCTGCGGAGAATAGTGGCTAAAACTACTTAGTTAATCTATGTGATTTTTTGTTTGTAAAATATATACGCCATAGGGTTTTGTGAAAGCTTCGCGCGTATACGAACAGCGTGATGAGATCAACTAGGCGATGCCTCATCAAAACCCGGCGTAACGATCAGTACGGGTATTAAATACTGACCCGATGTTCCTAGTATAAACTATTTTAACACGTAATAATGTAACCTAAGCTACAAAATTGAAAGTTTTTAATATTAATTATTAATAGTATATATGATTTATGATACTAGATATTATAAAATAATTTACCTAATTGGTAAATTATATGTTTACATTTATATTTTAGGGAGTATAATAGAATTAACCTACTAGGTAAATTATTATAAATGGCCATTTATATTGTATCAACCATTCACTATGATTTGAGAGAGTCGGTGACATATTGATGGAACATTTCACGTAGTAGAGATTCAAGAAATTGTAGATTATCATTAGTATAGGAGATATACATATGAAGATATATGAGAGTAAAACTTTTATTGCTATACCGCCTGGAATGACAATAAAAGAGGTTTTAGAAGATAGACATATGTCCCAAAAAGAATTAGCTACACGAATGGATATGAGTGAGAAACACATTAGTAAGCTCATTAATGGTGAAGTCCCACTAACACAGGATGTGGCAATGCGCCTTGAACGGGTATTTGGTGTAGAGGCAAGTTTTTGGAATGGATTAGAAGCTAATTACAGAGAAAAGATATTAAAAGTGGAGTATGAAAACTCCATTGATGAAGAAATCAATTTTGCTAAGCCTTTTGGTTACGCTAAGCTCGCCCGTTTAGGTATCGTGCCAGAAACAAAAAAGGCATCTGAGCAGGTCAATAATTTACAGAAGTTTTTTGAGGTAGCTTCTTTAAAAAATGTAGCTAATGACATGGTTATGCCCTTAGTATATGAAAATATTAAGGATATGGATCCTGATAAAAAGAGTGCGATTTACACACTGGTACAAATTACGAAAGGTAGGGCGCGTTTTGTAGAGGTAAATCCTTATAATGCGGAGTTACTAGAAAAATTTATACCAAAAATTAAGGACCTTTCTAGTGAGCCTTTAATCGGTGTGAAAGAGCCTCTTAAGGACATGTTAGCAGCATGTGGTGTCATTATCGTATATTTACCAATTCTTGATAATATAATCTCTACATGTATTACATATTCCAAAGGAAACTCTATTGTTCTTGGTATACCAACGGAAGATACTGATGGTTTTTGGCAGTTATTAGGAGAAGCCCTACATAACTTGGTAGAACGAGATTATCAACATAGTAATCGCAAATACCGTAACAATGATCCTGTAACTGTGGTGAATTATTAGTCCATATTTTGGGTAAGTTTTGTAGCTGTTATGTTAAGTTAGGTCTTTTCTTATGCAAAGTAAGGGCTTTCATAGTACGATTTATAAGACTCTCATCCTGTAACAAAATAGCGTATAATAGACACATAGAATATTCTTGATATGGGAGAAACTATGAAGGTCCTTTACGATACAATTTTAAAAGCAACATATACAGGTCGCCCGAACCGTTTTGTGGTGACTTTAGATTTAAATGGTGAAAGCGTACTCGCTCATTTACCAAATCCAGGGCGCATGTGGGAGCTCTTGTTTACAGGTGTAACAATGTACATCGTGCCTCACGATAAGCCTGATGCAAAGACGAAATATCGCGTGGTAGGCATTGAGCGCGATGGTGTCGTGATTATGCTCGATACGAACTATAGTAATGATGTAGCGCAGCATTTGATCGAAAATAAACTCATCCCTGGATGGGAGGAGTGGCGCGTTGTAAGACGAGAGTATACGGTTAAATTACACGGCACATCATCACGTTTTGACTTGCTCCTCACTAATGATGCGGGCCATGAGTTCTTGTTAGAGGTTAAGTCTTGTACGCTATTCTCCAAGACGGGTGCTATGTTCCCTGATGCTATTACAGAACGGGGTCGTAAGCATTTACTACATTTAAAAGAATTGCAAAACGAAGGTTACCATACAGGTGTTTTATTCCTCGTACAATGGGACCAAGCGCAGTGGTTCTTGCCAGACTACCACACAGATTTGGAATTTGCTAAAACCTTTAAAGAGGTAGCCCCTTCTTTAGACTGGAAAGCCGTTGCTGTAGCGTGGGATGAGACTTTCACCATGCCTACTGTAACCCGCGAATGTTCCTATCCGAGCAGTATTCTTGATACAGAGGCTCACGATAGCGGCGTGTATGTGATGGTCATGCACCTTGACCACGATCTTGATTTAGAAATCGGCTCTAAAGGGATGATGTATTTCAAGGCGGGCTACTATATGTACGTTGGTTCTGCAAAGGCGAACTTAACGAAACGCATTGAGCGCCATAAACGAAAACGCAAGAAAATGCACTGGCACTTGGACTACTTCCGCGGTCACTGCGAAATGATCGCAGGCCTGCCAATTCGAACTAGCTGGGCTGATGCGGAATGCGCTCTTGCTGATGCGGTCCGCGATGTTGCCGAATGGGATGTACCTAAATTTGGCTGCTCTGACTGTGACTGTAAAAGCCACCTATTTGGGATGACGGAAAATCCTATTCATAACAAAGCGTTCATGGATGTAATAGAGAACTATCGAATGAATAAATTGGATGCGCTAGTTAAGTGATTGTTGTTAATGGCGAATAACCGAAAATAGTATGGATGGGGCCCGAATACAAATATGCTAGATTGTTAAAAAAGGGATTCCCTTATCTCTTCGCTCCATAGTGACCTAAGTCGCTCATCAATAAGGGAAGCCCTTTTTTATTACGTTATATGTGAGTCCGTCCCATCCATACCTATGTTTTCTATTAACTAGTTGCTTCAACTATTAACAACAAAAGCCCTTTTCCTTTCGCATGGGGCGAGGCCCCTGATGGGGAAAGGGTGTGAAGTAGAGTATCAACAATCAGCTGATATTATCAATGATTGTGTCTGAATATTTGATATGAATACTTGATACAAATGGGGAAAAGGAGAGAGGTGTGGTTGTGTATGCCTGTGTTTGTTAGGTTTGTGTTGTTGGTTTTGGTGTGTGTTTGTAGTGTTGTATTGGGTGGTTGTACTTCTTCTCGGTTAACGACACTCGATGCTGAGCCGTATACGCCGGATGATGTAAAGGCAATGGTTGAGAAGCGTTTTGCGTCGTATCATCCGCGTCTAGTGTTGCAGGTTTCTGAGGTTGTTACTACAAAGCCTTATAAGCACTATGAATATACGTTTTTTGATGAGAATAATGGCATTGTCTTTACTGCGCGTGCTTCTGTTGAGGTTCCTCAGTTGCCTATTCCTGGTGGTCAACGGGTTACGAACGCAGAGTATAGGTATGCAGAGGCTTATTTAGATCGCTTGAATAGTGAGGTAGCACTGCTTGCTGCAAAGTATAGATTTCAGGTAGCTAATAATGAGGAGCGCAAAGCGCTAATGGATGCTAAGATTATGCGAAAAGAGGATAATAGTACGGTTCCTTTGTTTGAGGAAGGGGATTTTATATTTCTTAATCAAATATCTAATGGTGCTGGTGTAGTGGGTATGTTAAGAGACATATATTCTCTATATAAACCTAATGGTGACGAGACCTTAGTAAGTAGCGTGTATGGCCGTAAGGTTAGCTTTTACTATTTACCAAATGGTGAAACAGACAAGAGCAAGGCTCTGTACCTAATAAGTTTTAAAATTAGAGGGCGGGAAGATTGGCGAGATACCTTGATGAGTGGTGTTGGTTATCAAGATAAGAGTTCTGAGCAGATTGAACGAGACATAATTACCGTTGTTGATCGGGAAATACAACAGGCTGTGCGAGGAAAATAGGTCAGGGAGAGGTGTATCTATGAAGCAGTTGATTAGGTATATATCATTAGTTGTTGTGTGTATTTGTACATTTTTATTGAGCGGTTGTTCTTTTGTGTGGACTACGGAAAATGGTGATCCTGCGACGCCAGAGGATATCAAGTCTAGCGTGGAAAAGGAGTTCGCTGTTGTTCATCCTAATCTTGTTCTCCAGTCCTCTGTAGTGGAACAGGAAAAACCGTTCCAGCGGAATGTGTATGTCTTTTATGATGAAAGCAACGGTTTTTCTTTCACTACGAATTCTGTGGTGCAACGCCCAACCTTACCGGTTCCAGGTGGTGAAAGATACACGAATGCTAATTTTGCCTATTCACAAGAGTATTTAATTCATTTGAACGCTGCTTTGGTGGAAAGTGCTAAGCAACATGGCCTGCGAATGGCCACATATGAGGAAGTTTTAAAGCTAAAGAAATCTGAAGCAACACGTGTAGCAGGTACTAATCAGATACCTCTATTTAGATCCAATGAAATTATCTTTGTAGATAAGTCTGTAAAGGGTGAAGATATTCTAACCTTTATGAGATTCATATATAGCGAGTATAAACCGCAAGATAATCCAGCACTGTTACATCCTCGTGCTGATAGAAGCGTTGGTATTTACTATTTACCTAAAGAGGAAGCGGATAAAACAAAAGCTGAGTATTTGATAGGTTTTAGGTATATGGCAAGAAATGACTGGAAAGAAACTATGTTAACCGGAATTGGCAGTACTGGTAATGATACTTCAGGTGTGGAACGAGACTTTGTTAAGGTCTTGGACCATATGATATATCATGCAGCTCATTAAATAAGAAGCAGGAATAGCTTAGAAGTATGAAATAAAATGAGATATAAATATAGAGGGGAATTATATGACATCTTTAGAAAATGCGATTACAGGAAATGTTATTGTATATCAAGCAGAGAATGAATCTGTTTCCACGAATGTACTATTCAAAGATGAAACATTTTGGATGACACAAAAAGATATGGCAAAACTATTTGATGTTAATATACCTGCTATTAGTAAGCATCTGAAGAATATATTTGAAAGTGGAGAACTAGTTATATCAGCAGTTATTTCCAAAATGGAAACAACTGCTGAAGATGGTAAAATTTATCAAACTAATTTTTATAATCTTGATGCTATCATTGCGGTAGGATATCGAGTAAATAGCAAAAAGGCAACTCAATTTCGAATTTGGGCGACAGGAGTTTTACGGGAATATATTATCAAAGGTTTTGCTCTTGATGATGTTATGCTAAAGAATGGACGTTCATTTGGACACGATTATTTTAAAGAATTGCTACGAAGAGTCCGCTCAATTCGCGCTAGTGAACGACGCATATATCAACAAGTAACAGATATATTTGCTGCGTGTGCAATCGATTATGATGCACAATCACCTATTACTAGAGAATTTTTTGGAACGATACAGAATAAGTTTCATTATGCTATTACTGGTCAAACTGCCGCAGAGATCATTCATAGTCATGCAGATGCTACAAAGGATCATATGGGATTGACTACGTGGGAATCTGGACCGGAAGGGCGGATTTATAAAAAAGATGTAATTGTAGCCAAAAATTATTTATCCGTTGAAGAAATTGAACAACTTGAGCGAACGATATCCTCATTTTTTGATTATATAGAACGTATTATTGAACGACGTGAAACATTTACTATGAAAGCTTTTATTGAAAGTGTTGATAAGTTTTTAGATTTTAATGAGTATCAAATCTTAAGAAATAAAGGACTTATTTCTATGACACAAGCACAGAAGAAAGCTGTTAGTGAATATAAAACGTTTAATACACAACAGAAAGTAATTTCTGATTTTGATAAGTTTGTGAAAGAACATAGTTAATAATAAAGGATAAAGGGTTTATAGCCTTTATCCCTTAAAAATGCTATAATATTATGATGAATTATAATCAGTGTTAGTAAAATGAGGTGAGATTGTGGCAGACCAACAATGGTCCCACGGGAATATTCATCCCGTTCAGATTGATAAAGAAATGAAGAACGCCTATATCGATTATGCGATGTCCGTAATCGTAATGCGTGCTCTTCCAGATGTGCGCGATGGCTTGAAACCAGTACATCGTCGTATTTTGTACGCGATGCATGAAACAGGCATGACGCCAAATAAACCGTACAAGAAATCCGCTCGTATCGTCGGTGACGTACTCGGTAAGTATCATCCACATGGTGATATCTCCGTTTACGACGCAACGGTTCGTTTAGCGCAAGATTTCAACACGCGCTACCTCTTGGTAGACGGCCACGGTAACTTTGGTTCCATCGACGGCGATAGTGCCGCTGCGATGCGTTATACTGAAGTACGTATGGCGAAAATTACGCAAGAAATGCTCGCTGATATCGACAAGGAAACTGTTGATTTCATGCCGAACTATGATGAAAGCTTGCAAGAACCTACAGTATTGCCAGCGAAGATTCCAAATCTTCTCATCAATGGTTCCAGCGGTATCGCCGTAGGGATGGCGACAAATATTCCGCCGCACAATCTTAATGAGGTATGTAATGGCCTTACCATGCTCATCGATAATCCAGACGTAACTGTGGACGAATTGATGACGCAAATCAAAGGGCCAGACTTCCCGACAGGGGCGCTCATTTTGGGCCGGGAAGGCATTAAGAAAGCGTACTCCACAGGTCGTGGCAGCGTAAAAATGCGCGCTCGTGCAACCATTGAAGAAATGGCGAAGGGCAAGCATAAAATCGTAGTGACTGAGATTCCATACCAAGTTAACAAGGCTCGCGTTATCGAAACGATTGCAAACTTGAGCCGTGACAAGGTAATCGATGGCATCACAGCACTTCGCGACGAATCTGACCGTCAAGGTATGCGCATCGTTATCGAATTGCGCGCTGACGTGCAACCAGATATCGTTCTTAATAAATTATATAAACACACTCAACTTCAAGAATCTTTTGGCGTGATTATGTTGGCCCTCGTGGACGGTCATCCTCGCGTATTGAATTTGAAAGAAGTATTGGGTTACTACTTAGATCATCGTCTCAATGTAATCGTACGCCGTACTCAATTCGAGCTTAACAAAGCCGAAGCGCGTGCACACATCTTGGAAGGCTTGTTGATCGCCCTCGACCACATCGATGAAGTTATTGCTACAATCCGCAGTTCTCAAACTGACGAAATCGCACGTAACGCATTGATGCAAAAATTCGGGCTTTCAGAAAAACAAGCAGTAGCCATCCTCGACATGCGTTTACGCCGTTTAACAGGCTTGGAACGCGAGAAAATCGAAGACGAATACAAGGAATTGTTGGCATTGATCGAAGATTTAAAAGCTATCTTGGCTAGCGAAGCGCGTCAACGTCAAATCATTAAAGACGAACTCGATGATATGAAGAAGAAATACGGCGACCCTCGTCGTTCTGAAATCACAATCGATACGTCTGATCTTGATGTAGAGGACCTCATCGCTGATGAAGAGATGGTTATTACCTTGACTAAACAAGGTTACATCAAGCGCATGAACGCGAACGTATATCGCAACCAACATAAAGGTGGCGCTGGCGTTATCGGCATGAAAACGAAGGAAGACGATTATGTAACGCAAATTATGCATGTTCGTACGCATAATACATTGTTGTTCTTCACGTCCACAGGCCGTACATACCGCCTCAAAGCATACGAAGTGCCAGAAGCAGGTTCCCGTAATTCTCGCGGTACTGCCATGGTTAACGTATTGCCACTAGCTGTAGGCGAATCCGTTACGACTATGATCGACCTTGAACGCGTTCAAGAAGATGTAAACTTATTCATGGTAACTGAGTTCGGCGTTGTAAAACGTACAGCTATCGAAGAATACCGTAACATCCGTCGTTCTGGTCTCAACGCTATCAACCTTGACGAAGGGGACCACTTGATTTCCGTCAACGTAACGACTGGTGACCAAGATATCTTAATTGGTACTAAATTGGGTATCGCTATTCGTTTCAGTGAAAGTGACGTACGTCTCATGAAACGTGCGGCTCACGGTGTACGCGGCATTAAACTTAATACTGGCGACGTAGTTGTAGGCGCTGGTGTTCTTAATGCTGATGAAAGCGAAGCTCAAGTGTTTACGATCTCCGAAGAAGGTTTCGGTAAACGCAATGATGCAGAAGCTTACACATTGCAAAAACGCGGTGGTAAAGGCTCTAAGAACTTCAAGATTACGAACAAAACAGGTGACGTAGTTGCTGTTGAAGTTGTTCATAACGATGATGAAGTAATGCTTATCTCTGAACAAGGCAAAATCATCCGCTTCAACATGAATGATATTGCTGTTAAAAAAGGCAAAGCTATTTCTGGTGTGAAAACACAAAACCTCGACGAAGGTGATAAAGTAGCTAGCATTGCTGTTATTCCAGGTTCTGAAATCGAAGAAGATGTAACTGAGGAATAATTTGTATTAATACTATATGTAAGTAACTATGGGCGGCCATCTTAGATGGTCGTCTCTAGCGTTAAGGAGTTAGAAATGAAAAAATGGTTAGCTGCTATGTTTGCAGCAGGGGTTTTCTTTGTAGGTGGCTTTGGCCAAGCGAATGCCGCTGATTGGTATTATATCGATGCTGATGCTGACGATGCAGCATGGTTTATCGACAACTCTTCTGTATATAAAACAGATGATGCGGCAACAGTACTTGTTAAAATTAACAATGTAGAAGGCTTCACATACATCTACACAGTACGCATCGATCGCAAAGAAAAAACCTGGACAGAACTTGATACAACAGTATACAGCGCTGCAGGCGTAGCGTTATTGTCCAGCAAAGACGCACAAAAACCTACAAAAATTGAAGATGATACCATGGGCGCGGAAGTTATGCAGGCCCTATGGGGTAAATAATCCAACAATTTAATAGAAGCTGATATTCGCTCTGTCTAGTTAGATATTCAGAACGTATAAGTAGCCCCGAACTATCCTGAAAGCCTCCATAGTGAACTAAGTCGTTTTCAGAATAGTTCGGGGCTTTCTGTTTTCTTACCAATCTTACAGGTCGAATATCAGCCTTCAAATCTATTGGATTATTTAAAGCCCATAGGGGGCTCGCTAGACGTTCCTAGAGGAATAAGCTAAGTCGTTTTCATAGAAGTGTTGGGCCTTTTTATTTCTAATTTACGCTAATCTTAGTATGGGCATCCCTATTACAATACGATTATTTAATCCATAGGATCCTCGCTAGATGTTCCTTAGGGGTTTTATATAATTTATGCATTTAATAGAGTTTTTATTAGTAATATGCAATTATGGTGTTATAATGAAGGCGTAGAGAATTTATGGTATGCAGATTGCATAGTTATTTGAATTTTATAGTCAGGAGAGAATGGTTATGAAAAAATGGTTTGCTTGTTTAGCGGTAGCCGGGTTGTTATTTAGCGCTGGTGTGGGCGTGTCTCATGCTGAAAGTTGGTATGCTCTAGATACGGATCAAGCTGGCCGTACTGGTTACATCGACAATGACTCTGTTGATAAAAACGATGCTCGTGCTACATTGCGTTTGAAGATCGTAGATCCTAATGGAGATCACTCCATTTATACAATGACATTCAATCGCGCTGATAAAACAGTGCAGCTCATTGATGTTACAACATATAACCCACAAGGCTATATGATTGGCTCTGAAACATTAGCAAATACAAAAGTACAAATACAAGAAGGAAGTAACCTAGATCACGTGTATCACTTGATTTGGTAAATTTCCTCTTTAGTCCAATTCCGGGCGGATAGTTCCTCTCAATCTCCAAAGCGAGCTAAGTCGATTTCGAGGGACTATCCGCCCTTGTATTTTCACTAATGTGGAAATTTACCATATCTGCGTTCGGGAAAAAGCGAGCTAAGTCGTCCTACGAGATATATTCACCCGTTTTCTCATTTCCTAATGAGGAAATGTTCCAAAATACTTATTCCCTTATTTTATGGTATAATTTAAGGGAATAATTTTATTTATAAGGGATTAGAGTGGAATGGAGGTGTGTGTATGCGTCGTTTTGAGTATGGTTGGATTCGGTCTTTGTCGTGGGATATGGATATGTTAAGTCTTATTGCGGGAATCTACCGGGCGAATGGCAAGGAGGAGGTTTTGCTTTCACAAAGTCCTGCTATATTAGATTCTCTTGTAGAGTTGGCAAAGGTACAGAGTACAGAGGCTTCGAATGCGATTGAAGGTATCGTGACGACGAGTACACGACTTCGGCAGTTGGTGGCTGACAAGACTACGCCTCGAAATCGGGATGAGCAGGAGATCATGGGGTATCGTGATGCTTTAAATGTTATCCATGAAAGTTATGACTCCATATCTTTGTGTCGCAATCATATTTTGCAGTTGCACAAGATTTTGTATAATTACCAGTTTAATGCTCGTGGTGGACAGTTAAAGAGTGTACAGAACTATATTAGTGCTACCTATCCCGATGGAAAGACAGAGGTGTTATTTACTCCTCTAGCGCCCTATGAGACAGCAGAGGCTCTTGACCAGATTTGTGCTGAATATAATCGTGTTGTAGGCAATGGAGAGGTAGAACCACTCCTAGCTATTCCTATTTTTATACATGATTTCTTATGCATTCACCCATTTAATGATGGGAATGGCCGTATGAGCCGTTTGTTAACGACATTATTGCTGTATCGTAGCGGCTTTATGGTTGGTAAATATGTGTCCTTAGAGGCTAAAATCGCCGCAAACAGGGATATGTATTATGCTGCTTTGCGCGAGTCTAGTGATGATTGGTATAGTGAAAGCTCTTGTCCTACGGCTTTCATTCGGTATTGGTTACAAATGTTATTGGCCGCGTATCATGACTTTGAGGACCGCAGTTTTATATTGGCAAATCGTGGTTCTGCAATGGATCAAGTGAAAGCAGCTATCGATAATCACTTAGGGACTTTCACAAAGCAAGATATTAGAGACTGGTGTCCTAATCTTAGCGATAGTGCTATTGAAGGGTCTGTACGTGCTCTTGTGAAGGATGGTCGTATTCAACGTAAAGGCGGAGGCCGTTCTACCTATTATGTGAAGTCCTAATAATTGAACACGTTTGTCTTTCATAAAATATTTAGTTTTATCGAATATACTAGTTTTCGTATTCTTGTATTTAAATCGAGAGGTAAACATATGAAAAAAACATTGGCAGCTGTTTTGGCAGCAGGCGCTTTATTGATTGGTGGTATCGGTAGTGTTGATGCAGCAAATTGGTATACTGTTGGTACTGATAGCAATGGCATCACTTGGTCCATCGATAACGATTCTGTTAAAAAAGATGACAAAAAAGCAACTTTAGACATCAAAGCTATGGACTACGAAGGTTACCACTACATCGTAACTGAAGAGTTCAACCACAAAAAACGCGAAGTAAAAGACGTTAAGGTTACTCTTTACAATCCAAAAGGTGAAGTAGTAAAACAAGAACAACCTAGCAAATCTACTCGCAAGGTTGAACAAGGTACTCCTGCATACGCTGTATACACACTTATCTGGGGTGACAAATAATCTGATCCTTCGAGGGTTATGATTTTTGGTGAAAGCCTACATACGCACGTTCTCATTTGAGGCGTGCGTTTTTTATATACCTTTAATTCCCTAAAATTTGGTGAATTATTTATCCATTCGTGGTACAATGGGAATATTATTACGCATTTTGTAAGTTATCTTTTATTGAAATATTCTTACGCACAATATCATGTAGAATGTTATGTATAATGTCACGCACAATGTTATGCAGAATGCCATGCGCAATATTATGTCATCTAGAGAGGGTTGGTTAATCATAATTTTACGCAAAAGTGTAACATTTCTACATAGTATAAACTTTCACTATAGCGTATACTAAAGGTAAGATGTGGAAGTACGCCTTGAGCACAGTGCTCTGTAGTTTGGCCTATTTCTTTTAAAGGTTTGCTAGTTTTAGTTTGTTAGAGGAGGTCCTCATGTCTCAATACGAATTTATCGATAAACGCGTGCCGATTGCGCTCGATAATCCATCCATTTATCACGACATTTCTAAGTGTAAAAACTGTACGTTATGCCGTCGCGCTTGTGCGGACGTAATGAGCGTACTTGACTACTACGATCTCGATGCAAACGGCGACGTGCCTGTATGTATCCATTGTGGTCAATGTGCGGCTGCATGTCCATTCGACTCCATGCATGCTAAATCCGAGCTTGAAAAGGTGAAAGCAGCTCTTGCAGATCCTGAAAAAATTGTTGTAATTCAAACAGCTCCAGCTGTTCGTGTAGCTATCGGCGAAGGCTTCGGTTACGAACCAGGTACATTCCTTGAAGGTAAAATGGTTGGTGCATTGCGTGCATTAGGTGCAGACTATGTAGTAGATACTAACTTTGGTGCGGACTTAACTATCATGGAAGAAGCCTCTGAGCTTGTGGAACGCCTTAAAAATGGTGGTCAAATTCCTCAGTTCACAAGCTGCTGCCCAGCGTGGGTACGCTTTGCGGAAATCTACTTCCCTGAATTAATTCCTAACTTGTCTTCCACACGTTCTTGTATCGCTATGGAAGCAGCTATGATTAAAACATATTTTGCTGAGAAAAAAGGCATTAATCCTAGCAATATCGTATCCGTATCTGTAAACCCTTGTACGGCGAAAAAAGCAGAAACAAAACGAGAAGAAGAAAATGCAGCGGCTCGTTTCTATGATGACGAATCCCTTGGCATGGATACAGATATTTCCATTACCACACGTGAGTTCATCCGTTGGATCCAAGAGGAAAACCTCGACTTCAATGCTATTGAAGAATCCCAATTCGATGACTTAATCGGTATGGAAACTGGTGCATCCATCATCTTCGGTAACACTGGTGGTGTTATGGAAGCAGCTATGCGTACAGCGTATAAGCTCATCACAGATAAAGAGCCACCTCCATATGCTTTGACACACCTCGAAGACGTTCGTGGTATGGAAGGCGTTAAAGAGGCTACTGTTCAATTAGGTGATGACGTTACATTGTCCGTTGCGGTAGTGCATGGCGGTAAAAACACACGTGACTTCCTTAACGCGTTGAAAGACAGCGGCAAACACTATGACTTCATCGAAGTTATGGCGTGCCCAGGTGGTTGTATTGGTGGCGGCGGTCAACCGCGCACTAAATTGCCGCAAGCTGTGAAAACTAAGGAAGCTCGTATTGGCGGTCTTTACGAAGCTGATGCGAACTACAAATGGGTTGCTTCCTATGAAAACCCAGAAATCCAAGCCTTATACAAAGACTTCTTGGGTGAACCATTGGGCCATAAGGCACATGAACTTTTGCATACACATTACACAAACCGCAGCGCAGTTCTTGGTGATCGCAAAGATGTAACACCTGAAACATGCCCAACATCCCCTAAATATAAGGGCTAATCGTATTACCATGTAGCTAAATAAAAATAAATCCTACGGGTCATGAGTGACTTGATACTTGTGTAGATATTGACTACTGAGTGTCAACTTACATGCGATTCGTAGGATTTTTATGTTTATCCTTCTTATAGTTTTGTATATGTTATATGTATGGATCTCATAAGGCACTAGATTGTGACTGTATGTACTATCATAATGATTTCATATCAATGGATTGTTTTGTATAGTAATTGTTACTGTTACTTTATAACTTTATTATGATAAATTGATATAGAAAACTAGCTTTCACATGAGGAAAAGATGAATTATATAGTGTATAATATATAGAGAAGTAATGTGTAAGAGAGTTCAGCAAGGAGTTTTGTGGAGAGATGAACTTGTTTTTACGGCGTGCCTTATGTGGCATAGCCTTGATAGTCGCCGCCATCGGTACTGTGGGATGCCAACATGAGAGTCAGGCAGAGCAGGAAGAGGTACGAACTGTATCGTATCGGGCCGTCATGGAATCAGACAAACCTGTCCCTGAGAAGGTGAACACCTGGCTTGGAGCTATGTCTCAAGAGGACAAGATAGGTCAACTGATGATGATTAGCCTTCATGGCAGCACGGTAGGACAGTCCCAAAAGGATGTCATCAGGAAATACCGTGTGAGCGGCGTTATGCTAACTAATGAAAATCTAAATAATAAAAACCAAGTGAAAGCTTTCACCAGCGATATCATGCAAACGGCCACAACGGCGAGTATGGTGACGCCATACATCGGCATCAATCGGGATAAGGTGTTGAGTACGAATGAAAGTTTCTTGCGCTTGCCAGAGCCAAATCGTTGGGGCCAACTACCGATGGAACGGATCATCAATTTAGTGACTCGATCGGCCATCGAAATGCGCGATATGGGCTTTAATCTCATTGTGGGACCGAATGCAAACCTAGGGGTGCCGAATGTGTCCTATACAGCTGACCCTACGTGGGCCGGGCATATGGATCTGGCCATGGCGGAGCGTTACCAAATCAACCACATGTGGTTTGCCTATAACTACTTCCCAACAGTGAGCCTTGGTGATGCATCCTTTGAGACCGCTAACGATGCGAAAGCTTATCTGAACAACAACGATGTGTCCGTATTTAAACGGCTCATTACACAGACGACAGCGAATACGTACATGCTCGTCATAAGCCATGTGCAAATCCCTGCCATCGATAATGAGCACCTAGCGAGTAACTCGAAAGCAATCATAACGGACTGGCTACGACACGAGCTAGGCTATAACGGCGTGGTTATGACCGACCGTGTCGATGTAGGGGCCTTGCAAGCAAACCAAAAGATAGGGGACTTTGCAGTTAACTCCATCGTAGCAGGCAGTGACCTTGTCCTCCTTGATGCGGATACGGGTCACATCGATGAAGTCCATCGCGCACTTACGCAAGCGGTGGCGAACGGAACCATTTCAAATGACCGACTCAATGATGCGGTTAAGCATATTTTGCTCATGAAGATGCAAACTCAACTACAACAATAAAGAAATAACTACAACAATAAAGAAACAACTATAACAATAATAAAGAAACGACTCTATAAATATCCTTATTACGTACGAGTCATATGACGTGCTATACCTTATGGTAGGCACGTCTTTTTATATGTGTTGATTATGGAAAAAGATTATATACGAAATATTGTATGTTGGTGTGACGAGGATAGATCTATAAGAATCCAGTAAATATAAGGGATTTCACAATCGAATGAGTAAAAAGTAAACCATTAAATAAGTATATTTTATGCGTAAAAAATTTAACATAATAAAAAGTCATGTTAATAATATGAAAATAAGTTTATATTTGTTTTAAATTTATGATATAATAATCTCCATAGAATGTTGGAGGTGAGAGTATATGAATTTTGTGGGACGTGCTGAAATTATTGAGAGTATCCAGTCCCGTATTGCGATAAATCAAATGAGTTTGTGTGTTGTGTACGGTCCGCATCGCAGTGGCAAATCCTATGTGGCTTCCCAGCTTGTACGACGTCATAAGGCGTTATACTTGGCAGGTCGCATGGCTAATGAAGCAATCCATGTAGCCGATATGAATCGAGCTCTTGAGGCACGTTTTGTTCCTACCGATGAGCAGGACAAATTCGAACCGATCACTAGCTTGCAAGAGGCTTTTGAGGGTCTATTTGAAAGCAGTGTGAAAACGCCTCAGACTGTGGTGATTGATGATTACCCTTCCTTGGTGGAGGCTGTACCTCAGTTCCCCATACACTTGCGTGATTTGTTAGATACCTATAAAGAAACGAGCCAGTTGAACATCATTTTGATGGCCAATGGTTTAGAACAGCTCGATGGTCGCATCATTGGAGATCGCAGTCTAATCGGTCCCTATGTGTCGGAATATTTTGAGGTGAAACCGTTCTCCTTGGTGGACATGAAATCCTTGGGGCTTCACTATGCTAAGGATGACTTGCGTACGGTGTTCGCCGTAACAGGTGGTTTGCCTGCTTATGTGCAGTACTTTGATAATGGTGAAAGCATCGATACGAATATCATTAATTTGTTCTTCTCCGTATCGGGTGCCCTATTTGAAGAAACACAACATATCTTACACAGAGATATGAAGAATATTACTGGTGCTAATGCCATCCTATCTGGCCTTGCTACCCTTGAAAGACCATACTATGTGGAGCTTTTACAAGCTAGCCAAATTAAAAGCGGCACCTTTACATCTCGTTTAAATGACCTCATGGCGATGGGTCTCGTAGGTCGTATCCAAGCGAATAGCCGTGGACCTGCGAAATACGCAGACTACCACTTTACCAATAGCATGTTCCATTTCTGGTACCGCTATGTGTATAAATACTGGGGCGACATCGTGCGTGGCAACGGTGCAGACGTGTACCAAACCTATGTAAAACCACAACTGAAAGACTTTGTGGAAGCTTCCTGTATTGCAATTTAATCAGACAATTTAATCAGACACCACACTTCCTCTGTGGTGTCTTTTTGTGTTGTTTATTTATTTTGCCGTAGTATTCTTCTGAATCTTATTTATGTGTCATATTCTTTTGAATATATTTCATTTTCAGCAATTACCTATCTAGGTGTATAGTTATGACCTTTTATGGGTAGAAATTAATGTTAGGATGTAACAGAATATGACGGAATTCAAAAGAATTGCCAATTTGTCAAAATCTCCGATCCACGTTATTGTGTAGATAAGCGCTATGCCATGGCAGGAAAGGGGATTTATGTTATACACAAACGAAGAACCGTTAGTACAACGAACCTGTATTAAAACTGCAAGCTTACAATCGGAGAAATTAGTTACTAGAAAATCAGTATCTGAAAAAGTACAATCTAAAACAGCACAATCTGAAAAAGCACAATCTGAGGAGCTATCACCTGCGGAAAAAACTTCTAACGAAGTACTTTCTAAGGAACCAAAGTACAAGGTGCCAGAGGAGTTGAAATTACAGACCCTCATTTGTGGGCATCAGGTATTAACATCCTTATCGGATAAAAGCCTTGTGTCGATTTGTCAAAATCCGAACATGCGGATTCAGACCGTTGGATATCAGCCGTGGTCTGTTGATGAGCTGCGTCATGATGCGGCTCAAATAGAGCTCTGTCGCAGGTATAGACCACTCATTTTGCACTATACGAATCGGACCGGGAACCGCGAGTTTAGGGAAGACCTAGAGAGCTATCTATGGGCCATACTCTTGGAATCGATTTATAGCTTTGATCTGAAAGGGGCTGTACCGTTCCCTGGCTTTGTGAAAGCTGGCATTAGATATGGTTATATGCGGTATTGGAAACGAGAACGGTTGCGTAATCATCGTGAGATTCATATACCAGATCGCATCACCGAAGATGGAGAGGTCACGTTTGGCATGGACATCTTCTCGTCTGGAGAAAATATAGCGGACATAATCATGACCGCCGATGAAGAACAAAGGCTGCGAGTCCGTCTCGTATGGGCGTTAGGCAGACTGTCTCCAGATCAGCGCGATTTATTGCGTCGCGTTTACGGAGAATGCCAAAGCTTGGTATCGGTCAGTGAAGAACTGAACTGTAGCCGCCAAGCTATTCAACGGAGACATGAACGAGCCCTTCGGAAGCTGCGCAGATATTTAACGACGGACTTCAAGAAAATACGCGTACACTAGATACGAATACAATAGGGATATACATTCATTAGAGATATACACGTATTAGAGTTATATATATATATGAGATTCTTAGAACTCTGAATCGATTAGAATATGTAGTGTAAACATATGAATATTAGTCTATTAGAGTCTAGTTCGTATTAAATAATATGTGTTAATATAATTTAATTTCTTATTTATATTCTGATTTTTGTATAATTACATTAATCTCGATTAACAGATATACATAAAATATGCAATTCTCAATATAAATGAGAAAATAATGACACATATAAGTAACCATTAGTTTTACAAGATCTTAAAGTCTTTAATTTTACATAAATTTCTATAGTTTTGTGTATATATTTACAAATTATACAGACTGATATACAATTAAATCAACAGCAGATTAAAGCATGCGAATCTGCTTTCACAGAACACGTGTTCATTGTATTGTTGAAAGGAATGTTCCTAATTAGAGGGGAGAGAATTCCTATGATAACACATGATGAATTAACAGATATGATGGCCGCTCGGCTATCTAAGGGAGAGGATTTGGATTTGATCTATACGAATCCAAAGAACCACATTGTTTGTTTTATTCCTACTTATGAGCCTGGTGGTGATAGTACGAAGTGCTATTTCGTAGATGGCCGTGAAGAACTGGTCTGTCTGCCGATGCGCACCATTACGCGGGAGCTGGCGGTACAGGAAGGGCTGAGACCCAATTATATTATGACCAGCGACGGTCGGCGTAGTAGCTATACATCGCCTAAGACCTATGGTCCACATCTGACCTTTGCCCATATCAAATGTCGGCGCCCTGTCGGCAAAGACGTGGTGTACGGCCTCTTTAACGTGGCTATACCCTATGAATATATCGTTACGGAAGGTCCGGAACCCGATACGAGCTATATTCACGTGGGGAACTTCGCACCGATTTTGGTGTACCAATCCCCGCGTCACGTTAAACACAAACTGAACGAAGCTATGCTAGAACACTGCAACTACGTGCGCAAAATGCTAGCTCGCATCAAACTCAGCCAAAACCCACAAGTCGTGGCCGAACTATTTATTGCCTGGAGAGACCTAACGAGATAAAACACTAGGGGAGAGACGAACTAGAAGGCTAGGGGAGAAATGAAATAGTAGGGAAGAGAAAGAGAGGAGGAACTATAGGGAGAACAATAACATAGGGGAGACATAAATAAAAGGTTATCATTAAGACACGACAAATAACGATTTACCTTTAACAAGAGGTTGTAGCAAGAATACGGTAAGACCGTACTCTGTTACAACCTCTTATTTTGTTTGTATAATGTAGTCTCATAAATTTATAGATTTTATTTACTCATTTAGGTTACAATAATAAGAGTATTTAGAAAGGGGTTGCATGCATGAATAAGATAGACTTAGCGTCACCAGTGGTGAAGTGGGTAGGCGGTAAACGTCAGTTGTTAGAACGATTGATGCCGTTATTTCCAGAAACATATACTACCTATTGTGAACCATTTATTGGTGGTGGTGCTGTATTATTTGCACTGCAACCAAAGAAGGCAATCATAAATGATATTAATAGCGAGTTAATAGGGGTTTATCGCGCTATTAAGGATGATGTGGATGCATTGATAAAACGGTTAGCACAGTTTGAGAATACAAAAGAATGTTTTTATGATGTGCGAAGTTGGGACCGTAATGCAGAACTTTATAATCAGTTAACAGATATTGATAAGGCTGCACGTGTTATATTCTTAAATAAAACTTGTTATAACGGATTGTATCGTGTAAATAGTGCTGGTGAGTTTAATACACCTTTTGGTCGTTATAAAAATCCTAATATTGTTAATGAAAGTACACTACGTGCGGTACATGAATATTTTAATACCGCAGATGTAACAATATTAAATACGAGCTACTCTGAAGCTGTTCAAGGTTTACCAGAAAATAGTTTTGTTTACTTGGATCCTCCATATGATCCCATATCGGTAACGGCAAGCTTTACTGGCTATAATGCAGGAGGTTTCAGTAGAGAGGACCAAATTGCTTTACGAGACTGTTGCCGTCAACTTGATGCAGCGGGCATAAAATTTATGCTTTCAAACTCTGCTACAGAATTTATACAAGATATTTATAGTGATTTCAATATTACTATTGTTCCTGCAAAACGTGCTATTAACTCTGTAGGCTCAAAACGTGGCTGTGTCGATGAGGTTGTAGTTAGAAACTATGAGTAAAAGTAAAAAGAAACGAAAAATAGATATAACATGGACTAAGCTGAACGATAAGCATCATATTCTAGATGCGATTAAGGATAAGGGATACTTTATAATTTCTGCTAAGCAAATCGGAGAGTTTCAAGAAGCACGATTAGCTGTTAAATTCGATCACTCTGATGCTCGACCAGATTTATTTGAAGAAAATAATTTATCGATTCTACCAATTACGCGCGGTGATTATTATATCTCTCATATAAATGCATATCATAATTTTGAATCGGATACATCAGAGATTACCTATTTAAGACCTCCTGAACATATTAAAAGCTTAGATGTAACATCTATTAATAGTGAAAGTAAGGCTTTGAATATGGCCTATATATCCGGGATTTTTGCGGACTTTTTAGAAGACGAAAGTTTATTACCTACTGTTTCAGGTCGTATGAGTTCTGAATCATTTGCTTTTTATGCGGATGTTGTTAGTAAAGATGTAACTGATAAAGAATCAACTGTAACAGTAGAAAATTCACAAATTGAAATTGATGCGGCCTATGAAGGTATTCATAGTCTTGCTTTAATGGAAGCAAAACGAGATTTGACAGAAAATTTCTTGATTCGTCAGTTATACTATCCTTTCCGAACTTGGCATCAGAAAATGGCTGGAAAGCCAGTACGTCCAGTATTTCTAATTTATAGTAATAGTATTTTTTATCTCTATGAATATAGATTTAAAGAATTACAACATTATAATTCATTAGAATTAGTGAAACATAAACGATATTGCCTAGAAGATACACATATTTCAGTAGAGGATGTGCAAAAAGTATTGAGAAAAATACGGTTTAATAAGGAACCGAATATTCAATTCCCACAGGCTAATTCTTTTGAACGTGTTATTAATATTTGTGAATTACTTTATATTAATGATGTGGAAAAGAACTTTATTACAGAAGAGTATTCGTTTGATGTACGCCAATCTTCCTATTATTTGGATGCGGCAAGATATTTAGGTCTTGTAGAAAAATTACTAGATTCAGATGGACATGATTATTATACATTAACAAAATTAGGGAAATCTTTATTCTCTATGTCCTATAAACAACGTCAGCTGAAATTAATAGAAACCATTTTATCTTATAAAAGTTTTAACTTAACATATAAGGCTTACTGTAAATCTAACAAGAGACTTTCTGATCGTGAGATTGCGGAATTTATAAAAAAGGCTGGTGTTATTAATCCTAGAACTGGGGCACAATATAGTGATGCAACTTATAAAAGACGTTCTAGTACTGTAAGATCTTGGATTCGCTGGATTAAAGGTATTATGGAAGATTAATTGCTTAGTTTTTAAATAGTTAATTTATATTAAGGTGTTATTAATAGGTATAGTTTAATGTTTATGAGTTAAAGTTCTGCTACTTTCTTAATTATACTAAATAAGCATAATTATACTGTATATAGAGTAGAAGTTATCCACAATACTATATATTGTGATGTGGATAACGTTTGAATTGACATTTATATCTTTTAATTTTATATTAAAGATGAACTTTTGATTAGGTCAGTTACTAGAGGCTTATAGATTTTTCGCGGAATCTATGAGGATTAAAAGACATAATTTGTGTTCTTTACTCGCTGTCCTTGCTTTAGAGGTCGTAGATTAATCTACGACCTCTTTTGCATTTTAGAGATATTTATATATGGTATAATTTAAATAGTGCGGGGCCCCGTCATAATTTTATTATGAAAGGAGGACTGACATTGTCTAATCAAAAGTTCAAAAACAATGTTATCTTTAGGGCTTGGCGGATTGATAAAAAGACTGGCAAGAAGTTATGGGCAAGAGACTATGGTTTGAAAGCCTGGCCAATTCCTATTTCTGATCTAAAGAAATAATTGCTTAGCCTCCACGGTTGACGCACAAATGAGGTATCGCGAACCTCATGAAAAAGAGACCTACAAGTTGTAGGTCTCTTTTTTAGTTGTACGCCGAATAGGCATGACTAAACCCCCAGTTAAACTGGGGGTCGGTAAAAA
>ERZ781273.291-NODE-291-length-24867-cov-3.682815_pt1 | contig 24867 bp, 22 predicted proteins | sample MGYA00375851_ERZ781273 | MGnify/ENA primary metagenome ERZ781273 (study PRJEB29790, sample SAMN03653692) | human gut metagenome | host: Homo sapiens | place: USA: Dallas, Texas | collected 2013-07-09 | study: EMG produced TPA metagenomics assembly of the Gut... | reverse complement strand
CCTGATTCTGTCTGCTCTGATCTGCAGATACTCCGATTTTCTCGCCCGTTATGTCCTGATGGCACCGGAATGCGCCCCATATCTTCCTGTCATGGGGATTTCTGTTCCTTTTGCCGCCTTCCACGCCTGCATCAACGGTTATTACTACGGCGTCCAGAAATCCAGGGTTCCTGCCTTTTCTCAAATTGCAGAACAAGTGATCCGCATGACCCTTGTTTTTTTTCTGGCCAGCTCTATGATTGCTGCCGGAAAAGAAATCACCGTTGAGCTTGCTGTAACCGGCCATCTTATCGGAGAAATAGCCTCTGCTCTTTTTACCTTCCTGTGCCTGATTTTTATTCCGCCTCAGCGAACTTCCCCCTCTGCTCCCGCCCAGACTCCGGCTGCTTCCATCAGTCTTCCCCTGCTTACTCTGGCCTTTCCTTTGATGGGAAACCGCCTGGTTTTAAATATTCTGGCCAGCGCCGAAGCTGTCTGGATTCCCAACTGCCTGCAGCGCTTTGGCCTTTCCTCCGTTGAGGCCTTTTCTGTTTATGGTGTCCTCACCGGAATGGCCCTGCCCTTTATTCTCTTTCCCTCTGCCATCACCAATTCCATGGCTGTGCTTCTCCTGCCCAATGTAGCTCAGGCTCAGTCAGAAGGTAAGCAGGAACGGATCTCCTCCTGCATTGCCATGTCCCTCCGGTACAGTCTGTATATGGGAATTCTCTGTACTGGTATTTTTATTTTATTTGGCTCTGCCCTGGGAAACAGCGTATTCCATGATCCCACAGCAGGACGTTTTATCCGGATTCTGGCATGGCTCTGTCCGTTTCTCTATCTGTCCACCACCACAGGCAGTATTCTCAATGGGCTTGGCCGCACCCGCACCACCTTCCTTCACAATACCGCCGCTCTCATTCTTCGCATTTGCTTTGTCCTGTTTGGAATTCCCCGATTCGGTATTCTAGCCTATCTATGGGGAATGCTTGCCAGCGAACTGTTTTTGTCCCTGCTTCATTTATATGCCCTTTTTCGTCAGATTCCCTTTTTCTGGAATGCCTGGGAAATGATCGGAAAGCCATCCTTCTTTCTCCTGCTTTCTGCAGGCATTCACTATTTTGTTTCTGCCCTTCACCCAGAAACAGGGCAGCTTCCCCTCTTTCTGGAAACTGCCCTGCAAATATTCTTTTTCTCTTTTTCTTATGGCGGACTGCTGCTGGTATTCCACCTGGGACGGTTGAGAGACAGACCGTAGCCCCTGCTGCGCCGGGACAAAATCCCGCCCTGCCTACACCGTCCGTATCATGGGAAGTTCATTATTAACGCCCTTAGAAAGAAGAAGCTGATGAAGATCTACAATCCCATTATGAAAGGCCGCTGCGCATGATGCCAGATACAGCTCCCACATCCGGACAAACTCCTGTCCCCGCTCTTTCTCCAGCTCTTCCCTGTGTTTCAGAAAATTCTCCCTCCAGCAAAGAAGGGTTTTTGTATAATGGCGGCGCAGACTTTCTCCATCCAGCAAATAAAAATTCTGTTCCGGAAGCAAATTCACAATTTCCCTGAGACTGGGAATCACTCCGCCAGGGAAAATATACCGGCGAATCCAGGGATCCCCCGGATGCTCCCTCTGAGCGCTGATATAATGAAGCAGAAACAGCCCTCCCGGCTTCAGCACCTGCTGTACCGCCTCCAGAAACAGCCCATAATGGCCCCGCCCCACATGCTCCAGCATTCCCACACTGACTGCCCGGTCAAACATCATCCCACTGTCCTTTAGCTCCCGGTAATCCATCAGCTTTACTGTCATGCGATCCTGCAGATGGTTTTCCTCAATCTCCCGGGACACCTGTTCAAACTGCTCCTGGCTTAGGGTAATCCCCACTGCCTTCACCCCATAGTGAACCACTGCCCGTTTCATCAAAAAGCCCCATCCGCAGCCAATATCCAACAGAGTCATCCCCGTCTTTAGCTGCAGCTTCTTTAAAATATGATCCACCTTTCCCACCTGGGCCTCAAAAAGCGAAGTATCCTCCTTCTGAAAATATCCGCAGGAATAGCTCATGGTCTCATCCAGCCAAAGATGATAAAAATCATTTCCTAAATCATAATGGGAAGCTACCTGCTCCTTTTGCTTTTTTTCGTTTAAAGAGGTATGAAGCAATCCGGCAAGAGCCCATCTGCTTGTCCGAAATCGCTCCATAGATCCAAGAAACAGATCCAGCACCTGATACAGATCCCCGTCCACCTCCAAATCGCCTCTGGCATAGGCCTCTCCCAAAGCCAGAGATGTACTTTGGAGCAGCTCTCTCCTGGGAATCTCCCGTCTGAGCTTTACCCGAAACTGTGCAGGGCCATTTCCAATTATCTGAAACTCCTCTGTTGTCTCCAGTTCAAAGGAAACCGGCGTTATCTCCTGCAGGTACCGGGCCATAAAATTCTTCTGTTTCATACTGTCATCCTTCTTTCCATTCCATTTACTGACAGTATGGACGGCTTTCCCACGCTTTAAACAAAGCTGCCTGTTTTTTCCCGTTTCCTTTTGACGGATACTTGAATCCCGCTTTTCTTAAAGCTTGGGACGATAGCGCATATCAGCCACTGTATAAACCGTCATAAATGCATCCGGATCGGTGTGAAGCATAAAATTCATCAGCCTCTGGTACTCGCTTTTATCCACGATTGTTATAATTTCATTGCGTTTTTCCATATTATAGGCGCCGATTGCCTCATAAATTGTTGCACCACTGTGAAGCTCATGAAGAATAAATTCTCTCAGCTCCTTCTCTTTTTTTGTAATAATACATACCCGCCGCTTCAAATTCTGTCCAAAAATAAAATGATCCAGCACAATCCCGTTAAAATATGTTCCCAGAATGCTGAGAACTACGGTTTTTTTATCATAAACCAGAGCGGAGGACAGGGCTACACACATGCCAGAAAGAGACATGGCCCGCCCCAGCTCAATATGCAGATACTTATTCATAATCTTTGCCACAATATCCAGACCGCCGGATGAAGCGTTTCTGTTAAAAAGAATGCTCAGTCCAATGCTGACCGTCAGCACATAGCAAAGCACATCCAGCTCTGCGCTTCCTGTCAGAGACTGAAAATGGGGGAATACCTTCTCAAAGATTCCAAGAAACAGCGGCAGCATAATGCTGGTATAAACGGTTTTTGCCCCGAATTCCCGCCCGCAGGTTAAGAATCCCACAATCAGAAGTCCCACATTAAAAATCATGGTAATGGCAGAAACCGGAAGGGGCACAAAGTTGGAAAGCACAATCGCCAGACCAGAAATGCTGCTCACCGACGCATGACTTGGCATCAAAAAGAAAAATACTGCTGCCGCAATAATTCCCACAGCCACTGTCAAAATTCCTGCTTCCTTCCAGAAGCCTGTTTCTGCCCAGAATTGTTTCTTTTGTTCGTTCTGTTTGTTCATTTTTGTAATCTCCTGTTATGTTCTAGGTTCATTCTATCAAAATGATTTCCTATGTCAAGTACAGAGCCCTCACAGCTGTCATTTTCCTCCTGCGAATACATTATCCGAATATTCCATCATCCATGCCCTCCTCAGCTTCTTCAGATAATCCCGATACCCGGCCTTTTTCACAGCTCCCTCTGTTACAATCTCCACCTCACCCAGAACCTTTCCCTTTAATTCATACCGGAGAACTCCGGCTTTTTCTCCCTCCTCTACCGGCGCTTCCATGGCATCTGGAAGCATCAGCTTTTTCTCCACCTGTGAAAAATCCTCTCCGTTTAAGCTAAGATAGGAAAATTCTCCCTGGTAAGACAAGGGAACGAAATCCTCGATTCCATCTGTTACTGCCATAAGAGGAAGCTTTGGCATTTCCTGATCCTCATACAACCTGCAGCTGGCATACCCATAATTTAAGAGAGCCTGAGCATCTGCAAACCTTGCCTTATAATCCGGAGCCGCCATGACAGCGGCAATCAAGCGGATACCATCCTTTTCCGCAGTAGCAGACAGACAGTATTTTGCCAGAGAAGTCGATCCTGTTTTCAGTCCTGTTACCCGGTAATTGGCAGGCATTTTCAGCAGCCTGTTTGTATTGGAAAGCCCGAACTCCTTTGTTCCCTGTTTGGTTACATGTGTGATCGTATCCATCCAGATTGTTGAATAATCGTGAATCTGAGGGTATCTGGTAATCAGCTCCCGGGACATAAGCGCAATGTCTCTGGCTGTGGTCAGATGCGAAGGATCTTCCGTCAGTCCGCAGCAGTCCACAAAATGAGTTCCTGTCATTCCCAGCCCTGCTGCCCGCTTATTCATCCTCCGGACAAACTCTTCCTCCGAACCTGCTATGTATTCTGCCATGGCAACCGACGCATCGTTTCCTGATGCAATTACAATACACTTAATCAGAGTTTCCACAGTCTGGAGCTCCCCCTCCTCCAGAAACACCTGGGAACCGCCCATGGATTTTGCATAAGCGCTGGTAACAACCTCATCTGTCATTTTGATTTTCCCCTCATCGATGGCATCAAAAATCAGAATCAGTGTCATAATCTTTGTAATGCTGGCCGGACTTCTCTGTTCATCTGCCTGCTTTTCATAAATAATCTGTCCGGTCGATGCCTCCATTAAAACTGCGCTGGGGGCAGAAATCTCCGGTCCGGAAACGGCTTCTGTATTTGTTTCCATGGCAGTCTCTGCTCCTGTACCAGCGGCCTTCTCTGCCCCTGCACCGCCGCCATTCTCTGCCCCTGCACCAGCGGCCTTCTCTTCCCCTGCACCAGCGGCCTTCTCTTCCCCTGCACCAGCAGCCTCTGCGCCATCCGCCTTCCCTTCCACGGCGAAAACAGTCCCTGCCGAGACTGGCATTTCCAGCCGCGGCTCTTTATTCCACCAGCCCCCGCCTGCCCCTTCTGTTCCTGCCAATACGAGACATAATGCCAGCAATATTTCTTTCATAGCCATCTCTCCCTGAATACTACCATCTATAAGATCAGTCTATGGCAGGCAGAAAGAATCTATGTTCCTCTCAGGCAACATCTGGCTATTTGCCCTTTTCTATGCTATGATAGAGGCAGGATTATATCTGGACTCTATCTGAGTCTGGTACAATCACTTACAGCATATTTTATCCCTGCACCAGTCTTCTGGCTGCAGCTTCAGATTACATAGAAATGAGAGGATATTATGATACCATACAATTCAGAAGAACGCGCTCGCTGGAGAAAACGCAGACGCACCATCCGGCGCATTACTGTCGCTGCAGAATGTCTGGCCATTGTTGCCATTCTGGCTGCAGGCGCTATGTTTATCGGAACAAAGATCAAAAATGCTTCCGGAAACAGTCAGAATTCTGCCTCTGGAGCAGCCACCGCCTCCAATCAGGCCCAAACGGAAGCAGCTCACTCTCCAGAAGGCATCCCTTCCGGTTCTCAGCAAAGTCCGGCATCCCCAGAAGAAACCACCTCAGAGACACCGGCTCAGAGCCTTCTTTCCCAGGCTTCTGCCCTGGCTGCCGGGTATGATTACGACAAGGCCATTTCCCTGCTTCAGGAGGATTCTCAGATGGCATCCCTTCCGGAGGTCCAGTCTGCGATTGCCCAGTACGAAACGATCCGTCAGTCCCTGGTTCGAACTCCTATCAGCAAAGTGACCCATGTGTTCTTTCACTCCCTGGTTGTCGATCCTGCCAAGGCCTTTGACGGCCAGTCAGATCAGGACGGCTACAATCAGGTTATGACTACCGTAGAGGAATTTAAAAAGATACTCCAAACCATGTACGATAAGGGCTACGTTCTGGTTCGCCTTCACGATCTCGCCTACGAAACCACAGATGAAACAGGAAAAACTGTGATGAAGGCCGGAGACATCATGCTGCCAGAGGGAAAACTTCCCTTTGTCATGTCTCAGGATGATCTCTGCTACTATCCCTATATGGACGGAGACGGATTCGCCTCCCGGATTGTGATCGGAGCGGACGGAAAGCCTACCTGTGAAATGATTCTCGATGACGGTACCTCTGTTACCGGCTCCTATGACCTGGTTCCCATTTTGGAGGATTTTATCCAGGAGCATCCTGATTTTTCCTACCGTGGCGCCCGGGCAGTTCTCGCATTTACCGGTTACGAGGGAATATTGGGATATCGGACTGCTGCCTCCTATGCAGATTCTCCTACCTATGAACAGGATCGCCAGGAAGCCGCAAAGGTTGCCCAGTGCTTAAAAGATCACGGCTGGGAGCTGGCCTCACACAGTTGGGGACATCTGGATCTGGGCACTGTCGAATGGGATCGCTTCAAAACAGATACCGATAAATGGGAGACAGAAGTAGACTCTCTAATCGGGCCTACGGACATTATTCTTTACCCATTTGGCGCTGATGTGGGAGACTGGCACCCCTACACTGCAGAGAATGAGCGGTTTACCTATCTGTATCAGGCCGGATTCCGGTATTTCTGCAACGTGGACTCCAACCAGTACTGGGTACAGCTTGGGGACACCTTCCTGCGCCAGGGACGACGCAATCTGGACGGCTACCGTATGTGGAAGGATATAACTGCCGAGGATCCCTCTCACAGAAAGCTGGAGGATCTGTTCCACGCAGAGGATGTTTTTGATCCTGCCCGCCCCACTCCGGTACCGGATATGTAACAGCTTCACAAATTGAAAGCGGCTGCTTCAAAGATGATTTTCCACCTATGAAGCAGCCACTCCTTTTTCTATATCAGATCGGCTCGATTTGAATCACTGTCCTTCCTTATCTCAGGCCCCTCTCCTCCAGATAATGGAGGATCACATTGACTGTTCCGTCAATGCCCAGCCGCGCCGTATTCAGCATCAGATCGTAGTTTCCCACATCCTCCCAGCTTCGTCCCGTATAATATCTGTGATAGTCCCGCCGTTCTTTATCAATCCGTTTGATATTTTTTATCAGATCCTTTTCCTCATACAAATGCTTCTCCTGGATTCTTGCTTCCCTTGCCTCCATATCTGCATAGAGAAATACACGAACCAGTCCCTCTTCTCCTTCCAGCACATAATCTGCACACCGGCCAATAAAAACGCAGGATTCTGCTGCCGCCAGCTTTCTGATTACCTCAGACTGAAAACGGAAAAGGTTATCCGCAGAATATTCTTGTCGTAGCAGTGTACGCCAAGCTTTTCTGCCAGCTTCTTTCCCACCTCACTGCCGCCGCTTCCATACTGTCTGCCAATGGTTACAATCCGTTTCCTGTTCTCCATAAAGCGCCTCCTTTCCGGCACAGCCTGACTGATGTTTTGTCTCTGACATAATACAGCCAAGACTTTTCAAGGTTCTGCTTCCTTTCACTCTCTGTGAATATCTTTATTTTATCATCTGTATTTCCTGAATGCAAGGCAGACCGCCTTCCTTTTCTACTTTTCCCTTTCCTTCACCATAAACGTCGGATATCCGGCTGCTCTCAGCGTTTTTTCCATCCACGCCGCATGATCCAGATTCAGATATGCGCCTACCCTCACCTTAAACCAGCCGTCCTCCGCCACCAGAAAGGCCGGATATTCCTCCTCCTTCAGCTGTTCTGCCAGACGCTCTGCCTCCTGTCTGTTCTTGTAAGCTCCCACCTGAATCTGATAATAAGCCGGACCGTCTGCCTCCAGCTTTACCGCTTCCAGAATTCCGTCTGCAATAGCCTGGGCAACCTTCTGGAAATTCTGATCAAAAAATCGGTTATCCTGCTCATGATCCAAAAATCCGGCTTCCACCAGCACTGCCGGCATTTTTGTTTTTCGCAAAACAATCAATCCCGGACGTTCCATCACCCCCAGATCCTTCCAGCCCATTTCCGTCAATTTTTTATTAATTTCTGATGCCATCAGCTGGGCTGCTCCTCCGTTATCATAGATCAGAGTCTGAATTCCAGATGCTGTCCCTGGAACCGGCATGGCATTTCTGTGAATAGACAGAAAATAATCCGAATCCTGGTAATTTGCCATTTCTGCCTTCTCCCCTGGCGTATGATAGCGGTCTGTAACCCGGGTATAGGATACGTCCATTCCATTTTCTGTCAAAATCTGTCCTACTGCCAGCGCCAGCCGCAGGGTATCTGTTTTTTCTTCCCGTCCCTGAAATACAGCTCCTGGATCCTGTCCCCCATGACCTGCATCAATTACAATACTGACCTTATCTGCCATTGCGATCAAAAATGCTCCTTTTCATACAATTCTAATATACTGTATGAAAAAGGAGCAAAAATGGAACTTAATTCTCCTGTACATCCACGCCGCGCGGTCCCACATGGGTAGAAAATACAATCTGGGTACTGGTCTTTCCAAACTTCTGAAGCTGGCCAATAAAAACATCCAGCTCCATAGTGCTGTGAAAAGCTACCTTGAGAATCATGGAATAATCCCCGGTAACACAGCTGCACTCCAGAATATTCGGCACGCTTTCCGCATAAGCATAAAACTTTGGCTTGTCATCCGGTACTACGTTCAGATTAATAAACGCAATAATGTGATATCCCAGCTTCATGGGATTTACCTGAGCATGATAACCGGAAATAATTCCGTCCTTTTCCAGCTTTTCAATCCGCGCTGAAACAGCCGGAGATGATAAAAATGTATTTTCTGCAATAGTTTTCAGTGAAGTTCTTGCATTATCCTGCAGCAGCCTTAAAATCTTTCTGTCAATATCATCCATACTGTCGTTCCTCCCCGTTCCCTCTTCTTCTGTTTCTATAGATTGCTGAGGCTGAGCACCATCTGAGCAGTTTCTACTATATTGGTTCCACTGTCCATACTGCACTTCTGCATATATCGGTGAGCCTCCTCCTCTGTCATTCCATTGCGCTCCATTAAAATACTTTTCGCCTGCATTAACAGGCTCTGCTCCTCTTCGCTCCTCTGCCGCAGCTGGCGCTTCATCCGCTTTTTCCGCCGTGCCTGGGCCTGAACCATCATCTCTAAGGTACTGAGAAGATCGTTTACCTTTAAAGGCATGGGAAGGCACACCACATCCTCTGGCATCTGAGATGTCCATTTGCTGGGAGATGAAACCATCAGCATGGAAAACTCTGCGCTCAGACAATCATGAAGCTCTGAATAAATCATATCTGCCAGCCGATACCCACACACCAGAATTCCGCCGTTTAACTCCTCGGTCTGGGCAAGAGTCTGAGCTCCGGAGGTGCAGACTGCGACAACGTCAAATCCGTTTTTCACAAGTATTCTTTTTATATTTTTTGCATCCTCCAGCTTGGAAAATGCCACGATTACGTTAGCCAACCTCTCACCTCCAGAACAGGAAATCCGGATCCCTTCTAAGCAGTCTGATGCTTAAAACTTATACAGGTATTCCTCTACCTCCCAGTCTGTCACTTCAGCCCGGAACTTTTTCCACTCTGCACTTTTCGCTGCCAGATATTTGGTATATACATGATCACCCAGAACCTTTCTGACAAAGGAGCTGTGTTCAAATGCTTCCAGGGCCTCTCCCAGAGTCTCCGGCAGCTGCTCAATCCCAAGAGCATCCATCTGTTCCTCTGTCATGGCAAAAAGATTGACATCCACACTTTTGGGCGGTTCCATTTCCTGCTTGATTCCATCCAGTCCTGCTGCCAGACAGGATGCCAGGGCCAGATAGGGATTAACTGCCGAATCAGGGCAGCGCAGCTCAATCCGGGTATTGCTTCCCCTGGTACAGGGAATACGAATCAGAGCGCTTCTGTTGGCTGCCGCTGACCAGGTCACATACACCGGGGCATCATATCCCGGAACGAGACGCTTGTAAGAATTGACCAGAGGATTGGTCAGCATGGTTATTTCCTTCATGTGGGCAAGAATCCCTGCCATAAACTGATATGCTATCCGGCTGAGTCCCAGACCATCCGTTTCGTCAATAAAAACATTGTGACCTGACTGGTCTGCCAGAGACATATTAATATGCATACCTGAGCCATTAATTCCAGCCTTTGGCTTTGGCATAAAAGTAGCGTGAAGCCCATGACGCTTTGCAATCGTCTTCACCGCCATTTTAAAGGTCATAATATTATCTGCAGCAGTCAGTCCGTCCATGTATTCCAGATCAATCTCATGCTGGGCCGGAGCCAGCTCATGGTGAGACGCCTCCACAGCAAACCCCATCTCCTCCAGATTCAGAACAATATCACGACGTACATTCTCTGCCATATCTACCGGGCCCACATCAAAATACCCGGCCATTTCCCTGGTGTCTGTAGAGGGTCTGCCGCTCTCATCTGTGTCAAACAGGAAAAATTCACATTCCGGGCCCACATGGAAGGTGTATCCCATTCTCTCAGCCTCTTTCAGAACCTTCTTCAGCACATACCGGGGATCGCCCTCAAACGGTTCCCCGTTGGGACGGTAAACGTCACAAATCAGGCGGGCAACCTTTCCCTGCTGCGGCCGCCAGGGGAATATCTCAAAGGTATTATAATCCGGATACAGATACATATCCGATTCCTCAATCCGAACAAATCCGTCTATGGCAGAGCCGTCAAATATGCACTGATTATCCAGCGCCCGTTCCAGCTGACTGGCGGTAAGAGCCACGTTCTTCAGCATACCAAACATATCCGTAAACTGCAGACGGATAAATTCTACATCCTCTTCCTCCACAATCCGGATAATATCTTCCCTACTGTAATTCTTCATTGCTTCCTTCTCCCTTCTTCTCTCAAAGGACTTTTTCCAAAGGGGCGGCACCCATTTAACGTAAAAGAGGGTGCCCATAAGGCCATTTTTACAACGGCTATTATGCAACACCCTCGTTCCATACGATGATAATATCAGTTTCACTCCGGTTTGTCAATCCGGAGATTCCTCTTTGTATGCAGAGATTCTCCCTTATCTTCAGGGATTTTTCTTTCTCACCTTCAGTCTGCTGTATTTCAGGTAATATACTGCAAATAATATCGTAGTAATCACCCAGGTCAGCGGATAGCTGAACATAATCGTAAAAATATTCCGATCAAGCGGAACTGCAATCAAAATCCACCCCACCCGCAGGGCACAGACTCCTACGCAGCACAGCATCATGGGAATCCAGCAGTCTCCCACTCCCCGCAGAGCGCCGGACAAAATCTCAATCGCCACATAGGTCACATAAAATCGGGAGAGATACCGCATCATATCAATCCCAATGGAAACTACCTCCTTGTCCGTTGTAAACAGCTCATAGGCATAAATTCCCCAGTTATAAATCAGAACAGACATCAGAGCAGAAGAGATAACCGTCATCTTCATACAGCTTCTTACACCCTTGTGAACACGGTCAGTTTTTCCTGCACCATAGTTTTGTCCTACAAATGTGGTAATCGCAATTCCAAAGGAGTTGACCATCATCCAGAATACGGCATCTATTTTACTGTAAGCCGCCCATGCAGCCACCGTATTGGTTCCCAGGGAATTGATTCCCGCCTGGATAATCACATTGGAGGATCCGTACATCACAGACTGCAGACCTGCGGGAAAGCCAATTCGGACAATCCGTTTCAGCATTCTCTGATCCAGTCGGACCTGCTTCCACTCCAGACGATACATATCCTGTGCACGCATCAGACAGATGCATACCAAAACAGCGCTGAGCAGCTGAGACAAAATCGTCGCAATAGCCGCTCCCTTAACTCCCAAACCGCACATTACCACCAGGAGAATATCCAGTGCAATATTAATCAGACAGCTAAACATCAAAATATGAAGAGGGCGCTTGGAATCTCCCACTGCTCTCAAGATCGCCGCTCCTGTATTGTAAATCAGGTTTGCAACCATTCCTGCAAAATAAATCCTCAGGTACTCTACAGAAAGCCCTACTACATCCTCCGGTGTCCCCATAGCCGTAAGCATAATGGGCGCAAGGGGAATTCCCACTGCCGTCATTACCAGGCCCGACACGACACTAAAGGCCACTGCCGTGTGAACCGCATACCCTACCATCTCCGGACGCTTTGCCCCATAATACTGGGAAATAATAACCGAAGCACCTGAGGAAAGGCCTACAAAAAATCCTACAATCATCTGAGTCAGCATTCCTGTAGAACCGCCAACCGCAGACAATGCCTCCTTGCCCACAAATCGTCCTACAATCATGGCATCTGCCGCATTATACAGCTGCTGAAAAAAAGTACCGAACAGAATCGGAAAGAAAAACAGCAACAGCTGCTGCCAGATAACCCCCTCTGTGATTGGATTCTGGATCTCATTCTTTTTGCTCATAACACCCCGTTTTAATCCTTTCTCCTGTCGTAATCTATATGCCGCAAAACTGATCATCTAAATGTACTATATCCTATTTCCCTCTGCCGGTCAAGCATCTCATCTACCCAAACCGGCCGCCTGTCCGGCACCCGGAATTTTACTCAATAAGTAAATGAAAATTAAAGAAATATTAAAGCATTCCCTCTGTTTCATTGATATAATACTTCAAAATGGAGGAATATTATGAACAAGAAACTGCTGATTCTGCTGAGCGCCGGAATCGTTCTCTGCACCGGCTGCGCTTCTTCATCCGCAGCCCCGGAAGAAAACCGGAACCGGACAGCTGCCGCCGCCTTCCTCACAGAGGCTTCCCGGGAGGAATCTTCCCCGGAGACGGCATCTCAAGAAAAGCAGATGATTTTTATAGACGGAAAAACCATGATTTCCACTGACCGGATTGCAGTAACTGAGGACCGTCTTCCCATTTCCGCGGATACGAGAAGACCGGACGGTTCTATCACAGAGCTGGTTCCGGAATCTGAACGTCCCGGACAAAACGGGCAGGCCAATTTTTCCTGCATGGGCTCCCCTTATCTGATTCTCTCAGACGGAGCTGCCGCTCTGGAATTAGAAGGACAGTATATACTGTTTCTGGCCGAAGATACAGTAGAATATGAAGGCATTTACAAAAAGAAAAACCAGGTATCCGAGGATACTCTGGAATGGCTTAATTTTTATTATTCTCTGACTGCGCAGGAACGTCTGGCACTGTCCATGATTCCGTCAGAGTTTGTCACAGAAGCCCGGACAGCTGCTATCGCGTCCGCCGTAGAAACCTCATCTTCTTCAGAAACTATTTCCTACCGGGAGGCCCTCACAGAAGAAGAGCTTGCACAGACAGAAGCCCTGGCCATGCATTATTTTACCGAAGAGGTTCCTTCCTTTGAGGGTGTTGATCAGATTTACCCTGCAGACTCCGAAGAATCCCTTTATCACAATCCAGGACTGGAGGGAGAATATATGCCGGGCAATATTATTATTTACCGTGTTCTTACGGTAAAAGACCGGCGGGACGGCAATCCCTTCCGCTATATCAGTATCGCCCGCAGCAACAAATCCGGCGCCTGGAAAGTAATAAACAGCGGCTACTGACAGAGTTTTTTGCTCTGTCAATATGCCGCTGTTTTTTATTCTTTCATTCGGTAGCCTACACCGATTTCCGTAAAAATATAAAAAGGCTCTGCAGGATTTTTTTCCAGCTTCCGGCGAATATTAGCCATATTAACCCGAAGGATCTGGTTGTCCGTATCTGCATAGGGACCCCAGATATCTTTTAAAATATAGTCATAAGTCAATACCTTTCCTGCATTTTTTGCAAGAAGAGAAACCAGCTTATACTCAATCTGTGTCAGATGAATCTCCTTCCCGTTTAAGGTAACCAGACGCTTCTCAAAATTAATTTCCAGACCCTCTCTGGAATATTTCTGCTCCTGGGGTGCGATGGACGCAACTCTGGCGCTATGGCGCAGAGCCGTCCGGATTCTGGCTAAAAGCTCTTCTGAGCCAAAAGGCTTGGTAATATAATCATCAGCGCCTCCGTCAAGAACCACCACCTTCTCCCGTTCCTGATTTCTTGCTGAAACCACAATCACAGGAATATTGGAAAAGCCGCGGATTCTCTGCAGAACCTCCATTCCGTCCATATCAGGCAGCCCCAGATCCAGAAGAATCAGATCCGGATAATGAGAAGTGCACAGGGAAAGCCCCTGCAGCCCGTTCATGGCACGCAGCGCCTTATACTGGTTGGCGATCACTATAGTTTCCATATAATTTCCAATATGCTTTTCATCTTCAATAATCAATATGGTCTGTTTATTTGTCATGATTCCTCCTGCTCCTCCAAAGGTAATGTAAAAATAAATTCTGCTCCCTGTTCATGATTCACTGCCCGTATGATTCCCTCATGAGCTGCTACAATCGTTTTGCAGATAGTAAGCCCGATTCCCATGCCCTTATGAGAATCGCCGCTTCCGTTGCGCTCCATACCGCCGCCGTCAAACAGATTCTCAAGCCGTTCCGGCGCAATCCCCTTGCCATAATCCCGCACATGGAAAGCAACGCTGTTTTTTCTTTTTTCCACATTCAGCTCTATGGGTTCATCGGTTCCGGAATGATATACAGCATTTTCCAAAAGATTCATAATCAGCTGCTCAATCAGCATGGCGTCCATAGGAACCATTAAAAACTCATCCGGTACATGAACAGTAATCCGCGCGCCGGGAAGACGCTTTTTCAAACGAAGCACCGCCTCAGAAACTACCTCCTCCAGAGGCTCCATGCTTTTCGCAACTCTGGCATCCCCCACATGGATCCTGGTAACAGAAAGCAGATTCTCCACCATATTTAACAGCCAGTTGGCATCCTCACGAATATTGCTGACCAATTCTGTTCTCTCTGCTTCTTTCATATAGGTGCCATTTTCCAGATAGGTGCTGGCAAGTCCGATAATCGCTGTCAGCGGTGTCCTTAAATCGTGGGAAACCGCCCGAAGCAAATTGGCCCGCATCGTTTCCTTTTCCGCCTCCATTAAAAGCTTCTCTCGTTCATTTAGCATCTGACTCTGCTTTTTAAACTTTGTTGTCATCGCACTGGTGATCACAGATACCACCGTCATCCCTACAAATGTAACAGGATAGCCATCAATGGTAAAATTCAGCGTCATATATGGATAGGTAAATACATAATTTACAAAGCCTACGCCAAACAGAGACGCTACGATTCCTGATGCATAGCCCACTGTATAGCGCGCTACCAGCATCACACTGAGAACATAGATAATCGCAACGCTTGTAGTATTTTTTCCATAATAAAAAAAGGCTACCGCCACTAACGTAGACAGGCTCATAATCAAAACTGTCGTTATAATGTTTCTCCACAGATCTTTTACCTGCATTGTTCTGCCTTTCCCTGCCTCTAAGACAGTAAAACGAAATGGGACAAAGCTAAACTGCACCTGTCCCATTTCATTTTACTATATCTTAACAGAGATGTATATAGGCCATGAAAAATCTTGACGATATTTTCACAGCCTATACTTATTCTCTATTTTTGTATGGCCCAATTAAGAAACCGCGAGGAGACGGTTTAGAATTTAGGCATTTTTATAGTTTACAATTGCACCGAAATCCGGTTTCAGGGAAGCGCCTCCAACCAGGCCTCCGTCAATGTCTGCCTGAGCAAACAGCTCCGGAGCGCTGGATGCAGATACAGAACCGCCGTACTGAATGCGGATAGCCTCTGCCGTTGCCTCATCATAAATCTCACCGATACATGCACGGATTGCTGCACATACCTCCTGTGCCTGTTCTGTGGTTGCAACCTTACCGGTACCAATAGCCCAGATTGGCTCATATGCAATTACTGCAGTCTTTGCCTGATCTGCGGTTACGTTCAGGAACGCAATCTTAATCTGCTGACGGATCCAGTCAATGGTAATCCCCTGCTCTCTCTGAGTCAGAGACTCACCGCAGCAGATAATCGGAGTAAGACCATGCTCGAAGGCCTTTAAGACTTTTTTATTTACTGTCTCATCGGTCTCAGCAAAGTACTCTCTTCTCTCAGAGTGGCCGATAATCACGTATTTTACGCCTGCATCAACCAGCATGTTGGGAGAAATCTCGCCTGTATAAGCGCCCTTTTCTTCAAAATACATATTTTCTGCTCCAATGTTAATGTTGGAGCCCTTTGCTGCCTCCATAGCCGGAATAATGTCAATCGCCGGTACGCAGAATACTACGTCAACCTCATCATTAACTACCAGCGGTTTTAATGTCTCCACCAGCTTCACAGCCTCGGTGGGAGTCATATTCATCTTCCAGTTTCCTGCAATAATTTTCTTTCTGGACATATTCCTTCTCCTTTTTGCGATTTCTCGATTTATTTGTCGTCTGCTGCTGCTACGCCCGGAAGCTCTTTTCCTTCCAGGAATTCCAGAGAAGCGCCGCCGCCGGTAGAAATATGGCTCATCTTGTCAGCAAAGCCCAACTGGTTTACAGCTGCTGCAGAATCGCCGCCGCCGATGATGGTGGTAGCCTCAGTCTCTGCCAGTGCCTTTGCAACTGCAATGGTACCTGCTGCCAGAGTCGGGTTCTCAAATACGCCCATCGGTCCGTTCCATACAACGGTCTTTGCGGTCTTTGCAGCCTCAGCATACAGCTTTGCACTCTCAGTACCGATATCCAGACCCATCATATCAGCTGGGATCTCATCAACAGAAACATTCTTTGCATCAATCGGAGCATCAATGGGGTTCGGGAATGCAGCAGCAACTGCAGCATCAACCGGAAGCAGAAGCTTCTTGCCCAGCTTCTCTGCCTTTTCCATCATCTCTCTGCAGTACTCCAGCTTGGTATCATCAACCAGAGAATTGCCAACTTCCTTGCCCTGTGCCTTTAAAAAGGTAAATGCCATACCACCGCCGATGATCAGAGTATCGCACTTCTCCAGCAGATTGGAGATAACGTTCAGCTTATCAGCAACCTTTGCGCCACCTAAGATAGCAACGAACGGTCTTACCGGATTCTCTACTGCATTGCCCAGGAAATCGATCTCTTTCTGCATCAGATAACCAACTGCATTGGTGCCGCCCTTTGCGGTGATGAATTTGGTTACGCCTTCTACAGAAGCATGTGCTCTGTGAGAGGAACCAAATGCATCGCATACATAGTCATCAGCCAGGTCAGCCAGCTCTTTGCTGAATTCCTCGCCGTTCTTGGTCTCTTCTTTGCCGCGGAAACGGGTGTTCTGCAGAAGCACTACATCGCCGTCTGCCATAGCCTCAACAGCCTTGGTTGCTGCTTCGCCGGTTACATTGTAATCAGCTACGAATACAACCTTCTTGCCCAGCTTCTCTTCCAGTCTTACAGCAACCGGAGCCAGGGACTCACCCTCGTTGGGGCCATTTTTTACTTTGCCCAGGTGAGAGCAAAGGATTACCTTTGCGCCCTCGCCTACCAGCTTCTGGATAGTCGGCAGAGCTGCAACGATACGAGTCTCATCTGTGATCTTTCCATCCTTTAACGGTACGTTAAAGTCGCAGCGGACCAGAACTCTTTTACCCTTTAAATCCTTCAGATCGTCAACACTTTTCTTATTTAACATGGTTTATTCCTCTCTTTGTCTCAAAAATCTTCTGCTTTACAGTCTGCCTGCATAGCAAACTGCATGGGAACGCGGCTGCGTCAGCAGCTATTTTCCTCAGGCGCGCTGTGCGCATCCCCGCCAAGCCTTTTGTTTTCATTGGACGTGGTTTCCTGTAAAAACACAAAAGGGCCCGGTCCTTTCAGACCGGACCCCTGACTGAGTCTTCCTATCTTATGCCGGAATCAGATTCCCGGACTCCGCAATTAGTGTAACTCTGCGAAGTATTTGATGGTACGAACCATCTGGCTGGTGTAGGAGTTCTCGTTGTCATACCATGAAACAACCTGAACTTCGTACAGATCGTCAGCAATCTGAGCTACCATGGTCTGAGTAGCATCAAACAGAGAACCGTATCTCATACCGATAACGTCGGAAGAAACGATTGCATCCTCGTTGTAGCCGAAGGACTCGGAAGCTGCTGCCTTCATAGCTGCGTTGATGCCTTCTTTGGTAACATCGCTGCCCTTAACAACTGCAGTCAGAATGGTGGTGGAACCGGTCGGTACCGGAACACGCTGTGCAGAACCGATCAGCTTGCCGTTCAGCTCCGGAATAACCAGGCCGATTGCCTTAGCTGCGCCGGTGGAGTTCGGAACGATGTTAGCTGCGCCTGCTCTTGCTCTTCTCAGATCGCCTTTTCTGTGCGGTCCGTCCAGAATCATCTGGTCGCCGGTGTAAGCGTGAATGGTGCTCATGATACCAGACTGGATCGAAGCGTAGTCATTCAGAGCCTTAGCCATCGGAGCCAGGCAGTTGGTGGTGCAGGAAGCTGCGGAAATGATGGTGTCCTCAGCCTTCAGAGTGTTCTCGTTTACGCTGTAAACGATGGTCGGCAGATCGTTGCCAGCCGGAGCGGAGATAACAACCTTCTTAGCGCCTGCATCGATATGAGCCTGAGATTTTGCTTTGGAGGTGTAGAAACCGGTGCACTCCAGAACTACATCTACGCCAATCTCTCCCCACGGAAGATCCTTAGCATCCTTCTCAGCATAAATTTTAATTGTCTTTCCGTCAACGGTGATGGAATCCTCACCAGCCTCTACGGTGTGTTTGCCTTCACCGATATGGCCTGCGTATCCGCCCTGAGCGGTATCATATTTCAGTAAGTGTGCCAGCATCTTCGGGTCGGTCAGATCGTTGATTGCTACTACCTCATAACCCTCTGCACCAAACATCTGTCTGAATGCCAGACGGCCAATACGTCCAAAACCATTGATTGCTACTTTTACTGCCATGACAAATTCCTCCTGAATTGTTAAAAATTTAATGATTGTTAAAATATCATCAACCTATGCCTATTTTACCCAATTACGATTAAAATAGCAAGAGGTTTTTTCTATTTTATGAACTCTTTACAGTTTCTTTTGTAAAAATACCCTATAATTCGTTCTTTACATAACCTGCCAGGTTATATGCATGATCAGCAATCCGCTCCAGATTGCTGATAATATCCAGGAATACCACACCTGAGGATGCCTTGCACTTTCCGCTGGAAAGCCGCTCAATGTGCTTCTCCCGCAGCTCCTCTTCCTGACTGTCCACATCATCCTCGTACTGGCTGACCTTACGCACTGCATCCATACTGCCGTTCTGTCTTGCATCAATCGCATATTCAAATGCTTTCAGAACACTTCCGCCGATGGAGCGCAGATCATCAAATCCTGTTTCTGAGAAATCCAGCTGGTGAGTCTCCATATACTCGGCCTGCTCTGCAAGATTTTCAGCGTGATCCCCGATCCGCTCAATATCACTGATGCTGTAAAACAGGTTATTTACCATCTTTTTCTGACGTTCTGTCAGAGAAAGATTCTCTACCTTAATCAGATACTCTGTCAGCATCTTTTCCATATTATTGATTGTTTTTTCCGTTTTGTATACCTGCTCGATTCCCTCTGTATTGCGTGTCAGAAGAGCATCGATTGCCGCTCTTACATTCTCCAGGGTAATCTGTCCCATATGAACCACTTCCAGAGCTGCTGTTTCCACAGCAAAGGCCGGAGATTCAAAAATACGCTCGTCCAGATGCTTGAAGGTAACTGCTGTCTCCTCATCCTCCGCAGCTTCAGGTGCCTCCTCCTCCGGCTTCTCCCGGACAACAATGCCGGAAATCTTTACCAGCTGATTGGCAAAGGGGAACAGGACGGTTGTCATAGTCAGATTAAATATGGTATGGAAAATGGATATCTGCACTGCATTAATATTGGATGCTGCAAAATCCGGTCTCAGAGCAAAGAAAACAAATCCCAGAGTTCCTACCAGAATCGCTCCAATTACGTTAAAGGTCAGATGAATTACCGCAGCCCTCTTGGCGATCCGGGAACCACCTATACTGGAAAGCATGGCTGTTACGCAGGAACCAATATTCTGTCCCAGGGTAATATAAATTGCTGCATTCGTAGTTACAATTCCATTCATTGCCAGAGTCTGCAGAATTCCCACTGATGCAGATGAACTCTGCAGAAGTGCTGTTACCAGCGCTCCGATAATCATGCCAAGGAACGGATTTCCTCCCAGAACCTCAAAGGCCTTTGCAAAAATCGGCGCATCCGTGTAGGGAGAAATAGAGCCTGACATAAAATCAAGACCAATAAACAAAAGACCAAGACCAATGCAGATTTCTCCTGCTGTTTTCTTCTTCTGCCCTTTGGCAAATACCAGAAGCAAGGCTCCAATACCGATAATAGCCGGTGCATAAAAGCTGGGCTTCATAACCTCAAAAGCATCTCCCAGCTGGCTCATGGAAACGATCCATGCTGTAATGGTCGTACCGATATTGGCACCCATGATTACGCCAACTGCCTGTGTCAGATTCAGAACACCTGCACTTACGAAACCGACGACCATAACCGTGGTAGCGCCGCTGCTCTGGATAATTGCTGTAATCAGAGCTCCCAGTGCTACTGCCAGAAGTCTGTTGTTTGTCAGCATTCCCAGAAAACTGCTCATCTTACTGCCGGCTGTCTTCTGCATTCCGTCGGCCATAATATTCATACCGTACAGGAACATTCCAAGACCGCCAAGAAACCCAAATACATTTGACACGTCACTGATTGACATCTCGTCCTCCTCATCCCCCGCGTACTGTTTTTTTCTTCTCCTTAGCCGCAGATATTTTCATCATATCATACCCGTTCACGCATTTTCAACCGTATTTAAACTTTATGTAAAAATTCGGATAAATTCATGTAAAATAACGAAGGCTTTCGACATTTTTCGTGGCATATTACTACTTGATCTAAAAAGGACAGGATGAGTTTTCTTCCTCTCCTGTCTCTTTTTTGTCTATATTTGGTTTTTTCTCAAAAAATTCAGTGTTCCGCAGCCCATTTCAGTACAGCCGCCCATACTTCCTGGTTCTTATTCCAGACATCAGTAAATTCTGTGAGCGGCATCGGGCAGGATACGCTTCCTACTTCTATCGTCAGACTGGGGATCGGATTTTCCTTAATCTGAAGCCAATCCTTAAATCCACCATGCCCGCTGCTGCCAGCCAGCCTGTAACCTGTTTTTGCAGATACTGCATTGGCCAGCTCCTGAGACTGGGCAGATACGGTATTCCCCGGATAATCCCAGTAAATGATATTTCCCATACTGTGATAGCTGATGGTTGCCGTCCAGTTTCTTGACTGAATCAGATTTGCCAGAGCCTGACTTTCCGGCTCAGATAAAGGCGCTGCCCCCTTATAGGTGGCATAAGATGGCATATCAGAGCTGGTCACTTCTTCCCAGTCCGCCGGGAAATTCTGATTTAAATCCACACCCCGTCCGTTTGCTTTCCAGTAATTTAAATACCGTTCCATTGCAGCGCTGGTTCGTCCCTGAGCCAGATCATTCTGGTAACACTGCTCAATGGTTCTGCGAAGCTCCTCTGACCGGATTCCTCCGATACCTGACTGGCTGATAGTAATCCCGTCCGGATTTACCATAGGAACATAGTGAATTGCTGTTTTGTTAAATAAATCAGAAAGCAGCCGTCCTTCATAGGAACCTGTACCATAAAAGGCAAGGCCATATTCCAGCTGCTTCATAATAAGCAGCGGTGTCATATATTCCCGGGCATGAATTCCTCCATGAATTAAAACATGCTTTTCGGCATTGATATTTCCCACAACTACCTCATACAGATTTCTCCCATCCAGAGTGGTTCCAATGGTATTTACCTTCATCAGGCTGCTGTAACGTGACGCAAGCTCCTGAATATCCTGACTCATCTGATCATAGGTATATTTTTCTGCCACCTTAACCAGAGGAGAGGAAACGGTTCCCGCAAAACCGTCGGTACCGTCAGATATAACAGCACCGCCTGACATTCCGGGACCGCCTCCGCTTCCGGAAACTCCAGGTCCGGCCAGTACTCCGGAAGTAATCACAGTACTGCCTGAAGGAGATGGCCCATTTTGACCGGACATGCCTCCTCCCGCAGTTATAGTACCGCTCTGGCCCTGCGTGCTTCCTCCCTCAGTTATGGTACTGCTCTGGCCCTGTGCGCTTCCTCCCGCAGTTATGGTGCTGCTCTGATTTCCGGGATTTTCTGTCTGCTCTCCCGGCGCGTTCAGCCGATCGCCAATCTGAGCCGACGGAGGCAGAATGCTCTCTCCCTGCTCTTCCGGCCCGGAAACAGGATTTTCTCCCGGTGCCAGATTCACAGAATCTGCAAAACTCATAAAAGAACTGCTGACCGCCATAATGGCGGCCAGCATTCCGGTAAATACCTTTTTATTCATATACTTATTTGTCACTGTCCTTCTTTGCAAGATCACCAGGCTTCATGCTCAGGCTGATCTTACCCATCTTGTCTACATCCAGAACCTTTACTGTAACCATGTCTCCAATGTTTACCACATCTTCTACCTTCTCTACACGTTTATCAGAAAGTCTGGAAATATGAACCATACCGTCTTTTTTCGGCTTCAGCTCTACAAATGCTCCAAAGGGCATAATACGCACTACCTTACCAGTAATTACCTGACCCGGTTCAATATCAGTTACAATATTCTTAATAATGCTCTTTGCCTTCTCAATCATATCGCGATCAGTGCCGCAGATTGCAACATTTCCTTCCTCGGAAATATCAATCTTTACACCAGTCTCTTCGATAATCTTGTTGATCACGCAGCCCTGCTTACCTACAACATCACCGATCTTCTGCGGATCAATGCTGATCTGGTCAATCTTCGGAGCATACTGACCTACTTCTTTTCTCGGCTCTGCAATCGCCGGCTTCATACAGGTGTCCATAATAAACAGGCGTGCTTCACGGCATCTTGCAATTGCGCCCTCTACGATCGGTCTTGTAAGGCCGTGGATCTTAATATCCATCTGAATCGCAGTAATTCCGTCTGTAGTACCGGTTACCTTAAAGTCCATGTCTCCAAAGAAATCCTCAAGACCCTGGATATCTGTCAGAAGAACAAAATCATCATCTGTATCGCCAGTTACAAGACCACAGGAAATACCTGCTACCATTTTCTTAATCGGCACACCTGCAGCCATCAGAGACATGCAGGATGCACAGGTAGATGCCATAGAGGTAGAACCATTAGACTCAAATGTCTCGGATACTGTACGGATTGCATAGGGGAATTCTTCCTCACTGGGCAGCACCGGGATCAGGGCACGCTCAGCCAGCGCACCGTGACCGATTTCACGACGTCCCGGTCCTCTGGAAGGCTTCGTCTCCCCTACAGAATAGGACGGGAAATTGTAATGATGCATATAACGCTTTGCTACTTCATTTTCATCCAGACCATCCAGGCGCTGCTGCTCAGACAGAGGAGCCAGAGTACATACATTGCAGATCTGAGTCTGACCGCGTGTAAACATAGCAGAACCGTGAACACGAGGAATCAGATCAATCTCAGCTGCCAGAGGACGGATCTGAGTAATCTCACGACCGTCCGGACGCTTGTGATCCTTTAAAATCATTTTGCGGACAGTCTTCTTCTGGTACTGATAAACTGCCTCACCCAGAAGCGCCAGCCACTCTTCGTTTTCTGCAAATGCCTCTTCCAGCTTTTCTGTAATCTGACGGATGTTCTCCTCACGAGTCTGCTTATCATCAGTAAATACAGCTGTTTCCATTTCTTCAGGAGTTACAATCTCACGAATTGCCGCAAACAGCTCCTCCGGAATCGCGCAGCTCTCATAAGCATGCTTTTCCTTTCCGCATTCAGCAACAATGCTGTCAATAAAGCGAATGATCTCCTGGTTTACACCATGGGCCAGATAAATAGCCTCGATCATTTTTTCTTCCGGAATTTCGTTAGCGCCGGCCTCAATCATAATTACCTTTTCTCTGGTAGAAGCAACGGTCAGATTCAAATCTCCGGACTTCCACTGAGCCTGAGACGGGTTTAATACAAACTCACCGTCAATCATACCTACCTGAGTCATAGCACAGGGACCGTCAAAAGGAATATCAGAAATGCAGGTTGCGATTGCGGCACCCAGCATTGCCACCAGCTCAGGGCGGCACTCCGGATCCACACTCATAACCATATTATTCAGTGTTACATCATTACGGTAATCCTTCGGGAACAGCGGACGCATCGGACGGTCAATTACACGAGAGGTCAGAATGGCATTCTCAGATGCTTTTCCTTCTCTTCTGGTAAATCCACCCGGGATTTTTCCTACTGCATATAACTTTTCTTCATACTCTACACTCAGCGGGAAAAAGTCAATTCCTTCTCTTGGTTTGTCAGATGCTGTGGCTGTAGACAGTACCACTGTATCACCGTAATGCACAAAGGCCGCACCATTGGCCTGCTTTGCCACTCTGTTTACATCAACAGTCAGAGTTCTTCCGGCAAGTTCCATACTAAAACTTTTGTACATGTTTTTGTCTCCTTTTCTTTGTTTATTTTCTTCAGCAAAAGACTCCGAAACTACTGCTCTGCCTGCAACTGTATTCCCTGGTCACAGGTACAGCAGCGGCTTCGGGTAATGTCTTCTGAGAAATTTGCATTTTCCTGTTGAATCGAAAACAGGGTGGAGAAAAGCATCTCCACCCTCGACATTTCAATTACTTTCTGATACCAAGTTTTTCAATCAGTACACGATAGCCTTCCAGATCAGTCTTCTTTAAGTAATCCAGCAGACCACGTCTCTGTCCTACCATCTTCAGCAGACCACGTCTGGAATGGTGATCCTTCTGGTTGTTCTTCAGATGCTCGGTCAGTTCGTTGATTCTCTCAGTCAGAATGGCAATCTGAACTTCCGGTGAACCGGTATCTCCCGGCTTTCTGCCGTACTGTGCGATGATTGCTGCTTTCTTTTCCTTTGAAATCATGTTGATTTCCTCCTTTAATCTTATACTTACCGTGTCCCCGGCCATTGGTTGGAGTATCCAGATGACTGAGCACCGGCGTTAATTCATACCGATTCATCATAGCATATCCTGACTTTTGTGTCAACTAAAATATAAACTTTCCTGCAATACAAAAAAAGACTGAAACAACTGTTTCAGCCTGCATTTCTTTTTTATGTTTCCATCTACTCTCAAA
>ERZ781273.277-NODE-277-length-26368-cov-13.679170_pt1 | contig 26368 bp, 20 predicted proteins | sample MGYA00375851_ERZ781273 | MGnify/ENA primary metagenome ERZ781273 (study PRJEB29790, sample SAMN03653692) | human gut metagenome | host: Homo sapiens | place: USA: Dallas, Texas | collected 2013-07-09 | study: EMG produced TPA metagenomics assembly of the Gut... | reverse complement strand
GCTTGTCACAAGAAGGTTCGTCTTTCTGTGCATCGCGAAGCGCGTTACTGGTCACTGAGCGAACAGTAACCGGCTGCAGAATTTATCCCGTAATAGAAAAGAGCAGGATACTCTCCTGCCCTTCTCTTGTTCCTTATAGAAATTTATATCTGACCTGCTTAAGATCAGTCTTCGCTGCCATCATCAAAGCCTTCTGTCTCAATAATGAACTTCACGTTGCCGCTCATGGAATCATCTTTTCCTGTGAAAGATGTATAAGCTGCATCATCAGACTGGAGTGCTTCCAGACGATCCAGAACACTCTGGAAATCCTCTTCCATAGTATCTTTCAGTTTCTTGATACCATCATCATAGAACTCTTTCTCACCGTCTTTCAGATCTTTTGCTCCGTCCTTCAGAGTCTTAGCTCCGTCTTTCAGATCTTTTGCCCCATCCTTCAGGTCTTTTGCTCCATCATCCAGGGTCTTAGCTCCATCTTTCAGACTGCTTGTTCCGTCTTTCAGAGTCTTAGCTCCGTCATTCAAATCCTTAGCTCCATCTTTCAAAGTCTTGGTTCCGTCTTTCAGATCTTTTGTTCCGCTTACTAAAGAAGATGTACCACTCTTCAATTCACGAGTTCCATTATTAACACTGTTTGCACCGCTTCTTAACTGGGAAGCTCCGCTTCTCAGATCTGCAGCACCGTTCTTTAACTGTGCAATACCGGATTTTACCTGTCCACTGGCTGCTACTAATGTACCTGCTCCGCTTACAAGGCTCTTGGTTCCTGCTGTCAGCTGGGATGCTCCACTGTTCAGGGTATCACTGCTTGCTGTCAGCTGAGATGCTCCGCTTCTCAGTGCCACACTATTTGCGGCAATCTGACCAACACCAGTTACCAGCTTGCCGGTTGCTTTGCTGATTGAACTGATACCTGCATCAAGGCTCTCCTTTGCACTCTTTAATGTACTTGCGCCATTGAGAAGTGCTGTTGCGTTGGCATTATCCTTGCCCTGAAGGGTATTGATTCCATCTGTAATAGTCTTCTCACTATTAAGGAGCTGATCTGCTCCGCTTGTAAGTGTCTCAGCAGCCTTGGTATCCTGTAACTGTTTATAACCAGCCTGAAGCTTCTCATTTCCTTCAGAAATCTGTTTTGCACCTTCTGCTAACTGATTCACAGAATCTGTCATGGAAGAAAGATCTCCAAGTCCTGCAACCAGACTGCTTACTGCTGTCAGACTCTCTCTTACCTGTGTTCCGGCTGCTTTCAGATTTGATGCTCCTGTAGATAACTGACCTTCACCTGTTTCCTTCAGCTGTGCCATTCCACTGTTCAGGGAATCAGCACCTGTGCTCAGCTGTGCGGCTCCTGCATTTGCGGTCTGGGCTCCTGATTCAACAGAAGCTGCACCTGCAATCAGTTTATCTGCTTCACCAGCTAAAGTTGAAGAGCTCGCTGATGCTGCTTCTGAAATACTGCCAGCTGCACCTTCCAGGGTGGACGCAATCGCATTTAAGGATTCCTGAACACTGCTTCCGTTTGTCTCAGCCTGGACAGCTACCTGTGACTGAGCCTGAATGTTACCCAGCTCACCCTGAGCTGCAGAAGCATTTCCAAGACCTGCATTTAACTGCTCGATTGCAGAATTAATAGCTGCTGCAGTTCCTTCGTCAAGTCCCTCTGTTCCAAGTGCTCCCTGCAAAGTTGCGATTGCACTGCTCATAGAGCTCTGGGTTGCACTGATTGCACCAGCGGCAGCATCTGTAGATACCCCTGCGGACTGTGCAGTAACCGTAGTCTCAATCTGGGCAGCTGCCTCACGGATGCTTGCTGCGGAATCATTCATTGTCTTAGAGGCACTATCGCCGATCTGACTGATTGAATAGCTTGTTCCTTCTTTTAATTTTCCAATTCCGTCTTTTACCTGAGTTGCACCGGAAACAAGAGCAGCTGTACCGTCAGCCAGGCTCTTTGCCCCCTCTGCAACACTTGCTGCTCCAGAAGCAGCCTCACCTACTTTTCCAACGTATTCTGTTACACCATCAGCCAGGGAATCAGCTCCATCTGCATACTGATTCAGGCTCTTCACCATTGTTTCCGGCTTTGCAGCTGCTACATTCTTGGCAATTTCTGTAAGTTTTGCGGAAGCAGCGCTGATTCCTTCTGAAGCCTGCTGGATTCCAGGTGCCAGCTGTCCTACCCCTTCAACCAGTGCAGATGTTCCACTTACATAGTCCTTAGTTCCCTGCGCCAGGGCACTTGCACCGCTTACATAAGTGCTTACTCCGTCAGTCAGCTGAGTTGCACCATTTACATAAGCGGTTACACCGTCTGCCAGCTGATTTCCACCAGCCACATATTTGTTCACACCATCTGTCAGGGATTTCATTCCTTTATTGTACTCTGCCATGTTGCTGTTTACAGTATCAACACCTTCTGTGTAGCTGTTCACACCAGAAGCCAGTGAATCTACCCCTGCAGTATACTGGGAAATACCGCTCTGCAATGTTTTTGCACCGCTGTTTAACTGGGAAGCACCAGTCTTGGCACTTGCCACACCAGCATCAAATTCATTGTAACTGGAAGCCAGTGTATTGGCTCCGCCATAAAGAGTTCTGGTTCCATCGTACAGAGTCTTTGTTCCACTGTATAAGGAAGTAGTTCCATCATAAAGCTGACCGGCTCCTGTATTAAGAGTCTTGGCTCCGTCGTAAAGCTGGCTGGCTCCGTCATCCAGGTCTTTACTTCCATCATAAAGCTGGCTGGTTCCATCTTTCAGAGTCTTAGCGCCGTCATCCAGGTCTTTAGCTCCATCATAAAGCTGGCTGGTTCCGTCTTTCAGATCTTCGGTTCCATCATAGAGATCTTTGGTTCCATCATAAAGCTTCTTAGTTCCATCAAAAAGATCCTTAGATCCATTTACCAGCTTCACTGCTGCATCATCCAGCTCATCCAGGGAATCCTGAAGCTCATCCAGATCATCGGAATCTTCAAGATTCAGACTGCTGAGCAGATCTGTAACTGCCATGGTGAAAGTATTTCCCATAGTACAGTCTGTAACATCAGCTTCCATGGTAAAGCCTTCCGGAATATCAATCTTACCGGAAAGGTCATCGCTTAAATCCAGGCTGTCCTTTAAACCAGGAACTGCAACACCTACAATCATTTCCTTGTCGCCATCGGAAATCACCTTTCCATTATCAATGGTAACATTGGAAAAATTATCGGAAGAAAGGATCATTCCGGTTACCATAACAAACGGAGAATAAACTTCTACGTCTTTTTTATCAACTTTTACTGTCTTTTTGGATTTGTTTGTATAAGAAACTTCCATACGAAGATGTCCACTCTTGCCTGCAAGTTCCTCTGGAGTAATTTCCTGGTCATCCAGATAATATTTGATCTTCATATCTACCGGAAGTTCCTTGTTGGAAGTTCCCTGATAATAAATATCACTGCTGTCTGTATTCCATGTAACCTTGTCGCCATCCTGGGTAAAGGTTTCATCACCTTTTACATTTTTGATTCCTTCCAGGTCAGATACATCGGATACATCTCCCTCTGCTGATCCGGAATTCTTCAGCCAGTCAGACACGGTGATGTCTTTTATTTCACCTTCTGCAGTGGCGTTTACATATACGGTTTCTTCCTTGGATACTCCATTGTCTGCTTCCTGTGCTGCAGCAATTACCGGTGTAGTTCCAAGGACTGCAGCCATTCCGGCAGCCATTGTAACATTCAGAATTTTTTTATTTCGATTCATGTTAGCCAACTCCTTAATTCTTAGTTAAATATCTGACGTCTGCAAACTCCTCCCGCTGTCCTGCAGCGTATCTGTTTTCCCGACATCAGTTAGTCATCTCTTAGCCTATGAAAGTTATACAACAAAACTGACCAGTAGTCAATATCTGCTTTTTACCCAAATCTTTTCCTGTTTTGATATTGACTTTTGGTCATTTTTGTTTAAAATAGAAATAAACCACCATAATTATCAAGAAAAGTTCAGATAGTGAAGCTGTAATTGTAACAACCGGCTTTTATTGCTGCTGGAAGAGACAGTAAACTTTTATTTATAGAATGTCTGACAGACATAAGCTTAGGAGGAACTGGCATGGGAAAACTGGAGTTAAATAAAAAAAGAAAGAAAAGTGCTCTGTACAACACTGCCTTTGAACTCTTTACCACTAAGGGGCTTGCCAAGACAACCATTTCCGATATTGTGGAAAATGCAGGAGTTGCCAAAGGAACTTTTTACCTCTATTTTAAAGATAAATATGATATTCGAAATAAGTTGATCTCTCACAAAGCCGGCGAACTTTTTTCCGAGGCGCATGTCGCTCTGGAAGCCTCCCACATTACCGGTTTCACTGCGCAGCTTCATTTTATTGTAGATAATATTCTGGACAGGCTGGAAACTGAGAGTAGTCTGCTTGGCTTTATTTCCAAGAATCTGTCCTGGGGAGTTTTTAAGGATGCGTTTCAGGAACAGGCAGATGACGATGATTTTCCATTTTTTCAGGAATATCTCAATCTTCTGGATCAATCTGATGTACAGTATGATTCCCCGGAGCTGCTTCTTTTTACCATTATTGAACTGGTAAGTTCCACAAGTTACAGCTGTATTCTTCACTCCCAGCCAGTCAGTCTTGCTGAATACCGTCCTTATCTTCATCGGACGATAGACTGTATTTTGCAGGCATTTATCCATGGAGCAGATGTTGAAAAATTATAGACTTATACATTTAAATCCTGAAGGAGACCTTACAGATGAAAGAAAAATTATATACCATTCCCCTGATGGATGCTTTTAAAGCAGAGGACGAATGCCCTTTCTGTTTTGTGGAGCGCCAGCTGGAACAGCATGCCATGGATTTCGTTTTAGGTGCCGGTGCATCTTATATGGAAGACGATGTACGGGCAGAAACTGATAAAATGGGCTTTTGCCGTACACACTATAAGAAAATGTATGACTATGGAAACCGTCTGGGTACAGGGCTGATTCTGAAAACCCATTTTCAGTACAAAACAAAAGAGCTTCATGAACAGATCAGGATTTTCGCCCCTTCCAGGGCTTCCGTTTTTTCCCGATTTAAGAAGGGAAACACAGATACAGATGCACCGAAGACTTCTCTTGGCGTATGGGTAAAAGAACAGGAAGATACCTGCTATATCTGCAATTTTTATAAAGATACCTATGCAAGATATCTGGATACTTTTTTCGAACTGTTTAAAAAAAATCAGGAATTTCTCTCGCTTTTTGAAACCTGTAAGGGATTTTGCATTCCCCATTTCGGAGATCTGGTTGAAACAGCTGAAAGTGCTTTATCTGATAAAGAGAAAAAAGCCTTTTACACTATCCTTTTCCCAATGATGGAGCAGAATATGCAAAGGCTTTCTGATGATCTGGACTGGTTCTGCGATAAGTTTGATTACCGCAATAAAGATGCGGACTGGCGTACTTCCAAGGATGCACTGCCGCGTGGAATGCAGAAAGCGGCAGGAGGATATCCGGCAGATGAGCCATATACTATGGACAAGTAAGACCAAACAGGCTCCTGCTCGTTGCTTACGCAAATAAAGACTCCTCAAATTAACATTCTTTAGAGCGTGTTAATTTGAGGAGTTTTTTATTTGTCAGTTTTCAGAACTTTCTCCAGGTATCTCTCTTAAACAAAAGTAACAGCGGGAATACTTCAAGCCTTCCTGCCAGCATATCAAAGATCATAACAGCCTTGGAAATATAAGAATACGTATTAAAGTTCCCGGTAGGTCCCACAGCTCCAAGACCAGGTCCTATATTATTCAAAGTGGCTGCAATCGCGGTGAAATTGGAAACCATATCCAGATTGTCCAGACTTATGATCAACAGTGAAGTAACAAAAATCATAATGTACACAAACAGGAACATGTTTGTAGCTCGCACCACCTCATGGGGAATCGCCTTATCATCCATCTTGATCTTCTTCACTGCATTTGGGTGCAGATACAGCTGCAGTTCCTTGCGTGCAGATTTACACAGGATCAGAAGACGGGATACCTTGATACCGCCGCCTGTACTTCCTGCACAGGCTCCCACAAACATAAGGATAACCAGAATGGTCTTGGAAAATACCGGCCACACATTGAAATCTGTGGTAGCATATCCAGTAGTCGTAATGATGGAACCCACCTGGAAAGCAGCCTGCTGGAAAGCTCTTCCAAAGCTTGTGAACATTTCTCTTGTATTAATAGCGATAGCTACAATGGCCAAGCCAATAATCCCAAGATAGTAACGTACCTCTTCATTCTTGGCTGCCTGCATTACTTTTTTCGTCAGAAGCAGATAATAGGCATTAAAGTTGATTCCAAAAAGAATCATAAAGACTGTGATCACCACCTGATTATACGTGCTGTAGCTTGCAATACTGTCATTTTTGATACCAAAACCACCGGTACCTGCGGTACCAAAACTAAGGCACAATGTATCAAACAGAGGCATTTTTCCAATGAGAAGAAAAATGATCTCCACAATAGTCAGAATAATGTATATGGTATACAAAATCTTGGCCGTGGACTGTACCTTCGGCACCAATTTGCTGACAGACGATCCCGGGCTCTCTGCTTTCATCAGATTCATGTGGTATCCACCGGTAAGAGGCAGCAGGCAGAGAATAAATACCAGTACTCCCATTCCGCCAATCCAGTGGGTAAAGCTTCTCCAGATCAGCATACAGTGAGACAGAGCCTCCACATCACTCAAAACACTGGCTCCAGTCGTGGTAAAACCGGAAACAGTCTCAAATATTGCATCTATAGGATGGGGAATACTTCCTGAAATAATAAAAGGAAGGGCTCCTGCAATACTGAGTACCAGCCAGCTGAGAGCAACTGTAACAGCACCCTCTTTGGCATGGAATACTTTGCTTTTTCTTTTCCTCCTGGTAAGTGGAATTCCAATTGTGAGACAGATCAACATCGTGATCAGAAATGCCAGACCATTTTTTTCCCGGTAAATGATTGCTGTAATTCCTGGCAAAATCATAAATGCCGCTTCAAAATTGAAGATCCAGCCAAGAATATAAGATATCATGGAATAATTCATGTCCGGACTCCTTTACTTTGCAAGTATATCGTTGATATCACGAAGGCCTCTGTTAGTGGTAACAATTACAACTCTGTCTCCAATCTCCAGGGCATCATGTCCACGAGGAATGCGGACACTGCCATCCCGGTAAAGACATCCAACAAGAAGATTCTTCTTCAGATTCAGTTCGGACAATGTCCTTCCTACAATAGGTGAATTATCACAGATCTTAAATTCCAGAGCTTCTGCCTTTCCATCCAGAATGTGATACAAGGTCTCCACATTACTTCCAATGGAATTCTGAGTTGCTCTTACATACTGCAAAATATAATCTGCAGTAATGTATTTCGGGTAAATAACACTTCCGATGTCCAGACTGTCAATAATATCGTCATAGGCAAGTCTGTTTACCTTGGCAACCAGCTTGGCATTCGAAATAGTCTTTGCGAAAAGGGAAAGGAAAATATTCTCCTCGTCCATATTGGTCAAAGTTACAAAGGACTCAGCACTTTCCAACCCCTCTTCCAGAAGAAGGGAACGGTCTGTGCCGTCACCATTAATAATCGTAGCATCTGTAAGTTCTTCGCTTAGGAACTCACAGCGGTTCTTATCTTTCTCAATTACCTTGACTTTGATCTTCATGGCAAGCAGGGCCTGGGCAAGATAATAAGAAATAGTTCCACCGCCTACGATCACGGTGTTCTTTACCTGATGGGTCTTCAAGCCAATCTTTTTAAAGAAAACTGCTGCATTTTGCGGGGTAGCAAGAATAGAAATCACATCTCCATTCCGGATCACATTGGTACCGCCTGGAATGGTAGTATAATCTTTTCCCTCAATAGCGCAGAAAAGAATATCGCAGCGAAAGTGCTCCGTAATCTGCTGAATGCTCTTTCCATCCAGTTCAAATTCAGGCATTACTTTAAATTTCAGAAGTTCTACCTTGCCTCTGGCAAAAGTATCGATCTTTATGGCGGATGGAAAACGCAGAAGTTTTGAAATCTCCTGGGCTGCTGCCAGTTCCGGGTTGATGATCATGGTTACACCCAGACGCTCCTTGATAAAACCAATCTCCTTACTGTAAATCGGATTACGCACACGGGCAATTGTGTGGCAGTGACCAGTCTTCTGGGCGATCAGACAGCATAGAAGGTTCATCTCATCTGATACAGTAACTGCGATAAGAATGTCTGCAGTCTCAATTCCCGCTTCCATAAGAGTATTGATACTTGCTCCATTTCCAACAACGCCCATAGCATCTACTTCATCTGTAATCTCATTAATCCTGTCCGGATTGATATCGATCAGAGTTATATCAGTATCCTCTTCCTGAAGCTGCTCTGCAAGTGTACGTCCAACTTTTCCACACCCGACAATTATAATTTGCATAACTCCTCCAAATATATAAATAATAGGAAAATGTCAGGTCACAGACAAAAAATGAGTCTGTTCCTAACATTCTAAACACTGCTATTATAGCACTACTGTTTGCTTTTGGAAATAGTCATTTTCTTACAGTAAATCTTAGAGTATGTTTGAAGTTAACTGTGAACTTTGTTCACACAAAACCCGGGAAGTGCGGCGCGAAATCATGCGAATGCGTGATTTCTGTGCATCGCGAAGCGCGTTACTGTGAACGGAGTGAACAGCAACGTGTTGTTCGAACAGGTGTTTACTTTTTATTTCATATGTAGTACAATGACTTTATCTCTATAAATATACTTTATTTCATTTTCCCGAATTTGGCTTTCGCCGTTAACTTTATAAACAGGATATTTTCCCCAGAAATGGAAGGAGGCCGGTGCTTTCGCACCGGCGCGTATGAAAAAGAAAAATATTAAATTAAGAAAGACTTGGTGCTTTCTACAGTTAATAATATACGAAACAAATGTGATAAAAGTGTGAAAGACTTTTGAAAAAATCATGAAACGATTTCTGCTGTTTTTGTATAAAAAAACGAAACAATAACTCAAAATAAGGAATTTTACCAGATGAACGGACACAAATTTGAATATAAATGCGCCCGGATGCTGCGCCGAAAGGGATTTCACCATGTAGAAGTTACCAAAAAAAGTGGTGACCAGGGTGTCGACATCATTGCCTACAAACATTTTTCAAAATATGCAGTTCAATGCAAATATTATTCTTATCCAGTTGGGAATAAAGCAGTGCAAGAGGTCTATGCCGGGGGCAAATACTATGACTGCGACCGCTGCATCGTTATGACAAATGGCACTTTCACCAAGGCAGCTATCAGCGCAGCCAATAAATTAGATGTAAAGCTATGGGACAACTGCTCTATGTTAAAGAGTACAAGTCTGATTTTTGAAATAATGAGAGCAATGAATATTCTTGGAATCCTATTTGGATGTTATCTTCTAAGAAATGTTTTTCCATTTTCTTCGGATACTTATATGCAGTATTATCGGGAATTTTCCCTGATTCTGGCTGGGCTTCTTGGCTGGCTGGGCTGGGAGAACTGGATGTTAAGTACTTTAGCTGGAGCACTGTACCTTTTCCTTGGATTTACATTTCAAGGAACAGGCAATGTTCCTGAATTCCTGGCAGGCGGTGTAAATCTTGTATTTCTGATTCCATCACTGATTTATTTTGTGCATGTGTATCTCTTAAAACCAAAGCCATAATAAAAAATACCATCAGTTCTTTTCACTGCACCACCAACAGTATACGTAACTATTACATTCTCTTATATAAACACATTTATATATTTTTACATAGAATAAAGGGAAAGACCTTACGGAATAAGGAAAGGATCTGTTTATGGAAAATTATCAGATGAACCGTTCGGGCTGCCGCCCTTATAATAGAACCTGCGGGATGATGAATTTCTCTCCCGCTCCACTGTCGCAAATGCGGCGACAGACTTCTTGCAGCGAAATGAATTGTGAGTCCTCAGACTGTACCAGACCATATAAAAATTCCAGTGATTTCATACCTGTGAAGTCTTCATACAATCCGCCAATTTCCCAAACACCAAACTGCCCCTGCACTAAACCAGTTTCATCAAAAACAGATAATATGTATGAGCACCTGAAACACCTGACACCAGCAATGGCCTATGTACCATATCAGAATTTCACTTCAGCCTATGATCTTGACTATGCCTTGTCTGTGGGCACTATTTTCCCACAGCTTTGTAAACCATTCTGTGGAAAGAGAGGTATTCGAAGATGATGAGAAAGCAGCCTTCCCCAAGATGCTCTTTTTTACAGCAGATCAATGAGGTTAGTTTCGCTGTCAATGACATGCTTCTTTATCTGGATACTCACCCTGAGGATCAAAAAGCATTGCGCTATTTTTCCGATATTTCTGACCGTCGCAACCAGCTGATGGCCGAATATGCTGAGAAATACGGTCCTCTGACCATCGACAGTGCAGCTGTAAGCAGTGAAAATGCATGGAAATGGTCTCAGCAGCCATTTCCATGGGAAAAGGAAGGAGCGTGACAGTTTATGTGGAATTATGAAAAAAGATTACAGTATCCAATCAATATCAAAACGCCAAATGCGAAGCTGGCTCAGTTCATTATGAGCCAGTATGGTGGCCCGGATGGAGAAATCGGTGCTTCTATGCGCTATCTCTCCCAGCGCTTTACCATGCCAAACCGAACCTCTGCAGCTGTGCTTAATGATATCGGTACTGAAGAACTGGCACATCTGGAGATGGTTTCCACCATGGTTCACCAGCTTACCCGTGACCTCACTATGGAAGAAATTGAGAATTCCGGGCTGGGACCATATTATATTGACCACACAGTTGGCGTGTGGCCACAGGCAGCAGGGGGTGTTCCATTTAATGCCTGCGAATTCCAGAGTAAAGGTGATCCAATCACGGATCTATTTGAAGACCTTGCAGCAGAACAGAAAGCACGCTCCACTTATGATAATATTCTCCGTGTAGTACGAAATATCCCGGAAGTTGCTGATCCTATCCGTTTCCTGCGTGCAAGGGAAGTGGTACATTTCCAGCGATTTGGTGAAGCACTTCGCTCCATCCAGGAACAATTGGATGCTAAAAACTTCTACGCTTTCAATCCAGGCTTTGACAATCCCTGCTCTGCAAGCTGTGCACCTGAAGCAAAATAGCATATGCTGCTGGTCATAAAGATAACCGTAACAGCAATACACATCTCACAGAAAACCTTTTTTAAACACGCTCTAATACTGCCCGGCAATTGCTGGGCAGCTTCAAAACAGTAGTCAGCAGGCTTTTTCTCCCCATGCCAATTGTTCGTTTACTCAACTTCAAAGTCACCACAAATATCCTCTGGAACTATATCATCGGATTCGTGCATAATACTTTTTCTTTCATACCCCTTCATAATCAAACGCCGGTATAAAACTTTCCTCCGCGGTCTCCCCTTCCTGAAAATAGCCATTTTCAATTCCAAGCTCAATGGCAGCGTCCAGCACCTTTTCATACTCTCGTCTGGTCACTTTCCGATTCAGTTCCGGAAATTTCTCATTCTTCCAGACAGGCGTATATTGGTTCATTACGCTGATAAAAATATCCTCCCCATAAGTCCGGTACAGATATTTCAATACTGCAATAGAATTTTTGGTATGCCCTGGCAAAATCAGATGACGAACAATTGTCCCGCGTTTTATATATCCATCCTCCGCAAACTGACAGGAACCGGTCTGACGCATCATTTCGGCAATTGCACTCTGCGCCGCCTGCGGATAATCCCTTGCGTTGGAAAAAGCAGCAGCCAATTCAGGCTCCATATATTTCATATCTGGCAGATATACATCCACATAACCATCCAGTCTCCGGATAGTTTCCACGCTCTCATACCCACTGGAATTGTACACGACTGGAAGATTCATTCCCTTTCCTCTGGCCAGCTCCAACGCCGAAATAATATGCGGCACATAATGAGCCCCAGTGACCAGATTCAGATTTGCCGCCCCTTTTTCCTGCAATTCCAGAAAAATTTCAGCAAGCCGCTCCACTGTAATTTCTTTTCCGGAATCCCCAATGGCAATATCCCGGTTCTGGCAGAAACAGCACCGCAAGCCGCAGCCAGAGAAAAAAACAGCCCCTGATCCTTTTTTACCTGAAATACAAGGTTCCTCCCACATATGAAGAGCGGCACGGGCAGCCCTTATAGTACCGTCCATGCCACAATATCCTCTTTTGCCCTCCAGACGATTCACATTACACTTCCGGGGACATAAGGTACAATTCTTAAATAATTCTTCTCGCATAAATTACGAATTCTCCTCTCTGATCTTCTCGGTCAGTTCCCTTCCCCCCTGGTCATACCACTCTTCCACAAAGGTATCAAAGTAATCCATGGGCTGCTCTCCCATGATCATCTGAATAAAGGCATTTTTCTCCAGGGAAGCAAGCATGTTGGGAATCTCTCCATCCGAATCAACCAGATATGTTCTGCGCACCGAACTATAATGGCCGTCAACCAGCACGCCCACTGCTGAAATTCTGGACTTGTACGCAGCCCAGTCCTCTACAGTTACATTTTTCCCGCTCAAATACTTCATACAGGCATCATAGTAAGACTTTTCCAGTGCGCTTAAATTACTTGCCTTCTGCTTGCCGGACATTACTCTCCGGATATCCTTCGTAACATTATAAATTGCCTCATTATAATCCACATTAATAACCAACGGTCTGGCTGTAGGATCCACATTCAAAGCAAAATAGCTGTTGATCTCATCCGCATTTTCCTCATCTTCAAACCGGCTGTAATCAAACAGAACACTGATAATTTTCATTACAATTTCCGGATGTTCGTAACCCTTTCTCACAACCACATATTTGTTGTCCCGAAAAGAAGCATAAACGTTATCTTTTTCCTGATATTCAGCAGTAAGGTAATAAGGCTCCCAGTCTGCTTCCGGATCATTCTCAGCCACATCCATAAGCGGATTATTCGGTGCCCACCAAAGTCCAAAAAACGCACCGCATTTACCTTCCACTACCAGATCACGGAGATTATTCTGAGCACGCAGGGCAAAGTTCTGATCCAGTATTCCTCTCTCATATAGCTCGTGCAAATAAGCAACGGCAGATCTGGTCTCCTCTGTCAAAGAACCATAGACAATTTCCCCGTCTTTGTCCTTGATCCATCTTCTTGGATAAGAATAAAATTTTTCAAAAACAGGTTCCACCGAATAATTCTGACTGGTAGTAGACACAAAATTGGTATCACACACAAGTCCCACAGGATCTTCCCCTTCCTCTGCTCCCATCCTGTTTTCCTGAAAAACCTGGATAATATCCATAGCCTCTTCCAGAGTCTTTGGCTCTGCAAGGCCTAGCTGGTCCATCCAGTCCTTTCTCATCCACAAAAGGCAGGGACCGTGGTCGATTACTGCTTCCGGAAGCGCCATCAGCTTACCATCAAAGGTTCCTGCACCGAGAAGCTGTGGACCATAGCTGTTATACATGGCCTTGATTCTCGGGGAGGTACAGTTTGCATAAACCTCAGTCAGATCCTCCACCATGTCATTTTCCACAAGAACATTTAAAGTCTCCCTGTCTGAAACCACCAGTACATCCGGCAAAGTGTGATCATTTACCAGCACATTCACATACTCGTCGTAGCGATCCTCCCGCTCCATATAGGCATTTTCATTCTGCACGTTCAGAATCTCTTTCAGATATCTGGTATAAGCGCTGTCTTCGTAGGTATTTCCTGCTGGAAGATTGGAATTATTGGCACCGCTCATCTGTCCTAAAGTATAAGTCACAAGCTCCGGGTACTTTCCATACGGAGTTGTGGAAGCTTTTTTCCACAATCCGCTATCTGTAGAATTATCTGTCTGGGATTCTTCTGTTTCTGTACTTTTCTCTGCATCCGTTCTGTTTTCTGCTGTCTTTTCCGTCTCGTTGTCTACAGTGCCTGGGTCAGCTGCATCAATTCCGGAATCACTGCATGATTCCTCAGAAAGCTCATAATCTGCTTCTTCGTATTCCACACCCGTTGTCTCTTTTCCCATATTTCCAGCTGCGCTGTCACAGCCAGTCAATAAACCGGACGAAATCACCATGGAAAAAGTCAGTCCCACTACCAGAATTCTATTTTTTTTCTTCACTTTTTCCACCTTTCTTTCCTGTTGTGTCCTCTGTGTCTTCTTCCGGCTCCTGCAAAAACTTTTTCGCAGAAAACTCTCCGGCTGCCACAGCCTCCTCATCCGCTTTTTCTCTTGGAATTCTCATTTCCACCCTGGTGCCTTGATTGATCTGGCTAAACACCTTGATTCCATACTCCATCCCATAAAGAAGCTGCATTCTGTCATTGACATTTTTAAGGCCATATCCGGAAGCCTTGTAAGTCACCAGCTTATCTGCCTCTTCCTGTTCCATTCCTGGTCCGTTATCCTCCACAGCAAGAAGCACATCCTCACCGTCCTTTACAAAAAACAGTTTCAGAATCTTCTCTCCTTCTTCTTTCATGTCCAGCCCATGCTCCAATGCATTCTCCACAACAGGCTGCAGCAGCAATTTGGGCACAATATCTCCTTTCACCTCCGGGTCAATGTCCCAGATCACCTGAAAATCATTGTCATGCATCACCAGCTGAATGTCCAGATACGCCTTAATATTCTGAATACAGTTATCCACAGTTACCATATCCTGCCCCTTACTTAAAGCAGTCCGGTAAAACATAGATAAGGACAAAGTAACCCTACTGATTTCCCTCTGATTGCTTCGAATAGCCATCCAGTTGATAACAGACAGGGAGTTATACAAAAAATGAGGGTTGATCTGGGCAGTCAGTGCCTTCAGTTCAAACTCTTTCAACGCGATCTTATTCTCATAAACCTCATGGATCAGACGGTTGATCTCGTCCATCATGCTTCGGAAGCTGCGCACCAGAAGACCAATTTCATCTCCGGCATTGCTGTCCACCGTAACCTCACGGCTGCCCTGGTTTACCCGGTTCATGTTAGCGGTAAGCTCCTCGATCTTTCTGGTAAAAAGTCTGGAAAAAGAAAGTCCCAACACCAGAATTATGGCTACACAGGCTGCAATCAAGGGAATCTCGCTGACCAGGATTCCTGCCACAGAGCTGTCCACTGCTGATTGCAGCTTATACAGATAAAAAATCCATCCGCAAGCCGCGTTCTTCCGTTTTACAAAAGCATAATCTCCCTGCCCGGACTCCAGAAACTCCCTGGAGACAGCCTCTCCCGAATCCTTTTCTTCCTTTTCACCCAGCATTTCCTTCTGAAACAGAACATTTCCCTCTTTATCCAGGATCATGCCCCCGGATTCTGCAGAAATAATCTTTTCAAAGGGCTGAAAAATCTTATTATAATCCAGTGTAACGCAAAGAACTGCTGTCTGCTCTCTGCCAGTATAAATCCGCCTTACAGCTGCAATCTCCGGTATCTGGCTGTCCACCACCCACTGCACAGACACATCCTCTGCCAGTTTGTCATACCACCACTCCTTATCCACCTCTGACAAAGGCACAAGTGTATACTCATGGCGCACTTTAATGCTTTCTGCAAACAACTGGATCTGTATAATGGCATCATGATAAGACTTTGGTACAGACAAAAGAGGATCTGCTACTTCTGTATATTTTTTATAAGCTTGATAATTATCCATATTTTTCTCAGTGATCAGATCCTCAATATCCGGGGAATAAGTGAGATAATTCAGAAGACTGGAAAAAACTTCTATCTGGCTGTCGATTCCCTCTCCGGTCTGCTCCAGAATGGAATACATATCCTCCATTTCTTTTTCCCGAAGCAAACTGCTCATGCGGTCATGGCTATACAACACAAGCAGGATCATGGGAACCAGGCTGGCTGTCACAAGAAGAATAGTCAGCTTATGCCGATATTTCATGTTCTCAAATTTATTCTTTATGACTGCCGGTATTTTCATCCTCTTCACCGGTTCCTTTCCGATAGGACTCCGGGCTGCTTCCATAATATTCCCTGAAACTTCTGCAGAAATAAGAAACATTGGGGATTCCTACCTGTTCACTGACCTGTGCCACCTTCATATTGGAATTACACAAAAGCTCCTTCGCCTTTTCCATGCGAACCACACGTATAAAGCGGTTCAGGTTCATACCAGTCTCTTTTTTAAAAATAAAGCTAAGATAGCCAGAGGATAAATACACCTTCTCCGCCAATGTCTCAAGACTTAAATCCTCCGCATAGTGCTGGTAAATATAATTCTTCACAGAAGCAACTTCATCTCTGGAATCACTCATGGAACGCTCCAGAAACTCCTCGTACTCCTTAATATTCTCCTGGGTGATTGCAAGGATCTGCTTCAGATCGGTACAACTGTACAGCCGCTCTACCTCATGATCCAGCTTCCGCTCCTCAGAGAACTGATTTTCCTGAAAAAGCTCCTGGATCACATTGGAAAAAACAAATTTCACATACATGGCAGAAAAACGGGTATCATTTTCATATTTCTTTACCAGACACTCAAAATGCTTCTTCAGCTGCTCCACATCTTTGTGGGAAATGTCTTCGGAAATCTTCTCCATCAGACGGGAATCCTGTGTCTCCGCATTCACTGGCTGGCTGTCAGAGGCCTCATTATTAAACACATGCACATCTGGATGATAAAATTTCTCCTCCATGGTCTGCTCCAGCTGGGACATGATTTCAGGCAGCGCCTCATGCCCTTCAAACCGGCTGCTCACTGCAAGGTGAAAACTTGCAGAGTAATTCTGCTTCAAAAGGTCATATAAATGCTTGGCAACCAGCTGATAATCGCAGTACACATCGAAAAAAAACAGCACAGACTGTCTGGTATTCAGATTCAGGTAAAAGAAATTCCGGTGCAATCCCTGCATCAGTTCCTCATCAATATTATCTGGAACATTGTCAAAAAATGCCTTATCTGATTCGATAAGAATTGCACAGTGCCACTGCTCCCAGTTAGATTCATCTAAAATCTCCCCAGCCTTTTTCAACACTTCCTCATTTCCGGAATACAGGTAAGTCTGAAGAAAATACTGAAGAAGAAAATTCTTCCCTTTCTCTTCCTTCTGCTTCTTGGACCGGATACTTTGGAGCTCTGTTTTTACTTTCCCGATAGTTGTGTGGAAGGTATCCGGATCAACTGGCTTCAGCACATAATCCTTTACTCCATAGCGCATGGCTTCCTGGGCAAAAGCAAAATCACTGTATCCACTAAAAATTACGATTGGGAGATTGGGATACTCTTCTCTGACCTTGCCTGCCAGCTCCAGACCGTCCATATGAGGCATTTTTATGTCTGTTAAAAGAAAATCAATCTCTTCACTTCGCAATACATTCAGTGCCTGCCTGCCATTGGCAGCCTCATGAATCTCGTATTCTCCCTCTTCCTGTGCCAGAAGGAATTTAATTCCCTCCCGCTCAATTTTCTCATCGTCTGTTATCAAAACTCTGTACATATTGGTACTCCGATCTTTTATTATATTTAACACCGGGACAACTCTTCCAACTGTCATTTATGTCCGCCTGTCAGAAAAATCAGAAATTTCATATCGCCTGTTGCCTCTGCCCCATTTTTTCTGTCTGGCGCACATGAAATCTTATATAAAGATAAAGATAGCTCCTCGCATCTCTGCAAAGAACTATCTTTATTTTAACATTCAAGTATCATATTGAAAAGGGAATAATCTCCAAATTTCTCAGGTAAAAACCGTTCTTTTACCCAAAGGAATCAACCCTTAACTGCACCTGCAACAACTCCCTCGATAATATATTTCTGGCAAACCAGATATACAACAATAATCGGGATAATGTCGATCATAATACTTGCCATCATCGGTCCCATCTGTACATGACCATAGCTTCCACGGAAATACTGGATTGCCATTGGGATTGTTTTATATTTCTTAATATCCAGAACCAGTGTTGGAAGAAGATAATCGTTCCATACCCACATCAGCTCCAAAATTGCAGTAGAGATAATGGTTGGTTTCAAAATCGGAATCAAGATCTTAAAGAAAACCTGCAGAGGACTGCATCCATCAATCATGGCAGCTTCCTCAATTTCCAGCGGGCTTCCTTTTACAAAACCGGTAAACATAAATACTGCAAGTCCGGCACCAAATCCAAGGTAAACAATGCAAATGGTGTATGGATTATTCAGTTTCAAAGTATCTGCTGTTTTTGCCAGGGTAAACATAACCATCTGGAAAGGAACAACCATACTGAATACGCAAAGGTAATACAGAACCTTGGAAAGCAAGCCGTTTACACGTACAATGTACCATGCGCACATAGAGCAGCAAAGCAGAATCAAAACAACAGACATAACTGAGATCACAAGGCTGTACCAGAAGGATTTCAGGAAATCCATCTGTGTGACGCTGGCTATAAAGTTCTGGATTCCGTTCCAGGTCTCAGATGTAGGAAACTGGAAAACACCAGATGTAGTAATTGCGGACTCCACTTTTAAGGAGTTAAACAGGATCATAACAATCGGGTAGATCCAGATAATTGAAATTACGGAAAGAATTATAGTTGGGATAATACTTTTTTTCTTATCTGCCATTATGCCTGCACCTCCTTAGATGATGTTGCACGAAGCTGGATTAATGCGATCACAACAACCAGTACAAAGAATACAACTGCTTTTGCCTGGCCGATACCCTTCCATGCAGGGCCGCTTCGTCCGTAGAATGTATCGTAAATGTTCAGTGCCAGTAACTGTGACTGTTTTCCAGGATCTCCGCCTGTAAGGGAAAGGTTCTGGTCGAACATCTTGAATCCGTTTGTAAGAGTAAGGAATGTACAAATTGTAACAGATGGCATGATCATCGGAATCTTGATTTTAAACAGGATCTGTGATGCGGTTGCGCCATCAATCTGTGCAGCCTCAATCAGATCCGGAGATACGTTATTAAGACCAGCCACATAAATGATCATCATATATCCAATCTGCTGCCATAACAACAGGATGATCATTCCAATAAAACCATTTGTTGCAGACAACTTCAGAAGAGGCTGTCCCCACATGGAAAGCAGACCGTTTAACAGTGTCTGCCAGATATAACCAAGTACAATACCACCGATCAGGTTCGGCATGAAGAATACAGTACGGAACACGTTTGTTCCTTTGAAGCCTTTTGTCAAAGCCAATGCAATGGAAAATGCCAACACATTAATCAGAATACTGGAAACAAATGCGAATACAACGGTCAGCCAGAATGCATGACTGAAGTCACCGCCGATAAAAATTTTCTGATAGTTGGAAAGTCCAACCCAGACTACATCTTTTACAGTTGAAAATTTACAAAATGAAAGATAAATACCCCAGATAAACGGCCATAAGAAACCTATAATAAATGCAGCCAATGTTGGCAGAACAAATACCGGCCACCATTTTTTCAGAGATTTTCCTACCATTTTTCACTCCTCCTTTTCCTGTTATGACACCTTTGTGGAAGATTATCCACCACCCCAAAACATTACATCATTTTCCCATTAAAATGGGGAGGCTGTATTTCGCCTCCCCACCCTGTTCACCATTCTATAATATGTCCTGAATTTCTTCTGGACATATTATATGCTGTTGGAAAGAAATTTATTACCTGTTACGATTATTCGGAAAGAGCTTTCTCAGTTGCCCAATTGTCAACGAATGCGGAAACTACATCATCCCAGGAACCGCTTCCTGCTGCATATAATGTAAGCGCTGTACCAAGACCGTTCTTCCACTCTTCAGATGGCATTGTTGTGAAGTTCCATGATACAGGTGTAAGGCCAGCTGCTGTATACTCTGCATCCTGTTTTACAAATACGTTTGTGGGCTCCTGTGCTGTTTTGAAAGGAATTGTAAAGCCCAGGTCTTCTGACATAGCCTTTGTTCCATCCTCAGAAGTTACGCACCAGTTCATGAAATCAAGTGTTGCCTGGATATCTTCCTCAGAAGCTTCTTTGTTTACACACCAGAAGTTCTCTGTACCGGTTGCAAGGCCTTCGTTCTCATCATCAACACCGAAGTAAATCGGAATCATAGCCAGCTCGTCATCGCTGTATGTTTTGGACAATTCGCCATATTCCCAGGAACCATTCTGATAGAATACTGCATCTCCGTTGATGAACTCGTTACGGGAGTCATCTGCTGTCTTAGCGGAAAGCTCAGCTCCATCGCAGGTAGAATCTGTGATGTAAAGATCAAATACGTTCTTATAGTTATCAAGGTATGTTCCCTTGATTGCATCTGTATCATCGATGCCATCTGCCTGATACTCATAGTAGATTGGAAGGTTTGCAAGGTGTGTTTTGAATCTCCAGTCAGAGGATCCGTCCATACCAGCGCTTGTGAAAGCACCTTTCACTCCAAGCTCATCTTTTCTTGCCTGGATGTCATCAGCAACCTTCTTCAGATCATCAAAGCTCTTGATGTCATCTACTGTGTAGCCTGCTTTTTCCAGTAAGGTTTTGTTTACGATCAGTCCATAGGACTCGATTACGTATGCAATACCATCAACTGCATCACCGTCTTTTACAGTGTAAGCATCAGATGTAAGCTGTGAGTAGATATCAGATCCGGACAGATCATAGCAATAATCCTTCCAGTTCTTAAGTCCTACAGGTCCGTTTACCTGGAAAAGTGTAGGAGCATCACTCTTAGCCATCTCAGACTGAAGTGTGGTCTCATACTGTCCGGAAGCTGCTGTAACAACTGTTACCGGAACACCTGTCTCTTCTGTATATTTTGCTGCCAGATTCTGCCATGCTTCATCCTGCTCTGGTTTGAAGTTTAAGTAGTAAACCTTTCCAGATGCATCATCAGCCATAACTGGTAATGCTGGTACCATAGAAGCTGCCATAACTGCGCTAAGTCCCATTGCTGCGATTTTTCTCATCTTCATAATTTTACTCTCCTTTTCTTTGAGAACCGTTTCTTAAGATCTTTATATAATACTGATTTTTCTGTTAAAAAACCATGATAAAAAATCAAGAAACATGTTCATTTTTTTAGAGAGTGATATTTGAATATGGACATTTTGTCGCAACTTGTACAAAACATTACAATTTTTATCAGATCCAGACTTTGAATAATAATTCGGGTCACAAGCCAGAACCTATTGGAAAAAGCAGTCTGTGAAACACCTCATATACGCAAAAGAGGACTGCTTGCGCAGTCCCCTTTCTCGTTCCGCATGTGCGGAGAAAAATCATATTCAGGCTTTTCCAACGGATCCGAAGATTTCCATTTTCTCTTTAACAGTAGCCTTGATTGCATCGAAGCCAGGTGCAAGAAGCTTACGTGGGTCATATCCTTTACCCTGCTGATCTTTGCCTTCCTCGATGTATTTACGTGTAGCTTCTGCGAAAGAAAGCTGGCACTCTGTGTTAACATTGATCTTGGAAACTCCAAGGTCGATAGCTTTCTTGATCATGTCTGTAGGAATACCTGTACCACCGTGAAGTACTAACGGCATATCACCTGTAAGCTGCTGGATTGCATCCAGAGTCTCAAAGCTTAAGCCCTTCCAGTTAGCTGGATATTTACCATGAATGTTACCGATGCCTGCTGCCAGGAAATCGATACCAAGATCAGCGATCATCTTGCATTCCTTAGGATCTGCGCACTCGCCCATACCGATAACGCCATCTTCCTCACCACCGATGGAGCCAACCTCTGCCTCTAAGGACATTCCATGCTCTCTTGTGATCTTAACCAGTTCTTTAGTCTTAGCAACGTTCTCTTCGATCGGGTAATGAGAACCGTCGAACATGATGGATGAGAATCCAGCCTCAACACATTTCAGGCATCCTTCATATGAACCGTGATCCAGGTGAAGTGCAACCGGAACAGTGATCTTCTGCTCTTCCATCATACCTTTAACCATTCCAACAACGGTCTTATAACCAGCCATGTACTTACCAGCGCCTTCGGAAACGCCCAGAATAACCGGGGAGTTCAGTTCCTGTGCTGTAAGCAGGATAGCCTTTGTCCACTCAAGGTTGTTGATATTGAACTGACCTACTGCATAATGTCCAGCTTTTGCTTTTTTCAGCATTTCTGTTGCATTAACTAACTCATACATGATAAAATTCCTCCTATCTTTGGAAACACCTTAACTATTTCCATTGTCTGTAGTTTAGCAGATTTTTCCCCATTCGTCTACCTCTTTGCAAAAAAAATGAGTTATTGATTCTTTTTTCATTCCCCTCGCGTGTACAATATCAAAAAAACTGAAAAAATATCTTGCAAAAACTTTCTTCTTTGTATATAATAAATTCGTTCACGGATGGATTCCCGAGTGGCCAAAGGGGACAGACTGTAAATCTGCTGGCGATGCCTTCGAAGGTTCGAATCCTTCTCCATCCATTTGATGAATATAATTCATCTGTTGTAGCCAGTGGTTACGTGCCGATGTGGCTCAATTGGCAGAGCAGCTGATTTGTAATCAGCAGGTTATCGGTTCGAGTCCGATCATCGGCTTTTGGTTTTAAAAGAATATATCGCGGGATGGAGCAGTCTGGAAGCTCGTCGGGCTCATAACCCGAAGGTCATAGGTTCAAATCCTATTCCCGCTACTTATGCCCAGATAGCTCAGTTGGTAGAGCAGAGGACTGAAAATCCTCGTGTCGCTGGTTCGATTCCGGCTCTGGGCATTTTAAATGCCGAAGGTTGTTTAGGAAAAACTTGGCGTTTAAGATGTGAAATATATGACAAATTTAATATGGAGCATTAGCTCAGTTGGTAGAGCACTTGACTTTTAATCAAGTTGTCCGGGGTTCGAATCCCCGATGCTTCACTTCACAGAATGCCGGAAATCCTTTATTTGTAAGGGTTTCCGGTCTTTTTTTATAACTCTTAAATAACACCAAGTAATCGTGAGTAAATGTCCCATTGAAAACAAGATGTCTCAAATGTGTCTCAGATAAAAATGAAATCCACGCTTTTATCTTTTTATTTTCTTTAAATCAAAATTTGATTACAAAGAAAATTGAGTTGATTTTAAAGCGTGGATTTTATTTATTTAGAAGTTATTTGCTATGAAAGTCCCATCCGTTATCCATGAATTCGCTTATGCAAGCATGGTTCATTCATGGATATCGGACGGAATTTTTGAGTACTTTTTTAATGTGTCAAAGCATTATGGACGTATGATAGTGCCTGCGTTTTCCATAATTTCTACGATTTCGTACATGTTGGTAACGCTGCCGACTGCCAGGCTTTCTTTCAGGCCGTAGAAGTCAAGGCAGGTACCGCAGGTGAGGATTTTTACTCCTTCTGCTTCTAAAGATTTCAGATCTTCCAGGGAATCGGAGTCTTCGCAGGTAAGGGATGCTCCGGAGTTGTAGCACAGAATGATCTCTGGGAGCTGATCCTGTTTGGTGAGAGCGAAAATGAAGGATTTCATAAGAATCTTTCCAAGCTGTTCTTCACCATTTCCCATGGTATTGGCGGAAAGGACGGCTACAAGACCATGTTTCTTGGAATCCGGGGTGCAGGCGGGAGCGGCGGATTCAGCTGCTGGTGTTGAGGTTGTGCTGTTTTCCGGAATCTGGAAGGTTACGGTGAAATCTTTCTCTGTTTTTTTCTCAGAAGAGACTGTAAAGCCTTTGCTGTTGCCAAATTTGGTAAGGTTCTGGACGGCAATTTCATTGTCAACGAGAATGATAAGGGTACCGCCATTTGTCATTTCTTCGGATTCTTTCTTTGCGTTTACAACTGGGAGTGGGCAGGCCATTCCTCTCGCATCAAATGTTTTGTTTTCCATGTGTAATTTCTCCTACTATCTATATTGTATTTTTTTAATTGACATTTTTTAACAGACTCTATAATACAGCATATATTAAGTAATGGATACTCTGACACAGTAAATTTTTAATATATTGCGTAAGTAATGCTGAAAATTAATTTGTACTGCATTAGAGCCTGTTTAATAATTAAATTATACACTCATATATGCCCTCAGGATCCAGGTCTTGCTCCTGAAGTAGTTTCTCAAGGGCAGTGCGGCTTGTGGGGGGCGCACACCAGGAAAGTCCGCAGCTGGCAGAGATACTTCTTGGAATCGGAATCAGTCTTCCTGGAGCACCAGTGGCTTTGCAGGATTTCTCCATGGCGATGGCGTCGGTGGTGCAGCGAAAGGTGATGATTAAGCGTTTTTCCTGGGAAATCATGGGGTACCTCCTGATTGACCGCATATTTGGTCGTAAAAAATTTTCTTGTTATTAAAGTGCGATATATGGTGCATTACAAACTTTCTGTAGAATAGGAAGTGGTCGTTATTTCACTGGGTTCTGATGAGAGTTCTCCGCAATCTGATTCATTTAAGGATGAAACTGCTTCCTGTTCTGGAGCCTTTTCAGCAGGTGTCACCAGATACCCATGCGAAACCGGTTCAATAGTCTGTTCCATTACCCTGTGAAGGAGCCCCAGGCCGCCTGTGCCCTTGAAAGCTCCATAGAGAAAGTTGTTGGAGATTTCTTCGGTGATGGATTCCAGACCTTCCATGATCATGCCTTTGCCTGGTGTTTCGTACCAGCGGATGAGAATTTCATCTTCGGGAAGGAAGAAAATGTTGATTTTTCTTCGAACACATTCTTCAAGGAAGGTGAAGTCCAGCTTCAGGACGGCGGTTCCGTTTTCATCTGTAGTGAATTCTCCGGAGGCTGCAATCAGATAGCTTTCCTCGTGGAGGGTAAGCCAGGATTCTTTGAATTTTCCAAGTCCTGTCGGGATGTTATGCCATTCGCCGGATTCCAGAAAGTTTACGGAGAAATTGCCTTTTTCACAGGCGAATGAAATCTTTTGCACACCTTCCGTCATATTATTGTGGAAAATCTGGATAAACAGCGGGAAAAGACCAATGCTCTGTGGAGAAAGTTCAAAAACTTTGCCATTAAGCTGTTGGGTGAACTGGTAAGGATTCGGCGCAAGAAGTCCTTTCACGTAATTCCAGGTATTAGGTCGTGTATTGGTGCTGCGGCGGAGTCCGGGCGGATTCTTTTTCCAGCCACCCTTTCGGAGAGAAGGAAGTGTCTGAGGCGCGTGAATGCCGTTTTCAAGCTCGGCAGTCAGGCGGTTCAGGAGTGTCTGGGCGCATGGGTTTTCAGGCAAAATATCTGCAGGATGAAAGTTGCGCGGAAAGTGCTTGCGGATAATGTTCAGCATGACGCAGTTCTGGAAAAGTTCGTTATTTCCGGCATTTGTGACTACAACCATGTTCATGTCAGGGTAGACGATCACATTCTGACCAAGCATTCCATTGAATTCAAAGCTGCCCGGGCGAGCCTCCATCCACAGCTGGTAGCCATAGCCGAAAGTACCTTCGATGCTTTCCTTATGCTTAGCAGTGGAGACTTCAACCCAGAATTCCGGGATAATCTGCTGATCGTTCCATTTACCCTTCTGAAGATAAAGCTGACCTAATTTAGCCATGTCCTCAGTGCAAAGGAAAAGTCCCCAGCCGCCCTTGGTAATGCCCTTAGGGCAGGTTTCCCAGAAATAGTGGGTGATTCCAAGGGGAGCGAAAAGCCGTGGTTCCAGGTACTCGGTAAGTGACTGGCCGGTGCGTTCCGTGACGATGGCGGACAGAACGTAGGTATTCAGGCTGTTGTACTGGAAATTTTCCCCGGGGGTGCCGGTGATGGAAGAATTCAGGTAGCTGGTGAGCCAGTCGTTTCCAGAGACGATCCCGGATTCGTTGAAAGTGACGCCGCTGGTCATTGTGAGAAGATTTTCTACAGTGACTTTAGGGCGGAAAATCTTGTTAAAGGTGTTCAGCTTCTTCTGGAAAATGTCGTAAATGTTTTCGTCCAGGGAAAGCTTGCCTTCTTCTACCAGAAGACCAATTGCCATGCCGGTGATGCTTTTGCACATGGAATGGGTCACATGCCAGATTCGGCTGCGGTATGGGGCGAAATTGGCCTCGCAGATGACCTTTCCATTTCGGAGTACCATGAAATGGTGCATGTCTGTATAGTGTGAAGAGTCCAGATCCCGCAGCAGGTCGGCCAGCATGTCAGAGGAAATACCCTGGCTCTCCGGCGTGGCGCGGGGAAATGGCTGCTCGTATGGTTTGTCAAATGGAAATTTAGGCTTTTGCGGGAAGAAATCTACCCGGCTGGCTCCGTCCGTTTTTCCCAGGATAATGTTTGTAATCAGTTCTGCAACTGCAATCTGTTCTTTTGCCATAAGGTGCTCCTTTCTTTGGGAAAGCGGTAAAAGTTGTTGTTAGGGTTATTGTAGCAGTGGGGGACAAGTGTGTCAATAAGGGGTGAAATAGGGAAAATTTATAAAAAATGGTTCTATAGGTTGTATTGGCAGACATAAATATTACTAGAGCCTGTTTGAAAAATCATTCCCGCAATCTGCACGCCCCACTTTGCGGT